>ENA-ORTW01000246-ORTW01000246.1-human-gut-metagenome-genome-assembly--contig:-NODE-246-length-81853-cov-5.565429_pt1 | contig 81853 bp, 74 predicted proteins | sample MGYA00242072_ERZ509193 | MGnify/ENA primary metagenome ERZ509193 (study PRJEB26280, sample SAMEA2338813) | human gut metagenome | biome: human gut; feature: human-associated habitat; material: faeces... | reverse complement strand
TGAACAGGTGGAAGAAGGTCGTAAAGCGCACAACGTTGACATAGGGGTGGCTTTCGAGATACTCGCGCAGGCGGCGCATTGTGTAGGCGTGGGTCTTGGGCTGGCGCACATCGAACGGGATCTGGTGCTCGACATCCTTCCAGTCATTGATGACCGAGTTGTACATGTGCACGGGATCCCAGATCAGGTATGCCAAAAAGCTGACCGTGTACTCGTGGTAGGCGGCGGGAGCGTCGATGACAACGCTTTCGGTTGCTGCGTCATAATGCCACGCGGCGGCATCCAACGGCTCGCCCGTCGTGCGGTCGATGACTTCCCACCAGCGGGCAATGTCGTCGTGGTCGTTGACCTTCATCAGCTCGCGGCTGATGCCCGTCATCAGGGGGATGGTCAGCGCACCGTCCGCAGCGGTATAGAACGGGGTCATAATGTAGCACTGCTGCGTTTCATCGGGGTTTGCCTTAGCCCAAGCGTTGTCCTTGCGGGTGGTGTAGTAGGTGGCGTAGATCTTGGCTCCGGTGTCCTTCAGCTCCTGCGGGAATTCGGTGCCGTCGCAGTCGCGGATGGCATCCGCGCCCCAGCGCTTGAGCAGGGCGAGGGTTTCGGGTACTGCGTCCATATCGGTGGGAATCGTTACACGACCTTTTGTATTCATTTCTTTTCTTCCTCCATCCATTGGTAAGATTGAGTTTGTCCGGCCTGCAAGGTGACCCAGCAATGCATGTTGCAAAGATACCAGCTTCCGTCCTGTGTTGCTTTTACGGTAAGGCTGTGCTTGCCGTCTGCTGTCCGCTGATAAGAAATCAGCAGACCATTTTCTGCCCGCAAATTCTGAAATGCAACAGGTTCATTTTTCCAGCCCTGCGGGCAGGCCGGTAAAACCTCGATATGATTCTTTTCGGAACGCAACAGCATTTTCTGTACTGCGTGTGCCGCCAGAAAATCCGCTTCCAGCGTAAAGGGGCGATAGTGGAAATCACAAACGCCGCTGTTTTTGTAGTCGCCGTTCAAATGAAATCCGTTCCGGCTCAGGAAATGCTCTGCGAAGCGGTGCAGCTCATACAAAGCACCATTTCCATTGCTGCGGGCAATCTGCAAAAGTGCCATCCAACCGAAGGAAAACCCTACCCACTGCCCACTACCGAGGTGTACAAGGTGATCTACCGTTGCATCTATTACGCTGCGATCCTGCGGATTTTCATAGCGCAGCATACATAGCGGCTCGATTGCCATAGCGTGGGAAAAATGGCGGTGCGTTTCCTGCAAGGTTTCATTGGGCGAAAGCATCAGCCCGGTTTCTGTATCTACGCTCAACGGAGCAAGTTTGGCCTCCATTGCATGCCAATGGCCGCGGGGGTTGCCAAGCTGGTACTCGATCTGTACCAGAGTGTGGAACAGATAGTGCAGCAGCGCCAGATCGTAGTTGCTGTTAGGAGTCAGCCATGAGGCTGCCTCATCATCGTGAATTTCCGGTGAGGACGAGACCGGTAAAACCAGCTTTCCGTCCGGGCCTTCTTGGAGAAGTTCTTCCAGGCAGGCTGCCGTGGCGGTAAAGTAAGGCTCCACGCGGGTACGCAGAAACTCTTTATCCCCCGTCAGGCGGTAGTATTCATAAAACATCTGGCAGAGCCAGATTTGATTGGTCGGTGACAGGGAATACATCGGCCAGCCGCCGAGCGCTCCGCCGTCAATGTCCATGACACTGGGCAGGCACACCCCTGCCGTACCGTAAAATGCACGGGCAAATTTTGCTGCCTGCGGACGCAGTGACCAGAGATAATCAAGAAAAACCTTTCCCTGCTCCGGGTGGTTGGCAGTCAGATAGTGACAGTAGGTGAATTGGGTGTTGAGGTCGTTGTGGTAATCACCTTTCCACGGTGGGAGCTGATCGTCATCCGCGCACCATACCCCTTGCAGCGGCATCGGGGCATTGCCCGGCTCGGAACCCGCTGCTAAAAAATAGTTGGCGCGGTACCAAAGCTGTTCGAGTGTTTCATCCGGCAGCTGCAAACTGCTTTTGCCCCAGTATTGCTGCCACCAGCGTTTATGCTGTTGCAGCAACTTCTCGGCGCCCATATCTTCTGCTGCACATAGTTCCAGCTTCGCCAGTTGGCTTGCTTTTTCTACGTTTTCTGCCTGCATGGCGGTATAATACAGCGTTGTGCCGCATTTTTTGCAGAGCAGCGTATAGGCAGTTCTATCATCGACCTTTTGGGAAAAGCCAATCATGCCATCCTCTGTTTCGGGGATAGCATCCGGCAGGGCGAGCTGCTGCAAGCTGCCGGGGGATACGCTGTTCCCTGCTTCGGCTGCTTGTGTACCATTCCCGAAAGAGGGGCGCTCCACCGTGAGCTCTGCATCCCGGTACGCCTCCGGCAGCATCAGTACCCCAACAGGCCGCCCCATACAGAGGAAGGCGCGCAGAATGGTTCTGCCGCTTTGGGAAAAGGATGCCACCGCTGTACCCAAATCAAGACTTGCCTGATAGCTGCCCTGCGGCAGTCCATCCAGGAACAAGTGTCCCGCGGGGATTTTTGTAGGTGTCGGGCGGGCATAGGGCGTATCAAAAATACGGCGTGTTTCTGCCACATCGCCTTTCCGTGCAAGCTCTACCAGTTTTGCATAGGTAAATTCTTTATCGAGTTTTTCCTCCGGGCGGCGACGCAGCCACAGTCCGGCAATGTCCACGGAAATGCGCAGATGCTCCATCGGCCCCCAAAAAAGAGAACCGAGTATGCCGTTTCCCAGTGGAATTGCTTCATCCCAGCGGGGTATTGGGCCGGTCAAATTGATGTTGCAATGTTTCGGGGGCAGCATATCGGTTCTCCTAACCTATTCGATTTTGTTTAGCCCTTAACGCCTCCGACGCTCAAGCCCTGCACGAGCTGCTTCTGGCCGACGATGAAGAGGATGACAGTGGGAATCAGTGCCAGCACGAGGGCTGCGAACAGCGCGCCCCAGTCGGTAGCGTAGCGCTGGATCTCATACAGGTTGGCAAGGCCGACAGGCAGCGTAGCCTTGGTCGGATCGGTAACCATAACGAGAGCCACCGGGTACTCGTTCCATGCTGCCATAGCGGAGATCATGCAGACCGTCACGATACCGGGCTTGCACATGGGAATGATAATGCTCGTCAAAATACGGAACGGGCCGCAGCCGTCGATCATGGCTGCCTCCTCATAATCACGCGGGATACTGCGCAGGAAGCCGGTCAGCAGGAAGATAGCAAACGGGAACTGCATCGTTGCATACAGTACACCCAGTGCCGTCAGGCTGTTGAGCAGGTTCAGCTTGTTCATCTGCAAGAACAGCGGAATCATAATATAAGTGGCCTGAATGAAGATGGCCGCCATGTAGATGTTCAAAATCAGCTTCGCGCCGGGGAACTTATACCGCACAAGGCAGTAAGAACACGGCACAACGCAGATCACAATAATGACCAGTGTTTCCAGCACGACATAAATCGAGTTGCCGATGTTGGCAGCAAGGTTAGATTTTTCATAAGCGCGGACGTAGTTATCCCATGCAAGTCCCTGCGGCCATGCAAAGGGATCCGTCAGAAACTCTGTACTGGTTTTGAACGAAGAAACGACGTTCCACGCCAGAGGGTACAGCATGATAATGGCAACCAAAATCAGGAACAGGCGCGTCACCCACTTGATGACCTTTGCTCTGATTTTGCTTTTTTCATTTTGTGTCATATTACTGACCTCCTTCGGAAGCATCGGTCAATTTGCGGGACAGCATGGACAGCGCCACGGAGATGGCGAGCGTAAAGACCGTGATAGCCATGGCATAGCCAAAGTTTCCGTTGACAAAGCCCTGCGTGTACATATATTGCAGCAGAACGCTGGATGCACCGTTAGGACCGCCGCCAGTCATGACCTGCGAAAGCACAAAACTCAGGTTGATGGTGCCGGAAAGTGCCAGAACAAAGGTGATGCCGATAATATCTTTCATCAGAGGCATCGTAATACTGATGAGCTTGCGCCATGCGCTGGCACCGTCCAGCGTTGCGGACTCGTAGATTTCCGGCGAAATGCCGTCCATAGCCGCGATGTGCATGACCATGTAGTAACCGGCAGCCTGCCACAGCAGCGTGAACGCGATGCACCAAAGCGCAGTCTTGCTGTCGCCCAGCCAGGAACGCTGCAAGCTCTCCAGCCCGACAGCACCGAGAATCTTATTGACGATGCCCACATTCGGGTGGAACACAAAACTCCATATAATACCTACAACGGTCAGAGAAACGATGTTCGGGAAATAGAAAAGCGTGCGATACAAGACCATTTCTTTCAGCTTGCACTGGTTCAAAACGAATGCCAGCACCAGACTACAGAAAATTGTGATAACGGGAACAACCGCCATCAGCTTTGCTGTGTTTGTAAGTGCTTGAATGAAAGATTTGTCGTGGAACATATAGATATAGTTATCCAGTCCCACAAATTTGTTGTTAAGCCCCAGAGAGGTCGCATTGGTAAAAGAAAGATATAATGCCTGCGCCGTAGGCCAGATCGTGAACATAAGAGTTAGGATCACAGCAGGCAGAACGCTGATGCAGACAAACAGTACGGGAAGTGGCTGCGCCTTTTTTTGGCGATTTTGGCGGTTTTTCAAACAAGTTTCCCCCTTAAAAAGAACCCTGCCAAGTTCGCATGGCGTTTACTCGGCAGGGTCAATCTTACTTTGGTCAGTGGAAATTCAGCAATTCAGCTTACTTGGAAGCAGCAATCTCCTCGAAAGCAGCCTCGATGCCGTCACGCCACTGCTCGGCAGTCATGTCACCATTCATAACGTCACTGGCAACATTGAAGACGGAATCAGCGATAACGACCTTGCTGGTGTCGGGCATTGCATCCCAACCGAAGACCATGAACGTGCCTTCCTGATAGATGTCGTTCATGTTATAGACACCATCGGTAACGATGCCCTTGACCATCTCGTTGGCCTTCTTCAGAGCGTAGATGCCGTTGGCTTTTTCTGCGAACAGCTTAACGGAATCCTCAGTGTACAGGAAGCGCAGGAACTCTTTTGCCAGTTCGGGGTTCTTGGCGTTGGCAGGAATCTCAAACTGCTCAACGGAGCTCATAACATAGCGGGTCTCGCCGTCATCCAGAACGGGTGCGCAGGTCAGACCAAACTCAAAGCCGTCAGCACGGGGAGCATCGGCCATTTCGCCTTCCATCCAGTTGCCGTTGGGGATGAACAGAGCCTTGTTCATCATCATGTCAGTCTGGCTCTGGGTATGGTTCAGAGCAACGGTGCCATCCATCAGGTAGCCATCGGTGCCGATCTTTGCCATGTTCTGGAAGACCTTGAGGGCCTCATCAGAGCTGAGGGAGCCGGGCGTGTAGGAGGCGACTGCCTTCATGTTGTCGATGCCGGTGGCAGATGCCAGCGCGGGCCACAGCATGCTTTCGAGGTAGCCGGGGTAGATGCCCTGATAGGTAAACAGCGCGATACCCTTTTCCTTGGCCTTGTCGCCCAGTTCAAAGAAGTCATCCCAGGTCACAGGCGTTTCCCAGCCGTTCTCTTCGAACAGGGTCTTGTTGTAAACCAGACCCATCGGGCTGGCATCAAACGGGGCAATGTAGATCTTGCCGTCGCCGTAAGGAGAGCACTTGGCGGAATCCAGCAGGCCATCGATGACCTGATCCTTCAGCGGGGTGTCATCATCAATGCCGCCCTCCTCAAAGACATCGGACAGATCCATCAGTGCATGTTCCTTAACCATGGAGGAAATCAGGCCGGTGGAGTCGTTGTCGTTCATCGAGATGAAGTCGGGAACATTGCCTGCCACGATCTGCGGGCGGATGATGTCGCCGATCTTCGGGCTGATCTGCATATTGACAGTGACGCCGGGATAAGCGGCCTCGAAGCGTTTGATGATTTCGTCCCAGTACTCGGAACCGTAGCCGCCCTCGAACACCGCGATGTTCAGTTCGTTGTTCTCAAAGGTCTTCTCACCGGTAGAGGCTTCGCTGGTAGCGGCGGACGTTGCTTCGGAAGAAGCGGCCTCACTGGATGCTGCTGCGCTGGAAGATGCTGCGCTGCCGCAGCCTGCCAGACAGGTAGCTGCCATTGCAGTGGCAAGCATCATGCTGATTGCTTTTTTCATGGTTTTCCTCCTAAAAATTATTCCTTCTTTGTTTGGGATGCGGCTCATCTGTCGTTCCCTGATTGCACTCTTATTATATCGGGCAAGCCGGATTTGATAAATGTATTCCCTTTACTTAAAGATGGATTTTATTGACTTTTTCTGTCGTTGCCCTTATAATTCAGGTAATGTATGGATAGATTGTAGTCACTTTGCACAAACGGAGGCCTATATATGTCACTAAATGCACAAAAAACGCGTGAGTTTTTCCCCAATGTGTTGCGACGAATCAAACTTCGCACCCGTCTGTTTGTGACATTTTTGATTATTTCTCTTGTTCCCGTCATCACGATTGGTACTTTTTCTTACCATGCATACACCCAATCCATGAACGAAAAGGTCAAACAGGCTGCCTTACAATCTATCGAACTACTCAATAATAATATGTCTACCCAGCTTGGCATTTATAGCGACTACATAGGTTCCATCTCCGTATCTGATACTGTACAGAATGGTGTCGCATCTATCAATAAGGGACACCCCCTTACGAGTGATATTGTGAGCGGTATTGGTGAAATGATCGTCACAATTCCTTTTCAGAGCACACACCTTAAAAACATCCGCGTCGTTTCCAATGACCGCACAGTCATCTACGATTTGGGCTATGACGATATTACACCTCAGCGTTTTAATGAATTGTTGGATAATATTGAGGCCGCCTCTCCACAGGATAGTCTGCAATACATCCACACTTACCGCGCCAACGATAAAATTGTCATTGGTCGTAAAATCTATGATATGCACCACACCAGCACGCCGCTGGGGTATATCATGCTGTACATTGACGAATCCCAGCTGAGTCGCTACATATTTACCGATGTTTCCTTTGGCGAGGGGTCCAACTTCCTGCTGATTGATGCCGCCGGCAATGTGGTATCTTCTCAGAACGCGGAACTGCTGGGAGAAGATTTGGCCGATGACCCGATTTTCCAGCAGATCACGGCGCTTCGGCAGGCGGGTGAAAACAACTTTTTATTTAAGCTGAACGGCGTAGATACACTGACGATTTTCAAATACAACACCACCTATAATGTATATCTGGTGGCCACGATTCCGCAGGCCTACATTACCAACGGCACAAGAACCATCAATATGATGCTTATCGCGCTGGCTGCAGTGCTGGTCGTTGTCAGTTTGTTCCTGACACTGCTTGTCTACCGCAGCGTCATGCACCCCATTGATAATATGGTTGCCGCCTGCAATGCGAAAAGCGATGAGGAAATCGGGCTGAAAATCAATGATCCTAGCCCCGACGAACTCGGATTTCTGGCGCGCACCATTGACAACATGGTCAACGAAATTGGTCTGCTGGCGCAGCGCTGGAGCGATGATCAGCGCAAAATGCGCGAGTTGGAATTGCAGACCCTGCAATATCAAATCAACCCGCACTTCCTGTTCAATACCCTGAACACCTTAAAGTGGATTGCCACACTTAATCACGTCACCCCGGTCAGCCACGGCATTGATGCCCTCTCTTCCCTGCTGCAAAGCACCCTTATTAAAAAGGATGAACTGATTCCGTTTGATGATGAGCTGCGCAACCTGAAGAACTACTGCGACATCCAGCAGCTGCGTTACGCAGGGCGCTTTGAGATGGAATATCAAATTGAAGATGCTGCCGGATACTGGACTGTGCCGCGCTTTATCTTGCAGCCGCTTGTAGAGAACTCCATCCTGCACGGCACGGCGGATGAAGATGATTTTGTCACCATCACCGTCCGTGCCACCGTGAGCGAGAATCTGCTTACCATTCATATCTCCGATACCGGCTGCGGTTTTGACCCCAGTGCCATCAAGGAGAAAAATTCTGAGCGCTTCTCCGGCATTGGATTGAGCAATGTAGATGAGCGTATGCGTCTGCACTACGGAAATGAATACGGTCTTACGATTGAAAGTGCCCCCGGCACCGGCACACAATGTATTCTCCGTATTCCAAATGAAGCCATTCGTTGAGGTAACACAATGTATAATTTATTGCTTGTAGATGATGAGCCACTGATTAAGGTTGCTTTCCAGTCCGCCGTGGAGTGGGGCAAGAACGGATTCCTGCTGGCGGCAACAGCCAGTAATGGGCAGGAAGCGCTGCACATTGTAGAGACACAGCACATTGATGCGGTTATCACGGACTTGAAAATGCCCGGCATGGATGGGCTTGCGCTCATTCATGAATTGAAAAAGCGCAGCTTTATCGGCCCGATTCTGGTATTGAGCAACTATTCCGATTTCGATTCCGTGCGCGCGGCTCTGACGGACGGCGCTTATGACTACTTTCTGAAAATCAATATGAACGGGGAAAGCATCGGTGAGCATCTGGAAAAGATGGCCGATTTGCTTCGTGTCCAGCAGCAGCGCCAGACGGAGGAGGACCACCGATCCTTTGCCATTGAAGCGCAGAAAAAGGAAAATGCCCTGATTCACTGCGCCCAATGGGTAACGTCCACTGCTGAACCCTCCCCTGCTTCTAATCCATTTTCCATGCTGCCGGAACCGCTGTCCTTTCCTATCCGGCTGTTTACCGTCACTTTAATTCCCGCAAAAACTCATCCTATGCCCGCGCTGGATGCTGTGACCGACTTAATTACCGAGGTTTTCGATGAAATCAGCGGCAAAGTATTTCTGCACACCCATGAGGATGAAATCTGTGGGCTGATCAGCAATGAAAGCCTTGTAGCCTCCGGGCGTACTCTGGATAAGAAACTTGCCCGCTTGCAACGGCAGGTCACAACATATTTTCTGGATGCCCCGGTCATCATCTACCACGACAAGCCCATTTCACTGGCTGAACTCCGCCAGGGCTACCAGCTGTGTGAGGATTCTAAGGCGCTCGCCTTTTATGTGGGGTGCAGTGCTCCCATAAAGGCAACGGCACACACAGTTACCGCCCAACCCTTCCATGTCTCTCAGGCAGAACTGTCCAAGGCCACCGCAGCAGCAGCGCAAAATGCCGATGAATTGCAGATGCAGATTGCCGTTCACACCTTCTTTCAGAACTGCGCGGCGCTCTGTATGCCGCCGCAGCGCGTCCGTGAAGCCTGCCATCTGTTGCTGGAGCGTCCCGGCGAGAATATGATTCCGCAGGAGACACTGGAGCAAACCTTTAAAGAAATAGAAAAAGCCCCCACCGCGGAGGCTCTTGAACAACTGCTCTGCTTGATTTTGCAGGAGCGCATGGGACTTAGCAAAATTGCCTTGAGCAAATTCAAAAAAGAGGTGCAGGCCGTCATCATCTATGTAAACGCGCATTATATGGACAAGCTGACGCTGGACAGCATCGCCGACTATGTAGGGCTGAACCGGGAATATCTGAGCCGCCTGTTCTCCAAAGAGACCGGCATCGGCCTGTTCCAGTACATCAACGAGGTGCGCATGAAACGCGCCGGTGAGATGATCCGCAGTAATAAGCAGGTCTATGTCAAGGAAGTAGCTGCCGCCGTAGGCTTTGATGACCCCTACTTTTTCTCGCGGAAGTTCAAAGAATTTTATGGGAAGACACCAAGCGAATATGCGGAGGGATAAAGGTTAAGACAAATGGAACAACCTATGCGATGCAAAACATTGACCGCTATTTACAGAAACGAAGTCAAGTCACCGCGCACCTCATGTGAACTTGATTTTTCCACTCACGAATCTATCAGCATTCATATAATGCAGTCAACTGAACGCACAATTATCATCAATTCCACTTCTGAGCAGTCTGTCAATGATTTAATAGCCGTACTCACAAAAATAGAGCGTTTGCTCATGCTTTTCGATGGTTGTTTTATGAGCCTGCTTTCGATTGAATTTCAAGACTCTACCGGATGTGTGCCTCACCATCTCAAGGTTTACGCAGAACATTTTATGAGAAATCGGTTAGCTTATTTCCATTCTAATAAAATTCTTTTTTCCAGCAACTATTTGCTTGACTTTTCAAAGGCTCTAACGCCTGCTCTTTACGAAAAATGGGAAAGCATCTTGGAAGATCTTGATGTTGCGCATCAGGTATACCTCTATTCCCTATGCGATACGAACCAGCCTGTCGATTTGAGATGTGCTTTTTTAATCGAATTAGCTGAACCAGTCGTTGAAATCGTGAAGGCTAATTGTCCTCTTTTTGAGAGTCTAAATCCAGGAAAGCAAGGCACCTCTTTACGTGATTGTCTCCGAGCACTTATAACAACATACGGTTCCGATATTTTTGAGAATGAGATAAATAGCTGCTTTGAAACATTCCTTAAATCTTTAGTAAATAGTCGCGTTCGCATCATGCACATAAAGAGGAACTGCCATGGTTCTTATTTGAACAGGCCAGAATCTATCTTGTACTCAATTAAAATAAGCTTTTTGTACCGCATCGTGCTTTTAAACCTGCTCGGCATAAGTCCATCACTGTATCACGAGAATCTTATTTCAAATATTCAAAGATGGAACTCATGGAACGATATTATGGATAATTTTTTGTATCGCCTACAAAAATAGCTTAGTTGCGTTGTTGCTTTTTGCTCTATCTGTGGTCAAACATGCAATTGGTGCGTTCTAATGATAGTTTAATCCTTACTTTATTTCCTCTGTAAACAAAGACTCTTAATCTCAAAATAAAACTCCGTATTGAAATCATAATGTGTGATTTCAATACGGAGTTTTCTCTTCAAGTCGTGTGTCAAAATTGTTCTTTCTCTTTAATTAGTAATTGAATCATTCTTTCGGAAAATATGGAGTTTTTATGTTATTTAAAATACGGAAATCTGATGTATCTACACACTACCACAACACACGGACTTTCTTGAACAAATACCGTGATATTTCGTGGATTCTGGAAGTTTCTGCTCTCAACTTACAGAAGGAGTTCAAGGCCACGTATGAGCTATTCACAGATTCCCCACTTGTTGCTGGTGAGGTCAAGGATGGAGGCAACCCTCCAGAAAACTATACCTATGCCTTGGTGCGCAGTAAAAAGATGATGCAACTTACCGACACCGCAATTGACCTGATGCGCCGCAAGCATAAAAAGGGCGAGTTCTATTACTGGATTTTATACTACGCCTATCTCTCCCCGCAGCAGTGCGAGAATGCGGGCGCAATTTTGCAGTCGCTCGAAACCAAGGGAATCTCCATTTCTCTGCGCACCTACTATGTCCATCGGGATGAAGCTATTGAGGTTCTCAGCTCGATTTTGTGGGGCTACACTTCTCAGGATTGCGAGAAAATCACCAAACTGCTGACACTCGATTGACCCTGCACAACATCCGCACAAAATCAGCAGAGCGAAGACCTTTTTTCCTGCACAGCCAATTTGTTATCATGGTAATGGCCTACTTTTGGCGATTCTTAAAGCATTTTTGCACACAGGAGGTTTCAATGACTAAGAAAAACACACGTTCTTGTTCTCATAAGCACGTGAAAGCAGCCCTTTGCGCTGCCATGTGCAGCGTACTGACCGCAATGCCTACTTTTGCAGCTGGCGAGGATAATTCCGCCGCAACAACCGGCACCACGGTCTGGACGAAAGCCAGCGAGATCATGCAGGATGTCTACTCGCAAATCATCTCTATCTCCACCGTCACAGCCGTGGTCTGCGCAGCTGTTGCCCTGCTGCTGATGAACTTTTCCAAGAACGGCAAGACCGTGGATGATTCCCGCGCATGGCTTAAGCGCATTGCCATCACCTGGGCGATTCTGAATGGTCTCGGCTTCATCATGGCCTACGTCACGCCGTTCTTTCAGGGCGGTACTTGGAATCCGTAACCACTCCCCTGCTCACAAAAGGAGGTGACGGCCTTTGGGCATTTTAGATGGCATTGTGGATTGGCTGGCAACGCAGGTAATGAATCTGCTGGATCTGGCATCCACATCGGTACTCGGTGCGCTGGGCTGCAATATGGACACATTCAAGCGGTACTTTCCTGCCGCTTCGGCCATGTATGAGATTTTTATCTGGACGGCCATCGGGCTGGTGCTGCTGAATCTTGTGTGGCAGCTTTACCGCTGCTATGGTGCAGGGTTTGACATTGACACCGAGAATCCCATCAATCTGGTGGTTCGTTCTGTGATTTTTCTGCTGCTGATTTGGTACTGTGATGACATCGTCAACCTTGCCTTGCGGATTGGCGGCACACCCTACAACTGGATTCTGGACAGCACCCTGCCCGGTGTGCAGTTCGGAGACTTCAATTCTGTGCTGCTCGTCATTATTGGCGTGATTGCCAACGGTTCTGTGGCCTTGATTGCGCTGATCCTTGTTGTGATTCTTGCGTGGAACTACTTAAAGCTGCTTTTGGAAGCTGCAGAGCGCTATGTTGTACTGGGAATTCTGGTTTTTACTGCACCAATGGCCTTTGCCATGGGCGCAGCTCGCGGCACAAACAATATTTTCAAAAGCTGGTGCCGGATGTTCTGCGGGCAGCTTCTGCTGCTGATTATGAACGCATGGTGCTTGAAGCTGTTCGTCAATATGGTCGGGGAATTTCTCGCTAATCCGCTGTCCTTATAGGAGATTTTTGCATGAAAAAAACTCTGTTTACCCTATTCACCGTTATCAACCTTGTACTTCTGTACTGCCCAGCCGCTCTTGCTTTGACCGAGGATGAAGCTGCTGCGGCCGTGGACGCACAGGGCAAGGATGCTGTCTCCGGCAATCTGTTTCTGTGGCTGCTGTGCGCGATTGCCTTTCTGAAAGTTGCCACGAAGTTGGACGGCATCCTGCACTCTTTAGGTATCGGCGTTTCTCGCTCACCTGGCTCGATGCTGTCTGAGGCATTGTTGGCATTTCGTGGCTTTGAAATCGGCAAGGCCTTTATGGGGCTGGGCACTGCAAAAACAGCCGTTGCTCTCGCCAATGCAAAAAACACACCAAGCAGCACTTTTGCGGGCGGGCTTTCCGGTATGGTGAGCCGTCATGTGCAGCAAAGTACCGCAAGTTCCATCAGCGGGCAGTCTGGTGGCATTGGGGCTTCTTTAGGTGGGGCCATGTATCATAACAGTCTTGGCAAAGAAGGCGGGTTTGCCAGCAAGGTCATCGGATCCATCGCCACCGGGCAGATTGGCGGCAGCATTACAGGTGACAGCGCCGTGGAAGCGCTCAATGGTTATTTTACAGGTACCAGCGACATGAACGCTATGCAGATTCCTGCCACCGGTGAAAATATTCCCACTGCAATGGCAACAGCTGAAAGCGATGCCGTAACAGACTCTCCTATCCCCGCCACACCGCTGGCGCTGGAGGGCGATAGCACGGTTGATGTTTCGCCTACCCGCGACAGCGAAATTACCATACACGCCGGTGGCAGTCCTGCTGTTACGGAGCAGACCACCATTCCCACTTCGTCCTCTATTCAGCAGGCCGCCATGAACCGCGTGTTGCTGGGGCAGATGGGCAACAGTGTCACGGACGTAGAAATCGGCGGCGGAAAAATTCAGGGGCGCGAGATCATCCCCGGACGCGGTCAGATTCAGTTTGCCATGTACAACGCCCGTCAGTATGAGAAGCCGGAGGGTCACTTCACAGAACAGACATCTCGCGATGGTGAAAAGTGGTACAAGGTTTACGCCACGACCCGCGTAGAAAAAACGCCCACCATTCAGGACGAACGTGGGCGTATGCAGTATGATGAGCGCAAGGTCGCCGCCATGCCAAAAGCCCCGGCGCGGAGATATTAAATGATTGAAGATGATACTCAAAATTCTCGGCATGCCGCCTCAGCAGCATTTCATAATGCGCCCAGACTTACCAAAATCGCACAAGCCGGAATGCAGGGCGGTCCCACCGGGGCTGCTGCCGAAGCTGCGGTGCAGTACCGCAAGGAAGTGCTGATCGTTGTCATTGCGGTCTTGCTGCTGCCGGTTCTGGTGCTGCTCATGCTGCCCGGCGCGATTTTCGGCACGCTGACACAGCCCAGCACGGCAATCAATGATGATTTGGAAATTGCCGCCAATGTAATCCAGCTTCGCAATGCCGTATCGGATATTTTGCAGGAAGCCTACGAGGATACCCTTTCCGAAATAGAATCCGAGTGTGCAAGCCTTACCTACAGCGATGTGGTCGATTCCGTGAGCGGTCATGTCTCCTACAATGCCTTTCAGCTCATTTCCATGTATTGCGCCTATCAAGGAGAGGACGACTATACCAAAATCAGCCTAGCTGATCTTTCCGCGCAGGTACAGGCACACCGGGCAGAATATTATACCTACACCACTTCCGAGGAAGTCCGCAATGAGCCTGTGCAGAAAGAGGTTCGTGGGCAGACCATAACTGTACAAGAGGATCACACTTACACTGTTTTCACGCTTTCCTATGTGGGCGATGACTACTTTGCCGACACGGTCTGGCAGCTTGACGACAAGCAGAAAAGCTATGCCGATGCCTATGCGTATAACCTGACCATCTATCTCCATGAAATCGAAGAACGTGAGGGCATCTCGATTCTGGGGCAGATCAATGATTCTCTTATTGATGATAACTCTCCTGCTCCCAGCGGCGGGTTCGGCAATCCGTTCAATGACCCAAACTGGGAGCAGCACATCACTTCTTTCTTTGGCAAACGTGAGGATGTCGGTATTCCCGGCAAGGATACCACCAACCACAATGGTTTGGATATTGCCTATCCCTACGGTACGCCGATTCTTGCAGTGGAGGCCGGCACGGTCATTAAAGCAGGGTACCATGTCAGCTACGGCAACTATCTGGTCATCAACCACGGTGGCGGGTATTGCACTCTTTACGCCCATTGCAGCCAGCTTTTGGCACAGGTTGGTGATACGGTGAACAAGTACGACACCATTGCCAAGGTTGGTGCTACCGGCGATGTGACCGGAAACCATCTTCATATCTGTGTCATCATCAACGGTATCTATGTAAATCCAAAGGATTACCTTAACTAATTCAAGCGAATATTTTGCGCTTTTCGCGTATTTTAGATTTTTTGTCTTTTCTCCTCTATTCACTTGCACGCCGACTTCGGTACTTGTTGCTATGATACGTTTTTCCATTTGTTGCTGTTGCTGTAATCTCTGTTGTCATAGTTTTAATTAGGCCTCTATCTCTCCCATATCTCACATCATTATTTATGCGACTGCTAATAACGGAGATTGTTACCGCACATTTTTTACATATTTTTTTTCATACCTCTCTATTTTAACCTAACAACCACCGAAATCATGCCGAGGTTTTTACCGCGAAAAAAAGTTCTGCTCGCTCTCTCACCATACCTCCAAGATGACTCACTTGCCTTTCCTGGGCCTTTCCTCAATCTATTTATAGAAAGCCAAAAGGCTACAAAACGTATATTTATTATGAAATATACGTTTTGTTTTTATTCCTATTCGAATTACGGCCGTCCAAACCGACCTATGCATTTCGATTTTTTTCGCGTTAAGTATCTCTTTTTTTGTGCATCCACTCTGCGGTAAAGTTGCGTGTTTTAGTCGTTCTATCGTTATTATTATTTGTACTTCCTCCGATTTTTTCTCTCGGTAAATTTCTCCGTTTATATAAATTACCTCTATTTTGGTTTACATCTTGTTGTTTTACGTGTTGTATATACGAATTGTATTCTTTTATGACGTAATTACCCTGCTTCTCCTATGTTTTCTTATCCCTCTCCCCTCTTCTGATTTCAGTAAGTACTATTTTTTCCCAAGCATTCAAACAGAATTGCTTCTACAATTTTACTTTTTATGATCCATCATATCCGACACCAAAGCAGAGATTATTACCGCGAAAAAAGTTTCTTACTTCATACATACACTTTTCTTTGTGAGCATTCGCGTAAAAAGGCTTCCTTTTATCACGAGTTTTTTACCACGAAAAAAATTAGTTTATCCCTATTCCCCTGCACTCCGCCATCTCGGTGTAAGCGTTGATCTCTATCTATCTTAAATTTCTGTCCAAGCCCCATCTGTTACTTCTCCTTTATATTTGCCTACACCCCAAAACGGAGATTGTTACCGCACGTTTTTCTCTTTACTTTCTTTTGCAACAGAACTCCTCAATTCCGAGGTTTTTACTGCACCATTTCCCCTGCGTATCCTTCGCAACAATAAGACAGAGTTTTTTACCGCGCAAATTTTCATTTCCCACTTTCTTTTGCTGTTTGCAAAAAAGACTACTTCTGCAAATCTTCGATTTTATACTCGTAATCATCCTTATAACCCAGCCTATAACATGAAAAAAGAGCTTTTTTCGCTCAAAACGGAGATTCTTTCATCTCAACTGCCATGAAATTATCTCCGTTTGACGGAAAAGGAATCTCCGCTTTCAAATGAAAGAACCTCCGTTATCTCGGAAAGAATCTCCGTTGTAAATAGAAAAAACCTCCGCTTCTTCTATATAATAATAAAATATAAAAGAGTAAAAAGTAATTATATAAGTCTTTAAGAAAAACCAAAAATAAAATCACCTGTTAAAAGCGTTTGACAATTTTTTTTAGATAATGTATGATACTTAGTATGATGTGTAGGTGTACCCTTATCTAAATCTGCAAATGCCCTCACAGATTCTCCATGCCGACAGTTCCCCATAATTGACGATTGGTTCATAAAGAAAGGTATAGACAAAGTGGATTCTCAATCTTTTGTCTTATAGTATTCTATGAAGAAAATAGATGAAAGTAATCAAAGTAGCGAAGCCGTAGATACAATCGTTGGTGAAGTTATATCGGATGAAAAGCCGAATGACGGAAAGCAGCAAGCAGGTCTAAAAAAGAGGGATACCTATGCTTTCGGCTCTTTTATTACAAAAAGTAACGATCTGATTCAGCGCACAAAGTATTCCCTACCCCGCAATGAGCAAAAAATCCTTTTTATGTTGCTGTCAAAGATAGACCAGCGACATGATTTAGACGCATCAAAATACTATACGATTTCGTTCGATGATTTTGCAAAACTTACGGGTGTAAATGCAATGGACAGTGGTTACGCAAACTACCTGCGCAAAACCATTGAAAGCCTAGAAAATAGGATGTTCTGGGTACCGCTTGGCAACGATCAGTACAAGACTATGTCATGGGTCAACCGTGGTTCTATCGTTGACATGAAGAAAAAGACGATAAGTATGCGCTTTAACCCGGACATTTGGAAAGATATCGCGCAGCTCACCAGCAACTATACTTCTTACAGCATTGAGTATTTGCTCATGATGCAAAGCACCTACTCGATGCGTGTCTATGAGATAATTTTGTCTTATGACAACGGAAATAATAGAGACTATTCTTACAATAATGGGTTGATTTTTGAACCCGTTACAGAAGAAGTGCTGCAAAAGTTTCCCAATAAACGCGATGCGTTGAAAGGATTTAAGTATAAGAGGTTTGACATAGAAGAATTCAAGGGAATGCTTTCTATGCCAACGCGCGATGAAATCAACAGAAGCAAAAGCAAAAGTAAAGACAGTTCTGCGGCCAAATTCAGCCGAGATAAACCACTTACCGAAAAGTATAAGGTTTTCTCCGACTTTGAGAAGAACGTTCTGGTAATGGTCAAAAAAGAAATCAATGAGATGACGGATCTCTGGTTTGACTACGAGCCCGTTCGTCGGCGGGGAGTCCGAAAATACGAATTTCTCTATATTTTTATCAAGTATAAAAATCGAGAAGAGATGAAAAACGTCAGGGCCTTCCATCAAGAACACAAAGGCGCTGATACTGAAATCGGAAGAAAACCGCGAAAACGCCGCAGCACTGTTAGCAAGGAAACGCTGGAGCAGTACAATCAGCCGTTGGCCGAGTCCATTCTGACTACGACTTATCGTTTGGCGCGAAACGAGTTGGAGGCAAAAGCCCAATATCAGACGTATGAGGAAAAATTGACACCGGACGAGAGAAATATATTTATTGATGTATTCACATACGCGGCAAAGATTTTGACTAACACAAAGAAGAAAGATCAAGCAGAGGAAACGCTTGAAGCGCTGAACCGAATTATCAAGGACAACGACGGTTTGAAAACATGGGCATTGGGAATGAGCGTTAAGTATAAGGCAATGCTCGAAAAGGCCCAAGAAAGAAAATCCGCGCAATACTATCGCACAGTGGTTTACAACGACATTATAGAAAACTCTGCGACCATCATAAGTGATGGTAAACGTCGTGCTGCTATGCTGGATGATGATAGAGCAAATCTATTCAAGGTGAATTGGGCTGCCATGTTTGAAGATTAAATAAGAACTATACGAAAAGCGGTCTGCTAAAATAGCAGGCCGCTTTTCTGCTTAATGGAGCAGCAGAAGAAAACGCGGATGTAAATAGCAACAGGTACTTAAGTCTTAGCAAACTTATTTAGAAAAAAGAAACGCAGGCATTGTCCTATAATTCGTGTTGACATAGTAGATGTATGTGATATAATTAGTTTATCAACTGTTTGCTCCGAAGTTGGGCGACAGAACAAAAAGCGAATAGCAACAGGTACGCAAGTCGCAAAACAACCTGTTGAAGCAGGATGCTGCATTTAACAACAGGTACGCGAGTCTTTCCAATACACAACTGACGAAATGAGGAAATAGTAATGGCGGCACAGATTATTACGATCGCCATCGAAAAAGGTGGGGCGGGCAAAACAGTCACAGCTTCGAACCTCGCCTATCTGATGGGTGATGAGGGCAAAAAGGTTCTCTGCATAGATACAGATCCACAGGGAAATCTTACAAGTGCGCTGAGCGGCGGAAATGGCATTACAAGCGGAGTTTATAATGGCAAAGCGCTCTTTGATATGTTTGACGGATTTCGATACACTAGGACAAGAGACTATATTGTTGAAACCGAATATGAAAACGTTGATATGATTCCGTGTAGTGCGCAGACACCGCGCATCAATCAGCGAATTCCGGGAATCTTTGAGGACGCACAGACGTATTTCAAACAGGGAGACCCCAAGAGCCTGTCCAATATGGGCGAGTTCCTTTATTACTTTCTGAACCAAGTCAGAGAAGATTATGATTACATAATTATTGACACACAGCCTACCCGCGATTCGCTTTTGCTGACAAATGCAATTAACGCAGCGGATTATGTGCTGATTCCTTCGCTTTGCGAAGCTAATTCTCAGGAATCGGCATTCCGTACCTATGCGCTCTGCAATGAACTTAGAAATACACCGGGCAGCCACTTGAAAGGCATCGGCGTTATTCTTACCATGGTTGCAAAAAAGGCAGCTTCCACAAAAATTATCCGCGACCAATGCAAGCAGGTTCTTGGCGCGTCTCTTTATAAAACGGAAATTCCCAGTGGTCTGAGTGTGAATATGTCTGTTACGAAACATCTTCCTGTGTGTTTTATGGCGAAAACGCAGCCTGTGGCGGTGGCCTACAATAAGGCCTATGAAGAGTTAAAGTCTCGATTGGAAAAGATTGGGGTGAACTAAAATGGCAATGAAGAAAAGAACAAAGGGAAACATAACGGCTCCCAGTCTTCCCGGAAAAGATATGCTTGCAGAAGTCAACAACAATGAGGCAGGCAATATTTATAATAGCCTTTTTGCAAAAAACAGAAAGGTTGAATACGATAACAAGGATATTGCGCTGGTGAATATCCGAACAAATCCTGACAATCAAATCTTCCGCGCAATGGATGATGACGAAGATATTCGCATTTTAGCAGAGGACATTAAACGCAACGGCCTGATGCATAACCTTGTTGTATTTCCTGAGCAGGAAGAAGGAAGTACGGTATACGTTCTTCTTTCCGGCGAGCGTCGCTTTCGTGCGCTGAACTATTTGCAGGAAAAAGGCGATGCAACATGGAATATTGTAAACTGCAATGTTGTGACAACACCTTTGACCGAAAATGAGAAAAAGGTGCTGCTGTACAGTGCAAACTTGCAGGTTCGTGGCGGTTTTAGTGACGAAGCTATTCGACGCCAGGCAATAGCGGAGTTTATTACCTGCTTACAAAGAGAGCCTTACAATATGAGCAGGGAAGAAGCGTTGAACGCGACAAAGAGTGTAAGTACGGTAAATCCGCGCACGATTGAGCGTGATGCACGTATAGAAGAAAAACTGAAGGGTAAGTTAAAGACTCTACTGAATGATAAATTTTTAACGAGAAGCGAGTGCGAGACTTATCTCCGTTTTGAAGCGGATAAGCAGGATGAAATTGCAAATCGATTTGAGAAGCTGCAAGCAGTGGATTGCCACAGTGATGATGCAGAAAGCGCCGGGAAAAACTATGTAGAGGTTCTTAGAGATACTCTGCATGATGCATTCAGAGAGCTTCTTTATGATGCACAGCGGCAGGGAACAACAAAAGAATATGAAGCTGCTTATGAAAAGGCCATCGGTTACTTTGATGATGGGCTTGCCGACTTGAGCGCAAAAGCGGACGAATATGGCAGAGTAAAAGCAAGCAGTAAACCCGAAGAAATATCTGCAATCAATTATGAGGGCAAGAAAGAGGCGGCCAAGGATCGTGTTCGCAAAGAACATGAGGTGACCGAGACCAAGAGCAGTGTAATTCAGAAAAATGTGCCGCAAATGGTCAAAAAGCTGAACAAGACATACAGCAGCAAGGCTTTTGTAAAAGCGCTGAAAGGCGTATCTAAAGAATCCAGAGACGCAGATGTTGCCGCATTGAATGAGATTATCGAAATCTCTACGAAGCTAAAAAATATTATAGAGGCGATTGAGTAAGGTCGGTGGCGGCAATGGAGAAAAAGGAACGGGTTTTGATTCGCTTCCGGCCAGAGATATACGAGTGCTTTGAATTGGAAGCAGCGTATGAAGGACTTCGGGTAGGAACCATCGCAAACCGACTACTTATCAGCGAAATCAAAAAAGTTGCAAGGGTAGGGAAGGGGCATTGTGTCGTATCTGGCTCGGAAGAAGATATGGCAATTCCAGAAGGAAAAAAACAAGAGTATTATGTACTGCCAGCGAGCAGAGATGTAATAGAATACCTGCCGGAGCAAACAGGGAAGCGAGGAGGAAAGCCAATCAATAAGCAGGTCACATTTTACCTGACCGAGGAGCAACTCGAAATTCTGAAAGCTGTTGTCCGCATACAGGATATTCGTAAATCCATGGATTGTGGAGAAATCGTGACCTATAGGTTTGCCGTGCTTGGCCTGCTGTTAAATAACGAGGCATTGAACAGAAAGCAAACGGTTATACGATAAAAAGAGCTGCAAGAAAGATTTCTTGCGGCTTTTATGTTTATAAAACAGCGAAAAATACTCTCTTGACAACAGGTACGAGAGTCGGAATACGTTTCCTACCCACAAGGGAAGTCCATTGACAGAAAATGATAAATATGCTATACTCCACCTGTAAATGATTTTTGTGCCTTGAGCACACGTTGTTTGAGTTTGTAATTTGTGCCAGCAGCCTTGTCCTGACCGTTTTGGGCGGACGCTGCCGGCACTTTTCTTTTTATACTGGGTGAAAACACCCAACCATAGCGAGAAGGATCGTGGTTCACGGTTTGCCGTGAACATCAGGCATTGCCTGCGGTCGTTCTCGCTTTTTTATTTTGTTTCAAGGCCAATCGGCTTTGAGAAATACATTTTATATAGGAAAGGTGGAACACCAAATGAACGAACAGGCAAGACCCAAGGCAATCGCGCGGCGCATCATGCGCCCGCGCAAGGCAAGACCCATCCCGCGTAATTTGCAGTATCGGCTGTACCATGTGCGCACCCGGCCCAAGCGTCCCTATCGCCAGCGCGAGAGGAGGGGCTGAGGATGCCGGAGCACATACGGCGGGAACCCAAGGTGCTGGTCAGCACCGAAAACCTCACCGAACAGGAATGGTTGGCATACCGCAGGCAGGGAATAGGCGGCAGCGATGTTGCCGCGATCCTCGGCATTTCTCCGTTCCGCACCGCCCGCGACCTGTATGATGATAAGCTGAACATCGCTTCGGCTGTCGATGATACAGGCAACTGGGTAGCGCTGGAAATGGGGCATCTGCTGGAACCGTTGGTCGCCCAGATATTCACCAAGAAAACCGGACTGGAAATATTCCAAATCAAGAAGATGTTCCAGCACCCGCAGTACCCGTTCATGCTGGCAGATGTAGACTACTTTGTCCGCCTGCCAAACGGAAAAATTGCGATTCTGGAAATCAAAACGACCAACTACAACGCAAAAGACCACTGGTGGAAGGACGGCGAGGAATGTGTTCCCGTCTACTATGAAACACAGGGGAGACACTACATGGCCGTTATGGACATGGACGAAATCTTCTATTGCTGTCTCTACGGCAACAATGAGGACGAAGTTATCATCCGCCACCTGTACCGTGACAGGGAATACGAGCAGGAAATGATCTATCTGGAACGCGAGTTCTGGCACGACCACATCCTGACACGCATCCCGCCGCCCTACACCGAAGACGGCAGCCTGATCCTCGAAAGTCTGCGCCGCCGCTTAGGTGCTGCGGATAAGACGATTCCTGCCATCCAGCTGGATAGCGACCTGTCCACTACCTTGCTGCGGTATCTCAACTTACAGGAACAAAAGCAGCAGATGGAAACACGGGTCAAAACGCTGGACGCAGAAATGCAGCGGCTGAAAGGTCAGATGGTTGCCAAGCTCAATGGCAGCTGCATGGCAATAGGGGAGTACGGCGGTACACAGTACACAATCAGCTACAACCCCGTCAGCCGGACGGGCATCACGAAAGACAATCTCCAAAAGCTGAAACTGCTGTACCCGGATATTTATGACGAGTACGTCACGGTATCGGAATCGCGGCGGTTCAGCATCAAGGCAAAAGCGGTGGATGAAGCCGCCTGACAAAGAAGGGAGCGTGCCTATGCACGACAGTGAACAGGAACACAGCAGCATTACCGGCTGCCGTGTTACCTACGAATCCACGATTTTTTACAATGAAGCAAACAAATTCTCCATTATTGTTGTCAAAACCAGTGACCCGCGCATTCCGCCGCAGGCTTGCAGCGGCCGGTACTACGGCGACCGTATGCTGCGTTTCACGGCGGTGGGGTATGAACTGCCACGCACCAAAGCGGTGGAGCTGGAACTGGATGGCGAATGGGTCGAGAACAAGTACGGCTACCAACTGCAAGTCGAGCAGTGGCAGGAAATCGTACCGCAGACAGCGGACGGCCTGTTGGCTTACTTGGGCTCCGGGCTTATCAAAGGCATCGGCCCCAAGACGGCAGAGGACATTGTCGCCACGTTCGGCCCCGATACCTTGAATATCCTTGATAACGAGCCGGAGAAGCTGCTGCAAATCCGCGGCATCACCGAGGGAAAACTCAAGGACATTGAGGAATCCTACGCCGAAAGCCGCGTCCTGCGCAACCTTATGAGCCTTTTGGGGTCGTTCAAAATCACGCCCGCCACGGCGCTGAAAATTTATCAGCACTTCGGCCCGGCGTGTGTGGACATCCTCAAAAAATGCCCGTATGACCTGTGCCAGATCTCCGGCTTCGGATTCAAGCGTGTGGACGGCATCGTCCGTAAGACGGATAACCGCCTGCACAGCGCCGAGCGCATCAAGGGCGCGGTGCTGTACACGTTGGAGGATGCCCGCAGTAAATCGGGGCATCTGTTTCTGCCATCGGAAGATTTAGTAAAGGAAACACTTCTGCTGCTCAACGCGCCCATTCCCATCCCGGAACAGCGCGTCCGCACCGAGGAAGTACAGGAAACCTTGCAGCAGATGATTCTGCACGGCGCAGTGGTCGCCTACAAGCAGTACCTGTACAGCCCGCGTGTGTTCGGGCAGGAGGACGACACCGCCCGCATGATTGCCGAGCGGCTTGCCAACATCAGTGTGGCTGAGAATATCGAATCCGCGCTGGAATCGGTGCGCGAAAGTCTGGGCATCACGCTTTCCCAAAAGCAGGAACAGGCGGTGCGCACAGCGTTCCAGTATGGGCTGACGATTATCACCGGCTCGCCCGGTACCGGCAAGACCACCGTGTTAAAGGCCATCATCGAGGTGTTCAAGAACTTGCACCCGAAAGGAAAGTTCGCTCTTATGGCTCCCACAGGCCGTGCCAGCCGCCGCATGGCGGAAAGCACTGGCGTTGACGAAGCCCGCACGCTGCACAGCGCACTGGGCCTCGGCACCGGGGAAGAAGTGGGCGATGGCGAGCGCGTCCGCTTTGTGAATGCCGACCTTGTCATCGTGGACGAGTTTTCTATGGTGGATATGTGGCTGGCACAACAGTTCTTCAAACGCATTAGTCAGCATACGCGGGTCGTTCTTGTGGGCGACCCGAACCAGCTGCCCAGCGTGGGCGCCGGCAACGTGTTCTACGAGCTGACCCACAGCGGAATGGTGCCTGTCACGGTGCTGGATTGGATCTTCCGTCAGTCCAAAGACGGCCTGATTGCCTACAACGCAAAGTTCATCAACGAGGGCAGCACCAAGCTGTACTATGGCAATGACTTTGTGTTTGTGGACAGCCCGACGCAAATCGAGACGGCGCGGCGCATCCAAGATATTTACTGCAAGGAAGCCGCCGAGCGTGGCATCGAGAACGTGCAGATCCTTTCGCCGTTCCGAGAAAAAGGAGAGGCAGCCTCCGAACAGCTCAACCGAGCCATTCGGGAACGGGTCAACCCGTTTCGCTCGGCCGAGGAAGAAGTGAGAATCGGCAGCCGCACATTCCGTGTTCATGACCGTGTTATGCAGACAAAAAACACCGAGAAAGTGTCCAATGGCGACCTCGGTTTTATTACCGGGATTACCACGAACAGCAAAGGCGAACGGCTTGTGCAGATGGATTTTGGCGGCGACCGCAAGTTGACTTACACGCCGGAACATCTGGCGCACGTTGACCTTGCTTACGCTACAACGATTCATAAAGCGATGGGGTCAGAGTTTGAAACGGTCATTATCCCCATCGTCAAGGCGCACACAATCATGCTGTATCGTAATTTATTGTATACAGCCGTGACCCGCGCCAAGAAAAAGGTCATCCTTGTGGGACATAAGCCGATTCTGTTTATGGCGGTTCACCGCGCCGATATCAGCAAGCGCAATACCATGTTGGGCGAGCGCATCCGCCTGTACTGTAAGGCGTACCACACCGAACGAAACGCACTGCCGGAGCTGCAACAGGCCGGCTGAATACAAAATTGAAGGGAGAAATCACCCATGAAAGGGAATCAAGAATCTATGCTGTACACCACTAACGCCACAGTGGCCGCGCTAAATCGTGTGTCAGGCTTTGACCCGCTGAAATTTCTGCGCCGCACAACTTCCTGCAAAACCGGGGAGGACGTGATGCGCCTTGACCTGCGGTACAAAAAGCTGTGGTTCCGGCTGGCCTGCCCCACGGGGCGGCTGAAGCTCAACGCTCTTCGCATCACCGAGAAGATGGCGATTTTTGAAGCCAAGGTCTACCGTGACCGCGAGGATGCCGAGCCGCTGAGCAGCTACGTTGCCAACTGCACACTGGACACAACGCCCGGTGGGCTGTATGTGGAGGCTGCGCAGGAGGAAGCGCTGGATACGGCGCTCTCCAATGCGGGCTTTGGCATCCAGTTTGCCGATGTGGGCAGTGAATCCGAGGAATACGGCAGCGAGGTGCCGGTGGGCGCAAAAGCAGAGATTGCAAAGCCTGTTCAGGTAAAAGCAGAAACTGCCCAGGTTGTACAGACGAAAGTGGAAGTTGCAGAACCTGTGCAGAAGCAGCCGGAACCCGTGAAAGCTACCCCGCAGGAGCCCGCCAAGACTGACCCGCTGGATGCCATCATGGCAGACGATATGCCCGCTCCCGAACAGGTCACAGCTGAAGTCGTAGAAAAGCCCAAGACTGTTGTGCTGGAATCCGTACAGCCTGCACAGACCCCGGCAGAGCAACCGCAGAATGTCATTGTGCTGGAACAGGAATCGCCCGCCGCTGCATATACCCAAAGCAGTCCGGTGGAGGAGATCCGCAGCCAGATGACCTACGAGCAGGCGCAGAACGTCATTGTAGACTGCGGTACCTGCAAGGGTTGGACGCTGGCACAGGTGGCTGACCGCCGTGCCGCCAGCCTGCGCTGGTATGTGAAAGGCTATCAGGGAGAGAACAACATTCTCCGAGCGGCGGCTGCTATTATATGGGACAGCTTGCAGGAGAAGCAGGCGGGATAACCGGGAAGGAGGCCGTTTTGCATGACCTCATCTTCCGATACATTTCCGTTTGGTATTGCCGATGTGGTAGAACTGCTGGGGCTTACCGTCCGCCGCCGTCTGCCGTCGAGCCTGTACCTGAACTGCCCCTTTTGCGGGGAGCTGCGCGGGCGGCTCAACGTCAACACGGACAAAAACGTCTGGCGCTGCAACCGCTGCGGTGCGGCGGGTGGTATGCTGGCATTGTATGCCCGCTATAACTGCACCAGTAATGCCGATGCCTACCGCGAGATTTGCGAAGCGCTGGGGCGATACACACCCCGGCCAAGGGTAAATGACTGCATCGGGGTAAAGCCGGAGCAGAATGTCCGCGCCACCCCACAGGAGATACACCAGACTTACTCGCTGCTGCTCTCCATGCTGCCGCTGACACCCACGCACAAGGCACATCTGCTGTCACCGCGGCGCGGGCTGACCGAGGAACAGATCGCAAGGTTCGGGTTCAAATCGACCCCGCCTGCGTTTCTGTGCCGAAGTTATGCCGAGCGTCTGCGGCGGCATGGCTGCACCTTGCAGGGCGTGCCGGGCTTTTATCAAGACGATGCCGGACGGTGGACGATCAACTTCGGCAGCCGCACGGCGGGCATCCTGCTCCCAGCTGTCGGTATGGACGGATTGATTTGCGGTATGCAAATCAGGCTGGACACACCGCTGCGCCGCAGGGATGACCCACCGGGCAAAAGCGGGGCGAAGTATATATGGCTGTCTTCTATCGGCAAGCCGCATGGCGTGACCTCCGGCAGCCCGCTGCATTTTGTGGGCGAGCCGTTTGCCAAGACCGTATATGTGACGGAAGGGCTGCTCAAAGCCGATATTGCCTACTGCCTGACAGGACGCTCGTTTGTTGCTGTGGCAGGGGTGAACAGCTTGAACGGCTTGGAATCTGCACTGCGCTGCATGGCACAGAATGGCACCAAGCTGGTCGTGGAAGCCTATGACATGGACAAGTTAGAAAATGAATATGTGGCATCTGCCGCCGAAAAGGTTCAGCAGATTGCCCGCGTAGCCGGGCTGCAAAGCACAAGCCTTGTCTGGAATACTGCCTACAAGGGCATAGATGACTGGCAGCTCGCTTTGCGGCAGGAAGAAACAAAAGAAAAAGCGGCCTGATGCCGCGCAAAGTTATGGCAGAGAGCTACCGTATGGAGGCTCTCTGCCTTTTTTAGAAAGGACAGAACAATGGGTATACTCTCTGAAATGGATATGATGAACCGCGACGCCGAGGATGATGCTTTTGAGGTATCTTCGGATAGTGAAACCGTAGATTCTTTCAGCGAAGAATTTGAGCCGGTAGAAACCCCGAAGCAGGAACCGCAAGCGGAGGACGCAGAAGAAGCCCGCAAAAAGGCTGAATTTGATGCCGCCGAAGCCAAGCGCAAAGCTGAGTGGGAGGCAAAACAGGCGCAGAAGAAACTGCGGGAACAGCAGGAATTGGACCGCCTTGCCGCCATGTCGGATGACGACGTGATGCAGGCATCCATGAACCGCGTTTCGCAGGATACCGAACGCCTGACCCGCCGCAATATGAAGCTCTGCGTTATGGAGGATGTGCAGACCGAATGCCTGGCTGACCCCGTTTTTGCCCGCCTTGTGATGAACCCCAAGAAAAAGATGGTGAACTGCTTCCACTACATCAACCGCAAGGCGCGGGAGTATCTGGAACAGGAAATGAAGGACAACGACGAAAAGCCTATGGGCGGCGGTTTCGGTGGCGATGTGCCGGACGAACTCTGCTACCAGTGGGCGCGGGAGTATTTCCGTGATGCCGATGCCAAGGAGGACGCAGAACCGGAAGAAAAGTTTGTCCCCAAGACCTACAATGGGAAAGCGACCAAGGCAGGCAAAAAGGAAAAGTCTAAAAAGGCGGCGCCCAAGCCTGCCCCGAAACCCGTAGACGAAGAACAGCTTACTTTCGGTGACTTCGGCACAGAGGAGGCGGCAGGATGAAATTGGACAAACGAGCCTGCCGCCATGCGGCTAATGTTCCGCTGCACATCAGCCTGAATGCCGGTGTGCTGTACACGGAACGGGTGAAATACCTTGTCACTGCCGCCGTCAAGCTGCTCGGTGGGCATAGGGTGCTGGCAGTTTACTTCTATGAATGTGAACGCCTGAAAGCAAATGACCGTATGCCGAAGTGGGTCGTGTTTCAGGGCAAGGATGACTTTGCCACGCTGGAACGCGATGCCGAGGGAAACGTCAAGTGGCGGGATTCTATGCTGTGGAACCTTGCAGATGAAAGTTTCTATAAATTTAGGGAATCCTGCGTTTTCTATAAAGGGATGGATGGAGTTGCGATTTCGGACTTTATCCATCAAAGTGCAAGTGGCATCACGATATTGGAGGCGTTGCAGGTCTATCAGTATGGTATTCGCAACAAGCAGGCAAAAAAGCGCCGCTGCAAACGTGATATGGGCATAGTCGAGAAAATGAAAAAGGTCCCAGCTGCGCCGTCAAATCTGGCACGCTGGATTGACCGAAATGTCATGCCGCACTATCTGTTTTATTCGTATGACAGAAACCAGCCGGAAACGCAGGTCTTTTGTACCTATTGCGAGAAGTTTTCTGTGATAAAAAAGCCGAAAACCGGAAAAATCTTTGTCTGCCCGCAATGCAAACAAAAGGCAATCGCCAAAGCGCAGGGGAGAAGAGCCGCCTACCATGAGGACAGGGAAACCTGCCAGGTTATCCAGAAAATCAGCAATGAAGAATTGCTGATACGGATCTTCAAGGTACGCTGGGCATATAAGGAAAAAAAGAATACGCCTGCGAAAGAAATTTATGAGAACGCAAGGTTATTTATCCGCATCGTTGGGAAAGAAGGCACCGACACAGAAGCGTTCTATTATGACAGCAGTTACGATAGCACAACGCACTGGCGTAGAGGAAATCGTCCAAGATTTTCTCCCTATACAAGCGGCTATGAAGCCGATGATACCGGGGCGATTTACCTTCCATCGCTGAAAAGAGCCTTGCAGGGAACACCGTGGCAGTATTGCGCACTCCGGCAGTTCTATGAACCTACGAAGGAGGCTATGCAGGTCAGTACTTACCTGCGCGTATATCGGCGCCATCCAAAACTTATTGAGCATCTTGTTAAAGTTGGATTCGAGCGCATCGTTTCAGACATTGTGTATCGGCACGGTATGGGAGCAGAAATTGATGCCACACAAAAACGCACGCACCGCATTTTACGAGTCAACAAAGAAGACTTGGCCATGCTGCGTGAATTAAATGCTGGCGTTGATACACTGAAAGCATACCAGCAATATGTAAAGCTTAATTTGCGTGGCCGGCAGGAACTTTTGCAGTGGCAGCTCAAAAATCATGTGCATACGATTCCAACGCAATGGTTTGCCTATATGACAGCAAGAAAATTCATGCGCTATATGGACAGCCAGTTGCCGGATTATATGCAGCTGAAGCGGGCTTTCCTCTATCGTTCCCCGATGGAAGAGGCAATCTCGACCTACAGCGACTACCTGCAAATGTGTCAAGGTCAGAATTATGACATGAAAAGCAGCCAGGCTCTGTTCCCTAAACACTGCAATGAGGCCCATGACGAGTTGAGCCGATACATTAAGAAGTGTAGGGACGAGCAAACAAAGCGTGCGTTTCGTGAAGTGTATGAGAATTTGGCAGAAAAGGCCAATCTCACTTCAAAGAAACTGCAAATTGTCTGCCCCAAGCAAACCGATGACCTCATCACAGAAGGACAGGCCTTGCACCACTGTGTCGGCACCTATATTGATCGAGTGGCAGCGAAAAAATGCCTGATTGTATTTGTCCGCCGTGTAGAAGAACCGGAAAAGCCGTTTGTAACGGTAGAAGTCAGCAACGGCAAAATTGTACAAATCCGTGGCGAACGCAACAGTGACCCTACGAAAGAAGTGAAAAAGTTTGTTGACCTGTGGAGCCGCAAGGTGCTACCGATGGCTTTACAGGCTGCGTAAGAAAGGAAGTGCTTACCTGATGAAGCAAATAGGAAATCTCGCCATCGTCTGCGCCCGGCGCAAGGATGTGACCCTGCGCATTGAGCAGGGGAGAGTGATGGTCATGCTGGATGGCACCTATGCGCCGACAGCGTTTTCTGCCGATTGGGATGACGATGAAACCATCCTGTCGGTGATCAATGAACTGAACTTCGGCCACTGTGCCCCCAAAAGCCAATGAAAACCGAGGAATGGCAGGAAAAAGCCGCTTTCATCGATAAGCTGCGGGAACTGACAGACCGCCTGAACCGCTGCCGCGCAGCGTATGAAGTACATACACCGCTGGTAAGTGATGAGGTCTACGATATTCTGTTCAGTGATTTGCAGACGCTGGAAAGCTGGCTGGGATTGAGGATGAAGAACTCACCCACCAAGAAAGACAAACATCTAATATGACAAAACCTCCAATCTATGTGACCTTTTTCGCGTTGGTTGGAGGTTTTTGTTTGGAAGAAAGAATACTGCTTTTTCATTTTGCCACTTGCTTTTGTATAGAGTTGATGCTACAATAATGTTGAAATGAAATTCAATGAATTGCAATTCAACAATTTTGGAGGCACGATATGTTTATTGGCCGTGAGAAAGAGCTAGCGCTCCTACAGCAAGACTATATTGGAAAAGCAGTGATGGTCTATGGCAAACGTCGAGTTGGCAAGACCACCCTGATTCAGAAAGCACTGAAATCGAGCAGCTATCGGACGGTTTACTTTGAGTGCCTGAAAGGTACAATGCAAGACAACATCAGCGGGTTTGTGCAGGAATTGGTCCGAGCAAAAATCCTACCTGTGCCATTAAATTTTGGTACCTTACAGGATGTGTTCGCGTATCTGAACGCCCTTCCGGAGAAAATCGTCGCCGTTATTGATGAGTATCCCTATCTTAAAGCAATGAATGACTCCGCAACTGTCGATTCCATCTTCCAAAACATCATTGACAATCGTCTGGTCAATATTGAACTCATCCTCTCCGGCTCCCACATCGGTATGATGAAAGACACGTTGCAGGAAAAGAATGCCCTGTATGGCCGTTTTGCCGTAACGATCAAGCTCAATGAGCTGAACTATCTGGAAGCTGCAAAATTCTATCCCGACAAGCCCCCCTATGATAAAGCGGCGCACTATGCCGTCTTTGGTGGATCACCTTTTGTTAATCAAGCGCTGCAACCTAGGGCTACAATTCGGGAAAATATTATCAGTACGATTCTCAACCCTATGAGTGCTGTCTATCTCTATGCCAACCAACTGCTGTTGTCGGATTATTCTGTCAAAATCAATGCCGAGCGGATCTTCTCGGTTATTGGAAACGGGAAGAAGAGGTATACAGAAATTGAAGATAAGCTGGATGTCAAAAAGACCGGCAACCTCTCTAAACAAATAAAATCGCTGATTGACCTTGAAATCATCGCACGCAATAGCCCCATCAACAAGATTGGCGATAATAAAAAGTCTACTTTTGAAATCAACGACAATCTGCTGCGGTTTTACTTTACCTTTATCTATAAGAACGCCAGTGCCCTGCAAGTCTTGGGGGCCGAAGCATTCTATGATGAGTATATAGCGCCAGCCTTGACGGATTTTATCTCTCGCCGATTTGAGGGTATCTGCCGCGACTATTTCAGCCTTCAGGTTCGTTCCGGTAAAATGAAGGGGGTACGCAATATTGGCAGCTATTACTATGACGACCCCGCCCATCGAAAGAATGGTGAGTTTGATGTCGCCCTGGAATTTGCAGACGGATATGAGATTTACGAAGCAAAATATTATGCCCAGCCGATGCCCCTTGATGAAATTCATCGTGAGGTTCAGCAAGTGGAAGAAATCAAAGAACTCACGGTCAAGAAAATTGGTTTCATAGCTATCAATGGATTTGCAGAGAAGGAAGAGCCGTATCTTTATCTGGACGGAAACAATATTTTTGCAAACGAAAAAGTATTATATGGTAAATATGACGTAGAATAGTCCATCAAAGTAAATTAGATAACGAAAAAAGGTGCGACTATAACGAACACATTGGAGAGGCCCCCTATGGAACCACAGAAAATAGCACAACGTAAACGGGCAGTACATGTGGCAGATGCAGTCAATAAAATTGAAGGCGTACCGGTTCGCAGCTATGCGATAGAGCTTTCAAACGCATGGTGTGAAGACAAAATCACTGGTGTACAGATGAAAGAAGCCCTTTTGAAAAGCCACATGGAATTAGCGCGCCGGGCAAAGTAAAATTATATAAAAGAAAAATCACCTTCGGGTTGCACTGCATCGCGTGAGTGCAAGTCGAAGGTAATTATTTTTATGCGAGAACCGCCAATCTACACGATACAACCGCGTAAGTTGGAGATTTTTATTTAGTGAGTAACGAGAGGTGTGTATTGATTTTAATGTTTATAGAAAAAATCATGAAAATGCATAACACTTTAGTAAGTTATGGTGTTATAGTAGTGAAAGGCCTTTGCAAAGTCAAGTAATGGGAGCGGTAACATGGAACAAAAATATAAAGTGGAACAGATTTTCACAAAAAACTATGCCCGCCTATGTGCAATGACCACTGCCATTCTACATGATTCGTCTCTTGCACAAGATGCGGTACAAGAAGGATGGATTAGATTGCATAAAGCCAAGCAACTTGATACGTCGAGTGAGGAAAAACTTGAGCATCTTATACTTATTACTGTCCGTCATGCGGCCTACAACATCATGCGAAAGGGAAATCCTGAACCGATTGAAGATAGTATATTGAATTCTATACCGGACACTTCACCATCACCACATGAGATTGTAGAGAGCAGAGAGGTAAGTAGAAAAATAAAGAACAGTTTGAGAAATCTAAGCGAGACAGATCGGTCTATTATTCAATTACAGTATGGTCAAGGATATACCAGCACACAAATAGCAGCATTACTTGACATCTCTCCCAATACAGTGCGACAGCGAGCATGGAGAACGAGAAAAATGCTCAAAGCGGTGTTAGAGAAAGAAGGTATTATACTGTGAAGAATAAGTTTGATGAGTTATTGATTGCGGTATGCGAAGATATGCAAAAAGAAGAATTGGAAGCATTTCATGCAATCGAAGTAAAACCAGTGACTGGGCCAAATCTTAAGATTAGTAAAAAAAGATATAAAAGTGTTTACATGGCAGCGGCAGTCGTTGCGGCGGTTTTTCTATTTGCAACAGCAGCGGTGGCGTTATGGCCAGAACTGAGCTGGAATATGAATCGTGGGAGTGTTTGGCTGACGGTTAGGAATGCCCCTGATTCAAGCAACTATGAGAAAATGCAGATTCAAGTTCCCAGCAGCGATTATAGTGTAGAGGAGCTTGATGAGAATGCAGAAATAGGATATAGTCGTATTCGTGTTACCTATTCTGGAAAAATTCATACGGGAATAGGTAAAGGCTATAAGACAGAGCAAAAAAGCTTTGTTGTAACACAGTACAGTTTTGCATCGGTTGAACATGAATTTACAGATGAAGACGGGAATCTTCTTTCGGAAATTGACCGAGATGAACTTCGGAATGCAATTGCATTAAAGGAATCGGTAAATAGTATTCAGCCAGAAGATATTATCTCTAAAGCGGCAATTTATTGGGTAACAGATCAGTCTTGCTATCGATTTTATCGTGAAACAGAAATATATGATGTGGACGAAGCTGAAAAAATAATAGAAATGCTAAAATCTATAAAGCCATGAAAGGAGGCTCTTAGGCTTTATCTGTACTGTCGAATTTTATCGCAGGAAATAACAGGTTCAAAAACGCAATGCCTACTTACAGGGGAGGTGTATTAAGGTGAAGACATTTGAATGGGGATTGCTAAAAATATGTTGTGCTTTTTTGTGCATGTTGACTTTGTTGACAGCATGTTCCAATGAGGAGCTTGTTGAAAACACATCAAACTGTGTCGGTGAGGAATATGTTGAAATTGAAGGTGAAAAAACATCTAATGGGTCACAGGAACACGTAACGGTGGACGAATTAAAGGAATTACCTGCAATTATTGCTGAGGCAAAACAAATATGCAATGAAAAAGAACTGGCAATTGATGAATTTTATACTTTTGCATATGGAGATAAGTTTGTGACAGTGTGTGGTGCGGTTGAACAAACAGATGCACAACTTCTACATGAAAAATACCCGGATATCACTTTTCCTGATTCGATTGGCGATTACAAATTTCAAGTGGCATCGTTAGATTATAAGCCCACACCATCAATTCAAGTGTCTACTTCAATTCCAGAGGGGGCTGAATTGAATAGTATTTACAAACAAGCAGATGAAACAACATATGATCATTTGCTTCGAATGAGTATTAGTTATTACAATGAGAAAAAAACTCTAAAGATTGAAGTATATCGAGCAAATGCCGAAGCCGTGTCGGTACAAGAAAACAATCTTAATATCGAAGAAGAGATTGGCAAATATGAGATTGTAAGTGATAGTATTACCTCGGAGATGTACTTGCGCTGGGGAAATGAAACGTGGAAATACTTGATGCATGAGAACAATGGCGGGACGGAAGAAAATTTCTATAAAACGTTAATTGATACAGACGTTTCTTCGTTGATTGCTTTTCAGTAGCTAGGTAAGAGCACAGAAGCATATGCCGTCAATAAAATCGGTAATGTACCGATTCGTACCTATGTGATGGAACTTTAAATCATAAGTAGCGAAGGTAAAATCACCGGGGCGCAGATGAAAGCAACTCTTTTGAAAAAGCCACATGGAAATGGCGCGTCGTGTGAAGTAAAGCTATGTGAGATATAAAACGGGAACCATGTATTCAGAAGATCCCACAGCAGGGAAAGTCTCAAAAAATGACGGCATTAGCAATCTGAAAAGTAAAAGCTGAAATTGTCTCCGACTTGCACTCACGTCATGTGATGTAAATCGGAGGCAATTATTTTTATACTTCTTTTACCGCAGTCGCTTTCACCAGCAGCATCATCGGACGGTGCAGATCATCTTTCATGCTGGGAGTGTTCATCATATCGGCGGGCGGCTCTGCATTTTCCACGGCATCCAACACAAACTCGGTGCGAAGTAAGCCCATAAGAATCTGCGTCAATGTGTGGTGTTGCTTGTGAACCTCGTAGACTAAGAAGTTGATGATGTGCTCGATGGGCAGATATACTGTAAACAGTAGCATAAATTAACGTATGCAGTATTTTACATTGCAAATTCAGAGAAAATATTTGACGACTGTCGAAACAGTGTGCAAAAATAAGATAGGAAACAATAGGAAAACAAAAAGCTGTAAAAATTACAAAATGGTTACACTGAAAGAAAAAACGCCAAAAATACTGGCAAATTGCACATTCAAATAGTGAATACATGATGGAATATGCACAAATTAAAAGGAAACCGTTTCCCTATTTCTTTGTTGACGTGGGTTGCTGGGAGTGTTACTCTGTAGATGTCAAGGATGCGCATCAGAAAATCTCAAAAACTCTTTACCGTTTGGAAAGAAGGAAACAAATATGAGCAGAGTAAAACACTTGTTTGCAGTTGTGCTGGCGGCATTGATGCTGTGTCTGCTTATGCCCGTTGCTGCGTTTGCAGAGGAAGCATCCGATGGAAAAATGATCGTCTACGCAAAACTCCCGTCTGACTGGTCAGACCCGCACCTGTGGGCATGGGCAGACGATGGCACAAACGCTTTTGATGCATGGCCCGGTGGCGAGATGGAAGCAGACAGCAACAATGATGGCTGGTATTACTGCTGGATTCCCGAAACCACCAACAACATTATTATCAATGCGAATGACGCTGCGGTTCAGACTAGTGACTACAAGCTGGAAAGCAAAAATGCTTGGGTCACGGTGACTGATGCAGAAAATGTGGAAATCAGTTACGATGCACAGACCACCGGTGATCTGCCGGAGTATGTAGAAAAATTCAAGATTCATGCGCAGGTTCCTGATGATTGGCAGGATGTCTGCCTGTGGGCATGGTCTGCACCGGATGGCAAGAATGCTTTTGAAGCATGGCCTGGCAAGACCATGAGCAAAGGCGAAGATGGCTGGTATACTGCCAGCGCTCCCGTTTGGGTGAACAGCATCATTGTCAACGGCAACAGCGGCGATGTGCAGACGGAGGATATCTCCATCGATGCAGCTGAGGTGTGGGTTACGGTTTCTGAGGACGGAACTTCCGATTTCACTTACAATGATCCGAATGCTCCCGTTGCAGAAGATATTACCGTTCATGTAAAAGCTCCCGCAGACTGGAGCGAGCCGCATCTGTGGGCATGGTCCGCACCGGACGGCACGAATGCATTCTCTTCTTGGCCTGGCGAAGCCCTGCAGGAAGGGGAGGACGGCTGGCTGACGCTTTCTGTTCCCGGTTGGGTCAACAGCATTATCGTGAATGGCAGCGATGGCAGTGTTCAGACCAGTGACCTCAGTGTGGAAACAGGCAAGGATCTGTGGATCGTGGTGAGCGATGCGGAAAATGCAGAAGTCACCTATGAAGCCCCGGCTGAGACTGTAGAAACGGCAGAGGCTCCTGTTGCAGAGAGCGAGCCTACGGTTGCAGCGGAACCCGCAGAAACCAAGTCCAACGCGATGCCGATTGTAATTGTCGTTGTTGTGGTGATTGCTGTTGTGGCAGGCGGCGTGGTCATCTCCAAAAAGAAAAAGTAATCTTCCTTAGAAAATCATAGAGTACGGGCTGAACAGCCCGTACTCCTTATTTGACACAATCAGAAAGGCAGGTATTCCATGAAGCGCCTGATAGCAGGATTTTTAAGTGTATGTGTAGCGGTATCGTTGCTGATGACCGGCTGCTCGTCGGGCGGCACGGATAATACTGCGCAGACAGATGGCCCGGTTACCATCACGATCTGGCACGACAAAGAAGATGAAGTCGCGCAGGCGTTGCAGACAGAGTTGGATACGCTTGCCCCGGATATCGTGGTGAAACTGGAAAAGAAAGACGGTCTGACCGATTCGCTGAAGATGGTCGGCAACGATCCAAATTCTGCCCCTGATATGTACTTCTTTGCCCACGATAAAATTGGCGTTTACGCTGAAATGGGCATTCTCGCACCGATAACGGATTTCGTTGACAAGAGCACCTTGGATCAGTACATTCCGATGACGATTGAGGCTGCTACCTACAAAGGGGAAGTGTATCAGCTTCCGATCTACTTTGAGACGCTGCTCTATATGTACAACAGACGTTATATGAGTGATGATGAAGTACCTTCGACCACAGAAGAACTGTACAAATATATGCAGGAAAACACGAAAGGCGGACATTACGGCTTCGTGGAACAGCACAGCACGGCGTACTATGCTGCAGGCTGGCTCCATGCGTTTGGCGGTTACATTCTGAACGAAAATGGCGAACCCGGCCTCGATGATGAGAACACCATCAAGGCGCTGGAATACCACAAGAAATTTGTAGAGCTTATGCCCACCGAGGGTGAGTATTCTACCGTGAATACGCTGTTCCGCGAAGGCAAAGCGCACTCCACCATCGGTGGTCCCTGGCTGGTTCCTACGGCGCGCGAGAGCGGTATTGACCTTGGCATTGCACCGATGCCTACTGTAGATGAGACCGGCAACAAAATTGCACCGTATTCCGGTGTGCAGGGTATCCATGTCTTGAAAGTTGCAGCTGAGCGCAAGCACGATGCCATTGCAAAGGTCTTGCAGGTTCTGACAAATGATTCCGTTGGCATTGCGATGGCGAAAGCAAGCGGCTGCGCCCCTGCGAAGCAGAGTTGCTATGATGACCCGGTTATCAGCGGTGACGACATGGTTATGGCTATGTACGATACGGCGCAGGATGCAGTTCCCATGCCGAACGTTCCCGAAATGGACGTTATGTGGACGGTTACGGAAAATCTGCTTGTGGATGTAAACATGAGTGGAAAAGACGTCCGAAGCAGCGCACAGGCCGCCCAGCAGCAGGCAGAGAGCCTTATCAAACAGATGCAGTAATGCGGAAAGGCCGCACTATGAAGAAAAATAAAAAAGAAACGTTTTGGGCCTATTTGTGCAGCGCCCCCTCGTTGCTTTTGATTTTGCTGATCGTTGTATTCCCAATTCTGTACACGGCGTACATCTCCTTTACAAACATGAATGTTTACCATTGGTTCAACTTCTCGTTTGTAGGGCTGAAGAATTATAAAGACGCGCTGTTTGTTTTTGATTCCGGCTTTTTGGCGGCACTCCTTCGGACCATCCTGTGGACTGTGCTGAACATGGTGTTGCAGTTGGTAATTGCCTTTGTGCTGGCCAGTCTTTTGAACATACAGGATTTTAAGGGTAGGCGAGTCTACAAGACACTGCTTATGATCCCTTGGGCCATGCCGGGCTATGTGTCGATCCTGCTTTGGAAAAACGGCATCTTCAATTCGCAGTTCGGCTTGCTGAACCAGTGGATGCAGAAGCTGGGGCTGGCGACAGTGCGCTGGCTGGCAAACGATGTCTCGGCATTTCTCTGCTGCACGGTTGTCAACCTTTGGCTGGCGCTGCCGTTTATGATTATGATTATGGATGGTGCTTTGCAGGCGGTGGATCATAGCTGCTACGAGAGTGCAATTCTCGATGGCGCAAACTGGTTCCAGCGGGCGTACTTTATTACGATTCCCGCAATCCGCCAGATTATTGCTCCCTCGGTGCTGATTACCGTGTTTACGACATTTAAGCAATTCGACGTGGTATACCTGCTGACACAGCAGGCGGGTGCGAAAACCGGTGCAAATATCCACACGATCCTGACCTATGCCTACGAGAACGCCTTTATCACAAACAATTACGGATACAGCTCTGCGGTCTCCATTTTGATTTTTGCTATTTTGATTCTGTTCTCGATGGTGACCAGCCGGAAAGCAAAGGAGGGGTAACAGATGACGCGGCATCAAAAGCGTATGCTCAAGCAGGCAACCAAGCAGATTTGTCTGCATATTTTGTTCATCGTGATTTGTTTCGTGACGCTGATCCCGATTTTGTATGCACTGTCGGTTTCTTTGAATGCCGACAACAGCCTTGTGAGCTCGGACTTCCGTTTTATCCCGAAGAACTTCACGCTGCGAAATTATGTTGCGGTCTTTACCGAAGAACCTGTCATGCTGTGGTTTAAAAACAGTATGACGCTGGCGGTAGTCACCGTTGCTATTTCGCTGGTAGCAGCAATTCCGGCTGCCTATGCGTTTTCCCGTATGCGCTTTAAGGGCCGCAAGCCGATATTGAAGCAGCTGGTTCTGCTGTACTCTTTCCCGTCTGTCCTTTCCATGTTTGCGATTTATACACTGCTGCGCCCGCTGGGACTGATCAACAGCAAAGTTGGCTTGATTCTGATTTATACCGGAACGATGGCTGAGTTTGGTCTGTTGAACATGAAAGGATACTTTGATACGATACCGCGCGAAATCGAGGAAGCGGCGGAAATTGACGGCGCAAGCGGCATCCAGCTTGTCACGCGCATTGTTCTTCCGCTGGCGCGCCCCAGTATTTTGGTTACGGCGGTTATGATCTTGATTTATGTCTGGAATGAATATCTCTTTGCAACGACCTTTATGACAGGTGCCGAGAATTATACACTGGCAGCCGGATTGTACTCTTTGCAGGCAACAGAAATGAGCGGAAGCTGGCCCGTTTTTGCAGCAGCCTCACTGGTAGTCAGCCTGCCGATTCTGATTGTGTTCTTCGCCGTACAGCGTCATATGACCTCCGGCCTGACTGCCGGGGGTGTCAAAGGTTGATTGCCCCAAACAGGGAGATGACACAATGAATTTTGAAGCCATCCAACACATCCCGATGTCACAGCAGGCACACGGGATTGACCCAAGCCATGTCGTGTTCCGGCTGCGCGCCGGGCGCGATGATCTAAAGCACTGCACGCTGTTTTATGCAGACCGAGCCTGCCGCCTGACACCGGTTATTTTCTCGTCTGTAGAGATGCAGGTGGAAGCGCAGGACGAATGGTTTGATTACTTCCAAGCTATCTTGGAAAGCCCCTATAAGCGGATCTGTTACTATTTTGAACTTGACGACGGAACGCAGAAGCTGCTGTATTACGGCGATTTTTTTACAGACCATCGCGTAGACGACAGATCGGAATACTACCAGCTGCCGTTTAACCATCCGGCAGACATTGCAGCACCGCCTGCATGGGCGCAGGATGCGGTAGTTTACAATATCTTCCCAGATAGCTTTGCCACGGGTCGCCGCTTTATCTCTGGCAAATCATCCGAAAAAGAGTGGAACGGCAAAATCACGCGCGGAAAACTCGGCGGAACGCTGCGCGGCGTGATCGAGAATCTGGATTACATTCAAGAACTGGGTGCTACCTGCATTTACATGAATCCGATTTTTGCAGCAGGGGAGTACCACAAGTACGATTTGCTGGATTATCATCACATCGATCCCTGTTTCGGTACGGATGAAGATTTCCGACAGTTGGTCAACGACTGCCATGCACGGGGAATGCGTGTGATTATTGATGGTGTGTTTAACCATGTGGGGTGGAATTTTTTCGCTTTTGATGACGTGGTGCGCAATGGCGAAAACTCAAAATATAAAAACTGGTTTTACCATCTGCAATTCCCTGTAGAGAGACCGGAAGACCCCGAAACCTATCCGACCTATGAATGCTTCGGCTATGAGCGCATGATGCCGAAAACCAACACCTGCAACCCGGAAGTACAAGACTATTTCTGCGAGGTGGGCCGCTATTGGGTGCGGGAATTTGATATTGACGGCTGGCGTCTGGATGTTGCCAGCGAGATCAATGATGGATTCTGGCGGGCATTTCGGCAGGCGGTGAAAGAAGAAAAGGCAGAGTGTATCCTTATTGGTGAGGTGTGGGAGACTGCCCAGCATTGGCTGAACGGTGATATCTTCGACTCCACCATGAACTACGATTTCCGCAAGCACTGCCGCCGATTCTTTGCCGAACAGAGTATCGATGCAGCAGAATTTGATGCCCGCGTGACCAATATGCGGATGCGTTATAAACTCCCGGTACTGTACGCGCAGCTTAATCTGCTGGACAGCCATGATGTGAGCCGCTTCTATTCGCTGTGCGAAAAAGACCCGGCAAGGATGCAGCTCGCCGTGCTTTTCCAGATGACTTTTACAGGGATTCCGTCCGTCTTTTATGGTGATGAGCGTGGTATTTACGGCTTACAGGAAGCAGAGTACCGCCATGAAATGACGTGGTCGCAGGAGCCGCCGGCCTTGGCAGAGTTTTATAAAAAGGCGATGCATCTGCGAACGGAGCACCCGGCCCTTTGCCGAGGCAGCTACCATACCATTAAGGCCGAAAAGAAAAACGGGCTGTATGGGTATGAGCGTACCGATGAGAAAGAAAAGATCACTGTGTTCCTCAACAATCAATCTGCCGCTGCTGACATTCCCCCGATGAACGGAAAGATTCTGTGGCAGCAGGGATACGAGGAAAAGAACAACATCCTTGCCCCTATGGGGTTTGCCGTATTCACACAGGAGGTGTAAAACGTGAGCGTGACGATTCAGGAAGTGGCCGAAGCTGCGGGCGTGTCCAAGGCAACCGTAAGCAAAGTGCTGCATAAGTCATATTCTATATCGCAGGAAACCTGTGACCGGGTAAATGCAGTCATCAAGGAACTGGGATATCAGCCGAATCGCCGCGCACAAAGTTTTGCTACCGGCGCAACAAAAACGATTCTTTTTCTGGCAGAAATGCAGCATGGCGTAGGATTTGATAACCCGCATCTGTTTGAAATCATGGCCGGGGTAGAGAACGCGCTTTCCGAAAAAGGCTATGGTCTCATTGTGCAGCACAGCACGGCGCTTGACCTTTGGCAGAATTTCGATGAACTGCTGCAGGGCTCCTATGTGGATGGTGTGATTCTGCACGCATCAGTCGTGTCAAAGGATGTGGCTCTTTGTCTGGCACATACGGAACTGCCCTACATTGTTGTGGGTGCGCCGGATTTCTCCAACCAGCTTTGCTGGATCGATACCAATAACTCGGTGGCCGGGCAAATTGCAGTTACACATCTGTGGCGCAACGGATACGACAGGATCGCATTCATCGGCGGCCCCAAAGAAGATACAATTTCTGCGCACCGTCTGAGTGGCGCACTTGCAACTCTGAACGAGAAAATCCCGGCAGGATATTTGCGGGAAGGGCCGCCCACCAGTGAGGGTGGCGCAGCAGCCGCACGCGCCCTGTTGGAACTGCCAACACGGCCCAACGCTGTGATTTGCGCAAACCAATATATTGCGTTTGGCTGCGTAAATGAACTGAAGGCTTCCGGAATACGTATCCCGGAAGATATGGCTGTTATCACATTTGACGATTTTCCATTTTCTAAAATCATTGAACCGCAACTGAGTGTTGTGAACCTCGATATGTATGATATGGGTGAGCAGGCTGCGAAAGTCGTTCTGCGGCGAATCCGGACACCGCAGTATCTTGTACAATCGCAGACCACGCTGCCGATATTGATAGAACGACAATCGACAAAGAAGTTACCGTAAAGGAGGTAAGTATGGCTAAACATTTGGCAAAAAAGGCAGCGTGCCTTATCGGATCTGCAGCAGTTGCACTCTCGATGACGCTCGGAGCATTCCCTGTGTATGCGGATTCCGCTGCATCGGCTCCGGAACTGGGACCAGTTACGTCCAAGGATGTCGTCTACCAAATCATCACGGACCGTTTCTATGATGGAGACACATCCAACAACGTTCCCGCAGGATTTGATGCAACGCTCTATGATGGAACCGGGCAGGATCTGAAGCTCTACCAAGGTGGCGACTGGGCAGGCATCATCGAGAAGATACCTTATTTAAAAGGTATGGGCGTCACGGCAGTTTGGATCTCCGCTCCGTATGAGAACCGTGATACGGAGATTATCGACTACCAAAGCGATGGCAGTCTCAACCGGTGGACGAGTTTCCACGGCTACCATGTTCGCAACTATTTTGCGACAAACAAGCATTTCGGAACGCTGAACGAGTTCAAGGAACTGCGGGATGCACTGCACGCCAATGGCATTAAGCTGGTTATCGATTTCGTGACCAACCACACCAGCCGGGAAATGAACCCTACCGCGAACAATATCCCGGAAGATGGCAAGCTGTACGAGCCGGATCGCAAAGAAGATGGTACCTTTGCATTCGATGAGAATGGTGAGCCGTATGATTACAATGGGGATGGCTTGGTAGAAAACTTGATTGCCGATCCTCAGAATGATACAAATGGATGGTTCCACGGTTTGGGTGACCGTGGCAATGATAGCAGCCGATATGGCTATCGCTATAAGGATCTCGGCTCGTTGGCTGATTTCTCACAGGAAAATCAGGATGTTGCGGCATATCTGGAACAGGCAACCCTGTTCTGGGCGGATATGGGTGTAAACGGTATCCGCCATGATGCCACGCTCCATATGGATGCGGCATTCGCAAAGGGGCTGAAAGATGCGGTTGATTCGCATAATACGATTACCCAGTTCGGTGAGTTTTTCATCGGGCGGCCTGACCCCAAATATGATGAGTATGTCTATTTCCCGAAGCAGACGGGCATAAACAACCTTGATTTCGAGTTTTATCGCGCAGCGTCCACGACCTTTGGCGACTTCTCGACAACGATGGCGGACTTTGGCAATATGCTGCAGTACACGCAGGACGATTATGACTACGAAAATCAGGCGGTAACGTTCCTCGATAACCACGATGTGACGAGATTCGGCTACACGCAGAGAAGCCAAAAGACCTACAATGCAGCCTTGGCGACGTTGCTGACATCTCGTGGTGTTCCCAACATCTACTACGGTACGGAGCAATATGTTGTCCCCGCAGATGGCAGCGATGTCTCTGGACGTATCTTCATGCAGACGGATAGTTCGTTTGATACAGATACAACGGCCTACAAGATGATTGGCAAGCTGTCGGAACTGCGTCAGCAAAATGATGCCATTGCGTATGGTACTACCACGATTCGTTACAGCAATGATGATGTCCTTATCTACGAGCGGAAGTTCTATGATGATGTTATACTTGTTGCAATAAATCGCCAGCCGGATAAAGCGTATACCATTGACAATGTGGAAACGTTGCTCCCGGAAGGTGAGTATGTGGACTTCCTCGGTGGTATGCTGAACGGTGAAAATATCAGCGTCTATGCCTCTACAGGAATCAATACTACGGCATCGATCACGCTGGATGGCGGTGAGGTAGGCGTTTGGCAGTACGATGCGGCAGCCAGCGCACCCGAAATCGGAAATGTTGTTTCTACGATGGGGCGTGCAGGCAACCGTGTTTACATTTACGGTGATGGACTTGATGGTAATATCTCGGTCAAGTTCGGTGAAACCGAAGCAACGGTTGAAAGCAATACCGCAAATGAAATCGTGACGTATGTTCCAGACAATGCAGTGGCAGGGTACAATGACATTACGGTTACGAAGGGAGATGCTGTCAGCAATTCGTTTACCTATAATGTCTTGTCTGGTGACCAGAACCAAGTCATTTTCCATGTGAAAGCTGAAACCAACTACGGTGAAAACATTTACATTGTAGGTAATGTGCCGGAGTTGGGTAGTTGGGACCCGGATAAATGCACAGAAGCGCTGCTGAATCCCAATTATCCTGAATGGTTCCTCCCGGTGAGTGTTCCGGCAGGAACGGAAATCCAGTTCAAGTTCATCAAAAAGGACGCGAACGGAAACGTTACGTGGGAGAGCGGTGACAACCGCGTGATTACTTCCTCGTCTCTTAGCGCCGGCACGGTTGATACAGAGGTCTACACTTGGAGAAATTGAGATACTAACGCTATTATCAACAAAGCCATAAGATACACAAATGCCCATCGGTTCAAAAAGCCGATGGGCATTTGTGTGTTTTATGGAAAATTTTGTTCATAAATCAAAATTGATTATGCTCTATATGTCAACGGTTCTGATATTTGTATGACCGTCAATCATTAGGTGTGGACAGAACAAGTTATGGGATTCTACCAATCATATTAGGAAAATCACAAATAATCATCATTATCTGGAGGTTAAAAGTTGACGGTAGTTGTAATGTGAGGTAGTGGCATTCACCAGGAAAAGTGAAATCCAAAAATAAAACTAGCAAATACAACAAAAAAGCAACGAGAAATTGTTCAAACAGACAAATTTGTCGATGAAATTGACGAAAGGCGAAACCTTTTTTTAATACAGTACGGATTAGTGATATACAGATTTCAAATAAAAAGAAGGGAGCCAAACATGGTGAACTGTAAAAAGAGAAAAAATATGACAGGAACCGTTGATAATGCAGTAGAAGAAATTAAAAACTTTTTCCATACACTGCAAACATCAGAAAATTGGTTTAGGTTTGGAGTAACGTTTTCAACGCAGGAAAAATACTATTTCTTAGATACGGGAACAGGTAAAATTTTTCGAGTGAATCAACAGGTATATCGTGTACTGGAGTGCATTCTCAAGACAAACAACTTCGAAAATTTGTCTTACTTGGGAATGACAGAGGAAGAACTATTGCTGACTTTGAAAGAAATAGAAAAGGCCGTAAAAGAGGAGCACATATTGCAGGCACCCCGGGTGACAGGGATGGTCTATTATAAGGAAGACATAGAAAACAGTCTGGATCATGCAATGCAGGCTGTAACATTGGAAATAACGGAAAGATGTAATTTGCGTTGCGATTACTGTATTTACAATGAAAATGACAGTGATTTCCGTCAGTTTGGAAGTACAGATATTTCGCCTGACACCATAAAAACAGCACTCGATTTTTTCTTTGCGCGTTGCGGGAAAGAATTTAATGTGGGTTTTTACGGAGGCGAACCACTTATAAGGTTTGATCTAATAAAAATAGCGGTTGAATATGCTGAAAAACTGGTTGATGGAACGAACAAAGAATTACACTTTTTCTTTGCTACGGAGTCCCCGGACGAAAATGCTATCAGTTTACAGGATGCCGTAGAACAGCTTACCGAAGAATATCGGGACCGGCTGGAGGAAATCGAAGCCGGTACAGAATACAACCGTCAGGAGATCCAGTCCAACGATGGCAGCTATGCCATCGCGTGGCAGAATGTCCTGGCGGTCTTTGCGTCTCAAACGGCGGGCGATGCCAACAGTGCCGCAGTAGCCTATCTGGATGAGGATAACGTGGAGCGGCTGCGCACCGTGCTGTGGGATATGAACGAACTGTACTGGCGCACCGAAAGCCAAACCCGTGAGGTAGAGCAGACCAATGAAGATGACGAATCAGAAACCACGACCATCACCGAAACGGTGCTGATCATCGAACTGATCCACCACACTCCGGAAGAAATGCGGGATGCTTATCATTTTACAAACAGGCAGAATGAGTACCTGACACTGCTTTCCGGTGATGAGACATCAATACTTTGGGGGAACAACTGTTGGGTGGGTTTGTGCAGGGGAGCGGCGAAATCATGGCTCCCGGTATGGATACAGTATTTGCGGACGGCGCTCTGCAATGGCCATTGCCGATTGCTGGAACGATCACTTCTCCGCAGGGATACCGCACCGACCCCGTTACAGGCGAGATCAGCTACCACAGCGGTACAGACATAGCAGCGCCGGAAGGTACACCAATTTTGGCCGCTGCAGATGGTACAGTAACCATCGCCAACGCCACCGACAGCTGGGGTGGCAGTTACGGGTACTATGTCAAGATCGACCATGGTGGAGGGCTTACAACCTTGTATTCCCATTGCTCCAGTATTTGTGTTACAGTGGGCCGGCAGGTGCTGGCGGGGCAAGTCGTTGCCTATGTTGGCCAGACAGGAAGAGCGACAGGGCCTCATCTGCATTTTGAAGTACAACAAAACAAATGATGAACGGGAATACTAAAGGACTATTTGCAAAATAGTGGTGCGAGCAACAGCCGTATGAAAGGCTCTCGGTTCACGTCATTGTAAAACAGTCAATTTTGTATCTGTAATATAGCAGTAACTATTTCCAGTTGCATTCGTATTAACTGCTTTCATCATCAGAACCTTGCCGCCATTGACACTTACACTGATTGGAAGAACATTTTCGTCACGAACGATGTTATCAACACGACCAACCAATACGTCATCTATATAGACTTCAACACTCATGTTGGCATCACGACTAGTATCATCAGAGGTTACGATATTTGCCTCGAACGTATCATATTTGCCATCCAACTTAAACTTGGCCCAAGCCTCCTGCCATGGCTCTAATTGATACGAAATACTATGTGTTGTACCGTACAAATCTTTGACGGAGGAAACTTGTTTACAACGTTCACTATCGAGCATTTCCAAATTGTCTAGACGCTTAGTCTCTATTTCATCCAAATACCCCTGGGCTACGACAGTATCGATTTCATCTATTGAGTATGTGTTTAACAAGACGGATTTTAGATTTTCCACCTGTTCTTTCAATGCTGCATTTTCACTTTGAAGAGTTTGTGCCTCACTGGTCAATTGTTTGTTTTGATCTTTTGTTGAGTTATACACATTAATTAGCTGCGCTGTAGCAGCGACAGTATCACCTGATTCTGTTAAATTGCTTGTTTGCGCATCTTCTCCTAAGGTCGAAATTACATTTACAATTGTCTGTTGTGAAGCGGTTTGCAGATTTGTTACTTCATTTTTGAGATTGTTCGCAACTTGCGCTTGAAAGATTCCGAAAACAGCGCCAATTAAGCCAAAAAGTGCTGTGAGCAGCGTTATAACGTTGTTGGCTGTTTTGGATTTATCTTCTGATTTCATTGCTGTACTTCCTCCTTTTCGCTCGGTGACTGCAACCTATAGCCGATTCCTACGACAGTTTTTGGACCGTCCAAACCCAGCTTTTTTCTTATATTACAGATATGGATATCTACAGTACGGGTATTTAAATCGGACGGGAAATTCCAAACTTCGGACAGAATTTGCTGCCGCGAAAGCACTCGCCCTTGATATTGGAGCAGATAACATAACAGACAATACTCCATTTTGGCAAGATGAACTGGTTTTCCATGCAGAAACACCATGTGGGTAGCCAGAGTCACTTTGATTGCGCCATAAACGATGAATGCAGATTCATCATCCTTCTGCATTTAGAGCTACCCCTTTCATTTCGTAGTCATCCTGCAAGTATCCTGCCAAGGCGATGACTACCAGTAGCGCTGCTGCAACAATCAGAAGGATCATCCAAGCATTGTTATATGGTAGACCTTCCTCCCCGGCGTAACCTTGAGTTGTCAGAAAATTTGCCGCATGGAACAATGGCCAGAACCCCAGCCACTCTATCCCGCCCTCCATACCGGAAAGGCTCAGCAATGCCGGAAGACAGTACCCTACCGCGCTGACAAACAAAGCCGGAAGCAGATTGCCAAATGCCCGCCCGAGGGTGAGGGTAATGGCGCCCATACACAAACAGGCCACTACACGGCAGAAAAGCCAGAATAACAACACATCTGATAGAGTTACGAACGAAGGTAGGCTCTCGAATTCCGAAATGCTCATCGCTGGGGCAAGCAGGGCGGGCAAACCATAGTCTCTCAGTACTTGGATCAGATGCGGAAGGCAGGAGGATACCGCGATGACTGCAGCCACACCAGCACTGACTGCCAGTTTTGCTCGAACTGTGCGCTTGCGGCCCAACGGTGTCACACAGAGGATGGTTTCCATGCCGCCGCGACGTTCCATGGAAAACATCCCCGAAAAACAGATCGCGCAGGCCAGCGTGCCGGTGATAATTCCGATGAGGGAACTTTTTTGCTGCGCATTTGGGGCTCAAAGGGCCGTAAAACCCTGGGCCGATGGTCAGGAAAACAACGACCAGGGCGCACTTTTGGCGGGGGCCAGGGGAGACCTCTTTACCGAAGCCCCTGGCTCGGGGGCCTGGGCATAGGTCTTTTCGAGGTTGTCGGTAGTCAGTTTTCGGGCCTTTTTGGGGGGACACGGAGAGCAGGATTAGGACTCATTTGTTTCTTCTAGTCGATTATCAATTGCTTCTTCGATTTCTGACGCCGGCAATATTTCCTCTTTTCCAAAACTACTATTGGAAGATTCAAAAACAAGAATATCGCCCAACGAATTGCCAAAAAAAATATGGCGATTACTGTTAATTGAATCTACTTCAAGTGGAATTAATGTTGTTTGATCATCAAAAAATAAGTATAGTTGCGATGAGTAACGAGATTCCTCAAAATCAAAGTTATCAGGAAGAGTGCTGAATAGAAATACGTCTTTATATGGATGCTTCCACAATAGCTCGTCTGGATAATTGGTCAAATTTTCGGGAAATGAAATATTATTACCTTTGCCATCAAATGCCACAGTGGGCGGTTCTTCTTGCGGATCATAAATTCGGGTAAAAAATGTGTTCCCCACAGTTTCCAACTTGAATGGATTGCAATTTCTTGCTGAATATGGGGTCAATGCTGAAATTTCAAACTCTCTTAAACGGTTTCCGTCGCGATCTAGAATAAGCATGCTATAGACATACTTTTCATCCGAACGCTGTTGTATTTGCATAACAGCTATTTGATCTGGTGATACATCATAGACCCACGGACGCTTTTTCTCGAACGGAACAGATCTTTGGTTTGTTTCTGCTTGATAAATAATGCGACATTCATCAGTTGAAATGGAGTAAGAAAGAATGGTTGGCGTATAGGTGTCACCTCTAACAGCATCAACCATTAAATAGATTTGGTCATTATCACAACTTTTTTGAAATGTATAAAGCGATTGAACCGTTTCACTATAAACGATTTCCATTTCACCTGTATTGCAATCAATTTTCTGCCACTGAACTATCAAGTTGCCGCCGTCATCAACAACACATGGGGCACGGAAATAGTAGCGGTCATCTAAAATAGTACCATTTTCATAACGATAATCGTACGCATAGTTTCCTATCTGAGAGAGTGCCCCTTCATTCACATTATATTTATAGAGGGTAAAACTACTACCATTGGCATCATAAACCATTTCCTCAAATAGAATCGTATTATTCCCATATACCAGCGGATATAGTTGCTCGGATTGATCCGCAACTTGAATTTCATTATCTGCAAGGGCTTTACTATTAGCTCTTGTAGATTTTCCTGATATCTGTAATGCTTTACCTAATGTGATTTCATTACTCGGCACATCATCTTCAATACTGCCCAAATTCTTATTACTTGCTGATGAGGATGTTTCAGACGTTGCTTGCGAATCAGGAAATGAAGCAGAGACTGAAGATGATTGATCTGAATAAGCGCAAGAAGACAGTATTGTGGCTGCAAGACACATTGTCAATGCTCTTATATGTATAGATACCTTTTTCATAACAACCTCCAGCCCCCACTGCCGATTATCAACAAACAGGCAGCGGGGGCTTCTTCACGTAATATAGAATTTAGAAGATGGCTCGATCGCAGACGTTATTTACAGCAGTATATGTCACACTATATTTGCCAGAACTGTAACCGCTAACACGATCTGCATAGGGGTCGGTTACATTACATACTCGGCCCGAATCAGTATATCCGTTCAGGTTCATGTAATGGCCGGACGTCGTATAGGGCCACTTGGAAGTGTCGTTAATACCATTTCGACCTGCATTTGCATTCGAAATGGAAACGTGAAGAATAATAGGCGCCCCTGTTCCAATGTTATTTGTGACCAAGGTAGGCAACGTGCTATTGTCCCAGTACCAGAGAACCTGATATCCCAAGCCAAAAGCGTTGTTCAAATATGTGGCGATTTTGTTAGTATCAGTGCCGTCGGTTGTTGTTCCCAACGCACTTGCGATTTGCGACTGGGAAGGGAGGTTGACATCGGTGCGCAAAAAGAAACGATAAGTCTGCCTTGTCGTTGCAGGGCCGCAATAGTGCTTGTTTTCCTGACTATAAAACGGAACATTCAGGTTTTGGCTAGTTGCATAGGGTGTAATGGGTACCAGTTTTCCGCTTGCGATATCCTGTACTTGCTGCATATGTTCCAACGCAGCAGAAATGTTTGATTTAGAGCCATTGTTTTCTGCATCGGCAATAAACCGATTGCGCTGTTCCTCATAAGAAATATAGGGCGTGTAATCGCGTTCAATCAGTGTATTGCTATTATCAGCCGCAAACGCTGGTACAGCCATCACAACCGCCACCATCAGGGCCAGACATGCAGTTAGAAGTTTCTTGCTCAGGGCTTTCATCACGTAAATCCTCCTTTTCATGAGATTTTTCTTTGTGAATTGATTAATGGGGGAGTGCACCAACACTGCGCGCCGGTGTTGGCCATTACAAGTCGTGGTCGATTCCCGGGTGCATCAACCCTTTCTTGTAACTAAACCATATCACGGCAAAGCAACGGCTTACCACAAATATGTAGTAAAATGGGGGCGATTCGACATAAAAGACGAGTGGACAGTATGTAAAAAGACCCAGCGCTATTAAAGGCCGGGTCAATGTGACGTATTTATGTTGTACAAATGAGTCCTATTGGGTTCATTCTATTTAGCCAACAGACGAACAACCTCAGCAACCAAACGCAATCGCTGGTCTGTGTTTTTTGCGTTTAACGAGGTATCTTCAAATGCTTGAACTATTGCAGTGACAATTTTTTTCTGCTCTTGCGTTAGAGTATGCACTGAAAGCAAATCAGCATTTTCTCCATAAACTAAGGTGTCGAGGGAGACACCAAGCAGATCGGCCATTTCGATAAGGCAATCAACAGACGGTAACTTGGCGTTTGTCTCGTAAGCACTGATAGTAGAGGTTTTCTTCCCCAATTTGTTGCCCAGCATTTGCTGTGTCCAACCTTTGCCCTCGCGCAATTTGCGGATGTGGTCTCCGATATAATTGTGGCGTTCTGTATCTTTCATGTCTTACATCCTGTTTGAAGCGGCCTGTCGCCGTATGATTATCTCTAAGGTAAGACAATTTTATACTATTGGACTTGCCAATCGGTGTCATTTTAAGATATTATTACCCTTAAAGTGTAATATGAAGATAAAACTTGACTTTTGGGAGATTTAATCTTATGTTGTATGGTAAAGAAGGACAACTGCTTCGTAGAAGTAAAGGTGAGGATGCCAATATGAAGAAAATAAATATTTTACTATGCGATGATGATAAAGATTTCTTGCGGCGGTTGGCAGATACTGTGACCAAACAACCCTTGCCTAAAGGCACATCTGCAAATGTAACTATGAGCAGCCACCCGGCAACCCTTACAGACTGGCAGCTGTCGGAGTATCAAATTATGTTTCTGGACATTGACATGGAAGAACGAAGCGGAATGGATATCGCACGCCGAGTGCGTGAACTCCATCTCGATACGATTTTGATCTTTGTAACAAATTATCCGCAATTTTCGTTGGAGGGGTATGAAGTTCGTGCATTTCGCTACCTACTCAAACAGGAACTTGAGCAAAAGTTGCCATTGTATTATCGGGATGCGTTGGCGAAATTCCCACGGGAGGAAAAGTCTTTGCAATTCTCCATCAATGCAGAACCGTACAGTGTCCCCTACGACAACGTTCTTTATCTGGAAAGCCGACATCGAGTTATTTATTTGCATACAGTGAATCTGGGACGTGCCGGAGATCATTTCTATGGCAGGATGGAGGATTTGACAGAAGAACTGGAACCAGAGGGCTTTTTACGTATTCAGAAAAGTTATCTGGTCAATATGGCACACATCAAAAAGCTTAATTTCGACCATGTGCTTCTCAGTAATGGTGAAGAATTGCCTGTTAGCCAAAAGCGCTATGCACAGCTTAAGATTCAATATTTGGGATGGAAAAACAAGCAGTGGGGGAAATCACTGTGATAGAGTATTTTTTGACATACCTGTGGACAGCGTTGGATTACGTCGGTGCTACATTTCTTTTCGATGGATTCGCAACCAGACGGTTTAAGCGACTGGCCTTTTGGGGAATCACGGGCAGCTATATCTTGTTTGAGAGTACGGTACTGAATCTTATAATGCCTGCAACAGCCAACTACAGGATGGTACTGTTCGCACTGATTTTTTATGCGATTTTTTACATAGTGCAGTACAATAGTACTGTTATCTTTTGCCTTTTTATGGCTGTGATTTGTTATGCTATTAGCTGCTGTGTAGATGACATGTGTTATACATCCTTGTTTTTATTCACAAAAACAAATTTTGTAAGCACTTTTTTCTTGCCGTTTACTGTGCGTTGCATAACAGTTGCTATCTGCTATCTGCAAAAACGATTGCGTACAAAAAATGGAGCATTGCCGGCAAATTGGAAAACGTATATAGTTCCAATGCTGATTTCGCTTGCTAATATATTGTTGGTGTTCTATTTTGGTGCAAGTTTTCGGTGTGGTCAAATGGCGGAAAAGCCACTGTTTGTTTGTGCCCTATTCTTGACAAGCATACAAGTGGCGGCGCTATTTCTTGTTAGCTGGATGGAACAAAATGCACATTTTCGAGAAGAAGCCCTCAGCTTGCAGACAAAGGCCAAAGCTCAACAAGAAAACATTGATGCATTAAGTGCAGCGTATGCGCAGCAACGTAAACTGACCCATGATTTCCACGCGCATTTGGATTTGTTGGCGGCTTTTCTGAATCGAGAGGATGGAACCGAGAATGCGCGAAACTACATCCGCAACTTGCAAAAAACTACTATTACAAGATTACTTCTTGTATCTACAAAAAACACCTCGATGGATGCATTGCTTAACCAAAAAGCTTTGTTGGCAAAAAAGAGAAATATTGACATCCAGTTTATGGTAAACGATCTTTCCCCTTTGAAACTTTCCATTGTGGATTTGACGGTCATTATCAGTAACATTTTTGACAATGCCATTGAGGCGTGTGAAAAGTTGCCAGAGGAGGAACGCCAGATACGGGTACAAGTTCTTTTGGAGGAGGAAGAACTTTTCTTTTCTGTACATAATCGCTCGCTGCCAGTATCCATACAGCCGGGACAATTGCCGCCTTCTACCAAAGAAAACCCGACACTCCACGGCTATGGCCTTGAAAACGTTCGTTCCATTTTGAAAAAATACAAAGCAGTTTATACTATGGAATACCAAGAGGGGTGGGTTTATTTTGCTACGGAACTGCCAAATACTTTGCTTTCATGACATAAAAATCGTCTTTTGAGACAAAAAGCTGGCAAACCGCATTGCTATGCTTTAGTATATTCAATATGAGTAGAAACTAAAAGGAATTTTTATGGAACTGTTGGCAAATAAATTGACAGACTGTTGTTTACGGGCAAAGCTTATTGAAGAAAATCAATCCGATTGGTGCCGGTATGCATTACAAATGCGTATTACCAATGTGGGTGGTTTTTTAATCCTAATGGCATTTGGTCTGTTTTTGGCCCCTTGGCCGCAGGTAATACTGCTTAATCTGGGTGTGGCATTTTTGCGCAGAAAGACCAATGGATTGCATATGGCAACCGTAGGAGGATGTTTTTCTTTTTCATTACTTTGTGAATATGGCTGTTTAGTTGCCATAAAATTTATGCAACCTTTGATAGCCTTGGCTTTGTTTATATGTGCAACGATTACAATTCTTGCGTTGGCTCCTTGTAATAATAAAGAAATCCATTATACAGAAAAAGAAAAGAAATGTCTTCAAAAGGCAGTACATAGAAGGATTGCGGAGTACGCACTTATTGTAATGGTACTATTTACTATTGAACCGGTGTTTTCTTATATATTGATTATGGCAGAATCAAGCGTTGCATTGCTTGTTGTTTTAGCAAAGCGAGGTTTTGGTATTCAATAGTGATCCGTTACAGACGAAAAGGAGGTGCGTTTATGAAATTGCAAGCAAAATTGTATAAAGGTGTTCGTAATGTATTGCAAAATATGTTGCAGCGTGAGGCCGGCAGCGAGCCGTGTACGACTTTTTGGTCTTATCAGCCCCACCGCCCTGAAACACCCCTGCCGCAGCCGAAAGATAAAAAATAATGGTCGCTCTTAAATCGCTCTAAATGAATACGCGCCCGCCGCATCTTGTATGCGGCGGGCGTTTTTTGTCTCTAAATATTTTTTTGTTTTAATGTAAAGGTCTATTTGACATTTGGCAGCTACAATTTTGACAGAGCCAAAACAAGGTGGTGAAGGGAAGTGGAAATCAGTGGCTTTTCTATTTTTTAGAAGAGAAAAAGGAATGAAAAGCGTCACTCACCCAAAAATTATATGTAACTTGTGATAAGAAGGCTTGTTGGTATTATACTAATGAGCAGCTTTTTTCTTGAAAAAATACTGAGTACTCTAAACAGCAATCGTTTATATAGATTTTGGAACAAACATAAAATGGAGATTTTTATCATGAGCATCATACTATAATTATATACGCATTATTTGGATATGTGTTGTTATTATTTCTCAATCGCGTACGAACAAAAATCGACCAGTTAGCGAAATGGAATCGACTATCGAGCTACTTCGAAAAAAGGGAAGAACTCAAATGGAAGTGGCCAATATATCGGGAACAACTCGAACGCATATCTCTAAGATTGAAAAGAGATGAAAAATCGCAAATAATTTCAGCGAAATCATGCCTATTTGGTTATCCTACAGGTAAGAACGTGAGGTTCAAATTGATGCAATCCTATAGTGTTTATATCAAGCATAGTGCATTCCAATCGATAAAATCCTGTGGGCGGAGTGAATCACAACTATTGAGGAAGCTGTAGTTGACGTTTATCTTCAAGTGTGTTACCATACTCTTGTAAGTGATTTATGTGTCCTGCAAAGCAATTTGCACTGACACACGTTGTTATTTTTGTACTTTGTGCCTGCAATGCCGTTGACCGTCTGGTCTGTGCATCGCAGGCATTTTTTATCCGCCGGGGGCTGCCCCGTATAAAGCGAGAATGACTTTTGTACTGCTATTGGCAGCGAAGGAAAGTTATTCTCGTTTTTTTGTTTTGGTTTAGCGCCGCCCGGCGTTAAAAATAAAAATTCAAGAAAGGCGAGATTACAATGATGGACGAACTCAAGCAGCAATTTTACGAGGTCATGCACAAGTATCAGAAGCCGTTTTCGGAGGAAGGTGTTACGGCGAATCTTACGCAATGGTACGAACAGAAGCAGGGGCTTTTGCAGCTCCTGCGCAGGCATCCACTATGGAATGAGAAAGAACTGGCAATCGTGTTCCGCGTGGAAGAACGCCGAGAGATTGACCGTATCACGGTAGATGAAACGCGCACCGCCATCCTTGAACTGGGCCGCAGGGCCTGCACGGATGATACAGTGTACGAGAACTTTGAAACAGCCCTGCGCGCGGCAACCGCAGACTATGCCCGGATACCAAACGAGTACCGCCTGGACACGATTCGGCAGTACGGCGGCATCAAGTGCGCACCGGGGCAAAAGGCAAGTCGCATCATCAATCGACTCTGCCTGAAATTTCATCTCGACAAAATTGAGGAAGAGGCGGAAGCAGGCGAGCCGGACAACCGCTATATGCGCACGGTCAAGCCCTACAACGCGCTGTTTGCACGGCTGGCCGATGCCCTGAACCCGGCACATATCGAGAAAACCGCAGTGCTGTCAATCCACCCCTGCGATTTTCTCGAAATGTCCAATCGCGACAATACTTGGAATTCCTGCCATTGCTTAGATGGTGGCGGCTATCGTGGTGGTTGCCAGTCCTATATGGGCGATGCTGTCAGTATGATTTTCTTCACAGTCAGCGACGAGTACACGCAGGACTTCCATACAGCACCGCGCATTACGCGAGAAATTTTCTGCTATAAAGACAATGTTCTGCTGCAATCTCGTCTGTACCCTACGGATTTGGAAGACCAGAAAACCTTGTATCGCAGCGTTGTCCAGCAGGCAATCGCAACATGCCTTGACAAACCGAACCTGTGGTCGATCAAGCGAGGAAAAGACACCGAACCTTACTGCGAGTCTGCGGCGGACAGCAACCACTATCCCGACTATAAGTATGGATACGCGGTTGCATCTTTGCTGAAAGGCGAAAACGACTATGGCCAAATGACGATAGGCTCCGTAGCCCGCTGCGTCTGCTGCGGTGGAGAACAGAAGAACCATCGTTCCATACGCTGTGCAGAGTGCGGCAATATGTATGTCTGCAAGGGCTGCGGCAAAACGGTGCATGGATATGGGCGCTATATTGATGAGCACTTTTATTGCAATGAGTGCAGCTATGAATGTGCGGTTTGCAAAGAAAAGTTTATCGGTATGCCGCGCATCGGAATTGCCCGATCCGGCGAGCAGCGCGGGATTTGCCCTGCCTGCTATGCGCAGGTAGTTGATGTATGCGGAAACTGCACAATCCATAGTGACTGCCTTTCCATCGGTGCCAATCGCTTCTGCCCGAACCAGATGAGCGGCCTTGCCGCATAAAGGAGGAATCCATGCAAGAATTGACGTTTGAAACCATTCTACGTCTGCCGCAGATGGAATTGAAAAAGAGGTTAAAAGCCGAGCTGAAAAGCAGGGGTTACCCCGTTACCGATAAGCCCGGCTACCTGTATGCCGAGGGAACGATTCCTGTCTTGCTGGTAGCCCACATGGACACGGTTCACCGTCAGCCTGTCGAGCAGATATGCTATTCGGCAGACAGGGCAGTAGCTATGTCACCGCAGGGAATCGGCGGCGATGACCGCTGTGGTGTCTGGATGATTTTGCAGATCCTGCGCACGGCGAACTGTCATGTGCTGTTCTGTGAGGATGAGGAAGTCGGCTGTGTAGGTGCAAAGAAATTCACAAGAGGTCCTTTGCGGCCACAGGTAAACTACATTGTAGAGCTTGACCGCCGGGGCAGTAATGATGCTGTGTTTTACCGCTGCGATAACCCGGAGTTTGAGGACTTCGTTACCTCGTTCGGATTTGAAACAGCAGGTGGTTCGTGTAGTGACATATCTTATATCGCACCGTATCTGGAAACAGCTGCGGTCAATATCAGCTGTGGCTATTATTGCGAGCACCAACGGCATGAGTGCATCCACTTAGCGGAGATGGAGCTTAATGCCGACCGCGTGGCGCAGATGGTCACGCAGCAGACGGAACACTTTGAATATATGGAACAGCAGGACAGCTTCTTCGGCGGGCGAGTTTACCAGTATTCTATGTGGGGGATGGCCTCGGAGCGTGAAACCTACAAGTGGCTTTCACCGCTACCGAAAGAAGCAAAAATCAAGCTGGGAACAGCGGAACTTATCATGTCTCATGCCAAGATTGACCGGCAGGGGAAGGTTCATCGCTATGTTCCCAAATTGAAAGCTGCTGTCCTGACAGAAAACGCCATAGCAGTAATGCCGGACGGTAAGAAAGCGAGATATGATTCCCAAAAGGCCAAGTGCCAGAAAGTGGTGCCCCTGTCAAGGGCGTTGGAAATACTGAATACAATATAAATACAGCCCCTTCCGCTGATGCAATTTCAGCAGAAGGGGCTGCCATTTTATTTATATGAATTTCCCCGGCGGGTCACAAATTACCGATTCCAGATATTGTTTTCAAGATCGATAAGCCGCTTCTTATACTCGGCCATCCGCTGATCGGCTTTGCCGTCATCATCGGGAAAGCTGACAAGGTAGCCGGTGTCCGTGTCATGGAAGCCGATTTCGCCGGTAAGGCCGCATATATCGGAAACTTTCAGTAAGGTATGGGGGAACTGGGTGGCGAGATCCTAACGCCCGGCTCCGACACCACGCTGGGTGGCGGCGCGCTGCAATGGCCGCTGCCGGTGGCGGGCACGATCACCTCGCCGCAGGGCTACCGCACCGACCCGATCACTGGCGAAACCAGCTACCACAGCGGCACCGACATCGCTGTGCCCGAAGGCACCCCGATCCTGGCGGCTGCCGACGGCACCGTCACTATCGCCAACGCCCTCGACAGTTGGGGCGGCAGTTATGGCTACCACGTCAAGCTCGACCACGGCGGTGGATTGACGACACTGTACGCGCACTGCTCGAGCATCTGCGTCACCGCAGGCCAGCAGGTCAAAGCCGGGCAGGTCATTGCCTACGTCGGCCACACCGGCCGCGCGATGGGGCCGCATCTGCATTTTGAGGTTCATTCGTCTTGATGTCCGGCGCTTGCCATCGTGTCTTTGCGGTCAGATGCCTTGTGTACTTTCTCCAGCACTTCCCTTAAAACCGGTGGGACGGGCGCGCCCATCTCGGCGGCGTTTTCCAGAATGCTGCCCAGCTCCGTGGCAATGTACCAGGTCAAAACGACGGGCGTCAACAACATATCGTAATCAAACGGCAGTTGCAGGCCAAGCACATGGTTGATCACCAAACCCAAAAAGATATCGGTCAGAACACTTACACAAATCATAATGGTGCTGCCACCCTTGTGCCATAGCCCTTTCCGCGCCTTGCTGGAATTCCATGTTTTCTCCTTAACGGCCAGCGCGGTGCCTGTCACACAATCCAGCAGCATACAAATTGCATACAAAACCGCCAGCCACCCCAGCCAACCGTGCAGGGCAGCCCACAGCCCGAACGCACCGACACTCGCCAGTTTTTCCACAGTGTTTACTTGCATGATTTTAAATTCCTTTTCTCACAAAACTTCTGTTATTTGATCTATTATTTAAAGAGAATCAAGTTCAATAAATGTAAACGTCCACTATTTATATACAGTATAGCTGGATTCATAACACAGTGCACCAGACACACAACTATTTTTGCTCTTTGATTGGTGTTTCTAATTTTTTGAATTGAGATTTACAATTCGCTGTAAACGTTCTCTGTATATAGTGAACGTTCAAATTCAGCCAATTGGCAAAAAACGAAAGAAGGTAAATTTATGCTTTTTGAAGGTATTAATCGCATTTATCGTGATTATGGGGTGTTTGACTATCCCCGGTCTGGTGGGTCTCGCCATAATGGTATGGACATTGATGGCGTGAATAGTTTTGTCATTCGCATGCCGAGCTTTAATGGTAAAACGATTTCCGGCACGGTGACTCGCTCCCGAATCGTTACTGACCATAGTGATTCCACTTGGGAATGGGGCTATTATGTTACCGTTAAACTGAGTACCCCGCAGACTGTCGATGGAACCGCCATTCACTATTTGACCTTTGCACATAATGCAAGAAACCTTGTTTCTGACGGGGATACTGTCACCACGGGTACGCCGCTTGCTATTGCAGGCAAAACTGGCAATGCTGAAGGTGAGCATATCCACTGTCACCTTCAGGCTCGCAACGTAAACAATTCCGGCGCGTATAATCCTGTGGGCTTTTCTGGCATTCGAAACGAAAAAGGCGAGTACAACATCAAGACATCCGGGAGCATGCAGAAAATTGAACTCGGCCCGGTTTTGAATTCTCAAGCATCGGCAATTTGGAACAAAGCAAAGGCTCTCGGCGTAACCTATGCGGCCTTTTATGCCGATCCTGATAATTCGCGCCAGATTATTCAGTTGGGGCCTGTTTCAAATTCTATGGCATCTACCCTTTATTCCTATGCGGTCAATGAAATGAAAGTCTCTTATCGAAGTTGGTATATCTAACGATGCTATGGCTATAAGACAAACCCGCACGATAGAGTACTGTACTGCCATTAAGATGCAATGAACAAAGATGCGCCCTGTCGAAGACACAAAGCTTCGACAGGGCGCATCTTTGTCTGCATTGTGATATCCGTCTCCACTTTGTCGGAACATTTAGGCGGCCTATGGCAAAGCAAAGTTAACAGCGAAGCCAAAAAGACGTGTGGGTAGAATCTTGTAAAATGTTGCGGTGAGCCGGTGGTGTTCCGCCTACCTTTTAAGGCAAACCAACCCCTGCGCCTTGGCCAACCACTACGTCTCTTGCTCAATTCCCAAAAAGCAAAACGGCAGATACTCCCAGGACACATTACTCTGGACGCTGATTCTGTACGGGCGCTCGCCCGGCATGAATAGAATTTCCCCGACCTGCGCGGAGGACGGCAGATAGTAGGTGAGGGATACCGTCGCTTCACTGCTTGGCGCTGCGGCGGATTCCGGCGTACCCGCATACAGGGAACTGGAATCCTGCTGCGAAAGCAGCGTGACGCGATAGGCTGCGCCGGCCAAAGGATATTTGATCGGGATGGCTTCTTCCTCATGTGTTTCTATCTGCACCGGCTGCAACAGCCCTGTGCAATCCAGATGCTGCCCAAACATTTCCAATAGAACTTTTTCAAACACCTCTTGCGAATAGTAGGGGATGCCTGATTGGTAGACCAGCGGCTGTATTTTGCTTTGCGCAGTCAAATACAGTATGGTTGCAGAAACTGCGTGGTAGATGGTGTCGTCTGCCGCAAGAGTGCTTTTACTTTCCATTGCAACAAAGGTGGACGGCGCTAACCAGAGCAAAAGCTGGCTGTCTTCCAGAAAGCGGGCCAGATGTTCGGCCGCCTGGATGTTCTCTATGCGCCCGGCTGACGTTTTATAGGTTCCCCAACCATTTCCGCTGGGCGCAATGGCCATGCCGTAATAGCTGAAATCTCCCATAGACGTTCTGACATCCAGCGTATAGGGTGCCATCGGCAAGCCGGTGGTCATATCCGTTCCGCCGGGAATATATATATTTCCGGTTTGTGATTGTCCTGCTTCCAACTCCAAAGGAAATTCCAGCTGATTTTCCCCGAATGGCCAGGTTTCGTGTACAGGGCAGGAGTCTAACGATATCTGATCCGCATGAAGTTCCCAAAGCCCTGTTTCCCGCAGTGCTACGATCGCATCCTCTGGCAACAGGACCGGCGTCGATGCATCCTCGCCATAAAACTGATGGTTTGGATACAAAAAGATTGTTTCGATCGTGAGAGGCTGATCTGTATAGTTGGTGATTGTTATTTCGGCATAGAGAGCCCAATTGGGATTGTCCGGCTGGTCGTATAGTTGCTGATAACAGCTCCGCTCTGGTGAAACTGAGACTGCGAGCGGTTCGGCCGTCGGTCGCGGCTGAGCAGTGGCAGAAGGCGATGAATGTGTTTGACTGACAGACAAATGCGAAGAATTGCTACACCCAGCGAGAATAATTGTGGATAATATGATTGCCATCATTCTACTATGTTTTCTTCTCATCTACATTCTCCTTTGCATTCTTTTTGAAATTGTTCAGAAGCTCTTTTGTTTTGCTGTAAAGAAAGTTGCTCGAATAATCTAATAAAATTATATCGGTTCCGGCTGATCACGTCAACCATGTGGCGGATTCTGTGCTGATCTTAACTGTTATATTGCAGTGTTTTTGTCTTTGCCCCAAGCCTCTTTGATTTTTTGAAGCGCTTTGATTTTGGTTTGGTTGATGGCTTGCCGGGTTTTGTGCTTTTGCCGTGCAACTTCGGCAACGGATCGCTGTTCAAAGTAGATGGCATAAACGATTGCAAACTCGTACTCATTCAAAACCTTATGCAAGTCTTGAAGAGTCAATTGGTCATATTGGTCACATGTACTTGTCTTCTGCGCATACTCAAGGGCTTGTGGAAGCGTAGCATCTTCCAGGTAAGAAGTACCCCGTTCTTTTGCCTTTTGTTTTGATAGCGCTATATATTCGTTTTTCACCGAATTGGCTATGTAACGAGTGACGGTGGCATCATCCGTTGAAGACAAGCGGCTCGTATCCCATGTTTTCAACATTGAGAGCAAAAAGCATTGCAAGTCTTCAAAGCTGTCCTCCCTGTGCAGGAAGAATGCATACCGCTTTATGAGCGGTTTGAACTTTTCGACAAGTTCTAAGGCAGCGTTAGCGTCGCCACCTTGATAGTCAAGAATTTGTTTGTGAATCTCTGCAGGCATTTTTCTCTACTACCCCTTGGGGTAAAGAGAAAAACACTGCAGATTTGTAAAGCACTCTAAACAGCGGTTAAAATAGGTGCCTGAATGGTATTGGCTATACCATAAAGCCCTGTACAAACAGGAATCGTATTGGTATTCAAGCGCGCTTACAGCACATTTGATACTATAGTTTTAAACGCCTTCTTTTGAATACCTTTTCCCTGCATGTTCCTCATCGTTTCTTATTGCAGAACCGTCAAATTGGTGTCGGACACATAACAGATGCTACCGCTTGCGGAATCTGTATTGATAGCTTTGATCATCAACACTTTGCCTCCATTAACGCTTACGCTGATAGGGCGCACATTTTCATCTCGAACGATGTTATCGACACGGCCAACCAATACATCGTCCACATAGATTTCTACACTTATGTTTGCGTCACGACTTGTGTCGTCAGACGTCAAAATGTTGGCCTCGAATGTATCATACCGACCATCAAGCTTAAATTTTGCCCATGCTTCCTGCCAAGGGTCAAACTTATAGGATACACTGTGTGTTGTCCCATACAAATCACGGACGGAAGCCACCTGCTCACATCGCTCGCTGTCTAACAGTTCCAGATTATCTAAGCGTTTGGTCTCCACCTCGTCTAAGTACCCCTGCGCTACGACTGTATCGATCTCGTCCATCGAGTAAGTATTCAGCAAAACGGATTTCAAATTTTCAACCTGTTCTTGTAGCGCGGCATTTTCACTTTGTAATGTCTGCGTCTCAGAAGTGAGCGCGGCGTTTTGATCTTTCGTTGAGTTATATACGTTGATCAACTGCTCGGTGATTGCGACCGTATCACCCGACTGTGCCAAATCAGCGGCCTGAGCATCATCTCCCAAGGTAGAGATGACATTTACAATGGTTTGCTGCGAGGCGTTTTGCAGACTGGTCACCTGATTTTTAAGATCGGCCGACACCTGCGCTTGGAAAATTCCAAAAAAAGCGCCTACCGCTCCAAAAATCGCTGCAAGTGCTGTGGCAATGTTTTGGACTTTTTTCGCTTTTTCCTCTGTCTTCATCGTGGCGATTCCTCCTTTTTACCTATCGACCGTAGTCTATACCCAACTTGTAATACCGTTTCCAAATAATCGGCCAAGCCGAGTTTCTTCCGCAAAGTATGAATATGCATATCTAGCGTGCGCGTTTTTACATTCGGGGGCAAATTCCAGATATTAGTTAATATTTCCTGGCGCGAAAGTACTTGACCCTCGTGCAGGATCAGGTAACAGAGAAGGCGATATTCCATTTTTGCCAAGTGGACAAATTTTCCTTGCGCCAGAACTTTATGGGTTAACAGTTCCACACGGATTGGTCCATAGATTAGCGCATCTTGTTCAACTGGCGGCATCCAAGATCGATCCTTTCCACTCGTAACAATCCCGCAAATATCCCCACAAGGTTGCAGTTCCAAGCAACACGACAACCAACAACAGAAGGATCACCCAGGCATTATTGTAGGGAAGGCCCTCCTCACCGGCGTACCCCTGGGTCGTGAAGAAGTTCGCCGCATGGAACAGCGGCCAGAACCCCAGCCACTCGATGCCGCCATCCATACCCGAGAGGCTCAACAGCGCGGGCAGGCAGTACCCCACGGCGCTGACGAACAGCGCAGGCAGCAGGTTGCCGAACACACGGCCCAGTGTGAGGGTAATTGCGCCCATGCAGAGGCAGGCGGCGATTCTACACACAAACCAAAACAGCAGCACGTCGGACAACGTAAACAGTGCGGGCAGGCTCTCAAACTCCGAAATGCTCATGGCCGGGGCGAACAGGGCGGGCAGGCCGTAGTCCCGCAGCACCTGAATCAGATGCGGCAGGCAGGACGCCGCCGCGATCAGCACCGCCACGCCCGCACTGACCGCAAGCTTGGCCCGCACCGTGCGCTTGCGGCCGAGCGGTGTCGTGCAAAGGATTGTCTCCATGCCGCCGCGGCGCTCCATTGAGAAAAGCCCTGAAAAACACAGCGCACAGGCCAGCCCGGCCAGCAGCGTATCCTGCACGTCGGCATCGCCGGTGAAGCCGAACAACTCCTTGTAGCCGCTCTCATAGACGAGCCACGCGCCGGGATGTTCTTTCAGATAGTAGTTGATGTTCTGGTTGATAACCCGGCTGTAGACACTGTACTTTTGTTGCAGCGAACTGAACGCCAACATTGCATCGCTGGACAGCTCCCCGGCCGCCACCTTCCGCTGCACTTCGAGCATCGGGGCAAATTCTTCTCCCTGCTCCTCCAGCCAATCATAGCTTTCTTGGGTGAACGGCCCGGAGGTATGTTTCATGTAATAGGCGTAGTAGATCTCATCCGGCCCGATGTAGCTCTCGGCGGTCACCCCCTGGTAGATGCCAAACCCGGCGAACGCCGCCAGCACCAGCGCCGCGCCGTTGAGAAGCAGCAGCTTGCGGGCTTCTTCCTTATAAACAGAGGTCGCGTGCGTCTTGTGCCGCAGCCCCAGCAGGAACCCGCGCTTTGACGCAGACAGCAGTTGCGCGCGCAAACACCCAGCAAAAAGCAAAGGTCAGAACCCCGCCATACACAACCGCCGCCGTCCACTCGACGAGCGGCAGGCCGATTGGCGAACCAAACCAAAACAGATTGCGGTAATTTCCCAAAAGTTCGTTGGTTTGCAGCAGGCTGGCTAAATTGGCGTATTTAATCACATTCAGCCGGCTGGTGGCCGGAATCGCGGCGCGGATGCCAAACATCACAAGCGGCCCGGCGGGCAACGAGTGCCGCCAGCATGACCCACAGCCCCATGACAAACGCGCCGGCCCACTTGGCCAGCAAAAAGCGGAACAGGTACTGCCCGACCGTGATCTGCATCGTGCAGCGCATCAGGGCGGGCACGCTCTGGATCGTGCGGGTCAGCGGGCCGAGGCCGAACGTCGCGGCGCAGTAGGCGAGGTTGACGCCGTACAGCAGCGCAAGCACGGCCAGCAGCGACAACGCAAACGCGCCGAGCTTGGCCAGCGCCGTTTGCAGCCGTCCGCCGGGCAGCGAACGAACCAGTGACAGCAAGCCGCTGTCCCGCTCCTGCCGCACGAGCAGCAGCGCCTGCACGAGCATCGACACCAGCAAAATCAAATCGGTGAAAGCATAGGAGATCGCAGTGTACAGACCTTTTTGCGGGTAATAATCAATGGCTGTCTCGCCCAAACCGGCGCACACCGCCGCCGTAACTTCAATGTTTTTCAGGTCATACCCGGTCTCATCGTTCTGGAAAATCGAGATGCCCGCCAGCTGCCCGGCCTTGGTCTGCACGCTGTCGAGGAAGTCGCCGTACCCGGCCACCGTGTCGTACTCGCTGACCAGTTGGGAGAGCAGCGCATAGTCCAGCGACAGGCTGTCGGTGTACAGCGTGTAGGTTTTGTCGTGGTAGGTCTGTTCCCAGGCGTCGAACAAATCTGCGTTCTGCTCACGGTAATACTGCAAGGTCACGCTGTTGCCATAGGCGAGGTCGCGGTAGTAGTTTTCGAGCCGCAGCAGCGACTCGGTTTCGTCGAGCTTGCCGTGCAGAAAGTCACCCTTGGCGGCCATGTCCGAACTCTGGGCAGCCAAATCAGCCCCCACGGCGCGGTAGGCCGCGGCGTGGGGGCTGATTGGCGGTAGGGCGGGTGCCCATCCAGAGCAATAGAGGACTTGATTTGAATTGGTATCAGATTTCTCCTTTTCGCAGTGAATGAAATGGATTGGCAACTGCAACACTGAGCATGTTTTAACACATACAACTAAAAAAGATTACTGCCAAGAAGCAGGTCTTGATAAAATTATGTTTACGACGAAAGACAACTGATTGTGAGATACACTTGCTCTTCAAACAAGCAAGGCTTCATTCATTATGTGCAACTCGGTTCATTTTATCAGATTTGCACACGGATACTGGATAAGCTTTGTGTTGTCCCCGTTTTCAGCATAAATCTGAGCAATGACGTTTCCTGTTTCGTTTGCAAAAAGACGGTAGTTTGTTTCCGTGCCCATATCCAATCGGACGGATTGCCATGTGGCTGTTTTTAGGTTATACAAAACAAGATGAGCAAAATCCTTTTTCAAATATGCCTGCTGCTCGGGAAATGTGCTAAACAGAAGCCATTCCTCGGCAATCGGATGTGGGGTCAACAAATAACAGGGGGTGCACTGTGGAATGGGTAGCCGCGAAAATTCTGTGTCTTCCTTTTGTAAAACGGTAAAATAGGGTGCACTCCCGCAATTGTACCACTTTATAAAAAAGGTTTGATCTTGAATATAGAGTTGGTCCGCCGTATATTGCGCGTCTTCATATTCCGGCAATGCTAGATTCTTCCTCCACAAAACCGACCCGTTTATTGAATTGCACTGCAACCAATTGCTTCCGTCCATTTCTTTCATTAAATAGTATAAATAGGTTCCATCTGAGGCAATGGCGGTAATTTGTGGAGGCCTTTCTAACGATAGATTGGCGGTGTTAAAAATTTCAAGTAGCCTCTCTGTGGATCTGTTCCACAGCAGGACCATTTGCAATTGTGAATCGGCTGTTACCAGAAATGCTGCTGTGTCCTGATCAACTTTAGCAAATCCAACCAATGGCGTTGCCGCAGCGGCATCTCTTAAAAGCGTTTCCGTTGTACCTGTGACAAGATCTGTCATAATAATGCTCACGGTTCCATTACGGAAAGGGAACGAATACAATGTTTGGCAATCAAACAAAAACGGATCCACAGAGGAAATGGGAGAGGTATTCGTTCTTCTGATGAGCCTTGTGTCGCCGCTTTTGTAATCGGCTGTGACCAAAAGCTCTTCAAACTCTTCCTCTTGGGCCGCATTTGAAAGTGTACGCGCATTTTGTATCCAATAACAAGAAATAATGTTATTGTCCAAGAAGCCGATCACCTTTAAGTCTGTTCTGCCTATTGTATCAATCTGACTGTACATATCTACAGCTTGCGATGTAATAATTTCGCCGTGGATCGTCACCAATCGATCAGAAGTATGCCAAACTCGCCAGAAAAAACAAATTGTGACACCTAAAACAATGACTATAGATAGAACAAAATATAATTTTTTTGATTGCACTGTACCCGTCCCTTTATGGAATAACCTATCATGGTTCATAGTAGAGTTCCTTTTTGACGCGCTACATTTCAAGCCGCAAAATAGTCACAGGTGGAATATACGACCGAAGAATTGATGTAATATTTGCCCGAGGAATAAGAACTAGAAGACTGTTGATTTGTTACATCAGGATCAGTTACCTGGATTGTTGCATTAGAAAGGTTATATCCGCTAACGCTCATAAAATGGCCGGAACTAATATTAATTGGCCATTTGCTCGTGTCATTATAGCTGGTCCGCTTTGTTCCTTGAATGGCACCTGTATGTAAGATTGGAGGGTTATTGTTGCTAATTACGCTGGCCATCATATTCAGCATTTGTTGGGAAGATGTATATGCACCATTTTTCCACAAAGCCATATAAACAACCCCTGTAGGGTCACCGCCTTCTCCATACAAGCTAGTATTAATATAGTAAAACATCTTCGAAATCTCAAAGATGCCATTGGTTGGACTGTAACAATAGGTGGCCGGTTTACTAGCATCACTCATTTCCGACATAATTGTGGACAAATTTTTCACAAGACCATAATGAGCCAGTGTTTGTCGCACTGTAGAGGGACCACAGCTAACACCATTAGGTTGGCGCGTATGTGGGACATAAATTGTCATACTATTACTTGCCCGGGTTAAGGCAGACGGTCCAGAATCGCGAACACTCATTAAATAATCACACTTTTTCTTGGCGGCCTCTTTGTAAGCGTTTGAATAAGTTGGATTATCCAATATTTCCTGTAAGGTATCCTGTAAGGTAGGCGGGTTACTATTTTCAGCGTAGGGTTCTGCTGCAAATGCACAAACCGTAAAAGTACAACTGAACATTAATGCGAGTAATAGTGAAAAGAAGTTTTTCATAAATAACCTTCTTTCTTGTTCGTGTTGCGTCAGTTATTGTATCTTTGCATATGGGTGTTCTATCCATAGAGGCGGGGTTACTTCTTGGTTTCATTAGGATCTCTTGTTAGAGCTTCCGGCCGCTTGGGCTGATAGTTCCAGCCATAGCAGTCCACAGCGCCGCTGCGTTCCCGTTCCACCATCTTGTGCAGTGCCGAAGCCAGCGCTTCGGTGAATCGGTTGTCATTCTTGTTCATGGGTAAAACCTCCATTCTGTATTTTTCCTGCAATCAGCATACTGGCCGCCAGGGTAACGGCCGCCGCTGCAGTTTTACTAAGCCAAACTCCCCAAGGGAGGAGTGGAAGCACGCTGAAAGCTACTGCCAATACGAGCAGCTCCCACATCATCCGCTTCCGATTTCGATCGAGTTCTGCTGGCGTCATGGCAATGTGGGGGTCATTGCAAGGACCTGCCAGGCCAATCACAAGACAGGCGATCATTCCCACCAGTGAATGCCCCACCACCGGCCATCCGGCTGTAATCTGCGGGTATAAGAACAGACCGCACAGAACGATCAGCGAAGAATTTATCAGGCACCGTATAGCCGAGCCCGCATGGTGACCGCCGACGCGGTGCCGCAGGCTGGTAAAGACAACAAAGAACAGAACGGTGGAATATACATCCGAGACCAGGAGACCGATCAAAAACAAAATCGGATAAAAGACTGCCGCCAGCAACCGGCGTTGTAATCCGTACACAGCCCACTCGTAGTCCTGCGCCGGGATCAGTTTTTTGGCCACAAAAAAGGATGCTATTTTCTGAGCCGGATGGAGCATAACCGCTTCACCTCTTTGGCTTAAAAATAGCATCCTGTTTGCGAGTTGGCAAGGAATATGTCCCGAAACGTTCAAAATATGTCCCGAAATGGCATGCGTAGAAAAATCAAAGGGATTTTTGTGTAATTTGATCGTGCTCCGGCGCAGGCGAAATAGTCTGATGAAACAGTACCGTGGAGAACTGGAACCAGCCGTCCTGGCACAGAATGGCCGGACAGGCGCCATGATCTGCCAAAATGGAGACGATGTTTTGCAGTCCATATCCATGCGCAAGTGGATCGGCCTTGGTCGTTACAGGCAACCCATTTTCCATTACGGGCGCTTTGTCAATGGTATTCATCACGGAAAGAATGGTTTTCTCCTCCGAACACTGAATCTTGACGCGAATCAATCGTGTTCCCTTCTGCGTCTTGCACGCCTCGATTGCGTTATCCAGCAGGTTGGAAAGTACCACTACCGTCTCTTTGTTGGAAAGCGGGAACTCGGCAAGATCGTTGATGGCAAAATCCACTTGAATCCCAAGTTCACAGGCCTGCGCATACTTTTGGTTCAAAATGGCGTCCACCACCGGGTTGTTGGAATGGACAGCCAACGCATCCAATTGACCTGTCTCGGAGATTTCCGCCAGGTACTGCCTGGCGGCCGCCAAATTTTCCTCCTGCAGCAAACCGCCGAGAACCGAGAGATGGTGTTTGAAATCGTGGGTCTGCTTACGTTGGGCGGTTTGGGCCTCCAGCAAAACCTGCGTTTTTTCCAATTGAGTTTCGAACTGGTGTTGGAGTGCCACGTTTTGCTTTCGCTCCTCGGCTTCCTGCTCAATGTGGTGCAGCAGGCCCATCAAAACAGCGTTGGCGGCCACCAATCCCAGTGCGTTTACGATGGCCCAGTGACTGACGCTGTGGTCTTTGGCCGTTACCTGGAAAAGAAATGTTATGGTTCCTAGTGACACCAGCGGAAAAACCAGCATAGCCAAAAAGCCGGATACTGAAATTTTCTCAATTTTTGTCCATGACTGCGCAAATCGCCAAATGGCAAAAGAAACCACAAAGATAACAATATAAGAGAACAATGCACAAATCATATAAAGCTGCGGGTCAGCAAATATCTGCTCTCGCGGCATCCCCACCCAGTTGCAGAACAGAAAGATGGCTGCCGTATCCAGGGCCAGCATAATGACATAGCTGAAAACTGCACACAAGCATTGCGTCAGAATCTTGCCCTCATAGCAAGCATGGCAAAAGACGGTGAACACCATGACTAGCAGAATCGCCTTGATCGGGAATTCCCTGATAACGGGCACCACGGTGATGAGATAGCCTGCGGCCAATGTTCCCAGGAATGCCAACACCAACTGCCGCTTTGCGCAGGTCCGTCGGAACAACGCGGTACACAACAGCAGGCAGGAAATATGTCCAATCAAATCCACGGTCAGTAAGGATATTTGTTCGATCATAAAGCGCCCACCCATAAGTTGTATGTCTGCATAATTTCGTTGCTGTTCTGTTTGCTGACCGGGAGGTCCGTGCCATCGGTCAAAGTCAGATGGGTTCGGTTGAGAAAGCAGATATGCCGCATGTTGACCAGGATCGTCCGGTACGTTCGCAAAAAGCCCTGAGTGCCGAGCCGTGCTTCCACATCACCGAGCGATTCATTGCAATCATACGAAGCTCGGTTGTTGTTTTGAAGGAGGTACGTTACCTTGCGCTTCTGTCCCTCGACATAGAGAATGTCCTCAAACTTGACCATCACATTGCCTGCGTCGGTGACAATGGCATACCGCAGGTGTTTTTCCCGCACCTTCTTGACGGCCTCGCTCATCACCCGGTCAAAAGCCTGCTCCAGGTGGTTTTTGAGCAGATACCGAATCGCGTCCACCTCATAACCGAACGGAGCATACTCCACATACTCCGAGACAAAGATCAGCACGATTTGTGGATTGGTAGCTCGCAGCTGCGAGGCGACTTCAATGCCGTTCGTGCTATGCAGATCGACGTCCAATAACGCGATGTCATACGGTGAGGTGATGCTTTTCAGCAGCTTTTCGCCCGATTGATAAAGATCGAGTCTGTATTTGACATTAATCTTTTTCAAGTAACCCCTTGTCAATGTCTCAATTTTTTGAAGCCACAACTGGCTGTCATCACATATGGCAATTCTGAGCATACGATGATTTCCCCCTGGCTGGAATGCCAAACAGCACCGCAAACAGCGCTGCCGCGCTGTGCCGGACAAGCGAGGTGCTGTTTTTCCATTTTACCTTGTGTCAGCTCGGTTTGTAAAGTCGTTTGTGCGGTATTATGAGTTAGTATTATGGGTCATTCTGAGAATTCTGCAAAAGGAGCTGCCTGGCCCGATGAATGCGGGTTTTGACGGCCGCGGCGCTGCTATTTGTTATGTGCGCAATCTCCTTGATGGAATACCCCTGCACACGCAAAATCAAGGCGGTGCGGTAAACGGGTGGCATCTCATCGAGGCTTTTCAACGTTGTTTCCAACCGCATTTTGGTTAATACGACATCCGCAGCATCTTCATGTAGGGATGCTGGTTCCACATCCACCGCGTCATAAGATAACGCACTTCGGCGATCCCACTTGCGCATGAAGTCGATGGTGCGATTCCGTGTGACCATGCGCAGGTAATAGGCGAGCTGTTTGGCGTTGTCCGTGCGGATGGAATCGATCTTCTCGATCAGCTCGAGGCAGGTCTCGTGCAGCGCATCCTCGGCAAGTTTATCATCATGGGTGATGGCGCGCGCCACCTGGTACATCATCCCGTAGTAGGTGGTGTAAATTTCGGTGAATTTATCCTTCTGCTCCTCAGTGTCGAGAATGGCGACATAAAAGGCAAGCATATCCACATCCTCCATACAAGAGATATAAATGCGTATACTATATATTCGTACGTATGCTTTGGGGATGTGGTTTCATATTTCGACAAAAAATACAGCCAGGAAGGTTTGGCAGGCCATCCCGGCTATATTTTAGAGGTTCCCGTGTTTGGATTGTGGAAGGTTTAAGGGAGCGGGCGGACGCTGGGGTCAGCAGCGCTTTTCAAAGTCGGTTGAAACGGTTTCGGTTACACCGTTTCGGGTGACTTTGGCGGTGGTGTTTAGTTTGTACGTTGTCCCGGATTTAATGGCATAATAACCGACAAACTCATGGCGAGGACCGTTGTAAGTCTCACTGACCTGAGATACCTGCGTATAGTTTCCGAAAAAGCCCTTTTCATATAGTGTAAGCGTACATTCTATTTTTGTTGTACCCTCCAAAGCAATAATAGCACTTGTATAGCTTCCATCATACGCCGACATACTAGGGCTGATGGATGCTACATTCCGCCAACGGGGCTCCGCAGCAAGAGCCGTTGTGCTGACAATACCAAGCAGAAGAGTTATAGCAAGCAGACTGCGCAAAAACTTTTTCATGATATGTACACCTCTTTTGTATGGAAACCTCATACCTTCTATTCGTATGAAAATGAAAAAGGTTACACCCATAAATAACATTTTTGAAATTTATCTTGCTGTCATCCATTTGATGAACTATCCAACTTTATCCCTTCAGCGACACTGATTATCTCGGATAAGTCACAACTGGAACTCACTTGATAGGTTAAGCCATCATTCTGCCATACTAATACATTACTCCCGTCTATAGTGGAACCCAAAACAGCGTCGATTTCATCAAAAGAAATCTGATAATAATGGGTATATTCGTCATCAACAAAAGTTGATTGTTTATCTTGTATGGGCAATATCCGTACTGTTAACCATTCGCCGTTTTCTGATTGATACTCATTCCAAAAACTGGTGTTTGATGTTCTATTAGAAGGCGTCTCTGTAAACCCTTCCGGCAAATAGGTCAATTCAACATTTTGGAGCAGAATCACTGCATTTGGATCATCTTCCTTGGAATAGAGGATCTCCACAAACTGATCCCGCCAATTCAGCACGGTGGATACCACCGCCTCCTGCACAGCCTGCACAGGCATCAGTATGCAAGCAAACGCCGTCACGACCGTCGTGGCCACCACGAACAGCCGCTTTGTAGCGCGCCAGGCACCTTTACGTTCCTGTTTCCGTTTGGCCTGCTTGAGCAGCCTGTCCATCTTCTTCTGAAATTCTTCCGAAGGATGGAAGGCCGCGTTCATCTCTTCCAGACTCGGCATGGCGGATAGCTCCCGATCTTCAGCCTCAGCCACTACAAGTGCAATCAAGGCATCTGGCGAGATACGGATTTCACGGTTTTCCTGCTGATTCATCTTGTGCCTCCATTTCTTTCAGAATCATCTGCCTTGCCCGGTGAAGCCGTACTTTTGCATTCTGCGGCGTGATTTCCAAAATTTCGGCAATTTCCTGGATGGAGTATCCCATCATGCGCAAATCCAAAGGGTCTCTGTACTTGTCATCCATCTGTTTCACAAAAGCAACCAGCTCCTAAAAAGCGATTGCGTTCAGCGCAACGTCCTCGGGGCCATTCTCGGTTGTGGGATGATTCGCAAGCTCATCATCGCTCGTTGGCTTCATCTTGTTCAGTTTGCGCACGGCGTCCACCGCTTTGCTGTGTGTTAACAGTACAAGAAAACGTTTGAGCTTCTTTGCGTCATCGATTTCCACTTCATCTATTATCCGTATCAGACGCAAAAAGGTTTCATGTACGGCGTCCTCCGCCAAATAGTGTTCTCCCACCACACCGATGGCTACATGGTACATCATCCCTGCATAGTTTTCATAAATATAGGCGATTTTATCTTTCTGTTCCGCTGTTTCCAGCATCGCCATATACATCCAAAGCATATAAGTTGCTCCTGTTTTATGTGTCGCTTTCCCCGCCGATGTCCTGCTGCAAGAACCAAGTGACATAATTGGCAATGAACTGCTTTTGCTTGAGCGAACAGTGATCCAGTTGATACATCAGCTCCTCCGAAAAGAATTTTCTTTGGGGTAACTGCGTGGCTGGCAGCAGGGTGTAAATTGAACAGTCCAATGCATCGGCGATTCTGTACAGATATTCGATTGATACCTTGTTTTTTGCCCGTTCCAAACGACTGATATATTGCATGGTTGTACTTAAATTTTCTGCGAACTCTTCTCGCGTCAGGCCGTGGGCTTTTCGCTGTTGCCGGATGCGTTTGCCGATTTCAAGATAGATATTTTCCAAACTTCTCACCTCAAAATAAGCGTAGCAGGTGCCGTTGCGAAAATTGAGCGCTACTTTTGGTTAGTATTAGTCAATATATGAAAATCATACTGCATAGCACTGATTTCAAGCGTTTTGTTCATGGCGGACTCCTGTGTTTTTACTTACTTTGCCCATTATAGCGCACCCGCCGGGGAAATGCAAACAAATAAATAATGCGTATTATTGCGTATAAGAAAAAATAATGCGTAAATTTGTTGGGAAATGACGTATTCAAAACGTATAAGGTAAATATAAGCATCGAAGGGAGTTGATGTTATGCTTATTGCTATCGACCACGGCAACAAACAGGTCAAAACCGTCCATGGAAACGCCATTGTTTCCGGTGTACAAAAAAGCAAAACCAGACCTTACGGCAGGGATATACTGAAATACGGCGGCAGTTACTATACGCTGTCAGCGCAGCGTATCCCGTACCAGAAGGACAAAACCACAGACGAGCGGTTCTTTATCCTGTCGCTATTTGCCATTGCGGAGGAAATCGAAGCACAGAACGCTTATACTTCCGGGCTGATGCCCATTGACCTTGCCATCGGACTGCCGCCCGCACATTTCGGCACACAGAACAAGGCATTCGTGCGTTACTTCAAACGCAAGGAACCCATCTACTTCTCCTACCGTGACAAGCTGTACAGCATCCTGATCCGCGATGTGCAGTGCTATCCGCAGGCGTTTGCAGCGGCGGCCATGATGTTGAGCGAGCTGGCAACCGTGCCGCGCGCGCTGATTCTGGACGTGGGAGGCTTTACAGCGGACTATCTGATGCTGAAGAACGGCCACGCCGACCTGTCTACCTGTGACTCGCTGGAAAATGGCGTGATCCTGCTGTACAACCGTATCCGCTCCAAGGCGAGCTCGGACTTGGATGTTCTGCTGGAGGAAACGGATGTGGATGCTATTCTCTTGCAGGGGCAGGGAAGCAGTTACGGGGAAGAAGTCGCCGCGCTGGTGGAATATCAGGCGCAGGAGTTTGTCAATGATATGCTGGGTGCATTGCGCGAGCGTCAGCTTGACCTGCGCACGGGACGAGTGATTTTCGTAGGCGGCGGTGCCTGCCTGCTGCGGCGGCAAATCGAAACATCCGGAAAGGTGGCACACCCCGTCTTTGTGGAGGACGTGAATGCCAATGCCAAGGGCTTTGAGTATCTTTACCGCTGCACCGTGACAGGGGAGTGATGAACCATGAAGCTGAAAAAGGACCGGGGGCGCTTTACGGTTCGCTTCGACATGGAAAATCCAGACCATGTGCGTGCCGTAGAATACTTGGAACGGCAGCGTGACAGGGGCAAAGCACAGTATCTTGCCGATGCAATTCTATGCTATGAAAAGGCAGATGCGAAGTCTTTTCAGCAGACGGACCGCGCCTTGATTGAGCAAATCGTGCAGGAATACTTAGAAAAGCAGACCATGGGACGCACTCGGAATTCGCAGAAAGAAGAGCCATCTATATCTTCGCCGCCAATAGATTTGATAGCCAGTGCTTTGGCCGATTTTAGAGGCTGACACATATAGTGAGTATAATAAGCAGCAATCCCCAAGGCGGCACCTTGGGGATTGTTGTTATTTGGCGCCTGTTTACCGATTCAGAAAAATCCTCGCTGCGCAAGGGTCTGGGGCCTCCCAGTTGACGTACAAATCATTCAACGGGCAGGCGTGAGGGTTACGGATATGCTCGTCGATCCAGCCTTTGTACAGCTCACAGAAGTTGGCTTTCGTGAGGATGGCGCGGCATTCGGACTTGTCCACAGTGGTGCTGAACAGGTATTCCACATCATGAACCGGAACAATCACCGGCGCGCCGGCTGTGTCAAAGGCACAGAGCAGATTTTTACAGCCGCGGCTCACAGCGCGCTGGCAGTCGCCGCACTCGATATAGATGGTGTTGCGCCAGTCGCGGCCTGTGGTGCGCAGGAACTTGCAGAGATGCGAATTGGTGGAAGTAAAACAGGAAACGGACAAAATATCACTCCAATCTCAAATTGTGCGCAGCGTAACAACTCGGCACAGTTTTTATAAAATATTGCCGGTCTGCGGGAAAGTTTTCATAAGGGGAACGGGTGTGTCGGTGCGCTCATCATACATGGCAAGATACCCTTCGGAAGATTTCTGCCAACCGCCGTCCTGCCATACGAACACAACAAGGGTATCGTTCATCTGCATGACTTTGAACGTAATGCTCTCGGCAACCAGATAACCGTTCGGGGCCAGTTCCTCCATCATCGTGTAGACGTGTTCGCTGGTGTCATCGGACAAAAGCAACAGATTTTTGTGCGGGTCTTTGGCGGCAGAACGTTCCGGCAGTACGCGGATAGCATGGTCGCCGTCCGTGGTCGTCCAGCGGTCAATGGTCGTGCCATAGGCATCGCGAATCGTTAGGCGGGCATCCGCCAGTTTTGCATTGGTGGCAATATCCCGTTTGGTGAGAATCAGCGAGTGCGCCGGGGCATCGTACATCGTGACTTTCTGAATTTCCCCGGTTTCCTGCACGGTGAAGTGAACCTCTTCGCTGAGCAGATACCCGGCCGGGGCGGCAGTTTCGGTCAGCGTATAGTCGCCGGGCTTCAGGCGCTCGATGCGGTGGGGCTGGCCGTTGGTTTCCCACTCGGCAATGGTGTTGCCGCTGGCATCGGTGATTTTCAGTTTTGCACCGGGCAGCTCGTGACCATCTGTCATGTCAGCCTTGAAGATTTCGACCTTGGTAAAATCGTCTTTCATCTCCACACGCTGAATATTCTCGGTAGGACCAACCTCAAAGGTAACGCTCTCGGCGCGGACATAGCCCTGCTCGATGGGAGCCACCGTTTCGGTCAGGGTGTAAGTTCCCATCGGGATGCGCTCCATATAGTGCGGTGTGCCGTCTGTAACCCATTCAGCAACGGTTTTGCCGTCTGCATCCGTGATTTTCAGCTTTGCGCCGCTGATTTCCTTGCCGGTGGCAATGTCGGTCTTGGAAATCTGCACTTTCGTGTAGTCGTCCTGCATGATAACGTGCTGGACCTTGCCGTTATCCTCGACTGTGAACTGAATGGCATTGGCAGGCACATACCCGGAATTATCGGGTACGAGCGTTTCCTCCAGTGTGTAGGTTTCGCCCGCAACCAGCACAGCCTCCATGTAGTGCGGCGTATCTTCGGACACCCATTCGTCCACAACATTGCCGTCTTTATCCAGCACACGCAGCGTGGCACCGGGGACTTCTTCGTGGGTCGTAATATCGGCTTTGCTGATTTTTACGCGGGTGGGCGCATCCAGCATCGTCACTGTCTGGCTGAATCCATCAGAATCTTTCAGCAGAATCCAGCTTGCAGAGTAGGTGATTTCGGCATCGGCGGGCTTTTCTGCAACCTGCTTATCGGCAAAGAACGCGGGAGCCGCCGCGCCGTTCAGATAGGCCTTGTCAAACGTCAGGTCGGAGAAGTCGCTCTCCCGCAGGCATTTGGCAATCGCGCGGTCGTTGGCGGCATCGGTGAAATTCACCACCAGCGTGCCGTTCACGCAGTACCAGTTGGCAATGACAACGCCGTCTGCATCGGGATTCTTGCCCAGCAGCTTATCCCAGAAAGCGCGCAGCTTGGCGGAAATCGTAGCCACGGTATCGTCGGAAAACGCGGTGGGGGAGATAATGCTGCCAGACTGGTATGCTGTATCTTCGGATTCATGCAGAACCCAGACCGCCGTTTCCTGCAAGTAGGCATTATCGTCCGTGGCCTGCTCCAAGCGGAACTGAATCGAGCGGGCGGTGGTATAGCCGTCTGCCGGACAAGTCTCGGCCAAGGTATAGACTTTTGAGGTATCGCGGTTCCCGGCAAAGTCGTGGGAAAGATGCAGCCCGCAAATCACATGAGCCGTATCGCTGCTCTCCCAGCTGTCCACCACATTGCCGTTCCAATCGGTCACGGTCAACGTGGCACCGGTCAGGGCAAAGGTGTCATCGGAATCAGAAGTGAAAGCGCGCTTGTCAATCTCCACGGTGGTCTGCTTGTCGGAGTGCAGGCAGTCAACGACCTGCCATGCAATGAACTGGTTTTCATAGGTGAACTCAACGGGAATCACACTCTGCTCAATCAGGTAGCCGTCCGGCACGCTGATTTCACGCAGATAGTAGCGGCCGCTGTTGGTCGTACAGTCGTGGGCATCGCTGCCGCCGTAATGTTCACCGCGCAGAGGAACGTCTACATCAAAATAGGCAAGGCCGTTTTCATCGGTGGTGGCTGTGCCCAGCAGAGTATCGGCGGCGGCCAGCAGCTCGCCGGAAATACTGTAAATGTCGTCTGCGGTGTACAGCTCATAGACGGCGCCCGCGACCATATTGGCATCAGCCGGGATGTCGGCGCGGTTGCTGCCGCCGTTCAAAAGGGAGGCGCGGGTCTTACAGCCGTCTGTATAGGGCGCTTCATCGGTCAAATCGCAGGTGTCGCGATCCAGCTTATACAGCCCGACACCGACTTTGCCCTCCTCAACGATCGGCAGCACACGGGCATTCTCAAAGACAAGAACCTGCTTTTCAATCTGCTCGGCATTGGCGTTGCCTACATTTATAATAGAGTAGTCGTACACAACATCACCGTCCTGCGTGTGGTCGATGATGCTTTTTGCAAGAACGAGGTCGTTATACTGGTTGTCCCAGTCCAGCACCACGGTGTAAGTGTGGTCGGTGTGGACAAAACCGTAAGGGGCCTGCACCTCGGAAATCGTGTAGGTACCCAGCGGCAGTGTGATGGTGACTTCGCCCTTGGTGCCATCGTGGGTCACTTTCAAGAAATCATAGGTGGCAGTTGTTCGCGTGGGGCTGAACCAGACTTCGTCCACCTGTCCATCTTCGGCAGTAGTAACGGTGGCAACAAGGTCACCGTTTGCATACCAGAGCGGGCCTTGATTGTCCGGCGTGGGAATATCACCCTGCGCGTGGATCTCATAGGTGGCATTGGCAAGATTGTCGGACTCGTACACGAACTGTCCGTTCTCGTACCCGGTCAGGACATTGCCGATTTTGCGGATCTTGATTTGCCCCAAAGTCTCGTGGTTATAGTAGTTTTCGGTGATGACATAGTCATCCATGCCATCGGCGCTGCCGCCGCTGACCTGATACACACGATCCGAGGTCAGCTCAAACACGAGATTGTACTGGCGGTCATTGAAATACCCGCGCGGGCCTTCGATCTCAACGATGCGGTACTTACCCAGCGGCAGTTTCTCCGGAGTTTTCATTTCGCCGTTGGAATCGGTATAGAAAGTGCTGGTCTTTGCCCAGGCATTGCCGGATTTCGGGTCGTTCATCTCCACAAGGGTTTCATGGCCGTCCTCGGCAATGTAGTAAATGTTGAACGCAGTGTCGGCAATTTTGACAGGCTTGCTCGTCTCAATGTCGATTTTGACAAGCTGCAAGTAGCCCTCCAACTCTTCATCCAGAATGTTGTAGGTTATGTAGCTGCCGCTGGGCGTTGTGATGCTGCCGGCAGGCACAGTAAAGCTGCTCTGCGGGCTGGATGCATTGACATTGATAAGGAACGGTTCAGCCTGAAAAACATCCTTCGGTACGGTGGTTTCCACGACGATGTACTGGCCGTAAGGAAGCCCCTGCACACGCAGGATGCCTTCCTCGTTCGTGAAGATCTCGGATAAGCGATATTCTTGCGCATTGTTGGTCGGCACCCAGCCAAGACCCTGCCCGTTGGCAAAATCGCCGTCTGCGGTCAAGGTTGCGTTATAGCGGGTGACAACGGCGGTGTCACTCTCGTACATCGTGGCAACAGCCTGTTCTTCGTCAGAAAAATCAAATTTCAGCGTGTCCTGATCGTAGCTGGATTTACGGTAGACATCCAGAATGCTGGCGGTATCGTAACTGCCATCGGCGTTTTGGGCAAACTGGTCTGCCTTGCTCAGCAGCGATACACGGTACACTTTGAACCCGGCACCGCCCAGCTTAATGGCAGGGGAGGGCTGACCGGTGGTGGACACCAGCTTTTGCAGACTGAACCCGGATTTCAGTACTTCGTCCTGCGTCTGATCTTCAGCGCGGACAACGTAAGTGGATTCATCTGCATAAGTAAGGGATTGATAGTGGTTGACTTCATCACAGAGATAGCCTTTCGCAAAGGACAGGTAGTAGCCGTCATAGGTCTTGCTGCCGTCTAAGGCGCGACTCTCGGCAACAGCAGAATATTGGTTGCGGTAGACATAGTCGATGTATTCTGTGCCATTGCTGGCGAGGGCGGCATAGCTGCCGGTAGGCTCCAGCTTTTTGTTGAGCAGGGGATACTTGCCGGAAAGATAATACTGCCCGTTGGAATCCACGGGGATCACGATGCCGGTGGCGCGCTCCACAAGGTAGTAACGACCTAAGTAGAGATTAGAAAACGCCAGCTTGCCGTCCTTGATGGCGGCGGAGGCTACAAGGTAATCCTTTTTCAGCACCGGGAGATAGTCGGACTTCCATGCGCCGTTGGTAAGCACGGTGGTATGCCAGATGGGGTTGCCGCTGGAATCGGTGATCTTGGAGTAATCGACAATGCCGGAAACGCCGTTCGGATGAAGAATGTCCTCGGCGGCATACAGGTCGTACACGGCACCTTCAAGCGTTGAGTCGCCATTACTGCCTGCGGCCAGATACCGGGCGGCATCAAAGTCTGCTTTGGAGAGAGTGATGCTGCCGAGAGTGCGGTCGTTCTGCATGGTGTCGACATCGGCGTGCATGGTGTAGGAATCCTCGTTGCTGGCAATACCTGTAGGATCGGTGGTATAGGTCTTATCCGCATTGCGACTGCCAAATGTAATTGTGACGATGCCCTCGCCGGTGTCGATGAGCGTACCACCGCTGTTGGCCGTGGTAATGTCGGCGTTATAGTCCGCGTTGCCCAGCCAAATCGTCTGACCGTCTAATGCTTTCGTGATTTCAAAGGCATACGCCCGCTTACCCAGCACAGAGCCTGCCGTGCCGGGTTTGGTTACATCCGTCCAATCGCCGTAGTACCCGCTGGGTGCGCGGCTCTCCACGATGACGA
>ENA-ORTW01000224-ORTW01000224.1-human-gut-metagenome-genome-assembly--contig:-NODE-224-length-86555-cov-4.336705_pt1 | contig 86555 bp, 89 predicted proteins | sample MGYA00242072_ERZ509193 | MGnify/ENA primary metagenome ERZ509193 (study PRJEB26280, sample SAMEA2338813) | human gut metagenome | biome: human gut; feature: human-associated habitat; material: faeces... | reverse complement strand
AAATTCATTTAAATTTACAGTATACTTCTCAATTATAGATTTATTATTGCCTTTTTAAAGTTAACTTTTATTATTATCATTAAAATCAAGTTTACTACTGCAAAACTTGCTAGCCAAATATTATTAGGCATAAAAAATATTAAAGTGGCATATGCAAGAAACACTAAAAATGTAATTGCATTTTTCATTTTGAACCACCTGCCTTAGCTGTCACTAAATAGTTGACTAGTTCTGGTATTGTGTAATCTTTAGCATTTACCTGTATTCCATTTTTTTGTAGCTCTACTAATATTTCTAAAATAGTTGGAAGCTTAATTTCATATTTTCTTAGTTCTTCAGCCTTTTCAACTAATTCTTCTCTTTTTATTTCTAATGCAATTTTGCCTTGTTCTAATACTAAAGTTCTATCTGCCAATAATATTTCGTCTGCTAAATTTGTAATACAAATAATTGTATAACCTTGCTGTTTTAAGTTTTTAATAATTTTATATATTTTTTCTTGCTTTTCTAAATTTGTTTAATATATTGAAATTATAAGCAAATTCTTAAAAGTGTCAATTTCAAAATTTACAAAAAATTATTGGATTATACAAAATTTGAGGCACTATTGAGGCACGGAAGGCAGGGCGATGGATAAAAAATTTAAATTTACAAATGCAAATATTAAAAACTTACCAACTCCGACCAAACGGATTTTTTACTACGATACTGTTGAGCTGGGGTTGTCTGTTCAAGTAACACCATCGGGAGCGAAGGCTTTTTATTTACGAAACCGTGTGTTAGGAATTCAAATCCGTGTAAAATTGGGGGAGCCATCATATATGAGTGTTGATGAAGCTCGCCAAGAAGCAAGAATTGCAAAAATTAATATGAAAAAAGGTATCAATCCAATAGAAGAACGAAGAAAAGTTAGCAATGAATCTACTCTTTTTAAATTATATGAGCAATTTATGGCTGATAAAGAGTCTTTGTTAAAACAACGAACAATTACGTATTATGAAGATTTATGGAAACATTATCTGACAAACCTTGGAAAAAGGAAAATTTCCCAGATTTCAGTAGATGATGTAAAACGTCTTCATCGTTATATTACCTCAAATCACGGTCATCGCTGTGCCAATCAAACTATTGTATTTTTAAGAACCATTTATAATTATTTCATCAAGCAGAATATTTATACAGGTCATAATCCTGCGTCAGCAGTTGTGTTAAACCGTCAGGAGATAAGAACTAGGCATTTGGATTCTGCTGAATTAAAAAGGTTTAATGAAGCAATCAATCAAATTGGCGATTCTATATCTAAATATGCTATCTTGATGGCTCTTATTACAGGGGCACGAAGGGATAATGTATTTTCAATGAGGTGGCAGGATATAAATCTGGAAACAAAAACTTGGATTATTCCAGAAACAAAAACAGGAAAAAACATTCCATTGCCATTAGCCGATGCGGCAATTGAAATTCTTAACAAATTAAAAGATTTAAAATATAATGACTATGTCTTTTTTTCCACTAATTCTCAAAGTGGGCATATTCGTGAAGTCAGAAGCGTATGGAAAAATATATTGAAAAAGGCAAATATTTCAGATTTGCATTTGCACGATTTACGGCATACTCTTGCCACTCAATTAATAGCCCAAGGAGCAGATGCCTTTACCGTTAAACGGGCATTAACGCATAAAAACCTGCAAAGTACACAAATCTATGTTAATTTGGGCGTTGAAGAATTAAGAGATAAATTAAATGAAACTGTTAATTTAATGATTGGAGCTACAAGTGAGAAAATATAATAAAGATAAGTATCTTAAAATTTTAGATAATCAAATTTATCTTTATGAAATTGATTTTAGTTTATGCTCTAACGAGGAAATTTTAGCTATTTTATCCAGTAATGTTGCTGATATTTCTTTTAATAGATGCAAATTTAAGGATATAAATGCCTCAAATAAGATTTTTAAAGCACCAATATCCTTTAATCGTTGCGATTTTGATGGAAATATCTCTTTTGATGAAGCAGAATTTGATGAAAAAATACACTTTGAACACTTTTCCTTTAAAAAGAAAGCATCTTTTATAAATGCCAAATTTAATAAAGCAATAGAATTCAGAAATGGTATTTTTGATTCAATAGCAGATTTTACAGATAGTAATAATTCATTATCTTGCCAGGGAATTAATCTCGTTGAAGCGATTTTTAAAGATGAAGCTATATTTAATGGGCGTGATTTTAATAATGGAAAGATAATGGAAAGTAGGTTTGAAGCTCCTTTTTGGTTTGATAATTGTAAATTTGGCACGAGGTTCAAAACTATTGGACACATATTTAACTGCAAAAAACGAAAAGAATTTTTAACCTGTCTGCAAGTGTTAAAATTTTCATTGCGGGCATCAGGCTTTAACATAGCAGCCAGTGATATTGAAAATTATGAATTAGAAGTGAGAAAAGAACAAAAAATTCAAACAATTGATGATGGCAAAGGATTTATTCCCGATTCTTCCAATATAATACAGGATAATCAAAATCTCTACACGACTGAAAATGTTGCTCACATTTTGAGGATTCGGCCAAATACTCTCGCTGTATGGAGGAGTCAAAGAAAAGGTCCAAAACCTACTTACATTGGTAGAAAAGTATTTTATAAGAAAGAAGACCTTGATGAATATTTGAATAACGCAAAATAAAAATGGCGTCAGCGGCGGGACTTGAACCCACTACCCCTGGTTTAGGAAACCAGTGCTCTATCCAGATGAGCTACGCTGACAACCTGATACCTGTTTATAGCTTAACAGCCTAAAAATCAAGTTTCTTTTATAATTTTCACAAAATAACCAAACTTATAAGTTATCTGTGGAGAAAATGAGATGACTGATGAAAAACTAAATTCTATACGAAAACACGAAGATGCTGAAATTATAAAGCATTTAGAAGCGATTTCCCAAATTGTTGAGAAAAAATGCCAAAGATGTGATTCTGTCCTTGGTTGCTTGGGGTGCATATTCAGCCAAGGAGAAATGAAAGGTGATATTGACCACGCTCGTGAATTAGTTAAGAAAATTATCTAATCATCAGTAGCTGTTTTTCACCTGATTAAATATCTTTCAACTCGTCCAAAACATTTTGGAGATGCTCTTGCTTTTCAGCTTCCTGTTTTCGTTTAGCCTCTTGTTGCAAAGCTTTACGTTTGGCTTCTTCTGCTTTTTTCTTCAAGGCAATTTGTTTATTTTGTTTTTTGATAGTTTCCGCTTCTTTTTTCAGCAACGTATGAAATTCAGCATCATTATTAATTTTTTCAAGAACTTCTGCCAATCCTTCTTTATATGCAGACAGGTATGCTGCTGCCTGAACCTGATTGGGAGCATAGCCATAATAGCAGGCGATAAATTTCCAATCTTCGGCGATTGCGCTATATTCTCGTAAATGTCTGCCATTTAAATCATAAACATTGGCAGTAACTTTAACAGTATATTCTTCTGTACCAAACGGATAACCGATTAAATTAAGAGTTCCCAGAGATAATGCAGACGGAAGAGACCCGAAAAGTGTCATTAAAGCTCCTTGCTTACGATTAAAAATATCTTGGGAGACAACAACACTGCCAATATAATTATCATTATTGCTGAGTTTTTTTATTATTTCTTCATTAACATCATAGGCGACGGTTTTTAAGTGTTGTTGTCTGGTATCTATTTTGGCTCTTTCGCCAACATTGGTCTGGGTGATGACATAAATGTTCTCTGGAACATTCAGGGTAAATTCATAGTCCTGATATTTAAAAGGAGCTATATCTGTCTGATAGTCTTCCATCGTAATGGAACGACAGGATGTTAAAAACAACATCAAAAAAAGTAGTTTCTTCATTTTACAGCTCCTTATACATAATTTTTTCTAATTGTTTTTCTGTTCCATCCCAATTACCGAGAATATTACCAGAGTTGCTTCCAAAATCATCGCTGTCTTTTTGTCTTTTTAGCTTAATGATAGGATAATTTTGGTCTGGAAAATGGTCATATTTATTTGAACCATCTTGGGGAGTATATCTGATGTAAGATATGTTCATTATGGGATATTGCTGCTTAACAATTTTTTCCAATGATTTTATTTTTTTCTCACAGGATGAACATCCATCAAAGATAATCAGAATTTCATTGAGCGGACTTTTTAACAGACTGGCTATTTCTGTATGTTTCATTTCTTTGGCATACTGATATGCTGTCCATTTTCCATCTTTTGATTTATAAATGTCTGCCTTGTGTTCCACTAATTTTTTTGCAGCATAAATGTTATTTTTGATGGCTGCATACATAATTGCTGTTCTGCCCTTTTTATCCAGTTCATTCAGGTAGGATTTTTTATCCAGCAGTAAATCTAAAAATTCATTATCCTGACGGATAACAGCATACATCAACGGTGTATAGCCGTTCTTATCAATTACATCAGGGGAAGCCCCGAGCCGAATAAGCTCTTGGGCAAAAGCCATATCATCTTTGATGAAATGAGCGACAGGATGTTCCCCGTCAATTTTGATTGCATCTAAATCCGCAGGGGATGATAAGAACGCTTTAATACTTTCAATATTTTTTGAAACAACTGCATTTTGCAGAGCTTCTAAATCTCTTACGCTAAAATCAACGCTGTTGCTACTGATGTTATTTTCCAATGTAATAGCTGGGATATTTAGCTTGCCGATTCTTGGAGATTTAAATTGAACACGAAGCTGAATCAGTGATTTATTATCATTTCCTGCACAAGAAATACTATTATCAACAATTTCAAAATGACGATTATCTAATGTTTCTTTAACTTTCTCTTCCAATATCTTACAATCTACATCTGCTCCTGTCCATTGAGCTATCAAAGAGATATTTTCATTTTTTTCATAAACAGGTTTTGATATATCAAGAACTAATTTTGAAGGTATTTTAGGGCTATAAGGTTGAGGGGAATAATGATTTTTAGAAGAATTATTATTCTCCCTTTTTTCTTGTGCTCCTTCTAAAACCTTTATTTCTTCCATTACTTTATCTGCATCTTCTACACCGAGCATACCACACATCATAGTATATCTGGTTAGAAGGCCAATATATTGGTCCCATAGTTCTGTCCCCATTGATGCTTGTAGTCTTTTCGCCTCATTAAGAGTTGATAAATTTGGGGTTTCATCCAATTTTATATAAACTGTTAACCAATCATTATAATGTTTCATATCTTTTATGTGTTTAGATATTCCACTATATATACATTTACAGGGAGTAGCTGGACCATCACTCTTACGACAAAGTTTCATAAACCTATGTTCTTCACCACATCCTGAAAGGCATAGAATAAAAAAGCAGCAAAAAATTATTTTCTTAATCATCAAAAGTTCTCCTTTTTTATTCCTCATTGGCCAATTCAATCACCTGAACACCTTTATTTTTTGCTCTCTTGCAAACTTCAAAAGCTCTGCCTTCCAGTTGGTTGTAAGAAATTATGAAATCTGTATTTCCTATAATCCAATTATTCCGATGGACAATGCACCAACGCTTGTATCCTATTGCTGCTTTGTCTGGATATATGAAGCTGTCAAAATATCGTTCTCCGTCATTAACTTCTTTCATACTGGATGCCACCAAAATAATTCTGATACTTGGATTATCTTGCTTTATCTGTAAAACAGCATTATAGGCATCTCGTTCGTAAGCTCCCTTTACCCCAACTAAAAAGGTATCAACATCCTCTTCATCAATAAGGCGAAGGGCTTGCTTTTTTACTTTTTCTATAATGTCGCTTCTGCTCCATTTATAATCATTTCCAAGGAAAGCACAGGATTTACTCATTTGAATTTCTTTCAAAATAGAGGTGTTTTCTATACGATACACAAACCAACAATTGTGTATCCACTTATATCCATCTGTTTGAAATAAATGAATTTTCTTATATAAAACTCTCTGAAACCCTTGGTTTTCCTTACATCCATACCCATTATATATTTTTGAAATGAGCGAAAGAAAATAAAACGAATAACCATAAAAAAGGGTTGATTTTATTGTTCATAAAAAGTGTCCCATTATTTCATCTTAACTCTTTGAATCTCCGATAAATATATAAAAAGGGGGAAAAGATGTCGGTTATTGCATACATAAGAAAAAGCACAGATAAACAATCATTTGAACATCAAGAATATGAAATTGAACAATATGCCCAGAAGCACAATCTTAAAATAGACAAATGGGTTGAAGAAAGCATTTCCAGCAGGAAAGAACTAACAAAACGACAATTAGGAGAATTGTTGGAAGAATTAAAAGACGGAGATTGCCTTATATGCAGCGAAATTTCTCGTCTTTCTCGGTCTGTTGGAGAAATTTTTTTAATATTACAAACTTTAATTTCAAAAAAATGTCAGGTGGTATCAATAAAAGAAAATTACAATTTTTCTAATAGTTTGCAATCTCAAATTTTAGCATTTGGATTTGGGCTTTCAAGTCAGATTGAAAGGGATTTAATATCACAGAGGACAAAAACAGCATTAGATGCTAAAAAAGCAGCAGGGGTTAAACTTGGTCGTCCATTTGGAGCAGAGAGCAAAAAACTGAAATTGTCCAAAAATACCAAAAGAATAAGAGATTTATTGGATAAAAAAGTTTCTAAAAACCAAATCGCCAGAATTATGGGCGTGCAAAAAATAACATTAAGAAGATTCATCAAAAGAATGGGATGGAGTGATTAAAACAAAACCAGAGCTTTGAAACTCTGGTTTTTGTTAGTGATTATCAAGTCCATTTATCAGTTATTCAAAAATTTTGAATAACTGGGTTTACTTAATATTATTCATTTTCATTATCTTTACTTTTTTGTTCAAGTTCCAAGAACCTGTCAAAATCGCTTACATATAGGTTATCTTGGATAATTCTGTATTTTTCAAATTCGCTTTCTGCGTGGAGCTTGGCAATTTCTGCTGAAACTTTGCCTGCATCTTGCAAAACATCATAATCCATAAAAGTCAAAAAGCCATTTAATTTTTCGCTCCAATCCTGCATAGTCATAGGGATATGGCGTTCTGCTTGCATTTCAGCATAATCTAAATATGAAGAAACTAGCCTTTCTAATTGGCGAATTTCTTTTTCCTGCAAATAATTTTTGGCAACACTAACGTCATATTTCTGAATTTTGCCATCGGGATAGGCATCCCAAGTGGTTAAGCCCATATGCTCTTTTTTTGCATCTGCTCGTTCCATTATAAGTTCTGCGGCAGTATGTCCGTGAATGCTATGGTGTAGTTTGTTTTGAACAGTTGCAAAAAAGGTTTGTGTTGTTTTAGCTCGCGGGTCATAATCCAATGCTGTGGCATAAATGTCTGTAATCTTCTGATAGAATCGCCTTTCAGACATTCTGATTTCACGGATTTTTTGTAATTGCTTTTCAAAATAATCTCTGGTTAGGATTGAGCCACCATTCTTAAGGCGTTCTTCATCCATTACCCAGCCCTGAATAGTGTAATCTTTAACAATCGCGTTAGCCCATTTTCTGAATTGAACTGCTTTTTCATTATTAACCTTGAAACCAACAGCAATAATCATTTGTAAATTATAATGTTTTGTTTCCCTTGATACTTGCCTGTTGCCTTCGGTTTGAACTATCCGAAAATTTCGGATAGTTGAAATTTCTCCAAGTTCATTATCTGAAAATATCTTTTGAATATGGTCGTTGATTGTTCTTATATCAACACCATAAAGGGTCGCCATCATTTTTTGGGTTAGCCATATATTTTCATCTTCGTAACGCATTTCCACGCTGTTAGCATTATCACCAACAGCCGAGACATAGGTTAAATATTCAGCAGCAGAACTTCTAATTGTAATTTCTTTCTTTTTATCCACTATGTTATTCCTTGAAAATATACTCCAATGGGGTCTATTTGGCAAAACCCGTTTAATTTTAAAACATTATAATAAGGAAGGGTTAAAATTGGGTATAAAAAATTACAACCAGAGTAAAACTCTGGTTTTATCAAACATATATGTTAAATTAATGTCTTTGGAAATCCTTTAAAACTTCCATCGTATTTGATATTTTTGTTATTTCAGCAATATCAAAAATATCAAGTTCATAAGATGAACAGGTTGCCCCCAGCTGGGCATTGAAAAAATGAAGAACTGCCATATTATAGAGCTGTGAATTGAAAGTAGCAATCATTAATGGTGTAACTCCTAAATTATCGGAAATATTAGGATTTGCACCATTTTCCAACAAATATTCCATCATTTTACGATTATTTCTTTTGACTGCCATCATCAAAGCAGTTTCCCCAAAATCATTTGGTTTATTAACATCACAACCCATTTCTATCAACCTATCAATAACAACAGTTTTCTCAAAATTGGTAATATTGGGATTAACCACTATCATCATCAAGGGTGTATATCCATCAAGATGCTTATACTTCATCGTGGTTCTATCAATAATTTTTAGTAACTTTGTATAATCAGTAGATGTTAAAAAATGCATCAAAAAGGGCTCTACACCAAAAAGCAGTTCAAATTGCTTTAAGGTTTCATATTTTGGAATTTCTTTCAAATGTTTCACCAATTCAGCCAATTCTCGTTCCTCTCTCATATAATGAGGCAGAGGTTTAGAGGAATTTAGTATGAAATCTATTTTACATATTAGTTCTTCAAAATTTATATCTTCTCTCATTTTAATCCTTTATTGCCATATTATATAAAGTTTCAGATAATTTTTCCTGCCAGTGTGGAAGTTGCTTCTGTCTGTTCAAATTCACAAACAAAGTCCATCCTGATGCTATACTTGGTTGCTTATCCTGATAAACTAATGAACCTATGTAGTTGGAGCATCTATTCAAATATCGGCTGCTGAAATCTCTTCGGCTTTTTATGTATTGATTTTCCAATAATTCATCTGCAATACTTAAAAACATCTCCAAATATTGATTTTTCTTGTTATTCATCAAATCTCCTTGATTTCTGATAATAGTATTTATCAATTCTATGCAGGTATTGTTGAATCAAATAGTTCCGAACAGATGTAAGTAGGAGTTTCAATCCTGTGTTTGCTGACAAATTTATCTTTATTGGTTGGAAATGGAGAAGTATAATTATACCAACCATCAATATCATAGACCTTCTTTATTTTGTATGATGCTTTGATATATAGAGATTTGAACATTCTTATAATATAGCCAGCAAATAATGCTAATTCTTCTATATTGTATTGATAGATGGTAATATGAATGTGATTTATGCCATTAGGTTGTTTTTCTATAATACCTTGGAATGGAATTTGAATATGTTTTAAATTTCTCCATTTTGAACCATATTTCCAATGATAGTAATGAGAAAGAATTGATTTGAAATCTTTTTCTAATTTTATTGCATCTACACGATTATTGGGATTAAGTGTTAATGCAAATAATCCATTGGGAGTATTTTGTGTTTGTTTTTTATCCGAATTCATCTCTATCCAAAGAGATTTTAATTGTTTTATGATATAGGGTGATTCTTGTGTTATTCGGTTTTTAAATATTATTTCAGTCATTTGTGTCCTCATAGTAATTTGAATATAGTTAGATTTATGGCTAACTTTTAGCCATTTAGGTATTTCTCTGAAATGTGATATAAATATTGGGGAAAGTAGTTATTTAACATTCTTTCCCATTTTTAATGCTCGTCTAATGCTCTTCTATGGCTTGTCCAATGCTTGTCTGTTATCAGCAAAAACAGGGGAATTCCATACCTGTTCAAACTTCAATAGTGATGATGAAGTTTGAAATCATCACTACCTTTTGCTGATGAAAAAATAATATCACATCTGGTTTTACGAATGCAAAATTATTCTGATAAACTTATTTATCAGCGATGGCAAAATAATATCATATATAGAAAATGGATTTCATTATTATTTTTTATAAACGAATCGTTAGAATTGAAATTTTTGAGGCACCATTGAGGCACGAAAAATATTCGCACTATTTTGCAAAGGCAATATATGGTTATAATTCAAATGGTTATGTTGAGATAAAACAAAATTAACCACAGTTTAGGAAACTGTTGCTCTATCCTGATGAGCTACGCCGACACGCTGATATAATGTATAAAACCCGGCAAAATATTTTGCAAGCAAAATTTTTCCTGCCAGCCCTGTTTTCCGCTCGGCAACCCCGCCTGCCCCCCGCTCGGCAAGCACGCCGGCAACAAGACGCGGGCTGAAACGCCATGAGATTTTTCCGGTTTATGCTTGCCAACCCGCAAATTTTAAGCTATTATTAAAGTAATGAAGATTATTTTGTATGCGAAATGACTATGGTTGATCAAAACGATATTGCTGCCGATAAATACCTCAAAACTGACACCATCACTTTTGAAGAACTTCCGTATATACAAAAATATCAAAATCTGCTCCGGCTTCCCGACAAAGAAACTTCCCTGAAGCTCTTCACCAAACAGGAACCGGAACCGCAGCAGATTGTCATCCTGAAAACCCGGCATGCCGAAAACGCCGGCAAAATAGAAAAAGGCCTTCAGCGTTTGAAATCGCTGGAAGGAGCCATTGCCGCCAAACAATTCCAAGCCGAACAGGATACTGCATGGCTGGATCGTGCCAATATGTTCAAAACCCGCCTGCTTGCCATTCTTCCGCCTGTTTTTCGCAAAGAAGGGGAAATCTTTCTCAACCGCTTCATTATGGAAAATCTGAACGAAGATTATAAGGAGATTTCCATTCCGGGAGCTTCCCGCCGACCTGTTCCCGGCGCTAATTATATGCCGGGAGCGCATCCTCAGAAACAAGGTTTTCCCCTCAAAGTCAAGACGTTGTTTTACCAGCAGCAACTGCAAAAATTCCGCGATGAATTTAACCAGACAAACAATGAGTACCGGGAATACTACCCCCGCTTTGACATTACCCGCCCGACAGAAACGTTGAAAAAGGAAATCGCCGCCAAATATGACACGGCAGCCCTTCAGGCAGAAAAAGGGCATATCAATGCCGAATTGCAGAGGCTGACGGCTGAAAATGAAACCATAAGCCAAAATATGAACCGGCTGCTTGCCGCCATAGCTCTCAAACGGGAAAAATTTGCCGAAATTTATAGCAAGAGGCTGTTTCGCACGGACTTTTGCGATTCCGGCGTTGCTGCCGCACTGGAAAGCGGCCTGCTGGGTGGCACTGAAACGGAAAAACAATATCTGGCAACCCTGCTGAACACCGTTTGCGAACATTCTCCCGTTGGCCGCAGCATTATCCGCGAATGCCTGCAAAACGGCATCTTCTACCGCCTGCAAAGCTGCTCGGACAGCCCAAATGCACACGTTCACACCCCCCGAACGGTTATTCTCACCGCCGGAGATATGTCCTCAATCGCCAAACAGCTTCCGGAAGTAGTCCGACAATCCAGATACGCCATGCAAAAAATAACCGCAGCACCAAACGGTTCCCCTTCTTTTACCAACCTCTATTTGAACGGCTGCCTGTCCGAACGGGATGCACTCGCCGTTACCTGCGCTTTCGCCTATGATGTCAAAGACGTTTTTCCCGAAATTTATGAAACCGGACTGTGCCGCGCTCCGGCCATGCTGCGGGCATACGCTCAGGCTTATGCCGCCGCGGCCGCTGCTCCTGCAAATGCCCGTTCCCTTTCTCAGGACAGCTCCGCCGCCGTAAATTGCGTCATTGCAGGCGCAAACAGCGCCGCCCTCGCCTGGGACGATGATTTCGGCGAATTTTACAAAAAAAGATACTGCAGCAAAACAGAATATTATTTTCCATTGTTCTCAACTGAAAGTCCGCAAGCGGAAACGCCTGAAAACATTATGCGGCAAAACAATATTACGATTTTCGGCCGTCCCTATTTAAATCTCCAAGAGGCCGTCAACCGCTCGCTTACTGTATCCGATGAAGTTTTCGTCCGTTTGCAGGCAATTAACCGCATGCGCGAAAACAATAACCGCCGGCCCGACGACGGCATAAACTTTTTCACCCGCCGCAAATATACGCCTTCCGGCCAAAAAGGCTGCTGCGGGCTGCCTGTTTTTAATATAACGCAAATTCCCGGCAGTAAAGCCTTCAAAATAAAAAACTCCCGTTCCGCTTCTCAGGCGAATAACCGGGAGACAGGCGCCCCCCAAACTGATATTGCCGCAGGCTGCAGCATTCAGCCTCCCGCATTGCAGCCGGTTTCCCTCAATCAGATTTTCCCTGCCCAACTGTCTGAATTTCCATCCTTTAATGAAATTTCCGTATTGGCCGCACAGCAACAAATAACCTTTTTGGAAACGAAAGGCATTACCCGCAACAGCCTGCCCGTTCCCGCTCTGTTTAACGGCGTAACCCGTTGCATTCTTGTCAATAAAAGCTTTTCGGAAGGAGAACGCCTGTTTGCTGCCGCCGATATCGTTTTGACACTCGCAGACAGTCCCCGTACCGCCGGATTACAACGCCTCGCCGCCGAAACATCTTCCTTTTATCCTATCATGCGCGCCCGGGCTGCCGCCGATTGTCCGAACCGCGCCAATACACCGGCTGCCAAGTCGTCAGAAGCTTCCGACAACAAAAATTCCCCGCTGTCCCAAACCGATTTTTGCGCTGCATTATCCGCCTGTTTTGAAGATGCCGTCGCCAAATACAAATAATTGCCGCTTTTTCTCTGGAGAAGCCCCGCCGTTCCGTCATAACCTCCGGCAGCCAATTTAATCCCTGATAAAACTCGGACTGACCAAACTGAAAAATCCGCCGCAATCTCCGGCGGCTAACTCAATCCCTGATAAGCCCCAGACTAACAAAGCTGAAAAATCCGCTACAGTCTTCAGCGGCTGATTCAATCACCTGCGTCTGGTTCAACCTCCGACAGCTAATTCAAAGCAGCCCCGATAAGCTCCCGTGCATAAGGAGTCTGCGGATTATTAAAAATTTCATCTGCCGTCCCCTGCTCAACAATCCGCCCCCGGCGCATAACTGCCACCTCGTGCGAAATTTCCCGCACCGCCCGCATATCGTGCGAAATAAACAGATACGCAATGCCCGTCGCATTCTGTATCCTCTTAAGCAACGCGATAATCTCCGCCTGCACGGTTACATCCAATGCCGATGTCGGTTCATCTAATATCATAATTTTCGGCTCCACGGCCAATGCGCGCGCAATGGCAATTCTCTGCCGCTGTCCGCCGGAAAACTCATGCGGATATTTTGCTAAGATTTCCTCGCCGGACAGCCCGACCTCTGTCAGAACTTTCTTGACCTTTGCCGTTGTTTCTTCACCGCTCAGCCTCGGAAAATGCACGGCCAGCCCTTCGCCAACAATCTCTTCGATTGTCATCCGTGGATTAAGAGAATTATACGGATCCTGAAACACAATCTGGACATTTTTGCGAAAGTCCTTTTCGTTGCGAATATGTACCGACTTCGCCGTCAATATTTCCCCCCGGTACTTGGTCAAATCCGCCAGACACATGCCAAGAGTCGTTTTTCCCGAACCGGATTCGCCGACAACGCCGAGCGTCTTGCCCTCGTAAAGTGCAAGCGAAACATTCCGCACCGCATCAATCTTTGTAACCGGTTTCCCCCACAGATTCTTTTTCAGTACAAAGCTGACCGATATGTCCCGCGCTTCCATCAACTTGCGGGATTTAAAATCCTGCCGCGGCGCCGTATGGTGAAACGCTGCCAGCAGTTCCTTTGTATACGGATGGATTGGCGCGTTAAAAATATTGCCGACGCTGCCCTGCTCGACAATAACCCCTTGCCGCATAACCAACACGCGATTAGCAATTTTCTTGACCACATTCAAATCGTGAGAAATAAACACAACCGCCATGCCGAATTTTTCTTTCAGCCGCAGAATCAGCTCCAAAATCTGTTTCTGCACGGTTACATCCAACGCTGTCGTCGGTTCGTCGGCAATAAGGACTTTGGGATGGTTGGCAACCGCCATCGCAATCATAACGCGCTGTCGCTGTCCTCCGGACAGTTCAAACGGATACGCCTCCATCCGTTCGTCCGCATGGTCAATTCCTACCAACCGCAGCAAATAGCGCGCTCTCGCCCGGGCTTTCTTCTCCGACACTCTTTTGTGAACGCGGATAACCTCCGCCACCTGTTCGCCGACTTTCATCAGCGGATTAAGCGAGCTCATCGGTTCCTGAAACACCATGCCGATTTCATTGCCTCTGATGTCCTGCCACTCGTTTTCGCTGAGCGAGGTAAGTTCCCGTCCCTCAAACAATATGGAATTTGTGCTTTTATACAAAACTTTTTTCGGATTAATCAGCCCCAGCAGCGACAACGCCGTTACCGACTTCCCCGAGCCGGATTCGCCGACAATCGCCAGCACTTCGCCCTGATTGACCGCAAAACTGCTGTTAAACACCGCCGAAAACAGCCCGCCGTTTTCATCAATAAAACGGACGTTCAGACTTTTGACTTCCAACACCGGCTCCGTCATAATTTCCTCTTATCCATTGCGTCGCGAACGCCTTCGCCGACAAAAATCAATGCCGTCAACAGCATAGACAGTACAAAAAAGATGCTCAGCCCAATCCACGGTGCCTGCAGATTGTCTTTCCCCTGGCGCACCAAATCGCCAAGCGACGGATATTCATGTCCGAGTCCCAGTCCGAGAAAATCAAGCGCCGTCAATGCCACAATCGCTCCCGCCATAATAAACGGCACAAACGTTACCGTCGCCACCAGAGCATTAGGCAGAATATGCCGCCGGATAATGCGGAAATTTCCGACGCCGATCGCTTTTGCCGCCTTGACGTACTCAAAATTGCGCGCCCGCAGAAATTCCGCCCGTACCATTCCCGTCAGTTCCGTCCATGAAAACAGCAGCAAAATCGCCAGCAGCGTCCAAAAACTCGGCACAAACACGCTTGCAACAATAATCAGAATAAACATCTGCGGCATCGATTCCCAAATTTCAATCAGCCTTTGCAAGATAATGTCGGTCTTGCCGCCGAAATATCCCTGCACCGCCCCGACAAAAATGCCTATCGCCGACGACAGCAGAGTCAATAAAAAAGCAAACGCAAACGACAGCCGAACCCCATACAGCAGCCGTGCCGCAATATCGCGCCCCTCTTCGTCGGTCCCGAGCAGATGCCGTGCCGACGGCGGCGCCGGAAACGGCTCATTAAGCTCATAATCAACTGTATTGTACGAGAATTCTATCGGCGGCATAACCATAAAGCCTTCTGCCTCAATATTCCTGCGAATAAGCTCGTCTTTGTAATTTGCTTCGGTCGGAAAATCGCCCCCGAACCGTGCATCCGTATAAACTTTGGCAATCGGAAAAAAATACTCGCCCTGATATTTCAGGATAATCGGTTTGTCATTGGCGATAAATTCCGCAAACAAAGACAGGACGAGGATAAAAGCGAGCCCGAACACCGCCGCCTTTCCCCTCTTGTTCTTTATATACCTGTCAAACAGCATCCTGCGGAAACCTCTATCATTCAATCCAATATACTGCGTATTTTATATACGCAAAATATCGCCGCATCAACAGCTAAGTGCATTTATTCCGCAATATTTCCGCTTTCGGGAACTGTCGCAGCCTCCGATGCCTCATTCATTTTCTGAACATCCCCTGCACCCGGCGCAATCATATCCGCCGATACATCCCCTGCGCCCGGCACAACCGTATCTCCCGATACAACATCTGCCCCCGGCGCAACATTAACTCCTGACACATTTTCAACACCCGGAACAACCACTGCTCCGGTGGCATTCTCTGCGCCCGGAACAGCCGTATCCCCTGGCACAGCCTCGGCCTCAGATGCCGCATCTTCCTCCGGCGCGTCCGTTCCCGAAATGCCGCTGCTGCCGGGATTAAACGAACGGATTTCTCCATTATCGTCCATCTCCAAAATCAAATCATCAGTCGGTACAAAAATATTACTGTCATGAATTCGGCTGCCGTTTCTCCTCTGCTCGGCATTCTGTACCGGCTGTTCTCGTACGGCATTCTGCTGACTCAATCGTCGTGCCTGTTCCTGTGCCTTGCGCAGCTTTTCCTGATAAGCGCGGCTCTTTTGCTTATACTCCGCATACCAGTCCTGATAGTTGGCGGCAATGTTGGAAATCTTGCTGCCGCGAATAACCGAATTATTAATCAGGTTTTGCTTCAGGCTCAACGCTTCGTCTGTTTTTAAATTCATATTGTCAATTGAATAACAGTAGTCCTGATACCGGATAAGCGTCTTGGTAAAATCGCTAGCCAGACAAATATTCGCATTAATCAGAAACTTGGGGCGTTTCCCTTTGCGAATAGCCAGGTTGACCAACTGGTCTTTGACAAAGTTTCCGTATCTGCCGCCGGTCATTCCCGCCAATTCGCGGATTGTGCTGACACCCTGGATGATAATGTCGGTTTTGGCATTTTTATAACTTTCGGTAACAATATCCATATACTCCTGAAGTTTCCCAATAGCACATTTCGCCTGATCGGCATACGCCTTACGCTTTTCGTCTATTCCCCCGTTGGCAAGAGAATTGTCTTTCAAAGCGACCCATTCTTTTCTCGGCTTCAGGTTGCAGAATTCATCATACATATAAATATCTGAGGGTAAATCCACATAAATCATATACACCTGCCCGGCTTTATCCCGGCTGAAATCCTCGCCGGCTTCGTCTACCACCGCCGGTGCCCCTTCCAACGAGACCCTCCGGTTTTCAGCCGTTACCTTAATACCCTTCAGCGGCGACATTCCCGCCAGCATTTTGGCAACAGATTTCAAATCGCGGCTCTTCAGGCTGAGTATCCACTCCGTCAGCAGAGCATAAACGTTCTGTTCCACCGTCCGGTTTTTATCATAAACCGGCACCGTCTTATAGCTCTTAATGACGCAGCGGTCGGTATTCAGGCTCCCGCCTTTGATGCAGGTATTAAATCCCGGCATTGCATAAGTGCTGATGCCGTATCCGTTTTCCCACAGATAATCATACAGCCGGTTCTCCTCCAGACTGAAATAATCCAATCCGCCGTGTATAAAATCCCAACTGTTGATAAATTCCGAATAAGCGCGGTTGCCGCTGGTCGTGCTCGTATAATCGACCTGATTAAAAATATCAATCATATTGCTGACCGTTTCGTTCTTTTTGACAAACGCGTTCGGATAAATCTCAAAATTGTTCAGGGCATAAAAACCGACCATCAAATCCCGCAGTTCACGGAAATTATGGTCGCGGATGCTGTTCAAAAACTGATATGACGGGAACTTCGGCAGCATAAAATAAACCAGATTGCCTTCCCTTTCCTCGCCGGCTTTCGCCCCCAGCGCCTTAATTTCGCTGTATTCTCCTTTCGGCTGGGGCAGAAATTCGTTTTTCTTAATCCCGATAAGGCCGGCAAACATCAGTACCATCGTAATAAAGAGCATGGCAAACGTCGACCTGAACGCAAAAAAGATAATAACGCCCAGCAGCAGCCCTACCAGCCAAGCCGCCGGAACTATCCCGATAAACGTGAGCCAGCTGGCCTTTTTCTCCAGCCATTCCTCAATAAACGTATCGACGTTAAACAGCGCAAACTGGTTAAAAAATACCACGACAATCAGCATTGTTACCAGCGCGCAAACGCCGTTTTGCAAATCCTTGGAAAAAGACAGCAGCAATATCAGGACAAACGAAAAGGCAAATATGCCGCCCAAAATAAATAACACAGCCTGATTAAAGGTTCCCCCCTCAATCAGCTTGCCGTTTATGGAATAGATAAACATCGCAAAATCTATTGCAAACAGCAAAAAGATATAAAACACCCGCAGCATTTTGTCATAAAAACGGTTGGCGTCTCCCGACCAGCTGGCAAAACGGCTGGAACGGCTTTTTTTTCTCAAAACCAAAGGCTGGTTCACCCCTTCGCTCATAGTACCCTCTGCAAAAATTAAACTTTACTCTAAAATACACGCCATTGCTAAACAAAAACTTAACCAAAGAAAAAATCGCACTTTTTTTCCAAAAACTTTCTGCTCCACCCCCTCTCCCGCATTTTCTGCCTCCTCGTCTTCCCCCTCCTGCCCTCCTCTGTTTTTACCGTTTCTCCCTTCTCCGTCTCTACCGCTTCGCCCCTCATCTATCTTCACTCCTCCCCCGCCTGTTTTCAGCTCCGGCCGCTCTGTCCCGTCTTTTTACTTCACCCGTTCTGCTCACGTTTCCTGTTTTCCGCACCCCAAAAATCCACCCGTTCCCGTTTTTTCGTCTTAATCGCACCGTAAACCTGACGATAACTCTTGAATTTTTGAAAACAACTGTTATAATCATAGGCAGTTTGCGGCAATGCTGCAGGCTCTAATACGAAAAGCCGTATGAAATAGATATATTGGACCCGGGGGCGGTACCCGGCACCTCCACCAGTTTTTTTTACGGGGGTGAAACAGGTTTGACAGTGTATAGTAAAGATATGTGGGCTGTATTCGGCAAGATACCACCGTTATCGGTTCAAATCAAATAAACGCAAATGATAATTTTGCACCTGTTGCCGTAGCTGCATAAGGCAAAGCAACAAAATCAATTCTCCAGGCTATGGTTAGCCCGGAGTGGGGAAGGAGCCGCCCAGCAACAGAACGGCTCATTTTGTTGTAATTGACATTAGCGTGGAAAAACCGGAAATGACGGAATTCGTAAACGAAATAAACTATGACAAACTGATTGAAAAAGCTCTCAAACAAGTCGTCGTGGAAGCGTTAAAAATCGCTGAAACACAAGGGCTTCCGGGCGAAAACCATTTCTATATCACTTTCAGGACCAATCACCCCGGTACCATTATTCCGCGAGACCTGCTTATTCAGTACCCTGACAGTATGACGATTGTTCTCCAGCACCAGTATTCGAATTTGGAAGTCGGAACCGATTCGTTTTCGGTAGAACTGAGCTTCGGCGGCCGTCCGCAAACTCTGGTCATTCCTTACGAAGCCATCACCTACTTCGCCGACCCTTATGCCAAATTCGGCTTAAGCTTCTCTTTCTACGAAAATGGCGACGTCCACGCGCTTGATGACATTGAGCCGGAAAAGAAAGTATCCGGCGAAACAGCCCAGATTATCTCCTTTGACAGTTTCCGAAAGAAACAATAATGCGCAAATTTTCCGTAATCATCGCCGGACGCCACGCAACAAGCATCTCGCTGGAAGATGAGTTCTATGCAGCGCTCTGCGCTCTTGCCGCCGAACGCAATATGACGCTTAACAAGCTGGTAACCGAAATTGACGGCACCCGTACGACACCAAACCTCTCATCGGCACTCCGGCTGTATGTCCTGAAAAGCCTGCTCGAAAAGCTCAAATCAGCCCAGGCCTAGCCTCGCCTAAATCATGCGGTTTCCCCGGCAACAGCAATATTCAGTCATCGCAACCCGGTTGCCGCCTCCCTCATCATCAAAATAAAACCACGACGATTCCCGGCTGCGGCAATATCTATTTGCTGCATCCCTGCTTAAAGCTGCAATGCCTTAAAATCTTCATCCGTAAAAATATCAAAATCTCCATCTTCGGTATCGTCATTCCCCGCAATGCCATTCTCCGACGCACCATTATTCTCGGCACCATTATTCGCCGCACCATTCTCCGCTGCATCGCTCTTTTCGGTACCGTTCTTCTCCGCGCCATTACCCGTAGCATCATTCCCTGCCGCACCATTATTCACCGCACTATTTTCCACAACATCACTGCCCGAAGATAATACTTCGTCGGCCGGACCATTCGCATTATTTTCCTGCTGTTGATTTAAAAAGCTGGCCAGGCCGCCTGCTGAAGCCCCGCTTTTTTCCAGCATTTCTGTCTGATTTTGCAAAGCTGCGCCGCCGGAGCGCTGTTCAGCTTCAGAAAGCTCCTGCACTGGCACATTCTTCGCCCCGACCCGAGATTCATTCTCCGTTGCCTCAAGCGTCACCTTCCCGGGTTCAGCTGCTGTACCGACTGTTTTATCGGCAGAGGCGCCTTTCCGTTTAAACCCTTTCTTTCTTTTTTTCAAATCTTCTTTCGCCTGCTCGATTTTGACATCCCTGTCGATTTTTTCATTATAATTTTCACTTTTCGGACGCGCAGCCTCTGCTTTTTCTTCTTCCATCTTTTTCTTTGCCGCCGTTATTTCATCAATAACCGCCTGCGGAATATAATCCGTCTTCCCGCTCTCGACCGCTTTGGTTACAAATTCAAATTTCGCCGCCTTATACTTGGCCTCATACCAGGTCAGAATATCTTCCGGCTTAACGCCCTGGCTTATCGGGTAATACGCCGCCCCGCCCGCAACTGCACATAAAAGAAACAATACCCAAAACGGATGCCGCAAAATAAACAACAGCATAAAAATCGGAAATGTAATAATGGTGAGGATAATATAAAAAAACTTAAATATCCCGCTTCTTTCTTTTGTTTCTGCCATAACACCCCTGCCTTTTTCCGGCCGGCATACAACCGCCGAAATGAATACCATTCACTCTTGAAGAGCCGATTACTGTCTCCGGCTCCTTCTTCCCCAATATAACGTTTTTTGCTTAAAACATCATTAACGCACATAAAAAAACACCCTTACCGATAACACTGTCCCCGCCCCTTGTGCCGCAGCAAAACGCAATAATGCAGTTTCAACAGTTGTACGCCTTGCCGGCCCGGATATCATTCATCGGCAAAATGCCACTTGCCGTCAACACCGTCCTTAATGCATTTCCGCTTGTCAAACTCCGGTTTCAGCTGATAGACGGAGCCGAAACGGGTCGCGTTATAATAGGCATTAATAATATCCCTGTCCACATAATGCACGACTTCCGGCCGGCCGCTCTCATCGGAAAATTTGTTAAAATAGCTTTTCCCGTAAACAAACTTCGGTCTGAGTTTCAATATCAGAGCGTTAATATCCGGTTTAGGCTTTATTCCCGTCGCATCGCCAACCACGTCAAGCTGGCCGATAAGCTGCCAATAATAAGCCGGATCTTTGCCAAACAGGTTATACATCATTCCGTCGCCGTTAAACACATAATCGCAAGGACTGATATTGCGGGCAATATAGTCGGGAAGATATTTCCGTTCAGGCTGCATGGCAATAACCTCGCGCTGGAAAATAAGCGTATTGTAGAAAACCCAATACAGCCCCGCAATCACCAGCCAGATAACCGCCCGGCATTTCCGCTGCAAAAGCCCCAAAGCCGGCACGCCGCACAGCGCCGCAAAATATACCAGCATCCAGAAATAATACGAGTACGGCGAAAAATAAAACTTGCGCTGTACAAATTCCGTTACAAACAGCAACGCCAGAACTATCCAATAACGGTTTTTGCAAACCACTGCCGCCGCCGCACCAAAAAATCCAAGCCACATCAACACTGCCATATACGGAGGAAAATCGACAATGCGGGTCATCTCAAACCCCTGCACCAAATTCAGATTAAACGTATAATTTGAAGCATAATATAACGCCGCCATATCATAGTAGCACAAATACCCCCAAAACGCCGCCGCACCGGCCAGAGGGAAAACCAGCGCCTTTGCCATATCCGCCGTTTTTATCGCTCTCTTATGCCAGAAATAAAGCCCGGTAACGCCCAAAACGGCCAGCGGGAACAACGCTTTCTGCGCAAACAAAAACGAAATGAAAAACCATGCAAACGCCGCAATCAGATGAAACGGCTTCTGCCCCTTCAGATACCTAAAGTAATAATAAATTCCCGCCGTCAGACAGAAAATCATATAATTGTCGGGGCGAAAATCAACTGCGTAAAGCTTATACCCCGGTGCGGCAATCACTGCCGCCGCTGCCAGCCCCCACAGTTTATCGCTTAAAAATTCAGCGCTGATACGATAAACATAAACCAGCGATTTCAAGAAGACCAACAGCGAAATCAGACAAACCACTTCCGTAACCGTCGCATTATATGCAAACAGATTAACCAGCGGAGCAAACAAATACCACATCAGCGGATTATGATGCTGAAAAAAGTCGCGATACGGCACCTGCCCTTGCGCAATGAGAAAACTTGAATGAATATGCTCGATATTGTCGCCGTTCTGCGTCGGCACATGCGCCGTCATCATTGCATACAGCACAGCCACGGCAATCAAGTCTATCCACAAGGCCGCCGCCGCCCCGTATTGCTTCCAATATGTTACGGTCTTGCCTATTCCGGCTTTGACCTTTTCCTTAAGTTCCATTCCCTGCTCCGTCATTTTCTGTTTCCATTCCGGTTTTCCGGCACCGCCAAATACTGCTGTGTACTCTGCCCCGGCTTTCAGCTATTGTCAAGTGCCCCGTATTCCGCCTTCTTCAGATACCGCAACGGGCAGAAACGCCTGTTCCTGCCCAATATGCCTTAATGCCGGCCATCAGAAAAAGCCGTCTTTTCGTGGTTGACTGCAGCCTTGCAACCGCCCGTCAGCTTACCGCCACTTCTTTACGGCCCTGATATTGCGCTGATAGGCCTCGCTCGGTTCCATATCCTCAATATCGACAGGCAGCCGGCTCCGCCAGTTCGGATACTTGTCAATATCCGTTCCCGGCAGGTTCTGTACCTTCATCGACTGGAAAATGTCTTCCGGCTGCAACATAAAGACTTCGCTGTTCGTTTTCGACATATACGCATGAACCGCCTCTTCAATCCCTTCCGGATAACCGTCGCCATACAGATAATCGGATTTCCGCCATCTGTCTTCCGGCCAAACGCCCTCGCTGTCCAAAGCCTGCAACAGCAAACGGCGTTCATGCTCACGCCAGCGGTAGCCCCCTTGAGCTTCCTCGTCCGTAAACAGCCCTAAATCTTTCATAATGCCGATTTCCGTACCGTACCACCAGGCCTTGAGCGGCGGCATATCATGCGTTCCTACCGATGCAAAATATTTGCGCTCGTATTCGGACGGCGTTTTCAGCGTCCCGTTATCGTCTTTTCTTTCTACCCACAAAACGCCCAGCGAATAGATGTTGCGTTCTGCCAGCATTTCTTTGAACCCGTCCGCAACATTGCCGATGCATTCGCCGACCACCACGCATTTGTTCAAATAGCTCTCCAGCGCCAGAATATTGAACATATCCTTGACATTATAAGCCAGATAGGTTCCTTCATTGCCGTCGTCCGGAATCAGATACAAACGCGACAATCCCATCACATGGTCGATTCTGACCGCACCGGCATAGCGCATATTCGCCCGCAGAATGCGGATAAACGGCTTGTAGCAGCGTTCCTTGAGCTCAAACGGATTAAACGCTCCCAGCATCCACTTTTGTCCGGTCGGAAAATAATTGTCCGGCGGAGCGCCCGCGCCGCTGCCCTGCATATAAAGATACTTGTCGCCCCAGACTTCGGCGCTGTCTTTGGAAACGCCGACCGGAAGGTCGCGGTACAGCCCGAGCGCAAGGTTGCGTTCCTTAATTTTTCGCTCCACCATTTTCAGCTGGCGGTCGGCTTCAAATTGCAAAAACTTAAAGAAATCGATTTCATACAGATGTTCCGCCGCAAACTTTTCCACACCGCTGCCCAAAGAAGAACTCAACGCATCTTCCCAGTCTTTGGAAGCCTGATTGCAGACCTTGCTCTTTTCTTCGGAAATGGTCTGAAAAACCGCCAGCCGGTGCAGTTCGCCGGTATCCGCCGCCTTAAACGCCTCAAACTCTTTGTAATAATCCGTTCCCTCGTTCGCCTTGAGCCGTGCGAAAATATTGCGCAACGCCTTTATTTTGGCGTTATAAATTGCCGTATAGTCAATATTCTCCTTTTCCTTGGCAAACCAAATCGCCTGGCCATCCTTGTCGCATTCCTCATAAAACGGAACTTTCTCAACATCAATATAAATCGGGTTCAAAAACAAACGGCTGGTCGAAGCATACGGACTGGCCGATTCCGGACAGTCGTGCAGCAAAACGTTCAGCGGATTAAGCCCGATGACGTCGCCGCCGCTGTTGGCCAGAATATCCACCATGCTCTCCAAATCCGTAAAATCGCCGACACCCCAGTTCCGGCGGCTCTTCAGCGAATAAAGCTGGATTGCAAAACCGAACAGTTTTCCTTTGCCTTTCGTATCAAGGCCGTAGCACTCTTTCGGTGCAATTGCCAGCAGCGTTTTGTACTCGCCGCGCGACGTTTTGATTTTAACGTCGTAATATCCCGGCGCCAGCCTGTCCTGCAACGCCGCCGCCAGCCGGACATACGCCGTATGCCCTTCCTCGCGCCGTTCCTGTTCTGAAAAATTCACTGCCAGACAGCTGAAATCTCCGTTCCCTTCCGGCGCATACGACACCTCGATTTCGCCTTTCGCTTCGTCTTCGCTCAAAACGAGATCAAAGCCCTGTTCGTCAACAGTCATGACATAGACGGATTCCGCCGCTTTTTGCCACCGTCTTTTTTCCAGACGCTCCAGCGATTTCCGGATTTCTTCGTCGTTTTTCGCTCCGTATCCCAAACTCTCAATAAAAAAGCGCAAAACGTCGTCGCCGACCACGCTGGTTTTAATTGTGCCGCAGCCATACGTGAAACTGGTGCTGATTCCCAGTTTCTCCGCAAGCTCCTTCAAAAGTTCATTCATTATCGTCTCCCTACTTTTTTATCTCAAAACAAAGTACCGACCACGCCGGAACCCATATCTCCGCCCCCGCCGCAACATCGTCTGCCTCAAACCTGCCGGAGCTGTCCAACAATAAATTCCATTTATAGGATTTTTTGATATTTGGCAACTTCCATTTTAAGTTATTAGCATGCGCATTGAGGATGACCATAAACATTTTGTCACGCGCTGCAACCATATATGACAAAGACTTCCGGCTGATTTGATACCAATCGCCGCTCGTAAACTCGCTGCCTTTTTCCGTAAACCAAGCCAGGTCTTTAATTCCCTGTTTGTTGTCCGCCGCCGTACCGGTAAAAAATCCCTTGCGGTTAAAAATTCCCATTTTCCGCCGCAGCCGGATAAGGTTCTTCACAAAACGGACGTTCGCGATTTCCTCATTGCCGATGGCGTCCCAGACCATATACGAAATAATATTATCCTGGCAGTAAGCATTGTTATTGCCGAACTGCGTATTCAGAAACTCGTCGCCGGAACGGATAATCGGCGTGCCGAAAGAAAGCAGCAGCGTACTCATCATCGCCCGCTGGCGCAGCTTGCGGTTTTCCGTAATTTCCTTGTTTTCCGTAAATCCCTCAACCCCGGAATTATAGCTCCAGTTTGCGTCAGTCCCGTCCCGGTTGTCTTCGCCGTTCGCATAGTTATGCTTATGGTTGTAACTGACCAAATCGTTCAGCGTCATGCCGTCATGTACGGTCAGATAGTTAACCGTGCTCCATATCGTTCTGCGGCTCGGACCGAAAATGTCGCTTGAACCGGAAAGGCGGCTTGCCAGTTCGCCGACCTGTCTCTCGTCTCCGCGCCAAAAACGCCGGGTAACATCGCGGTAACGGTCGTTCCACTCCATGCTGCCCGGCGGAAAAGCCCCGAGCTGATATCCGCCGATACCGACATCCCACGGTTCTGCCGCAATCTTGACCAGCTGCAGCACTTCGTCCTGACGCAGCGACATCAAAAAGCCGCTGCTCTGGCTGAATTCCTGTTTCACCCGAGCCAGCGACGTCGCCAAATCCAGGCGGAAGCCGTCCACATGCATCTCCTCCACCATATAGCGCATAGAGTCCATAACCAGCGTCAGCACATACGGGTTCTGCAAGTTAAACGAAGCCCCGCAGCCGGTACTGTCGTAATAGTAACGTTTGTTAGTTCCGTCGAGCGTATAATAGCTCTCGTTGTCTATTCCGCGGTAACAAAGCGTCGGCCCCAGATGATTGCCTTCCAGCGTATGGTTGTACACCATATCCAGAATAACCTCCAGCCCGCTTTCGTGAAACCGCTTAACCATTTTCTTAAAATTGTTGATATCGGCACTAACCATATAGCTCGGTTCCAAAGCAAAGAAGTTCAGTGTTTCGTATCCCCAGAAATTGTCTTTCAAACCGGCATTGCGTTCCGCCATAAAAGCATTGACTGGCATCAGTTCCACCGACGTTACGCCCAGCCATTTCAGATACCCGCAGACACTCCTGCTTGCCAGCCCCGAAAATGTGCCCCGCTTGGCATCCTGAACTTTGGGGTGCAGTTTGGTATACCCTTTGACATGCAATTCGTAAAATACCGTCTTTGCCGGGTCAACTTGCGGCGGAACATCGCCTTCCCAGTCAAAATCGCCGTTGTCCACAACCACCGACTTCGGAACATACGGTGCGCTGTCAAGCGTCGAAAACGACAGGTCTTTGTCCGGGCTTTCGGTATCATAACCGAAAATCGCCTTATGCCAGATGAGCCTGCCGATAAGTTTTTTCGCATACGGATCAATCAGCAGCTTGTTCGGATTGAACCGCCGCCCTTTTGCCGGCTCATACGGTCCGTAAACGCGGTAGCCGTAAACCTGTCCCAGCGTTACCCCTTCAAGGTAAATATGCCAGATGTTGTTTTCGCGCACCGGAAGTTCGTAGCGAGCCGTTTCCTTAACGCCGCTCTTGTCAAACAGGCACAGTTCGACCTTTGTTGCTCCCGCCGAAAACAGGGCAAAATTAACGCCCCATTCATCAACCGTTGCTCCCAACGGATACGCCCGTCCTTCCCATACTCTGATATCTGGCATTTGCCCTCCCGTATCTTTTCAAAAACACTCTTTCCGCCAGCCCCATAAATCGAAACCGGCGGAAAGAAAACCCGTCACCGGATTAATACCTGATATGCTTCAACACAATGGTCGAAAGCGGCGGCAGCGTCAATTCAATCGAATGCGGGCGTCCGTGCATTCCTTCGTCAGAAGCAATCAGTTCGCCCTCGTTCTTAACGCCGCTTCCCCAGTAGTTCTTATCGTCGCTGTTAAAGATTTCCTGATAAGCGCCGCTGTCCGGAACGCCGATTTTAAACCCGTGCCGCACTACCGGCGTAAAGTTGCTGATAACAATCATATAGTTGTTGTAGTCATGGCCGCGGCGGATATAGGAAATCACGCTGTCGTTCGCATTGGCATGGTCTATCCACTCAAACCCCTTGCCGTCAAAGTCTTCTTCATAAAAGGCGGAATTGCCTTTGTACATCAGGTTCAAATCCCGGACGCAGTTCTGCATTCCCTTATACATCGGATACTGCAAGAGATGCCACCTCAGGCTTTCATTGGCATTCCATTCCCAGTCCTGCCCGAATTCGCATCCCATAAACAAAAGTTTTTTGCCCGGATGCGTCCACATAAAGCCGTAATAAGCGCGAAGATTTGCAAACTTCTGCCACTCGTCTCCCGGCATTTTGCCCAGCATTGACCCTTTGCCGTGGACAACCTCGTCATGCGAAATCGGCAGAATAAAGTTTTCATTAAACGCATACAGCAGGCCAAACGTCAGTTTCCCGTGTTCGTACTTGCGGTAAATCGGATCTTTGCTGATGTAGTTCAGCGTATCGTTCATCCAGCCCATGTTCCATTTATAGCCGAACCCGAGCCCGCCCATAGACGTCGGACGCGAAACCATAGGCCATGCCGTCGATTCTTCTGCACAGGTCATAATCCCCGGGCAGGTGCCGTAACACAGTTCGTTCATCTTGCGAATAAACGCAATCGCTTCCAGGTTTTCATTGCCGCCGTAGATATTCGGAATCCACTCGCCGGCCTTGCGCGAATAGTCCAGATACAGCATTGACGCCACCGCATCGACGCGCAGCCCGTCAATATGATATTCTTTCAGCCAGTACAGTGCGCTGGAGCACAAAACGTTGCTGACTTCCGTTCTGCCGTAATTATAGATTTTCGTTCCCCAGTCTTTATGTTCTCCTTTGCGCGGATCTGCATGTTCATACAGGTGTGTCCCGTCAAACTCAATCAGCCCGTGCCCGTCTTTCGGAAAATGTGCCGGAACCCAGTCCATAATCACGCCGATATTCGCCTGGTGGAATTTGTCAATCATATATCTGAAGTCGTCGGGCGTACCGAAACGCGATGTCGGCGCAAACAGCCCCGTAACCTGATATCCCCACGACCCGTCAAACGGGTGTTCGCATACCGGCAGAAATTCAACGTGCGTAAAGCCCATGTTCATCACATACGGCACCAGCGTATCGGCCAGCTCGCGATAGGTCAAAAATTCCGAACCGTTTTCCCCTTTTCTGCGCCACGAACCGAGATGAACTTCATAAATGCTCGTCGGACGGTCAAAGCTGTTATAAGCTTCGCGATACTTCATCCACTCCCCGTCATTCCACTTGTAGTGGTTGAGGTCATAAACGACAGACGCCGTCTTCGGGCGTACTTCGGCATAAAATGCCATCGGGTCGCTTTTCGTCAGAATATAGCCTTCCTGCGTTTTAACTTCATATTTATAGAGTTCGCCCTCGCCGATATTCGGAATAAAGATATCCCATACGCCGCAGTTGTAATGTTTGCGCATAACGTTGACGCGGCCGTCCCAGTTGTTAAATGCACCGACAACCGATACCCGTTTCGCGTTCGGCGCCCAAACCGAAAAGCCGACGCCTTTCACCCCGTTGATTTCCATCAGGTGTGCACCCAGTTTTTTATAAAGGTCCAGATGGTTGCCTTCCGCAAACAGATACTCGTCTATATCGCCCAAAATAGACGGAAATGAGTAAATATCCTCTTCAACATACGTTTCGTTTTTATCATTGGTAATTTTAAATTTATGCGTAAAATTGTCCGTATTTGTAACCCCGAGGTTTATTTGGTAAAAACCTCTCTTGTCCAGCTTGGCCATCAGCCCGAGCGAATTGCCGTTTCCGTCCAGCAGTTCGATTGACTTTGTATTCGGCTTGTAAGCGCGGATATAAACTTCTTTGCTCCCCTTGTCCCGATGAATGCCCAACACAGCCATGACGTTTTCATAATCGCCGTTTATAATGCAGTCCATCTCTTTTTTTGAAAGTAAATTTTTCATATTCTCCCCGTTGCAGGAACTCAAAACCGCAAAGCTCTGCGGCTGTCCGTTATTCTCAGATTTGACAGTTTGTTTTTTAACTGTGTCGGCCATAACTATAACTCCAAAATAAAAACAAAAAATAGGTTACGTTTTATGTATAAAAACAAAACAAATAAATTGCAAGAAAATTGTCATTCTTTTTTTACTTTTTCCGTCGGTATTTTTCTTTTAAAATCAATATGGTTATGTTTTAAAATGCATTTCCGGCAAACGGTATGGAAAAAAGTTTTTTTCCGTCTGTTTTCCGCCCCGTTTCGCCATACATTTTGTCTCTGTTTTTTTATATATTTTTCACTCCGTTTTTTTCGTGTTTTTTCTCCTGTTTTTTATATCATTTTCCCGGAACATTTTTCGCGCTTTTCTTCTTCCCGGCCCTCGCCGCCTTGCAATCGGCAGCAGCCCCGCCGGATACAATTTTGCCGGTCTCGCCCGATATAATATTTTTATTTGTTATTGCGAGATTTTTTGCACAAGAGTTTGAAAAAAAATTTTTTGTTTTTTTTATTGCGCCGCACATCGTTTTTTATGTTGTTTTTACTACCATCCGCGCACACTCTGGTAAAAATATTTTATACTTTATTTACAATAGGTTATCATAACTTAAAATTCCTTATAAAAACCACTTTTTATTGTGTTTTTTCAAGGCTTAAAAAAAAATTTTCTGCCCCCCTTTTTTTAATCATTTTTTAATCTATTTATGTATATACAAACACTAACAACAAAAACGATGAAAATTCGTATTTACAAAATAAAAATTATATTTATACTTAACCTTGTTTTATAACAAAATTATTTGGAGAATTGAAATGACATTCAATGAAAATTTAATCAGAGAAGCTGCTTATTACAACTGGCAGAATGCCGGTTGCCCGTTTGGTCAGGACGAAAAGTTCTGGAACATGGCAATCGAACAGATTTACGGTTCCAAGGCTGCAAAGTCTTGCTGCAGCACTTCTTCTTCTTCCAAGAAGACAGCTTCTTCCAGCAAAAAGACTTCTTCTTCAAAGTCTAAATCCAAGAAGTAGGATTTGCTGAAAAAAACAAAAGGCCACCTTGATTAAGGTGGTTTTTTTATGTCTTCTGATACCGGTCATTATCCCTACCACCAATCTCTCCTGCCCGCCTTCCGCCCTGTTTTCGCTCTTCTTTCCCTCTGCTGCCCTCGCTTCTTTTTTCTTTACCGAATTTTAAGCTCTGCCGCATAAAATAAAACATATAATACAAACCGCACAATCTGCAACTTGGGGAGCAAAAGCCGTATAATGAAAATGAAAAAAATAAACCCGCTGAAAAGGCTGGATTTGGCCTGTTTCCTCCGCTCGCAGCTTTATCTTGCTCCGGTGCTGCTGCTCTTTTACCAGCAAAACGGACTGACCATCGCCGACTTTGTCCTGTTTCAGGGAATTTTCCAGCTGACCGGAATCTTGTTTGAGATTCCCTGCGGTTACATCGCCGACGTCATTTCCAAAAAAAAGGTTCTCGTCCTCGCTTTCGTCTGTTTCTTTCTCCGCGCCGCCCTGTGGCTTAGTTTTTCCGGCATGTATATCATTCTGCTCGGCGAACTTTTCAACGCCTTGTCGCGGGCATTTCTTTCCGGCGTTTATGACAGTTATATTTATGATTACCTGAAAAGCGAAAACAAAACCAAACGGATGCTAAAAGAATGCGGACGCACCAATTTCGCCATGTCTTCCGGCGCCATGTTTGCCGCCGTCTTCAGCGCCGTCCTGTACGACCGCTACGGCACTGTCGTTTTGCTGTCGCTGGAATTTGTCCTGACGCTGGTCAGCATTGTCCTGCTCACCACTCTGCCCAACCCGCCGTCTGCACGTCCGCATGCCCGCACGTTGAAAGAAAAATTTGTTGAAATCAAAGATACCACCGTCGCCACGATAAAAAATCCCAACATCAACGTCTACATCTTGTATTCGGCACTCCTGTTTTCTACAACCTCCTTATTTTGCTGGTGCTTCCAGCCGCTGTTAAAAATGTCCGCCGCGCCGGTTCTGATGTTTAGTTCCATTTATGTCATCAATCATGCATTGCGCGCCGGCTTTTCCTTTCACGTCAACCGATTAAAAAAGTTTTTCGGATTTAACCGCCTGCTGGTCGTTACAACATTCCTCTGTATTTATTCTTTCGCCTGTATGATATTAAGTTTCCATTTCCGACAGCCGAATGTGGCATTCATCTGCCTGATATTCGTCTGCATCGGCATCGGATTCCAACTGGCATTTGCCATTGCCAATATTAACCACATCCACAACTACGCTATGGAAGAAACGCGCGCCACCATCTCCTCGGTTAACAATATGCTGCAGCAAACCCTTTCCGGCATTTCTCTGATTTGCTTCAAGTTTGTCATCGAACCGGGAAGCGGCACCGCCGGGCTTAGTTTTGCTTCGGCATTCTCGGTGTTCGGAGCGTTTTACCTGAGTTTGTTTGTCCTGCTGCTCTACATCATTTTCAAACGCAGCGCGGAACATGATGCGGAACACACGCCGGGAACCGCCTGCTGATATGCATCTGCGTACGCCCCGTTTCCACCTGACAACATTGCATTCTCCTCAGCAGCCTTGTTTCCGCCCGGCAGCATTGCCCCTCAATAGCTTCGTTCCCGCCCCGGCAGTTTCTTTTCCTTCCCCAGCTTCCGTATATGCCGTTTGCATACTTTTTCTGCATATCTTCACAGGCTGTTTGCCTGCTGCGGAATTTTATTTTCTTCTCACGCTCCTTAACTAAAAATAAAGTAATATGTGCTTATATTGGCTTAAAATTATTACTCAAACATTTAAGGAATATCATATGTCTGCCTGGATTGTCTTTCTCATCATCGCCCTTGTCTGTTTCATTATCGAAATCTACACGCCGACAATGTTCTTTTTGAACTTTGCCGTTGCCGGAGCCGTATGCGCGGTATTGTCTCTGATTACGGACAACTACAACGTCCTCATCCCGATTTTTACCATACTCTCCATTCTTTTCATTTTGTTCCTGCGCCCGCTCTTGAACATCAATCCGAAGCATGATAAGGAACACAGTTTTGAATCCCAGTACATCGGCAAAATCGCCACCGCCATTACTGATATCAGCGCCTTCTCCGGCCGGCTGAAAATTTATGACGAAAATTGGGAAGCCAGAACTCTCGGCGAAGATGCCCCCGAAATAAAAAAAGGCGCTAAAGTAAAAATCGTCCGCCATGACGACCTCACCATGTTCGTTGAAAAGAAAGGAAGAAAATAATGGAAACCGTACTCATTTTACTGATTCTTGCCGCCGTTTTCGTCGCAATCAAAGGCTGCATCATCGTCGAACAGCAGGAAGTTGTCATTGTGCAACGCCTCGGCAAATACAAGGAAACGCTCGGCGCCGGCTTAAATTTTATCGTGCCGTTTATCGATTCCCCCAAAGGGATTTACCGCAAGGTAAGCACAACCTACCCCGACGGCAGAACTTATTCTTATATGCAGAAGAGCAGCCGGCTTGATTTGCGCGAAACCGTTTACGACTTTCCGCGCCAGAACGTTATCACCAAAGACAACGTTTCCATTTCCATTAACGCCGTGCTTTATTTCCAGATTATCAATCCCGAAAAAGCCGTCTACGGCGTCGAAAATCTTTCCGAAGCCATTGAAAAGCTGACCCAGACCACGCTCCGCCAGTTGATTGGCAAACTGGAGCTTCAGGAAACCCTCGTTTCCCGCGATAAAATCAATGAAGAACTCCGCGCCATTCTTGACACTGCCTCCGACAAATGGGGCGTAAAAGTCAACCGCATTGAATTGCAGGACATCACACCGCCAGCCGACATTCAGGCAGCCATGGACAAGCAGATGAAAGCCGAACGCGAAAAACGCGCCATGATTTATGAAGCCGAAGGCGAAAAAGAATCTTCCATCCGCATCGCCGAAGGACAGAAAGAAGCCGCCATCCGCAAAGCCGAGGGCGAAAAGGAATCTTCCATTCTCCGTGCCGAAGGTATCGCGCAGGCGCGCATGGTCGAGGCCGAAGCGGAAAAAGAAGCCATCAAGCGTATTATTGAGGCTCTGTCATCCAAAGGACAGGCAGACAAATACCTCATTGCCATGAAATACCTTGAAACGATGAAAGAAATGACTTCCGGACAGGACAACAAAATTGTCTATATGCCCTACGAAGCCAGCGCGGTTTTAAGCTCCGTCGACGGTATCCGTGAAATGCTATCAGCCAAAAAGGGAGCCTGAAATGGAAAACCCTGCCCCTCGCAGAGTTCCTGTTTTTCTGTTGCCCATGCTTCTTTCACAAACCGCCCCGTCGTACTGTCCCGCTGCGGGCTGCCTCTGACATAAACAGTCACCGTTTCGCTTCCCTGCAGCCGGACAGTTTCTTTCACAAACCGTATCCGTCGCGCTTCCCCGCTGCCGGTTCGGCCCTTTTTATAAACTGCACCACAACCCGGCACACTGTTTTAAGGATAATGCAAAATGTTTATACTGCTCACGCTCGGTATCTTTATTCTGAAATTTCTGGCCCTCGGCGTTGTCGGATTGTTTTTTGCCGAAGACTTGGAACTGACGCGTTCTGTCGGCGGCGGCATTTATTCCGCATACTTTGCTCTGGGGGTCTGCGCTTTTTTTGCACTGTTTTTCTTTGTTCTCGGCAAACGGCTGTTTTGGCTCATCCTGTTCTGCCTGTTTGGCCTTTCGTATCTTGGAATGTACAACAAAGCACCCGGCATTGGCGAGATTCACGATAAAAACGATTTAAAAAGCCGATATTTTAAGGACACGGATACATTCTTTGCCCGCATGGGTGATGTTATTGCCATCATCAACAAAGACAAACGCTAAATCAAAATACCCCGCCTCTCCTGCAACGCACAAATGCATCGCTATTATTTCTATGCCGCCGCATAAAGCTGCGCCGCCGCTACACACAGATATCTCCGTACCGCCCGGCTCCAGCCCCCCTGCCTTTCCTATCACAGTTCAGCCTTTAAACTGCCCACAGTCCTGCCGCGGCAGGCTGTCAGTGTTCGCCTCCGAACTTTGCCTCATAAGCGTCGCGGGCTTCTTCAATCAACTTTTTCGCCTCGTCCGGCCCCAAAAACTTTTCAATCGTAACCTGCTTCTTTTCCAACACCTTATAGTCTTCAAAAAAACGCTGCAGCATTTTCAAAATGTGCGGCGGCAATTGCGCAATGTCGGTAAAAACATTATACTCGGGATCATCTTCGTGAATGGCAATAATCTTGTCGTCTGCCTCGCCGCAGTCTATCATTTTCATAACGCCGATAGGCCTGGCCCGCATAATCGACAGCGGTACAATCGGCTCCTGCCCAAGAACAAGAATGTCCAGCGGGTCATTGTCTTCACAGTACGTTTGCGGAATAAAGCCGTAGTTGGCCGGATAATGCACTGAAGAATACAAAATGCGGTCAACCTTAACCAAGCCGCTTTCCTTGTCCAGTTCGTATTTGACCTGCGACCCTTTCGGAACTTCAATGATTGCGGGAATAATGTCCGGAAATTGTGAATAATGTTTTACCTGATGCCAAGGATGCACGTTCTTTCCCCTTATAAACCGCCCCGGCTGAGCCGTCCCTGAAAATTCCAGTACCGCACTCCTGCCGGGCAAATGCCAAAAACTTTTTCCGCCGCGCAGAATAAAAAACGCCCCCGTTTTTGTCAAGCAAAAGTTTTTTGCCAAACGACCGTCTCCCTCTCGCAGAAGCTGTCGGCATTCCTCCCCAAAACTGTTAATCCATCTGCAAAACTGGTTGTTTCACCTGCAAAACTATTTGCCCCGGCCTTAAAACTATTTGCCTCGCCGGCAAAAACTATTTGCTTTATCCGCAAAAAACTATTTGCCTTATCTGTAAAATTATGTTAGATTCGTTTTGATAGAATAAAAAAAATTCGGAGAACGCAAAAATGAAAACATACACCCCGGATCAGTTGGTAATTTTAGATTCCGGACAAATTGACCAGGTACAAAAATCAATTGACGGCGACGCGCTGGCCTTTCTTGACGATAAAAAGGAAGAACTGGATTTTTTAAATCCCGAAGAACAGGCACACCTGAAAGAATATTATACCGACACGATGGAAAAATACCGCCTGCTGTACGAAGCCGTCGTCTCCGGCTTTGCCACGCCGAACAGTACCGGGTTCCCCGAATACATTTACAACATCAACCTAAAAGACGGCAGCATCGAGACTGACCGTAACGGCCGTCACATCAGCTATTCGACAGAAATCCTTGCCCCCTGCACCACGGCAATGCTGCATTACATCAACAGCGAGTGTAACAACGTTTACGTCATCATCCCGCCGATAAAAGGCGTCGAAAGGACAACCGAAAAACTCATCTCCGAATGTATCCGTGAATACAAAACCGAGCGTGCCCAAAATCTCGAAAAATTCGCCGAACCGCCTTTCGAAGAGGAACCCGAACTTCCGTTTCCTCTTAAAACGGAAACGGCTCTGCGCTGCCCTACCGCAGCAGCCCTAGAAGATATGCGCGGAGCAGCCAAAACGCAGCAGTCACTGCTGAACATTGCCAAAAAGGAAATCCTTCCCAAGGACATTTATCGCCTGTCCATCACTTCCAAATATCAGGGAGATTTGGAAGAGCTGATAAAAGAGCTTGAAGCCAAATTCCCGCCCTATATCAAATTTGAAAAAGGCGAGCGCAACCTGTATAAAAAGAACCTGAGCGAAAATACCCGCAACTATTTTGACATCAAAAAAACTGCCCGCATCACGATACCAAACAGCAACCGGACATTCTACATCGAATTCCAGTTCAAACAGACCAATATGTTTTTCGCCCATATCCGTTCCCACAGCGCGTATGAAGAATACCGCATTTTGGAAGCCAAATACCTGGCATTGAAAGAAGCCGAACAAAAACGCAAAACACCGCATCCTGCCAACAGGCAAAAGCTCCAGCAGCTGAAAAAGCAATGCGAGGAAAAAAAGGAACTGTGCCTGAAAATCCACCGCAATGCCGTCCACCAGAGCAACCTGTACCTGATGCACAAGCTGCTCTGGCTTGATGACAATGCCCGCGGTCTTCACCGCCAGCCGGACTTCCCCGACGGCAAATACAAACATTCGGTAGACACCCTAAAAAATAACTATATTATCGAAAGCTATGAGCCGTTTGACGGCGCCACCGCGTTCACGACTTCACCCGATGAATACCTGAACAAATCCTACTATCTGAAAATGGTCGGCATCCTGCCGGAAAGCTTTGACGAGCTGGGCAAAAACGCCAAAGAACACGTCAACAAAGCCTGGAACAACCTAACCCCGGCCGATATCAAAGACTTTTCGCGCATTACCAGCATGGCCATCAAATATCAGGACGTGGTTCGCGGCATTCAAAAGCAGCGCCGGATGTTGGATTCCGCCGCTCTGCTAAACGTATTTGCCCAAAATGAACGCTGATTACAGCCGCCGGTTACACCTTGCACCGCCTCCCGCGGTGCATTTTTTTGCAATTTTCCCGGACGAAAGGTTTAGCAATTTTCCCAAACGAAAAATTCGGTTTCCGGCTTTCCGCTTATTCTCCCGTAACCGGAAACTTTAACATTCCGCTCAACATTTTTGCAGGCAACTGCCGATATTTTTATTGACTGCCGTAAAAAGCAGATGTATTATATTTTCTGTATTTAATATTTTTATGAACCACTAAATTTATGTAGTATGGAAAAAAACATTTCCGCAGAACTTCCGGGACAGTTCCCGTTCGACATCTTAATCCGAAGCAAAGAAGGAAAGTTCGCCAGAACCAAAGCCCTCAACGACCGCAATTTAAAACTTGGCATCTGTATTCAGAACCGGGCTTGGCTGCTGGTAAGGCTTCCTACTGACCAATCCGCACCTGAAAAATTCTTACAAACCCTGAAAGACATAACAGGGTTGCCGCTGCTTTATCCGGAGCACGAAGATTTTCAGCACCTGCGCGAAGCCTATCCTAAAGCACAAAACGTCTTTGATTTGCTAATTCAGGCTGAAAATTTAAACGCCGGCCGCCGCAGCAGCCAAAGTATGGCACGTTTTTCCGATGATGAAGAAGAGATACAAAATGCTTATTTTCAAAAACCGCAGAAAATCAGCTGCTATATCCGTTTTGTCGTAGATCTCGACCTGCTGTTCTGATGACAAATGCCGTTTCCCTTTCCGGAAACGGCATTTGCCTATTTTTCTGGCAATCTGATTTTTCCCTAGCCCGTTTGCCCCTAGCCCGCTGCCCGTATCGCCGCTTCCTTTTCAAAAAACTCTTTCACTTCCGCCATATCGTAAAAAATATGCGTAATTCCCAATGCCTCGACAGCCTGCCGCTGCGCAGGGTTGTTCCGGTACATTTCCGATCCCATAAAGCAAACCGGTGTCATTCCAGCCCGTTGTGCCGCTGTCAACCCGGCCACGGAATCTTCAATAACATAACAGTCTTCCGGACGCATATTCATTTTTTGTGCCGCCAGCAAAAAAGAATCCGGCTCAGGTTTTCCTCTGGCCACCATATCAACCGTTACCAGATTATCCCGCGTAAAGACGTCCTGCAACCCTACGGCCTTCAGTTTAAGCAGGGTTTCCTCCAACGCGCCGCCGGTAGCCATTGCATGGCAATATCCCGAAAGCTCCAATACCTTATCCATCCCCGGTGTCCGATTAAATCCGTCAAGAATACGCTGCCAGGAACGCCGGCCGATTTCTTCCCACATTTCTGCCGGCGGATAAATTCCCAGCTCAGCCAAAACTTTTTGCTGCATCGACAGCCCCTGTCCGCTCAGATATTTGTTGATTGTGGCAAAATCCCAGGCCAAACCGCAATATTTGTTTAATTCTTCCAGCTCTATTGCCAGCCAGTACTTCTCCGTATCAGCCGTCACTCCGTCAAAATCCCAGATAATCAGTTTCATTTTTCGCTGCTCCTTCCTTAATACGCACTGCGTGCTTTTTAATGCCGCAATCCTTAAAATTCCCTGAAAACGCCCGCCCCCAAAGGCAAGAAGCGTTTTATCCCTTTTTTCTCTTGCCAACAGCACTTTTTTATGATTAAATAAATAACGTGTTAATTAATATTATGTCAAACTTAATTTTTATTTCTCATGTCTAAGAACAAGACCAGAAAGTCCCTCGCTCAAATCAAAATGGTGCAGCAGGGGTATTTGACAATGTACGGCTGCAAAGACAAATTATGCCTTGATGCCGAAGTTACGCTTGTTACCTCCCGCCATCCCAAAATGCTGGCGGCTTACACCCACAAGCTGCATCCGCTGGCTGAAAAGAAGATGGTTGAAACGGGACAACACCAGATGCTTAAAGAGTATCGGTTTGAACTGGAAGAAGAAAACCAGATTCTACTGGTATTAAGCGAGCGCCCGAAACTGCTTGCCGCATATCGGCATAAGCTCTGCCCCAAAGCCGAGAAATTATTGCGGAAAATGCATAACCCCCGCTTGAATCGGGTTTACGGATACTTTTAATCCGAATACTTTCAATCCGGGAATCCGAATACTTTCAATCCGGGAATTTCTCTCTGTACTTGACTTTAAAAAAGGGCTTCGTATGAAGCCCTTTTTATTACCGAAACCGTTCTGAAAAAACTACTTTCCGTTTTTTTGTGCAAACTCCCCGGCTGCTTTTTCGCCAAATCCCCACTTTTTCGCATAAGCGGGAGCCAAATGGCAAAATGTACCCGACAACAGCATAAGCTCTGCCGCCTCGTGCAAATCATCATGTTCCAAATAATCCGCAACCATTGCGGCATCTTCCATCGCCATCATTTTGACTTCCGATGCCTCAAACAGAGGATACAAACGCACATACAGTTTGGCTGCTTCCGCCAGTTCGGGCACAAACAACAATCCTTCCGCATCAGCCCCAAAATCATGCCGCTGAACATACGCAAGAACAAGTTCCTGCCGTGCATCCGTCAACATCTGCTTTTGCGCTTCGACAGACAGAGGCCACTCCGTAAAGTACCCGACAGCCTCGCTGGTATCTTTCTGCCGCAGAAGAAAAATTTCCCCTTCCGGAGATAAAGCATACCGCTGCAGATAAGCGTTTTTCAACTCCCGGTCGGCCAGTTCCAAAAACTTTACCTCGCTGGCCGGTTCCAAACGGAAAAGCCTGAGGTAATCCCTTAATTCGTCGGATGCAGGCATATACATTAACGCCACTTCACCCAGAACATCAAGTTTCTTCATAATTGTAGAATTAACATATAAGTAAATATAATAATTTTGTAATTGGCTCTAAAATAACATACCATTTTATATTGTCAAAAAAGAACTGTTTTTCTCCACTAAAACAACAGCTCCCAATTCCGCCGTAATGCCTGGCATTCAGGCTGCATTCGCATACGTCCGCCAGGCTAAAGCGCACAAATCGCTTTCCGATATGTTTCAGATAAACCGCTTTCTGTTCAAAAAACAGTTATAAGCACCTGTAAATTTGTTTTAAAAAGAGCTCTCGCGCCCATTCCACGTTTTGCCGTTGACCAGCAGGTTCAAAACCTGCGGCGGCCGGCCGGGACGATAGGAAAAGACCATCTCCGCAACATTGTTGCTGTTTTGAATATCATGCTCCAACGGCTTGGCCAAATGCTCCGGCACATAAAAACGCCCCCGGTTTTTCCCGTAGCTTCCAAATTCGTCTTTCGGGCATATGCCCTGCGTAAACTGAGCACAGTCCGTCGCCTCCCAGTCCAGCACATAGCTGATATACTGCCCGGCCAGCAAGTCCCGCGGGTCATATCCGCGCAGCTTGATTTTTACCGGCATTCCGGCCGAAATCTGCCATAGAAGGTACCCTGCCCATACCGCAAGCAAAACCGCCGGCATCATAGTCAAAACCAGATTTTTTACCTTTTCACGCATTTTTCTTCTCCTCGCTCACCAAACGAACCGCCCTCGGAACATATTTAAGCAGCAATATCAGCAAAACGCCGCTGGCAATTAATCCGATGCCCGTTTCAAACAGTCCCAACTCCGTCCCGAGATTAATATAAAGCATAGCAACAATCAATCCGCCCAGTTTAATATTGCGCCTGATTAGCGCATACCTGCCGAACCGTATAAACAGCAGCGACAACACCGCCAGTATGGCTGCTGCCCGCCCTAATGTCATCAGTCCGTCATAGCCGTCAAAACCGCCAATCAGGATATAACCGGCCAAAACAATATAAAATGCGGCCAATGCTTCCTGTTTCAAAACGTTTCCGGCAGAAAATCCGGGAAAAAGCCCGGCTATCCCGCGGCCGCATCCGGCAGCTGCCAGCAAAACTGCCATCAAGACTTCAAAATTCCAAACAAAATCCACAACATTGTCGCAGACATAAATAATTCCCCAAACCAGAAACAACGGTACCCAAAAATAAGAAACCAGCTTTTGCCCCGTAACAAACAAAAGCGGTGCGGCAACCAGACACCAGACAGCCAAAGGATCGTAGATTTTTCCGCCGCTGAGCTGAAAAACCTGAATAATCAGACCTATGCCAGCCCCGACAAGAAAAAACTCTCCCAGAAGCATTTTTTCAGCTGCTGCACGCTTTCCCTGACTCTGCCAATGCCAGGCCAGACCTCCGGTACCCGCAAGCAATGCCAACATTGTTGCCAGCTTTGCCGTCCTGCCGATATCCTGCCAGTTGGACGCAATCAGAGAAATGATGCCCAGCCCGACAGTAAAAATCCCCAGCAGCATCAATGCCCGGCTGACTAAAGCAAGGCTGTCCGCATTGTCATCATATTCTAAAATCTGCTGCTTTTGTGTCTGGGTAATAATTCCCGCCGCCACAAGCTTGTTCAGCTTTTTTGCCTTAAACATAATTTTCGCACCTCCGCAAACTTTTTCTTTTCCTGGTTTTCAACAGCTTTAAACATCTTATCTACAATGCCTGTCCCGACTAAACTTTAATCTGGGCGGATTAAAAAAACATTAACACCGTTAGTATCGGTTTCTTCTCCGTGTTTTAAACTAACCTGCCATATTTAAGCCGTTTACCTTTCCTTTGCAACTATCATCATCTCCCCCAAACTTACCGGCACAAACCTTAATAATGTAACATTCTTCATACTTAAAGGGCTGACAATACACCTGCCAGCCCTCTTCGCTCATTGGTAAAAACCTAATTTCTGTTATATTATTTTAGCTAATAACCTCTCGACAAATATACCTATGTCCTTTTATCTAATGTCCGCTATTTCCTTTCAGTTTACGAAGCAGCATTGATTTTAATTTTCCCGCAAAATCCTTTTCATTTTTCTCTTCCTGTTGCGGTTCCTGCCGTTCCCCCTGCAGTGAAGCGGTTCCTTTTCCCAAAGCTTTATTACATCTCGCTAACGCTTCCTGTACTTTCTGCTCTTTACAGCCGGAGGCGGAGCGGGCTTCTTGCATATCCGTACGCTTTTTACCCGCTGCTTTATCTTGACTTTCCGGCTTGACAATCTTTTCAGCTAACTGCTTAGCGGCCTCTAAATCCCCTTTAAGCAGCAACTCTGCCAATTTTCTATCCCCCAATCAACAGCCTGCTCTGAGTGGTTAGATTTTGATTGGTGAGTCCTGGCTTCTTCTGCTTGCGCGGCCAACTCAGCTAATGAAACATCCCGCTCTGATTTACGCCCCTCAAGCTTTGCCTCAGCATGAGCAAGTTTTACACTCAATTCCTCAACCTCACCTAAACTGTCAGGCGGCATCGCATCTATCGTATTTCGACGCCAGGCATCAATTTCTTCTTTACTTTCCACCTTAAACTCAAGCCACCTCCCCGGAGCAGAATGTTTTCCATATTCAATGGCTTTATTCCTATTAAATATAATACTTACCAAATCGCCATTAGAAAATGAATAAGCCTCATACTCTCCAGATAGCTCTTTATCCAAAAACCATGCCGTATCACAACTACCTTTACCATCATAATGTTCAACCGTTATTGCGGAACATATCTTACCTGTTTGTTCATCACATTTAAAACTAAACAGACATGACTTCGGATTAAAATCTTTCGGCAGATTATCCACCGTGTACCCATTCCATGGTCATCGACAAAAACAGCTGAACGGCCTTTCCCCGGCACATCATAAAATATATCGCAATCCGCTTGTATGCCCCCCTTCGAATACGGAGAAGAGGCCATTTCCACATCTTTCAAACGTTCCCTTCTGCTGCGTCTCTTTAATTCTTCATACATGGCATCTATTTCCTCTTGAGTACTTAAGTGAGAAAAGCTAACTGCGTACCCTCCTCCGCAAGCATAAACAAGCTCATTTTTTTGCTTTTGCTCAGCATTAAAAAATTCATTATAACTTTTGGTCATGGCACATTTTCCTTCTACAATATTAATTCTCGCACAAAAAATATTTAATAATATCGTACCACTTTATTCATTGCAAAATAAACAAGCTAATCAACTGAATTTAATTATTATTTTTTCTTGATAGCTGCTGAAAAAAATGGTACGTATTTTTTCAGCAGGCAACTGTATTTTCCCTTAGCAAAATATCAAATATACCAATACGGCTGAACTGTATGTTTAGCGCGCAGTTTTCCGAAACTTTTTCATTCAGTATACAAAAAAGGCTCGCGATTTTCATCGCGAGCCCTTCCACAATATTTTAGATTCTCTTAAAAATGCTCATCACACTTTTTAATTAATTCTTCAATATTCTCCGGCGGCCATCCCGGGGTTTCCATACCAAGATGAATACCCATCTTCGCCAGAACTTCCTTGATTTCATTCAAAGATTTGCGGCCGAAATTCGGCGTGCGGAGCATTTCCGCTTCCGTTTTCTGAACCAAATCGCCGATGTAAACGATATTGTCATTCTTCAGACAGTTTGCCGAACGAACCGACAATTCAAGCTCGTCAACCTTGCGCAGAAGATTTCTGTCAAACGGCAGTTCTTCCTTAATATCTTCAGCTTCGCTTTCAGGTTCGTCAAAATTAATGAACGGCTTCAACTGATCCTGAAGGATTCTCGCCGATAAGGCAACCGCATCTTCCGGCGTAACCACGCCATTGGTTTCAACAACCATTGTCAGTTTATCATAATCTGTATTCTGCCCGACACGGGTTTTATCAACCTTATACGATACTTTCCTTACCGGAGAATAAATCGCATCAACTGCAATCAGACCGATTGGGGCATCTGCAGTCTTGTTCTGAACTGCCGGAACATAACCCTTGCCGGTCCCGACCGTCAGTTCCATAGCGATTTTCGCCCCCGCATCAAGCGTGCAGATGACATGATCCGGATTCATAATTTCAACATCATGTCCGATTTCAATCATCCCTGCCGTAACAACCATCGGCCCTTCAGCCTTCAGGCGCATCGTCTTCTGCCCTTCGGAATGAACCGCTACAGCGAGTCCCTTGATATTCAGGATAACATCGGTAACATCTTCGCGCACACCTTCGATAACCGAAAATTCATGCAGCACGCCGTCAATTTTTACTGCGGTAACCGCTCCGCCCTGCAAAGAAGACAATAAAACTCTTCTCAGCGCGTTACCCAGAGTTAAACCAAAACCTCTCTCTAAAGGTTCGACAACTATCTTAGCAACATTCCTGCCTTCGCCTGGAACAACCTCTAGATTAGTTGGTTTTATAAGTTCTTGCCAATTCTTCTGAATCACCGGAATACCCTCTTTACTAGTTTATACGCTACACTCAAACAGGCAGGAGGAAGGTGAACCTTCCTCTGCCAAAACTTAAAAATTAAACTCTGCGGCGTTTTCTTAAACGGCAGCCGTTATGCGGAATAGGAGTTACATCGCGGATGGAAGTAATGGTAAAACCGATAACCTGCAAAGCTCTGATTGCCGATTCGCGTCCTGAACCAGGTCCCTTAACTTCGACTTCCAATGTTTTCATACCGTTTTCCTGAGCTTTCTTACCGGCTTCTTCCGCAGCAACCTGCGCAGCATAAGGCGTAGACTTTCTGGAGCCTTTAAAGCCCTGAGCACCGGCTGTCGACCAGGAAACTGTGTTTCCCTGAGCGTCCGTAATCGTAACTCTTGTATTGTTAAATGTAGAATTTACATGAGCAACACCGGATGTGATGTTCTTTTTCTCTTTTCTTTTAACTACTGTTTTTGCCATCACTGCCTCACTTACTTCTTCTTGTTAGCCACGGTCTTGCGCTTGCCCTTGCGGGTTCTCGCGTTCTGCTTCGTGCTCTGGCCGCGTACGGGCAGGCCTTTACGATGGCGCAGACCGCGGTAACAGCCCAAATCCATCAGGCGTTTGATATTAACCGCAACATCACGGCGCAGTTCGCCTTCAACAAGGTAGTCTTTGTCAATTACTTCACGGACTTTGGCAATATCTTCGTCCGTCAGTTCATGAACGCGGCGTTCACCAGCAACGCCCGCTTTTGCACAGATAACCTGTGCTGTTTCTCTCCCTATGCCATAGATAGAGGTCAGTGCAATCTCTAATTTCTTGGCGGTAGGAATATTTACACCAGCTATACGAGCCAAATTAACTCTCCATTATTTAAACAATTAAACCATTCAAAAAGTTGATCACCACTTTTCAAAATTAATGCGGATTATAGGGCATAATTTAATAGAGTCAACAATTCTTTTAAAAAAAATACAAAATTTTTAACAATTTTTACAAATTATTAAACAGCATTTTGCGAATCGTCATTTCCATTATCAACCAACGTTTCCGAATCAAAAAGAAGCTTGCGCCCCTGCCGGGCAGCGCCGCACCGGATTGCTTTCCGTTCAGGATTACTCTGTCAGCCCGAGCACTCTTTCAATCTTTCCGGCCACGGCCTCAATCGTTCCTGTTCCGTCCACACAACGGAGCAGCCCTTTCTTTTCAAAAAAAGGAATGGTCGGATAAGTAAGAGCACGGAAATTGACCAGCCGGTTATGCACCGTCGTCCGGTTGTCATCATGCCTGCGGGAAAATTCCGTTCCGCCGCATTCATCACAGACGCCGTAAATTTTCGGTTTCAAAAACTTGTCATGATACCCCCGACCGCATTTCATGCAGGCATAGCGCCCCAATATGCGCTCCATAATAATCTCGTCGGGAACCTGTATTTCAATCACGGCATCAAGTTTCTGCCTCTTTTCAGCCAGCATCCCTTCTAAAATTTCCGCCTGATTAAGCGTCCGGGGGAAACCGTCCAAAAGAAAACCGTGCCGGCAATCCTCTTTGCCGATTCGCTCTTCAACCATTCTGATAATCAGTTCGTCGGAAGCAAAGCCGCCGTCGTCAAGAGCCATTTTCAGTTCTTTGCCCAGCGGCGTTTCTCTTTTGATTTCCGCCCGCAGCATTTCTCCCGTAGAGAGATGGCATATTCCGGCTTTTTCACACAAAATGCGTGCCTGGGTGCCTTTTCCGCACCCGGGCGCGCCGGTAAATACCACAAATAAATCTTTGTCAGGCATTTCCTATTTCTTTCTCTTGCTGACCAGCGAAGCTTTCTTCAAAAGCCCTTCATACTGATAGGCAATCAGGTGCGACTGAACCTGCGTAATGAAGTCCATCGTTACCTGAACCACAATGAGCAGGGTCGTACCGCCCAAAACAAACGGAACCGACAATTTCGCAATCAAAATCTCCGGCAGAATGCACAGCGCAGCCAGATAAAACGCGCCGAGCACCGTCAGGCGGGTAACCACATAATCCAGATATTCGGCCGTATTTTTGCCCGGACGGATACCGGCAATAAAGCCGCCATGCTTCTTAAGGTTGTCCGCGGTTTCTTCCGGATTGACCACAACGGCGGTATAGAAGAAAGCGAAAAAGACAATTAAGAAGGCATACAGAGCTAAATACAACGGCTGTCCGTGTCCCAGATAACGGCTGAGCGTCTGCACCCATTCCGGCCCGTTGTTGGACCAAATGTTGGCTACCGTAATCGGCAGCAGCAGCAAAGCACTGGCAAAAATCGGCGGAATAACGCCCGTCGGATTAACCTTCAACGGCAGATGCGAGCTCTCAGCCGATGTCATGCGCAGGCCAACCTGCCGCTTCGGATACTGCACCAGAATTTTGCGCTGAGCCATTTCAACCTTCAGGATAATAAAGACCAGAGCTATGCTCATGATAAACAGGCTGAGAATAACCAGCGGCGACATAGAACCAATGCGCCCCAATTCCAAAGTCTGGGCAATTGCCGACGGAATATTGGCAATAATGCCGACCGTAATGATTAACGACGAACCGTTGCCGACGCCGCGCGACGTAATTTGTTCGCCCAGCCAGACGATAAACATCGTACCGCCGGTCAACGAAATAATCGTCGAAAAGATAAACGTATACGGCGCAATGACAACCGCGCTGGAACCGTCGCCGTTAGCCAGGCTCATCAGCCCGACGGCAATGCCGTATCCCTGAACAATCGTAATCAGAACCGTCAAAAGTTTTGTATAGTGCATCATTTTGCGATGTCCGGCCTCGCCTTCTTTTTTCAAAGCGGCAAGCGAAGGGACGATGGACTGCCCGAGCTGCAGGATAATCGACGCCGAAATATACGGCATAATGTTGAGGGCAAAAATTGTCATACGTTCCAACGCGCCGCCGGAAAACATATTAAACATTCCCAAAATGCCGTTTGAATGTCTGGCAAAAATCTCAGCCAGTACGCGGGAATCAATACCCGGAAGAGGAATAAAGGTTCCCAGGCGGAAAACAATCAACGCCAAGACCGTAAACAACAGGCGCTTTTTCAAATCCGTCGCCTTGCTGAAGACGGACGCGTCCATATTTGCAGCCATTTTTTCTGCTAATGATACCATTTTTATTTCCTTAAAATTATTACTTGTAAGTCGTATCGGAGAAAAAAATCCTTCCCCAAGTCTGTTTGAACTTAATACATAAAATTTAATTTTGCCTTTAAAAAGTGAGTTTTTTCCACTGGATTTAAAAAAAATGTCGCCTGTTCGCCAGTTTTCCGCCCGCACATTAACCGCTCGCCCGCACCTGTCCCCCTCCGCCGTTTTTCCGTACTTGTCCTCCCTGTCTGTTTCTCCGTTCTTATTCTCTCAGTCGTTTTCCGTTTTTATCTTCCCTGCCGCTTTCCCATTCTTCTCCTCCCAGCCGTTTCTCCGCCTTTGTCCTTTCAATCGGCTTTGCCTGTCGACAGTCAGTAGCCTGTACTTGATTTAAAACGATTTTTTTCACATTGTTTTCCCAAAACACTGGACAAAGGACAACTTTCATGCTATATTAAAAATTAAGATAAACAGGATTAAATATTTATATCAAAAGAGGAAAATATAAAAGATGTCAAAGACCAAAATCATCGCGGGCGCAGGAATCATAGCTGCCGGTGCTGCTCTTTCAGGACTGCCGGAACCCAATGCCGCCAAAGCTGAATCCCCGGAACAAACCGCAAAAGAAATTACAGTCGGCGCTCAGCCGTCCGCTTTGCAAATTGCAGAGTTAAACGCGGTCGCCGGACATCTTCCCGACAATGAAACAGTTTCCGTGCAAAACCATGCCGCCGTTAAACGCGCGGCAGAAAAAGTCTACCACCGTTTTGAAGACATCCCCGCCATCAGCGATGCTGAAGCTTTCGCCTACAAGCGCAGCGAATACACCTACATAATTAATGCCGACCTGTACGAGAAAAGCGGAAAAATAGAACTGAAACGCGTCCTGGCGGATGAACTGACCAAAGCCAACGCTTTAAGCCTCGTGTACCGCAGCGAATGTCAGACTTATAATCCTAAAAAGAATGAAGACCAGCTGGCAAAATATGTAGTCGACCTCCGCATTATGAGCAAAACCGGAATCACCAAGGGTCCGTCACAAATGGACGACAATGCCGTCAGATCCTTCATCAAATATTTGGCAGCCAATCCCGAAACCAGACAATACGTCCTGCCGCTGCTGACTGTTTCGAAAGGAAACGTCAATGATGCCGCCAGAGAACTTGAGCACAAGTTTTTTGATGAAAACGGCGACCTCCGCCCGATGGATGAAAGGGACGCAGCGCTGCACGGACAGGTTTATGCCAATTTAAAATTAAAAACCGACGCTTGGAGCAAAATCGCTTCTCCTGCCCTGAAAAGGTTCATTGCAAGCGAAGAAGCCCGCATGAGCAAAAACGCCGGAAAAACCATAACCTTAAGCAGTACGACCAAAAACTATCTCTGTCTGACCGAACTGTTCCCGTCGGAAGAAATGCTCAAAAAACAGATTGAAGATTACAATTTAAGCTTTTATCAGCTTGGGCGTCCCGGCAAAACCAAACACGTTACCGCTGCTCTGGCTCGCAGCCTGAACTTGAAAGACGAGCACGGCAATTTGGATGCGACCCGTATTCCGCCGTTTGCCATTGCCGCGGCAATCAGCAACATCAACTGGAAAGGAAACGGCAAAGCGGCACTAAAAGATGCCCAAAATCTCCGTAAAGACATAAACGCCCGTCCCGGAGAGAAAAATCAGATACTGCGCAGCACGGTCAAAAACTGGGTAACCGGAAAAAGCAAACGCTACGGGGTCGATGAAATGTACGAGCTGAATATCATCACCCCGGACATCATCCGCCAGTATAAAGAGCTTGAATTGTCGGGAGCACGCCGGCTGGCCTCTGATTATCAAAAAGCCGTCGAAATAGCCGAAAGCAAAATGCGTATCGCTGCGCATAACAACGACCGGAAAGATTCGATGCAGGCTGCCGCCGTACCTGAAACCCGCAAACAAACCCCGCTGGAAAAAGGAAAAACACTGTTTCTGTCTGCCGTTGATTTTATCCGCGGACGTTAGTTAACTGCCCCTTCTTCCAGATGCCTGCCGGAGCAGATAAACGCCGGCAGCCGTTCCCCTTTCCGGAAATGCCGTAAAATTTCGGCATTTCTGGTCTTTACTTCAAAAACATCAATGCCGGCAGGCTCTTTTTTTCGGTAATCAGTTCAACAATACGCGTTTCATTGTTTTGAACCTCGTTGCTCTTGCCCGTTTTCGACTGTTCCGGCTGTTTACTTCTCCGTTGCTTTCCTTCTCCGGATTTCCGCCGCCAGCTCTGCCCCGATTTCAGATGTTATCACTCTTTTTTCCTTGCCGGAAATTTTATCTTCGGCAATATTATCGGCCGCAACAGCGCCGGAAAGCTTTCCCCGTACAGCATCTAAATGTTTCTTTATTCTCTCCTTTTTCCATTCTGAAACTTTAGCCTTTTTCCCTTCTTCAAAATCCTTTTGCGCTCGCTCTTGCTTCAGCTCCTGAGCCGTTCGTTTTTTCGGCAAAAACGGTATTTCGTTATTAAACTGCGCATTGATATGATGTCCATATCCGTCTTGTGAATTTCCAGGCATTTTATATTCAAAACTGTCCTGAATAACCTGCTCATTTTTCAAAGAGCGAAGTGTACCATAAGACTGCATATCCATATACATAGTCAAATCCCTGCCTGTTTCCCTGTCCACAAACTTACCCTCAAGCGTATACGGTATATAAGTCATCTCCGGCAGCAAATTCTGGTTAAGCAGCGCATTAACCGGACCGGAAAATTCAACGCTGCTTCCTCCTTTTTCACGCGGGGTTATTTCATAGTTATAACCTCCCCAGGCTGTCGTGATTGATAACTTTCCTTCCTCTTCTTTCACAGACGCATAACTATTATCATACTCCGGATCTTGCAATATATAATCTCCATAAATATCCTTATATTCCGAATTTCTGAAATCAATAAACTTCCAACGCCTATACTTCTTCGGACGTTCTTTCATATCCCGAACCAAATCATCAACGCTCTCTTCAATTTCAAAACGAAATTTTGAGTGAGCATCTCTCGGAAGCGGATTATCACCCATCTCCATATTAATATTGTCCTGAATTTCCTTATTATTTAACTTAGCCATTTTAGCCTCCTGCTGTTGAAATAAAATGATCCTTTTTTCTCAACAAAAAAAGAAAAGCAATATCTCAGACATCGCACTGATATTGCTTTTTTATTTGACAGAAAGACCGCTTTATGCTATATCGAATTTAAACCATCGTTTTATTTCAACAACTTATGGCTATATTTTTAAGAATTATATTTTGAACGGCATTTATACTCTCGCACGGCTTAAATTTTCCGATAGTCAAAAAACACCGGCCGCCGGCCTTCCCGAACAGCCTTTTGTTGATACTTCGTCCTGACCCAATCCGCCGGTTCGCGTTTCCAGTCTTCCCCGCACTTTGCCGTCCAGATAAAACCAGCATCCTGATGCATCGTCCGCAGAACATGGCGCTTATATACCGGATGGTCGGTTGCAATCCGAAACAGTCCGCCCGTTTTGAGCACCCGGTACACCTCCTTTAAATTATCCGGATTGACAAACCGCCGCCCCGCATGCTTTTTCTTCGGCCACGGATCCGGAAACAACAGAAAAACCTTATCAAAAAAATTATCGGGAATCTGCTTAAACAACAGCCGGACATCATCATCATACACCCTGATATTCCGCACCGGATAATCTTCAGCCCTGATTTCTTCAGGAAGTTTATCCCCATCTTTAATGCCGCTGATGAGTGTCAGCAGATTGGCCACCCCGTTTTGAAAAACTTCCACTCCGACATAACCGTTCTGCGGATTGTTCTTCGCCTGGCCGTACAAATGCTGCCCGTCGCCGAAACCGATTTCCAGGCAGATTTCTTTTTTTGCGCCGCCGAACAGCTTTTCCGCATCAAAATCCGCCGCGGACGTTACCCGCATCTGCGGCAGCATTTTCTCCAACAAAAACTGTTTTGCTTTCCGGACAACGCGCCCTTTTCTTCTTCCGAAAAATTTCGGTACGTCCGGCACAATCCCCTGATTATACATCGTTGTCCAAATCTTCCCTGTTCTTAAGACTCGTCAACATCATCAGCAGTGCAGTCCGTGCCTTCGCCGGCAGCGAATAAAACGCCTTCAGCAGCATAACCGCCTCAGCGCCCTGCATCGGATCAGACTTATAATCTCCGTCATCTTCCCGCAGAAAACCGGTGCCATAACACGATGCATAATCGGCGGCACTGCCAATGCTCAAAATCTCGGGGCTGATGCCGTCAAAAAAATAATCTATGTCAACGCCGAGAATAGATGCAATCGTATAAAGCCTTCCCGCGCCGATACGGTTAACACCTTTTTCATATTTTTGAATCTGCTGAAAAGTAATCCCCAGCTTTTCCGCCATTTGCTTTTGGCTGAGCTGCAAGAGTTTCCTCCGGGCGCAGATTCTTGCACCTACATGCTCATCAATAGGTCCGATGCTGCTGTCATTTGCGGTTTCATCGCCTAATATTTCTGATTTCCTTTTACGTCCGCGCGGCATAGTTCGTCTCCTGATATTACAATCGTTTCTACTTCCGTTTATTTACATCATTACTTTATAAGTTGCAATAACATTTTATACAATTATACAACCATGGCTATACGTTACAAAAAAAGCGTCAGCTTCTTTCATAACCGCTACATCTTCTGGTTGTATTTATAGTGAATGAATTTAACAGCAAAGCCAGCAGCAGGCAGAAAAACAGCAGCCCGCCCGGCACAATATTGCCGTATCGCCCGTACAATGTGGATTTCTCCAAGACTTTCGGCAGAGCCGTATCCGAAACGCCCTCTTCATTCAAGCCGATTAAACCCGAAACATCGCCATTCGGCGCAATAACTGCGCTGATTCCGGTATTGGCGCTGCGGATAACCGTAATGCCTTCTTCGACCGCGCGCATCTGTGCCGCCGCTAAATGCTGATAAGGCCCCGCGCTCACGCCATACCACCCGTCATTGGCCAAAACAACCAAAAGCTCCGGCTTTTGTTCGGGATTTAAAACTTCTTTGGGAAAAATACTCTCATAGCAAATAGCTCCGCCCATCAGCGGCAGCCCGGCAACCTGCAGTTTTTTGTATTTCTCGCCGCTGCCCAGATCGCCGACGACACTGGCCACCGGCGCCATAAAGACCGGAAGATATTCGCGGAAAGGCAGATACTCGCCAAACGGAACCAAATGCGCCTTATCATAATAGTCTTTGATTTCTCCCCGCCCGTTAATCACAAACATGGAATTATAAGGAACGTATGCGCCGTTTTCAAACCCCGCCCGCAGCAGCCCCGTAATCAAAAATCCCCCGTCGGGAACCGCCTCTGTAATCTCCGCCAGATGCTCCTCATCCCTGTCCAAAAAGTACGGGCTGGCCGTTTCGCCCCACACGACCAGTTTCACGCCGTCTGACGGCCTGCTTTTACTTAAGTCAATGTACTTGCGAAAATTGCGGTAAGCCAATCCGGGCTCCCATTTAAACGTCTGAGGAATGCTCGGCTGCACCAGACGTACAACCGTTGTGCCGGGTTCTGTCTTTTCATACTGCCCTGCCGCCCAAAGCAAAAAGCCCGCCGGCAGCAAAATAAACCAAAGCGCTCCGCCGTAAAAACGCTTCTGAAAGGCGCCGGAAACCAGTATTGCCGCTCCGCACGACATTAATAACAGCAGCAAAGACAAGCCATAAGTTCCGATATATGCCGCTCCCTGGATTGCCCGCGCGTCAAAAGCCAGCGCCGTTCCCAGCAGATTCCACGGAAAACCCGTAAAAATAAAGCTCCGTACCCACTCAAAAAAAACAAACCACGCACAAAAGAGCAGTGCCCGGGCATATACGTTCCGCCCCCCTGCCGCCAACGCCGCCGGAACAGCCCAGAACAGCCCGAAAAAAAGTCCCGTCGCAGCAAACACCGCAGGAATAAAAGCCGCAAATTTATTGCCGTCAATTAACAATGCATTGCTGATCCAGGAGAAGCCGACCGCATAAAAGGAAAATCCGAAGACATACGCTGTACCGAACCACTTTCTCCACACCGGGCGGCCGTTGTTTTCCTGACCACTGCGTCCATTATTCTCCCCGCCGTTCTCTCTGTCATCGGAACTTCCGTCCCCACTGGTGCCCGGACAACAGTTCTCCCGACTGCCGTTCTCCCTGCCGCACTTCCCGCCGTCGTCCCTATATTCTCCCAACAGCATTGCCAGAAAGGCAATCAGCGCGACGTAGCCTTCCCACCTGCCTGCATACGGTGGAAAAATCAGCGTTGCAGCCACGCCCGTCAAAAAAGCAAATACGCTACGGGCAGCCCTGCCCCGTTTTCGCATCTGCGCAAACATCAACGGTTTCAGCTGTTTTGGAAACAACATCATCGGCAGTTTTCCAGCATTCGTTAATCTCCTCCGGCTTTCTGCATTTATCAGTCTTCCGCTGCGTCTTGATAAGGATTGTCAACCGAAAACTGTTCCAGAATTTCTGTTTCCAAACTTTCCATTTCGTCTGCTTCCTCATCCGTCTGATGGTCAAATCCGAGAATATGCAGAAAACCGTGCACCAGCAAATGGCAATAATGGGCATAAACGGTTATGTGTTTCTCGTCCGCCTCACGCTGCAAGGTTTCAAACGCCAGAATGATATCGCCCAGTTCCATATCGGCCGACTTGTCCAGCATATCCCAGAATTCGTCATCGTCAATACAGGCAAAAGACAAGACGTTCGTCGGCTTGTCCTTTCCCCGGAATTCCTTGTTCAAACGCTGGACTTCCGCATCGTTGCTGAGGCAGACATTAACCTCATAAGTCTTCTCCAGAGCCAGCAATTCATGCTCGCAGGCATCGGCAACATACGCAAATGCCAAATCCCTGAGTTCTTCGGCTACCTTAACCGCGTCAAAGTCGGTATTTTCCGTCCACTGCTCGTCGTCAACCGTTACATTCAGCTCTATTTTACTTTTCATCTTGTTCCTTTTTGCTCTTTTCTTCATACGCTTTGACTATTTTTGCAACCAGCCCGTGGCGCACAACATCGTTGGCCGAAAAAGTAACCGACCCGATATTGCTGATGCCTTTCAGCGTATCCAGCGCATCGCGCAGTCCCGAAATGACCCCTCGCGGCAAATCCACCTGGCTCAGGTCGCCGTTGACAACCATCCGCGAATTTTCGCCCAGACGGGTCAAAAACATTTTCATCTGCATCGGCGTCGTGTTCTGCGCCTCATCCAAGATGACAAATGCGTTGGAAAGCGTCCGCCCGCGCATAAATGCCAGCGGCGCAATTTCAATTTCGCCCAGTGCCAGTTTCTTGTCCACCTGTTCTGCCGGCAGCATTTCATACAAAGCGTCATACAACGGCCGCAGATACGGGTCAACCTTCTCTTTCAAATCACCGGGAAGAAAGCCGAGATTTTCCCCTGCCTCAACTGCCGGACGCGACAGGATAATCTTGTCCACCGCCCCTTCCAGCATCATCGAAACCGCCAGTGCCACTGCCAGATAGGTCTTACCCGTACCGGCAGGCCCCAAGCCGAACACCAGTTCGTTCTGCATCATCTCGGTAATATACTTTGCCTGCGTTGCCGACCGCGGATAAATATAGCGTTTCTTGGTTTTTAATACAATTTCGCTCAACGACTGTTTTTCGTCCGCCGATTCGACACCGCCGCAGATTCGCACCGCAGCCTTGACTTCCTGCTCGCCGACAACATGCCCTTTGCTGGCCTTTTCATACAAAATATTAATCGCCGTTTTGGCATTTTCCACGTCGTTAGCCGCCCCTTTAATTGTTATTTGATTGCCGAAACTCAAAATTTCAACATTCAGCATTTTTTCAACCAGCCGCATATTTTCGTCATTAACCCCGACAACAACCTTCAACAGCTGATTGTTAAAAAGCTCAAAACTAAGTTCTGCCATATTACAGTACCTCCCCGCTTAAAGAGTTGGTTGAAGCGTCCGTAACACGTACTTCAACGATTTTGTTAAGTAAAGAACCGTCCGCCTCCGCATGCAGATTCTGCATATAAGGCGTCCGCCCGACGAGCTGCCCCTTGTGCCGCCCCTTGGATTCGAACAGTACCGGCATAACCTTGCCGATGCTGTTCTTATTAAACTTCGTTTGATAAGAAAACAGCAAATCCTGCAAAACCTGCAGCCGCTCTTTCTTCACTTTTTCGTCAACCTGTCCGTCCATCACTGCTGCGGGCGTTCCCGGACGCCGGCTGTATTTGAACGAAAAAGCCTGAATATACTGAACCCGGTTAACCACGTCCAGCGTTTGTTGAAAATCTTCCTCGGTCTCGCCCGGAAATCCGACAATAAAATCCGAAGACATACCGATTGCCGGATTCGCCTCTTTCAGTTTTTCAACCACCCGCAGATATTCGTCGCGCGTATGCCGCCGGTTCATTTTCTTCAGCACTGCATCGGAGCCGGATTGAATCGGCAGGTGCAGATACGGCATAAGCTTGTCCAGTTCCTTATGGCAGCGGATTAAATCGTCATCCACGTCTGCCGGATAAGACGTCGTATAACGAATGCGTTTAATCCCGTCGATTTCCGCCACCCGGTTGAGCAGATACGCCAGATTGCGTTCCCGCCCGGAAGCATCTTCGCCGTGATAGGAATTGACGTTCTGTCCCAAAAGATTCAACTCGACGCTCCCCGTTGCCGCCAGCCTTCTGGCCTCGCGCAAAACGTCTTCCACCGGACGCGACACTTCTACCCCGCGGGTATACGGCACCACGCAATAGGTACAAAAATTATTGCAGCCCTCCTGAATTGCCAGATACGAACAGCCGCCTTCAGACTTGTTTTCCGGCAGCAAATCAAATTTGGAAACCGCCGAAAATTCCGTATCCAGCAGCCCTGTTCTCTTGCGCTCTTTTTCTATCTTCCCGGTCTCAATCTGTTCCTGTGCGTCGTTCAAGCGCACATACGCGGCGTTCTGCTGCCCTTCCCGGCTTTTTCCTGAACACACCAACCCGGCACTCAAATGCCGCTGCCCGGCGTCCGAACATTCCTGCCCGGTTCCCTTTCCTCTCTCTCTTTCACGAAAAACGCTTTCCACCACTTCCCGCAGTCGGAAATACCTGAGCGGTCCCAGAGCAAAATCGACATACGGCGCGCGCTTTAATATCTCTTTGTCTTCCGCCTGAACCACACAGCCGGTAACTCCGATAATCGTATCTCTCCCCTCTGCGGCTCGTTCAAGTTTGACCAAGTAGGCTCTTCCCAAATCGGAAAAGACTTTTTCCGCCGCCTTTTCGCGGATATGGCACGTATTAAATACAACCACGTCGGCATCTTTCAATACCGCTGCTTTTTTAAGCCCCATCTCTTCCAGCATATTTGCCATCCTGCTTGAATCATAAACGTTCATCTGACAGCCGAAAGTTTTAATAAAATATTTTTTAACCATATCCTCGCGCATAAATCCGAAATGTTATAAACCTAAAACTATATGTCATTCGCGGCGGCATTCTTTTCTTATTCCGAAACGGCTGCCGCCATTTTCATTATTGGCTGCAATTATAGCATTAAAGTTTATTTTTTTCAAACAAAATTTACACTCTGCCGCCAATTTGCCTATATCTCTTGCCCCTCCCACCCTCAACGCCAGACCTCTGCTGATTTTCTGCGAAAAGTATTTTTTCCTGTTGCAAGATAATTGTTTTTTTGGCACAATATAGAAAAGGAGCATGACCAAGGACTAAAACAATGGGACAGGACAGCACACACAACCGCAGCTATTTCCTTAATGCCGGTGAGGAGGAAAAAAGCATTTTCCTCTCAACATTATGCACGCTTGCCAATGCCGACGGCAAAATCAAAGACAGCGAAGTTCGCTTTATTGAAAGCCTTGCCGCCGAAATGCAAACTGAAGTTCTGCCGCAGTTTTTCAAATACTCCGCAGAACTGTGCATCCGCAATGCCGCCAAAATCCGCAGCCGCAGGCTGGCTCTTGAACTGATTAAAGATATGCTGTCGCTCGCTTACACCGACGATGAGTTTTCCGATTCTGAAGGGCAGTTCATCTGCAGCATCGGCGACGCCCTGAATATTGAACCGCAGAAAATCGGCCAAATCAGCTCCTGGGTCATCGACCGGATAATCTGGCTCGAGCAGGAAGCTCTGATATTTGAAGAAACCGCAAACCGGGGAGGAGAACATGGAAAAAACTAACCGTTCCGTTCAAAATCAAAAAGACATAAACTATTACGCCGCAATCCGGAAATATCTGCAAAAGCAATACCCTAAAATGGATAAAACCGGCGTCAGCGCCCTGTGCCGCGAAGCCGTTTTCGCACCGGGAGACTATGCCGTTGAAATCGACGGGACAAACGCCCCGATAACCACCGTACGCGAAAGTCTCGCCGATTTCATTGAACGCGACAATGCCAACAAAAATTTCATTCCCTATTCGCTTGACGCTGAAATCGCCGACCTGATAGAAAAAAACAACTGCGAAACCTCGTCCATGAATGAATATTACCGCTGGATTTCGGCAACCGCAGACATTGTCCGCCACACCGGCGACGGCGAAGTTACCGAAAGCGATGCCTCCGAACGCAGCGAATTCATCACCATGAGCTATGACCGCGAGTCCGAAATCCTTCTTTGCCTCGCCTTGTACGAAAGCGCCGGGCGGGAAAAGAACCGCGGCAAAATTGATATGCTCCGTTTTAAGCTGGCCCGCCTCCGCGAAATGCGCAGCATCGTCCGCAACACATCGGGCATGGTCAACGCCAAAAGCTATGAAGAAAAAGAAAAGCTGCACCTGTATTACGACTATTGCGCAAATTTATTGTCGCAAAAAGCAGATTACGAACCAAATCTTAACCTGAAATTAAAATTAAATATTAATCATAGTAACGACGAAGATTTGGAAGAGGATTTTTCTTATCTGAACTACCTGCGGCAGGTCGTGCTGTATATGATGCGCAAACTGGAAAAATCTTCTGCTGAAAATCAGCGTGCGGACAATGTCAGCGAAATTGCTGACACGAGGGAAAACGACACCCGGGAACAGGAACTCGGATATATGCTCTCCGCCGTACGCGAAAATGAAGGAAGATAACAACTTAATATTAAGGAGAAAAACTTATGGAAATTATGCTGGAATCCATACTCTGGTGCATTGAAGGGGTACTGGAGCTCTATTTTATACTGGCTGTCGTCAACGTTGCCCTCTACTGGTGCATGCATTTCAACATTATCGGCCAGGGCGGTCCCGCATTCAAAAAATTCCTTGCGTTTCTGCATCAGATTACCGAACCCGTATATGCCAAACTGCGTGAACGCATCAAACCCGTATCGGGATTTGACATCTCGCCATACGTTCTGATTCTGGCACTGATGCTCGTTCTGCACATTCTGGAAAAGACCCGCCATGTCCTGACCCCGGTCAGCGGTTCCTGATAAAAAAGGCACGGCCTGATGTTTTATGATACCGTCGCCGAAGGTTATGTTTTAAGGATTCGGGTAACGCCGAACGCGTCAAAATGCGGCGTTTCCGGAACATTTTCCGACAGCATCGGCGCGGTTTTTCTGAAAATCAGCCTAATCTCCGTACCGGAAAAAGGCAAGGCCAATCAGGAACTGATTAAATATCTGGCCAAAACGCTGCACGAAAGCAAAGGGAGTTTTTCTTTGCTTAGCGGAGAAACTGACCGCTGTAAAAAAATTTTCCTGCAAACAGCGCACTCACCTGAAACCGAAGAAAAGCTGCGGCAAATGGAGAAAATGTCATGACGGCGCAGGTTCTTGACGGCAAAAAACTGGCACAGTCCGTCCGGCTCGGATTAAAACAAAAAATTGCCGCATTCCCGCAGATACCGGGACTGGCGGTAATCATCGCCGGAAATAATCCCGCCAGCGAGATTTATGTTCGCTCCAAAGAAAAAGCCTGCCGCGAAACCGGCATTATCCCCTACACATACCGCCTTCCTGCCGATACGTCCGCCGATGAGCTTCTGTCCCTCATCCAAAAGCTGAATGCTTCGCCTGAAATAAACGGCATACTGGTTCAGCTTCCGCTTCCCGCACACTTGGACACAACGCAAATTCTCGGCGCCGTCACCCCTGAAAAAGACGTTGACGGATTTCATCCGTTAAATGCCGGGCTCGTCGTCCAAAAGCAAGCCGGCGCATTCCTTCCCTGTACGCCCAAAGGGATTATCCGCCTTCTCCGACAAACCGGAAAGGATTTAAACGGATTAAACGCCGTAGTCGTCGGACGTTCGCAAATCGTCGGTCTGCCTGCGGCGCATCTGCTCCTCAACGAAAACTGCACGGTAACCGTAGCCCATTCCCGTACCCGGGGGCTTGCATCTCTTTGCCGCTCTGCGGATATTTTGGTCGCAGCAGTCGGAAAACCGGAATTTATAACCCGGGATTTCATCAAGCCCGGCGCCATAATCATCGACGTCGGCATCAATCGCACGCCCGACGGTCTGAAAGGCGACGTCTGCTTTTCCGAAGCCATTGAAACCGCGTCATATATTACACCTGTTCCGGGCGGTGTCGGACCGATGACCATCGCCATGCTGCTGGAAAATACCTGCGAAGCATTTTTAAAACAACACCGCCCTTAAAATCCCCCCGCGCCCGCATTATATTAAAAACCGGCAGATATTCCGGCATTTCAACACTAAAACGCCAGCAGATATTCCGGCATTTTAACACAAAAGCAGCAGCAAAAGGAGGATACGATATGCAGCACTTGGGCAACATTTTCCTGTACAATAACAACACCGTCAACAAAGAACTTTACCACCAGAATCTCGAAAAAATGGGATATTTTTTGTTCGACACGGATAATTTGCACAAGTTCAGCCTGTATAATAAGGAAATGACGCCCAATGTCCTGCTGTTTGATTTTGACGGGCATACCCCGATTGAATTCATCTCCTCCCTTGAGCGCAAGTTCGAACGTTCCTCGATTCCGCTGATTGTCGTATCCGAAGCCCCGCGCGCCCTTATTTACCACCCGTCCATCAGCCATTACCTGACGCACGACGAAGCCCGGAAAAGGCTTCTGGATATCCTCGAAAGCTACTGCATAGGCAACAAAAAACACCATATACTTTATATAAATCTTAAGCCGTACGAACGTTCGGATTTTGCCAAATCCGTCAGAAACAGCGGCTACTCGATGTTTGAAGTGCATAATATCAACGCCGCAAAAGCCTATATGGAAAAAAACGCCCCGACAATAATATGTATCAATTTTCAGCCTGCTTTAAGCAAATCACGGAAACTGTTTTCCTTTCCCAAAACATTTTATGTGGAAAACACGCAAAATATTAAAGAAGTCGAACAATTTTTAAACTAAACATAAAAGCCGTAGGATAAACTTTCAGGAAAAAGACTATGGCTTTCAAAGACCTTACCCGCCGGATATACGACCATACGTTAAATCTGGCTTCCCGCAAAAATGCCCTGACATGGCTTTTTGTCATCTCTTTTATTGAAAGTTCTTTCTTCCCGATTCCCCCGGACATTATGATTATCCCGATGGTTTTGGCTACGCCCAAAGAAGCATACAAAATTGCCGGCGTTGCAACCGTTGCCAGTGTCCTCGGCGGCTATTTCGGCTATTTCATCGGCGTTTACGGATTCGAACTGATAGCACGCCCCCTGTTGGAATTTTACGGCTATATGAAACAATTCGGCGAATTTGAAAACTATTATCACGAATACGGCGCCTGGATTGTTTTTGGAGCGGGAATAACCCCGTTCCCTTACAAAATCATTACCATTGCCAGCGGCGTTGTCCGTTTGGATTTGGTTGTGTTCACCATCGCGTCGGTCATCGCCCGCGGTATGAGATTCTATTTCATCGCCTGGCTGTTGAAACGGTTTGGCGACCCGATGAAAGTATTTATTGAGAAAAACCTCAATCTGCTTTCAATCCTGTTTCTGCTGTTGCTCATCGGCGGTTTCGCCGCCGTCAAACTGCTGTAATATCTGCCTGCTGAAATAAAAAAGGACTTTATCCAAGTCCTTTTTTCAAAGGCCGCCGTTAAAGCAATGCCCAAATTAATACAAACAATATCAGAATTAAAACAATGTCAGAATATTGCAAGCCTGTTTTTCTTCGCTGCAGACATTGCATAAACTTTCAATATCGGCAGCATTTATTCTCTCTATACAATTCCGGGAATCTCTGCAATATTGGCACCCCATATACCAGCCAGAACCGTTATTCCAGCTGTCGTTCCGCTTTTCGGCTACTCTGATTGCAAAAATTCTGTCGCAGTTAGGAATAATAACATTATGAAAAACCAGCCTGCAAAATTCTGCCGTTTCTTTTCCCTTTCTTTGTGAAAGCACAAAATCAATATCAACACGCCGATTGAAGCTGGAAGACATCAAATCGTTACGAACAAACGGGATTATATGATTGCCCAGTCTGTCAGAAAAACGATTTCCAGATACAGTCCATGAGGACGGCAGCATCCCCCATTCTTCCATATATGATCCGATATATAAATGGCCGCTGCCTTGCTTTGACATCATCTTTATCCAGTCTTTTTCATAAACTAGCATTTCTGAAATAAACAGATTATACTCTTCGGTACATTTAATCGCTTTCCACCTGAACACAGCCTTCCCGAATTCGGCAATGGCGCCAGCCGACAAAACGCCGACAATAGCCAAAACACCAAGCATCTCAATCATTGAACGCCCGGCCTGATTAGATTTTATACTCATTTAACAACTCCCAGTCTGCAAAAATAAAAAAGCCGCCAAATAAGGCGACTGGAAGTTGGAAACTACTTGATTCAAAATAGTGCGGCATATTAGCCCAATAAGCCATATACTACTAGTATATATACGGTTATTTTATCTGTAGCATATTTTGCCGCCTTCCAGTCTTTACCGGAAAGCGTGCAAAATTATCGTCTTTACACAGACGTGAATCAAAGAGGTTTCCACACCCCAGACAGGTCAAGCCCTATCCGCATTTAACTTATAAGATTACATTCCAAAAAGCAAACATTTTTTTTTATATTCTCCACTCAGCCGCCGATTTATATCTCCCCACAAAATCCCGTTTGTTTTTCTGCCGGTATACAAAAAGCGGCGCCAGATTCCCATCCGGTGCCGCCTTGCCTTAAAGTTTCAGAACTATCTTCCGGCCTTAATCGCCTCAATCAGCTCATGCGTTGTCGGAATATGCCCGTTCGCATACAACGGATCCTGGCCGAAACGGTAAACCTGATGTCCGGCAAACAACAAATTGTCGTCTGTCTTGCCGTTATGGCTGATGTCAAACAGAGTCTTATGAATGCAGTAAGTTCTCGGGTCGCAGATTTTCCCCGTCGTCCCGTTCGCCCCCGACCAGGACGAGAACTGGCACTGAGACAGACAGCCCAGACATTTCGCCCGGTCGTCTTTCATCGTTGCCCATTCTTCCGGCGTCAGGAAAACCACCGTACTGTCCGGCGTTTCCTGAATAACCGTAAATCCGGCTTTAATCTGATTATCGGCTTTCGCCAAATCCGCAGCCCTGACAAATACCGTTTTGACATTGCTCAATGCCAGCGGCGTATCAAACTCTTCCGTTTTTTCTGCGCTGTACGCAACCTCCCCTTCTTTGCGTTCCATCAAACGGCTCAAAAACTTGTTTTTAATCGCCGAAGAATAAAATCCCGTCGGGCTGAAACGCTGCAAAACAACATCGCCCGGTTTCGTATTGAGCATAACCTTTTTCCACGCGTCGCTGATTGGGCTTTCCTGCGTAATCATCGGGCGTGTTCCGAACTGGAATGCGACTTTGCCGATTTCCGGATTGTCCAGATAATCTGTCCAGTCGCTTAACGACCAAACCCCGCCGGCAATGATAATCGGCTTCTCCGCCAGACCAAGCTTATTCAACGTTGCCCGCAGCTCTTTAATCCGGTTATACGGATTCTGCGGCTCGTTCGGATTCTCTGCGTTGGACAAACCGTTGTGCCCGCCCGCCAGCCACGGATCTTCATAAACCACGCCGCCCAAAAACTCGCTGTAATTGGCATACGCGCGTTTCCACAAAATCTGAAACGCCCGCGCCGAAGAAACGATGGGATAATAGTAAACGCCTTGTGCCGACGCAATCTCGCCCAATTTATACGGCAGCCCTGCACCGCAGGTAACGCCGTGGATAAGCCCTTTGGCACCTTTCAAAACTTCCGTGATAACCGTTTCGGAATCCGCCAGTTCCCACAACTCGTTAACGTGAATCCGCCCGTTATTTCCTGCAATCTCATGCGCTATCCGCGCTTGGGCAATACCGCCTTTAATCGCCCCGGCAATCAAATCCTCGTGCCGTTCCTGCCGTTTCAGACGATGCGACCGCTCCATGACAACGTTGCCATTTTCATCATAATAGTCGGCGCTGACCAGCGAAATCGTCCCCACGCAGCCTTCTTTGGCAAAATGCCCACTGCTGCGGCCGTCGGTTCCGTTAATTCCTTTTCCGCCCTCAATAATCGGACAGACTTCCTTGCCTGAAATAACGATGTTTTTTAAATTTATCACAAGTTTTTCCTTATAATTCCAAATAAACCAATATAAATTTTATAACAGCAATTTTTTAAATGAAAAGTAGGCACTTGGCGGTCTGTTAGTATCCTCAGAGAAACTATCATCTAAAAAGCCTTGAACAATCTCCCCCACTCAATATCATTGCCGACAATCAGCGCTATTGCCACACAACAATAAGTATATGTTATAAGGGCATTAATTGTCGTTCCCCCGGCTCTTTTCACTAAAAAGCGGCGGAATTTTCTGATCATCCAATGCAAAAAATTAAAGAACAGGATGCAGGCAATCAGCTGCAAAGATATCCCCAACCCATTCAACTCCGTTTTGTACTCCAAGGCCGCCCGCGGCAAAAACGTCATCAGCAGGCTGTAAAACATAACCAGAAAATACGTTACCCGCATCGCACGCTTTTCGCTCTGCATATGTTCGATTTTATCTTTTTCCAAACTTTCCCGCGACAGTTTTTTCAGTTCGAATCCACGGATTTTCCGGGGCTCTGCCTGTTTTTCCTTAATCGTTTTCAAATTTGCCTTAAGCCGTTCTTCGGCCACGCACAACCCGCATCCCTTATTGGTAAAATATGCGTGGTTGGGATTCTTTTTGCAATGTTTCAGATTCTTCAGCAAAAAATCCAATTCAGCCTGCCATTCTGCCGCCGTCGGACGTTTTTGCCCCTTAACAAATGCCCGGTCAAACAGCTTCATCGTGCTCTGCGGCAAAAACTCGTGAATACTGTACGGATGCGGTGCCTGATAGCTGTCACCCCACATACCGTAGGCATAATGGTACTGTTCTATTCGCTCCTGTATGGAAAGCGCGCTGTCCGCATTTTTTTTCGCCACGCCGGAAAACGGATGGATGCCGTTGTTCAACAGCTTGAAAATAATCACCGCCAAGGCAAATTTATCCTGCTCTTCGCCCATATCCTCGCAGGATTGGGCCATTCCTTCGGGATAAATATATTCCTCGCTGACAAATTCCGCCGGAAACCGCGCCTGTTCGCCCTGAATCGAAAAACCGTCGCAGTCAAACATGGCCACCGTCATCGTTTTTTTATAAATAGAAACGTTCGCCGGTTTCAAATCAATGATATAATGCCCGTATTTATGCAGTGATGCCACCATCAATGCCACGTTGTACGCCGCCATAACCCGGTATTCGTACTTGTCGCTGAGGCCGAGCTTGGCGCGAACCGCCCCTTGCATCAGATGGTCAAGGGACACCGCTTCCGCCGTATTGATAAAAGGCATCAGATACCCGACACAATACCCTTCGTCATCTTCCAAAACCGCTTCCGGCCAGGCAATCTGCACATACTCTACCCCGCCTGCACGTACGCTCGGAATATTCGGATTGTTCACCACCATCGCTTCCAGTTTCAGGCGGTTGGTATTGCTCTTCTGCCGTTCATGAAAAATCTTCGCTACTTTCGCCGGCTGTCCGACAATTTCATAAATTTTTCCCGCTGCACCACCCTTGTTCAAAAGCTTACCAAGCGTCAGCCGTTCAAAATGTCTGTCCGCAAAAATCGCATTAACCTGAAGCTGTGCCGTATCTTCTGCCATCACCGTAACCCTGCTCATAAAATCGCTGTAACCTTACCCGTAAATCTCTATAGCCCTGCCCACAAAAAAGTCTTGTCATCAGAATTCAGTCGCCGCGCCTGTTTGGTATCCAGCGTATTGTTCAATGCCCGCAGCGCCTGCATCTTATTCTGTTCGCTTTTAAGATAACGGTTAATCGGCTCAATAAACCCGTTTTTCAACCGGCATGCATCGTCCGACAGGGCAAAATTCGTTACCCCGTCCGTCATCAGAAACAATGCTTCCGCTTTGCTTATCTCCGTAAAACGGAGACAATCGCGCCAGTTACTCATTGTATAAAAATATGTCTCACACGAAAAATTCCCGTTCGCCGGCCTGGAAAGCGTATAACGCAGCCCGGTCCCCACCGTCGTTTCGCCGTATACTGCAATGCCGGCACCATCACCGATATGAAAAAACAAACCGCGGTTCTTATGGTAAACCGCTCCGACCAACGTCGCCGAAAAATTCAAAATTTCCGATTCCGATTTGCTTTTGTTTAACCGGTGAATAACAAGCCGCCGCCGCGCTATGTCAATTGCTTTTTTTACCGCCTCTTCCGCATCTTTCAGCGGCGTATTTATCAACACGTTGACCAGCGTTTCGCAAACAACTTTAGCCCCGATTTTGCCATATTTAGCCGACCCTGCGCCATCTGACACCACTGCCACGAGTTTATTGCCCGAACACGCATACTGGTAAAAATCCTGACACGGCTTTTTCTTGGCCAGATGCAGCCCTCCTGTAATTTTAGTCGCGATGACGCGGATGCTCCTAGGCGTTTTCTTCATGCCAGCCCTCAATATCGTCCAAAATATCGGGCATATTCGGCGCCGCACGGGAAATACAGGACACGCTGCGCGACAGCCAAAGGAAAAACTCCGTAAACTTCAACCCGCTTAAACGCTTGGGTGCCATCAGCGAAAACTTAGCCAGCTTGTCCAGATTAGCCCCCTGCGTGCCAACCGCATGGATAACGACTTTTTTATTCTGCTGTGCTTCCCGGCATTTTGCCGCCGCCAGTTCCCAGCCGTAATCCGTCGGTTCCCCGTCGCTGATAAGGAAAATCCACGGCCGTTTGGAGGTAATGCCGCAACTGTCATACAGACATTTTTGTTCCTCTATTTTCTGCAGCGCCAGTTCCATTGCCTTGCCGATAGGCGACAGACCGGAGGCCTCCATAATCGGCGCGGTAAAATTCATCGCGTCAACCCAGTCCGCGGAAATTTCCGCATCGTCTTTGCCGTACGCCTTAATCACCAGCAGCTGTACGCGCGAACTGGCGTCAATATCCTCCTTCAGTTCTTTTTCCAGCGCCTGCAACCCGGTATTCAGCTGTTTAATCGGTTCTCCGCGCATTGATCCCGAACAATCCAACACTAAAATGCACGGCGTCCGCTCGTTGGCATTTTCTGCAAATTCCACATAAGGAATCATAACGTCAGAAAAATCGTCTTTATTATTGTCCATTGTATTTTCCCCTAAAATCCAAACCTCGGTTTCACCGTTCCCGCACTGTCATCCGCCGCTGCTGGAAATCAATAGTGCCTGGGATAAGAATGCGGGTATCCGCTGCCCTCAATCGGCGTATTGGCGGAAATTCTGCCACACCCGCTCACATACAGAATGGAAAAAAATACTGAAGAAATCATTAAAAATTTAACTAAATATTTCATTTTTTACCCTATGTATTGCAATGACTATACAAAGAGCTTATATCAAAACCGCCGAATGTACAAAACTCAATTCATTTATTAACAGGAAATACGCCATGGTTCGCTTTTACCGTTTGCTTCTCTGCCTGCTCTTCGTTTCGTTCAATGCAGCTGCCTACAGCGGCCCCAAAGGGTTATATACGCTGGAATATCCCGTCAATATGCCTGACGTTTCGGTCATATCCGAAAACGGCATGCCGATACGCATTCCCTCACTCCGAAACGACCTGACCATTATGATTTTCTGGTCGCAGAGTTGCTTTCCCTGCCTTCGGGAAATGAAAAGCCTCGAAAAATTTTATCCCAAAGCGGCAAAAGACAACATCGGCGTTATGCTTATATCCCCGGCGTCCGAATGGAAAGATAATGCGGAAGAACGCAAATTTCTGGCCAAATACGGCGCACCGACCCTGCCGTTTTACAACGACGAAAACAACCGCCTATCCTTAAGCCTCGGCATCGGTTCGACTCCGTACACCGTCATTATGAACCGCAGCGGCAAAAAAGTCGCAACCATTCAGGGAGAAGCCGACTGGAATTCCGAAAAACTTTATAAAATGATAAAAAAACTCATCAAACCGGCTCAGGCTAATCCGACAGCACCCGCGCCCCTGCCCGCCGCCTTGCCGGCAGTCCCCGCTTCCACCACACCGGTTTCTGCAACACATCAAGCCGCCCCAAAACCTCACGACATCTAACCATACCGCCGCATCGCCGCTGCGCCGGTCTCATCGTATCTGACATACGGCTTCACCACACCAACCGCATCACCGCCGCGCCAATCTCATCGCATCTGGTGTCTGGGTTCAGGGTTCACCACTGCAACCGCATCGCTCCTGTCTCATCGCGCCTGACGTCCGGATTCACCACTCCGATTTCACAGCATCCGGTTCTGTCGCATCTCTCTATTACCGTACACCGGATTCCGGCAAGTCAGTCCCCGCTCCGCTCCAGTTGTTTAATCATCAGGCGGATATGCGGATTGGCCGCATACTTCTGCCGGGCATAATAGGCCTGCCGCTCTTTCATAATATTTTCACGTTTCTGCCGCCGTTCCCGCGCCTGCATCAGTTCCGCCTCTCTGGCGCTTTTTGGATACGTCATATCCAAATTAAACACTTCATACGCCTCTGTCAACGACGCCTGAATTGTCTGCGTAACGCCGCGCTCTTTCATCGCATAGAACAATTTTTTTATCTGGGGATCAATTCGCGCCCGCATTGCATCTTGCTGCTTTTGCAACATTTTATCATGATGTTTAATGTATTTCAGGCGCACTTCGCCGTTTTTCAAATCATCAAGATAAACGCCGCCGGTAATATCATAAACATCCGGCGTCAGTTTCAGCCGCATCCGGTACAGGAGTTCATGCGTAATATGGTCGGCAGGATAAATATCTATAAAAAGCTTTCCGGGATATTTTTCCCGATTCTCGCAGCAGATAACTCTGAATTTGTCATACATCGGTCTAACCTCAATTTACTTTCCCTCCCGATGTTATTGTTATTTTACACGCCGGCCTGCCATAAGATGCAGACAAACGCCGATAACGAGTAATATAGACAAAATATTTTTAAAGTAAAGCATTTTTACGCATCCCCTCGCCCAGAATTCAGCCTGCCCAATCCTTGCCCTCCCTCCTCTTTTCTTCCAAAGCAACAAATCGTCCGTTCCCATCCAATGCCATAACCGCCCGTTCTTTTTCGGAACAGACGGTTTATTGCCTCAGGGTTGAAAAACGCCCCATTTTTTCCGCACAGTTAGAACACACAATTAAAACGCACAATTAGAACGCACAGTTAAAACGCGTAGTTCAAACCGGCATTCAGGTCATACGCCGAATACTCATCGCCAAATGTATATCCTACGGCGGCATAGCCAGACAATGCCGACGTTATCCCGAATTCACCGCCTGCCTCCATACGTCCCAGCGTCCGGTCTTTATACGAACGGATGTCACCGTCCATTCCCGCTATCCGCGTTTTGCCGCCGCTGGAAAATGTGCGAATTACGCTCGGTTTGGCATACAGGCGGTTGGTACAGCCGTCGTTGCAAAACAGATACTCAAATTTAATTCCAAGTTCCGCTTCCAGATACTGCAACGTATCAAAGCTTGCCGTCTTGCCAACATTATCCGTAAGGTCATCAATATCCAGCACCGTATAACGGATACCCAAACTCGGTTCGACATTCAAATATTGCGCCACCGCAATTTTTTTCGCCAGTTCAGCGCTTGCACCGTATTGCATTGCATCGGTCGACGCAAAGGCCAGACGGTCATCTGTTTTAACGTCCATATCCTGTTTGCCTGCATACAAAGTCGTCAGCAATTTCCAGTTATTGCGGCCGAATTTGTAATATGCGCCGCCAAGCCAGCTTTCGGACTTAATCTGCGACCCTAGTTCCGCATAATAATCGCCTTTGCCGGAAAAATCATATTTGCCGTTGCGATACGCCCCAAAAACACCGGTACGGTGCACGCCGTCGTTATAAAAGTCTGCACCTGCTGTCATACCCTTGATATCAGCCTCCATATCCGCAGGACTGTCCAGTTCCGCACTTTCATAAGTCGCGTCAAACCATACTTTCTTTTGCGGTATCAATTCCGCCACACCGCAAGATTCTTCATAGCACGCTATACTCTTTTCAGATGAAAGGCCTCGCTCTACACTCCCCGATATGCTGCGGTTTTGTTCCAATGCCGCCTGCTGCATACCTGCATAAGCAGCAATTTCAGGCGCATATATCGGACGGGAAGGATTTGGATTCGGGTCGGTATAATCCGGATTTTCCCTACCGGACAATGCCAGATACCATGTGCTGCCGTCTTCTTCCCCCTTGGCATTTCGCACGGCATCCCACATATACGGACTTCCGACCACACGCCCGACATTAAAGTCAGACATAGTCGCCAAATCATCATTCTGTGCATTCAAAAATGCCGTCAGTGCCCCCTCATACGTATCCGGATTTTCCGCATTAACAATCACCGTCGTATTTCCCTGTACGTCTTGCGCCACGTTAATCAGTCCGTTTTGAACATTTTCACTTTCCCTGTCAACGGCCATATCCAGCCACAGCGTTGCATTGTCCGCAATATAATCCTGCACATTGACAACGGCATTTTTCCCCAAATGCGTTACCGAGCCGGACGTCAGGTTAAAACGGTTCACCCCGTTAACAAGGTTGTTCAGCATCACCTCGCCCGTACCGTCGCCCAATACTTTCAAATTATAGTTTTCTCCGTCAATACCGTCATCCATCTGGACTTTTCCCTTATTTTGAGCTGAAAGTTCAAGATATCCGCCCGCCACATATACGGCATTGTTTTCATCATTAGCATAATTTCCGGCAAAAACGCTGTTGCCGCCGTCTGCCGTAATCTTAACCGCATTGCCGTAAACCGCGCCGCCAAAAGCTTTTCCGGCCGCCGATACCGCACGATTACCATAAAAAGAGGCATTTTTCAGAACCAAAGCCTCGGCATTTTCACCATTGCCTTTGCCTTTATGATAAATGGCCCCCCCCTGCGCCTGATAGGCGCCCTCTGCAACATTACCTGAAAAAGTCCCGCTGACAAAATCAATTTGCCCTTCATTGGCAATTGCCCCGCCTTGTGCCGCATCGTACTCGGCTGCCGCACGATTACCGCTAAACGTTCCCGTAACGGAACCCAGCGTTGCATTATTGTAAATTGCCCCGCCGGCTTCTGCACTGTTGCCATCAAACGTTCCATTGACCGAAGCAATGTTCCCCTGCTTAAACAAAACTTTTACATTTGCCACGGCTCCCCCTTTGTCCCCGGCGCTGTTTTCCACAAAAGTCCCCCCAATCTCCTCAATTGTTCCGCCGTTATTATATACGGCACCGCCGGATTTATCCGCAAAATTTTGCTCAAAACTGCCGTTTATCTGGTTGATTTCCCCTGTATTATAAATAACACCGCCGCTTCCTTTGGCCGAATTGACAGAAAAATCGCCGTTAACGGTTTCCATTTTCCCCTGATTGTTAACAACACCGCCAAACAATGCGGAAAAATTCTGCATCTCCGTATTCAGCAAAGAAAAATCCTGTCCTTTGCCCACACTGAATCCGGCATGGCTTTTTCCGTCAATCAAATTGCCGCCGCCGTCAATCGTCAGGGAAGGACGGCCGGCTTTTCCCAAATCGCCGGACATTTCCATATTTTTGGATATCTCAATAACGTTATCGCCCTCTTCTTTTTGCAGTTCGGCCTTTAAACCTTCCTCCGTATCAACGCTGACCGCAGCGGCCTTGTTTTGAAAAAGAAAAATCCCCAACACGATTAACACCATTCTCAACATATCACATCTCCGATAAATAGTGATGACATAAAACGTTCGGTTATATTCACCAGTTTTACTTTTTATTAACCTGTTGTATTTATATTAAATAATATCAGTAAAAGCTGTAGAGAAAAAAGGAACGTTTTTTTTCATCATCTTCTTTCCTCCGGTTCCGTTTCTCTTTTTTATCGGCTTATTTTCCGCAATTCGTATCATAAATATCCGTCCCATAAGCGTCTGCTTTCATAAAGCTGCAATCTCACAAATCGCCTCTGTAAATCCCCGCCCTGCAATTCCCTTGTACGATTTCCCTGTGCCGCAATAAAAAAGGGCGCATCTCTGCGCCCTTTCATAACTTGCCGCCATCTAGTGGATTTCACACTCTTTCTGGTTTTTGCCCTCAGCCGCATACTTTTCCAACACAACCGCCGCCTTTTTCGGCATGGACAGGCATCCCGGACCGGCAATGCAGCCGCCTTCGCAGCACATGACTTCCAGCATATTGCAACCGTCGTCAAGCCCTTTCAACGCATAGCGCTTCAGGTTCTTAACCGCATCTTTGGTCAATCCGTCAATTTTCATCGGACGATAGTCGGCACGCCCGTCAATCAGGTTGGCAACCGCCGCCGCCACGCCGCCAGAAATAGCATAACGCCGCGACTGCAAAGAAGCCTCGTCGGCAAAGGCCGCCGCTTCCAGCGCGTTAATGTCAATACCCTTGGCTTCAAACATTGCCTGTACGTCGGCAAATACCAGTACATAATCGACATTCGGATTGTTCTCCGCCTCAAGCCGTTTTGCCAGACACGGCCCGACAAATACCGAAACAGCGTCGGGATAACGTTTCTTCAAAACTTCCGCCGCATAAAACATCGGGCTTCCGGTATTGGAAACAAACTTTTCAATCTCGGGAACATGCACTTTCGCCGTCTTGACATACGCCGGACAGCACGAAGTCGTCATAAACGGTGCCCCTTCTTCCATCCGCTCGACAAACTCCGCCGATTCGTTCTTGGAAGTAAAATCCGCCCCGTAGGCGACCTCTATCACATCGTCAAACCCCAGCGCCTTATAAGCCGCAATAACCTTGCCCAAATCGTTGCCGAACTGCCCGAGGATAGCCGGAGCCACCATTGCAACCACCTTTTTCGCCGGCTTCTTCAACGCATTCAGGACGTCTATCATCTGCGAATTGTAAACGATTGCGCCAAACGGACACGACTGCAGGCACTTGCCGCAGGAAATGCATTTTTCAATATCAATCTCTTCCCGTCCGTCGGCATCTTTTTTAATCGCATTGACCGGACAAGGCTCTTCGCACGGAACGACAGACTTATGAATAGCGCCGTAAGGGCAGTATGTCGCACACAAACCGCACTTAATGCATTTGTCCTGCTCAATAAAAGCCTTGTCCGTTACCGTAATCGCTTTCTTGGCGCAATTGGTTTCGCACGGCCGCGCCACACACGCCTGACACATCGGCGTTACTTCATACATCTTGGAGCGGCACGCATTGCATGCGGCTTTAATAACCGACAACCCGGCTCTGGCCGCCTGGGTACGCACCAAAGCTTCCGCTGCAAAATCTTTCAAATCCCGATTCGCATCGACTTCTTGCGGCAAAAAGCCCATCGCAGCCAAAATCTGCCCCTTGAGCGCCGCCTTTTCAGCCTCCGGATTGCGACGGAAATTTTTGCTCCCCGCCAATTCTTCCAATACTTCGTCAATATCGCTCAATCCGTTTTCTACAAAGGATTTCGCCACCCTTTGCATAACTTCGGCACGAATATACGCCACATTATTTTTTGCCGTCAGCATAAAAGTCCCCTTTTAATCTACAGTTCAACATAAAATGATTATACCGCGCAATGTATAAGATTTCTTTAAAAATGCAAGTAAAAATGACCGCTCTCGCCTAAAGTGCATTTTTTAGCTTGACGTATAGACAAAAAAATGCTATAAAAGAAACAATTCAAATAAATCTATGTCAAATTTATTAATCTTTTTTATTATGTGTACATTCCATTATGGCGGTCAGAGTTACGAAACTTTAGATTACAGTGTCATGTCCAGTACACCGCGCCGCAGTTACACCGAAGGGACAAAATCTTTCAACAGCCGTGCCGAACAGGAAATGCGCGAGCTTGAACCGGAAGATTACAAACATCCGTTCATAAACGTTTATTCCGAAAGCGGATATGTTTACCACACGGGTGAAACCAAAAAGGCCTTACGGCTCAGCTTGGTCGGCCAGGATTACATCTATTCGCCAAGCGTCAAAAAAATGACGTTCAGCAGTGTAATGGCTGTTTACTACCGTACCGGCTGCTCATACCGGCAGTTATGGAAGCTGGGACGTTTCGTTCCTGAAATCTGTCCAATCTTTTTGAACAAAAAGAAATTGTCCGACATCATGCTGACAATTTTCAAAAAAGTTCAAATCCGATTGGGACAACTGCAGGAAAAGGGAATATCGTTCATTGCTTGGGAAATAGAAACCGAAAAAGGCACATTCTACGTTCCATGGCACAACGGTTGCCTGATTGAACAAACCACTGAAACGGTGTTCACCGAAAAAACTTTCGCTGAACTGAAAAGAACTTACAAGGTTCTGCGTTTTGCTGAATGCAGAGGAGAAAAGGATTCATACCGCGTCCTTTGCGCCTAATTCCCGCGCTTTTCGCATCTGACGTACCCGCCAAAAAATCAAAAACACCCGAGAGTCGCAAACTCTCCGGTGTTTTTTTTGCGTCTGTAACATTGCAATCCCGCCGCCACGACACCCCCGCTGCTGCCTTAATCAGCCATACCGCTAACCCTCGCTGCAACCGCAGCGTATCCCGCCGCAGATCCAGTCTGTCCGCATCGCTGCTCTCATCGCCACGGCAAACCTCCAGCCTCCCGTCCCTCCGCTATCATGGCGGCACGGGAGTTTTTTCCTAAAACGCACTCTGCACCCCGACGATGCCGATATAATCGGTAACGCCCTTTTCGCCGTCAGCATTAAAGCGTGCCTGCACTTTTCCGGTCAGGCTCAAATCTTCTTTCGGCTGCCCTTGGTAATACAATCCCAAATCATATTCTTTCGCCTCCGGCGTCAGCGACGTTGTCAATTTGTTCAGATATATCGTATCCGAATTATTGTCCCGTCCGTTGGCATACAGCAGCGATGCCCGCCCTTTGACGACCGACAGCGGCGACGACAGGCTGATTCCGACCTTGTCCGTCGCATTTAGGCGATACTCGCCCGCCAGCATAAAGCTTTCCGTCTGCAAATCCGAAATCGCCAGCATCGGTGTATCCGCCCCCTGGGTATAGCCGCGATAATAAGCGGCAACCAGCGACAGGTTCGGCGTCAGGTTCAACGCCGCCCGCAACCCCATATAATAGGTTGACGAATCCTTAATGCCGAAACCGCCGGTTCCGTTCATCCCGAGCAACGCATCGTTTTCCATCAGCATACCGCCCAAAGTCGCAATTTCCAGATAATCCGTCATATTAAAGCTGTATTCGCCCGAAAATGCATAAGAACGTTCCGTAAACGAATGGTTGTCCTGCTCATAATCGCGTTCGTAAAGACCGTTCTCGCCGGTCTGCAGCGAGAGTTTAAGCCGCGACGTATCGCTGAGTTTCAGCATATTCTCCGCCCCATAGGCCTCATTCATCGCCAAATACGGATTTGACGTCGGCGCCAACACGCTCTCCGGCGTATCATATTTACTGTTTTCGGCATAGTAGAAGCGCGTGCTTCCGCTGTCTGTTTCGTTCACAACTTCCATCGTCGCCAGCCCGGCCCTTCCGCCGTTGTCCATGCTCTCGCTGGTCGTAAAGGCAAAACCGGTGCGTTCGTCTTTGACCGTCTTCTTTGCTCCGCCCATTGCCAGACGCGACACAGCATTGCGCAGATTCGCGTTTGAAGCGTGCGTCGTATTGACCAGGTTTTCCGTGCTGTATTCAAACGGCCGGTTCAATGCGTCAAAAGCCGTAACCGTCTTCGGCAGTGCCTTCAGGATTTTGTTCTGCATCGAAGAAGACAGCGACAATTTGGAAATTCCGACCGGCGTCAGCGAATTAAACGATGACGATGAAGCCAGCCTCAAACCGTCTATCGGCGTCGTAACCGCCGCTTCCAAATCCAGAGCGCCCTGCCCGTATTTTGCACTGTCGGCATATTCGCCCTGGTCATTTGCCGTTTCCAGCAGAATATAGGCCACATTCTGCGCCGAAAGCCACGGATAATACCCCATCAGCAGAGCCACGCTTCCCGCCACTGCTGGCGTAGCCATGGACGTTCCGCTTTCATCCATAAACCCTTCGGTAACGGCGCCCGTTGACTCAACATCCGTTCCCGGCGCTGCCAGGCAGTACCCGGAAACGGAACCGCACCAGTTGGAATATCCCGCAAGATATCCGGACGGCGCCGATGCATCTTTTGTACTGTAATCCAAAGCTGCAACGGCCAAAAACGGAGCCTCATATTCTCCCGGACCGTCATACCCGTATTGCGATAAATCCACATTACCGAGACCGGCATGGATTGCCGCGTCGTGATAACCGTCATTGCCGGTCGCCTGTACCCAAACCGCTCCGTTTTTAGCGGCATAGGCATACGCCTCAGCGTCAGAAGTATTGGCCAGTTCTTCTGCATTGCCCGCATTCCAGCCGTCAACGGCATTATATCCCCAGCTGTTGTTAAAAACTTCCACGCCTTTGTCAACCATATCTTTAACCGTAGCTGAAATATCTGTGCCCATATCCCAGCTTGCCGCAACAATCTCGCCGTTTTCAAAAGCAACGCCATGGCTTCCCATATCATTTTTATTGCCGGCAATAATCCCCGCGACATGGGTACCATGGCTGAGATTAGTCGCCACCTCCCACCATGTATTAATATCGTCGGGGTCAAATTTGCCCATCAGCGAAGTTCCGGGATTGCTTCCGCCGCCGCCGTTCATTACCTCAAAATCCCCCTGCGTCAGCCCGACCTGAGCCAAAATGTTATCCAATTCGCTTGGCGTCAGGGCTGGCCCGCGTTTTCCATTGCCGACCGTTGCCGACATATCGCTGGTATCGACCTGCAGAAAATAATAGTTTCCGTCTTTGGAAAAAATATAGTAATGCATATTCCCGGCAATTTTGCCTCTGACGTCGCCCGCCGTATTGTAGCGGTTAATGTCATACGAACCGACAATTTTCCCGTCCAAATCCCGATTATGGAACACGCCCGTATCAATAACCCCGACTTTTACCTTCTTCAAAGCTTCGTCTGAATTTGCCTGATGGCTGTAGAGCAGGCCTCTGTCATCTTTGCTGTACATATAGCCGTACGCTTCGGCGGCATTAATGCCTTCCAAAAAGTTGCTCCGGTTATATTCCGCCGTCCGAAATTCATTGGCATCAACTTTGGTCAGCGAACCGCTGGGTTCTCCTGTTCCCAGATAAACCTTGCCATACGTTCCCGACGGCCCGTGTATTTCACCGCTGCTGCCGCCTCCCCCGCCTCCGGCCAATGCAGCAACTCCGCCGCCGACGGCAAGGGCACCCAGCCCCCACCACAGGTAATTATTGCCGGAATCTGCAAACACGCTCTCCGACGAACGAAATCTCCGGCGTTTTGCCGCAGCTTCCTGTTTCGCCCGGCGAGCTTTTTCCGCCTTTTCCCGTTCAATGCTTTCCACACACGAATGCCCGGTATCCGCACCGTATTTTTCCAGAATTTCCTGCGCTGAAAGGTCATTATACATCAATGCGATGCAATACGCCGTATTGCCGTCCTTATCCTGCATATCAAACGCGTTCCGGTAACGGAACAATTTTTGCAAAAAAGCCTCATTTTGCTGCCTGGCCTGACGGTATATCTCCATCGGGCTGATTGCATAAGCGCCTGTAACCGCCGGAACTAATGTTCCCAGACAGAAAATCGCCGCTCCGATTGTCGTTGATTTGTTCTTAAAGGCCATCTCTTAGTCTCCCGGCTCTTTTGCATAAACTCTCTGTCCGCAATTATAAAACCGAAAAGACTAAAAAAACTTTAATAAAATCCCACTATTTCAGACTTATCCACGGTCTTTGCCGCTAAACTTCCCCCTGGAATCCCTTCGCCCGGACTTCATCGCCATCAACCGCCCGCCGGAATCCGTTCGCTTTAACCGCCCCATGAAACTTCGCCGGGCAAGCTTCCTCCGCTAAAACCCTGCCGTTAATTCTCCGGAGTGCCGCGCAGAAAATTTATAATTTCCACATCTGCCGGCGGAAAAGCATACTGCGCCAGCTCTTCCGGACGCACCCAACGCAACTCCTGATGCACCAGCGGTTGAGGCTCTGCCGTTCCGTCCAATTCCGCCCGATAAAACATCAATTTGAATTCGCCGTGCGGATAAGTTTTAGACGTCGACATCAGAAAATCGCCGACACGGCAACATACGCCGAGTTCTTCGCGAATTTCCCGAACAATGCATTGTTCAACCGTTTCGCCGGCTTCCTGTTTGCCGCCCGGAAATTCCCACAGCCCTGCCAAATCTTTTCCTTCCGGCCTTTGGCCGATTAAAATCCGCCCTTCCTTATCGGCAATAATCGCCGTCCCCACGATTTTCATATTTTATCCCCAAATTTAAATAAATATTAACGGTTTACCTACGACACTGATTCCAGCGGGAAACCTGTCCGTAACACTATCAAAAGTATCATCAAAAGGGAAAATAATGTTCGGATTTTTCAACAATAAAGTTTTCGACAAAGGATATCTGCCCGAATTTGAAGGGCATGAAATTTATTACCAGCAGATGGGAAACCCCAAAGGCGAGCCGGTTCTGTTTTTTCACGGCGGTCCCGGCGGCAGTTGTAAAGACAGCCATGGAAACTATTTCAACCTGAAAAAGCAACGTGTTATCATGTTTGACCAGCGCGGCTGCGGACGTTCCAAAACCGAAGACATCATTTCCCTGAACGACACCAAACGCCTGGTTAAAGATGCTAACCGCCTGTTGGAATATCTGAACATCAGCGAACCGGTTACGGTGGCCGGCGGTTCCTGGGGTTCCACCCTGGCGCTTCTTTTTGCCGAAAAATATCCCGAACGCGTCGCGCGGATTTGTCTGTACGCCGTATTTCTCGCCCGCCGCGAAGATATGGAATGGATGCTCCGGGACAGCGGCCTGTTTTACCCCGACCTGCTGGAAGAAATCCGCCGCCAGAGCGAAGGGGAAAATCCCTATACCCACTATGCCAAACTCCTGTTTTCGGAAGACCTCGGCTCTATTCAGACTGCCATAAAATATATGGTTCATTACGAATACCAGCTCGGCAGGCTGGATGCCGGATTTAAAGAGGTACCGATTGACAACGCTGCGATAACTTCCGCGCGCATCGGTTTATATTATGCCGCCAACCGCTATTTTCTGGCAGATAACGAAATTCTGAAAAACATTGAAAAAATCGAAAACATTCCGACCCTGATTGTCCATAACCGCCTCGACATGTGCTGCCCGTTGAAAGGCGCATGGGATTTGTACCGTTCCCTGAACAATGCCGAAATCGAAATTATTGCAGATTTGGGACATGTCGGTAAAAAACTGCGCACGGCTTTCCGCAAACATTTCTAATCAGACAATAAGCGCTCCCGTAGGCAATTTCGCTCCTGATACACTCCAGAACCGCCACGCGTTGCACCCTGCGCCGTCTTTTAGCCGATATACGCAGCTGCCCGGCTATCTCAAACCGCTATGCGCTTCGTTCCAAAAAGTTCATTTTTACGACTTTTGCCGTTTCCGGTTCGGCAATAAACAAGGCGCATACGCCGTATTTTTGCTGCTCTTCCTTCGAATACTGCCGTTCTACCCGCAGCCGGATTTCCTCTCTGTCATGATAACCAATCATCTCCGGCGGCAGCATGTCTATCAATGTTTTAAAATCCTGAAACAACGCAATCCCTTTTACCTCGCGCAGCAAACAGCTCTTCGTTTCCGCATTGACATATTCTATCGTATCGCCGACTCGGATATTATGAAACCTTTTAAGATATAAACGCAAATCTATTTTACGCTGCCCGCCCAAAATCTTATGGTACGCAAAAGGATACACCTCTATCAAATGTTTCATGACACATACCCCTTACAAATTCTCAAACCTCTTTCCATTTATTATATATATCAGAATAATTTCAAAGTGCAAGCATTTTATACATTGAGGTAGGTATATTTATTGACTCGTAATTTTTTATTTGACGACTGCCCAAAAATATGCTATATTGCAAATGTTAACGTATAGATATCTTTATAATTAGGAACTTTTCATTGCTTGTATTTGCGGTGATTTTCCTGATTGCATCTGTACAACCTGCCTTTTCTGCCTCGGCAGCAGCAACAAAAGAAAAATCACTAAAATTATATAACAATGAAAAAAGAAACTTTAAACACGTATCTTAACGTGTTCGTACTTTTCGCGATAGCGGGAAGTATTATGACATTTATTTCGGGGATTGACAGCATATTTGACAATCCGTTCGGCTTGATTGCTGTCTCAATCTTTTTAGGAGTAGTAATCGCCGTCATCACTGTCGGTTGTTACGCAATCCTGAAATGGATAGCCCCGGAATGGACAGAAAAAACCGTAAAGGACTTCTTCTGCATGGATGCAGACGAAGAACTGAAGTAATTTTCACCTTGAAATCCTGCCTGTTACAGGCTTCGGATTTCAAGGTTTTTTATTTTAATCTCCCACAACATTTCACACTCATCGCATTAAACTCACCGCATAAAAAAGAGACGGAACCCCGTCTCTCTCATTAAGAACCCTGGCAATTCATACAATCCGGCCTCTATGCCAAGCCCAAAACCGGCCGTTGCGCTCGCTCAGGCACTCTGTGCTTACTCAGCCTTTACATCTGCCGCAGTTTCTTTGGTTTTCTTGGCAGATTTTCCTTTTGCAGCAGTCTTTTCCGCCGCATCTTTCTTCGGCCTGCCGCGCTTCTTCGGAGCCGTATCCGCCGTTTCTGTCTGCTGAGCCGCTTTCTTGGTAGCTTTTTTCTTGGACTTCTTTTTGCCGCGGCTTTCCTTCAACTCTATTTGCTGCTGTGAAATAAGCATAGCCTTTTCCAGTTCTTTTTCCGAGCAAAGTCCCACCGCCATCGGGTTCACCGGACGCAGGTTCGCCATATTGCCGTGCGTTCCTTCGCGGATAGACGCAATCGTCGGCTTCGTCGTCCCGATAAGTTTGCAAATCTGCGAATCAATAACTTCAGGACAATTCTTGATAATCCATAAAATCGCATTCGGCTTCTCCGCACGCTGGGTCGGAGAAAGAACTTTTTTCGCCTTCGCGTTTCTTTCCTTAACGTTTTTCTCCAGTGGAGTCGCAACCAGCACGGCCTTTTCGTCAGCTTCGCAGCGCTTGATTTCCTCTTCGCTCAGTTGGCCGTTGGCTACCGGGCTTACTCCCAAGATGTTATAAGCGATGTCACCGTCGGCAATCGCCTGGATTTCCAACTCGTGCAATTCGCAAAAATCCGCAATCTGCTTAAATGTCAGCGTGGTATTTTCCACCAGCCAGACAGCCGTTGCTTTCGGCATCAAAGGTGCTGTCATATTATCATCCTTTCTTTACAAAAAACTCAACTTTTATCAAAACAAAAAAGTATTTATTCGTACTTTACCCCGTTTTTGTCCGATGACAAGCAATTTTAAGCGTTTTCTACACAAACTTTATCGCCGAACTCTGTATCCTCTGCCTCTACGGTTTCCGAAAACAAAAGCCTGCATTTTCATACAGGCCTCTGTCAAAAGTCTAAATGTAAAACAGCTTAGTTGGCAGCTTTCAAGCCAAATTTAGCAAACTTGCTGTTAAACTTACCGACCTGCCCGCCGGAATCAACCATGCGGTGTACGCCTGTCCAAGCCGGATGAGACTTCGGGTCAATTTCCAGAGTCATCTTGTCGCCGGCCTTGCCCCAGGTCGAGTGAACTTTCTTTTCCGTACCATCGGTCATTACATAAGTAATTTCGTGATACTCGGGATGAATTCCTTTTTTCATTATTATCTCCAAAAACTAAACTTCACAAAAATTTATGCCCCTTATACACTACACTTTTATAGATTGCAAGCATAATTTTGTAAAATTTTAAACTTATTTTAAAATCTTGGCAATTTTCTGACTCAGGTTAAAACTCGCCGCCATCAGATTCCCCGAATTCAAAACCATCGGCAAATCTTCGGTGCGCGTATCTTCCTGCTCCATATCCAGAACCAGTCCGCCGGCTTCTTTGACCAGCAGGATTCCTGCCGCCATGCTCGCCAGCATCGTTGCCGGAGCAATAACGCCGTCCAGTTTCCCGGCCGCGACGTATGCCAAATCCAGCGCCGTTGCGCCGCTGATACGGACATCATGGCATAAACGCAGCGTATTGTTGACAATCTTAGCCGACAATTCTGCATCATTTGCCGTCGGTCTGACTGCAACCAAAGCCCCGTCAAGTTCCTGACGTGCAGCCACACGCAAGCGCTCGTGGCTGCGGAAGCCTTCCTTGAACGCCCCCTTGCCTTTCTCTGCAAAAAACAATTCGTCGCGTGCCGGATTGTAAACCACGCCGGCCAAAACAGTCTGTCCGTCCATCAGTGCCGCGGAAATCGCAAATTCCGGATTACCGTGTGCAAAATTGGCCAACCCCTCAATACCGGAAAGGATGAGGAACATCCCGCTCTGCGGCACTTTTTCGCTCACCATCACGACAGGCAGCGCCGGCAGAATCTTGCCCAGTTCGTTTTTCAGCCCTTTCTGAATTTTATCAAAAGCAATTTTGGTAAAATCCATACTGCCTTTGACTGAGTTTTGCAGCCGCTCAATTTCGCTGAAATCACGGTTTAAGTTAATTGATGCCTTTTTTACCGCCGTAACGATATTGGTCAGCATCGGGGAAATATATGCCATTATTTCGCTCTCTCTACATAGTTGGCTTCTTCGGTTCCGACAACGATTTTCTCGCCTGTCGCAATAAAGGGCGGCACCCCGATGCGCATACCGTTGTCCAAGACCGCCGGTTTGTAGGAAGACGTAACCGTCTGCCCTTTGATGACAGGTTCAGTTTCAACCACGGTGCAAACAACCTGCTGCGGCAACTGAACCGAAATTGGGCGGTCGTTAATGTGCGAAATCCGCACAACCATGCCTTCTGTCAAGAACGGACGCGAATCGCCCAAAATATCAGCCGGCATGGAGAACTGTTCAAACGTTTCCGATTCCATAAAGTTCAAACCGGTACCGTCCTCAAACAAAAACTGGCAGTCTTTGTCCTCAACCATCATTTTTTCAACCGTATCTTCGGTTCTGTAACGTTCGTTGGTTTTGGTTCCTTCTTCAACAGACTTCATTTCAACCTGCATAAAAGCTCCGCCTTTGCCCGGCTTGATGTGCTGTGCTTTGGTGATTGTCCAAGGTTTCCCTTTGTATTCGATAACCCAGCCAATTCTGATTGATCCGGCTAACTGTTTCATTTATTCGTTCTCCATATTTACAATGTTACAATCTGATTTTTTTGAACCGTCATTTCCCCGTTCGACCCGCAGTCGAAGCAGGAAAAACATTCCTGTCCGCAAACATACTCCATAAATTTTATTTTGCAACAAAAATCGTATTTGGACAAAACTCTCCTCTTGACACACGCTAAATTTGTGCTATTCTCTACTTCATAAAATAATTATCCTGTCTAACAATTAAATCAAACTATTATGGAAAAAAATGTAAACTGCGTTTCTACAACGCCGGAACAGATGTATGCGGAACTTATATCTGAAAGAAAAGCTCGTCTTGATAGTCCTGAGATTATGCAAATTCCTACGTTTCAACCGAAAAATAGTATCAGAATTTCGGAGGAAATTATCCTTGCTAAAGACAAAAAAGGACGCTTCACCAAAGAAGCTCAACTCAAAGCTTTTGCGTTACCGAATATGCATATGCAAAAGATTATTTTTGCTTCAGCAAGACAGGGACGCCTCTGCGATGAAGCTCAGATCAGAGCTTTTGAACTGCCAAACGCAGCAGAGATTATCCTTATTCAGGCTAAAAAAGGGCGCCTCTGCAATGAAGCTCAACTCAAAAGCTTTGAGTTACCGAATGCAGCAGAGATTGTCCGTATTCTGATTGAAAAAGGACACCTCTGCAATGAAGCTAAAATTATGGCTTTTGAATTGCGAAACGCGCCAGGGATTATCTTTACTCAGGACAAAAAAGGATGTCCCCGCAAAGAAGCTCAACTCAAAACTTTTGCGTTGCCAAACGCTGCAGAGGTTATCCTTATTCAAGCTAAAAAGGGCCTCCTCTCTGAAGGAGCTCAACTCAGGACTTTTAAGTTACCAAACGCAGCAGAGATTATCCTTGCTCAAGCTAAAAAGGGATGCCTCTACAAAGCAGTTCAACTCATGGCTCTTGAGTTACCGAATGCAGCAGAGATTATCCTTACTCAGGCTAAAAAAAGGAACCTCTGCAAAAAAGCTCAGCTCAAAGCTTTTGAGTTACCAAACACATCAGAGATTATCCTTGCCCAGGCTAAAAACGGATCCCTCTGTAAAGAACCTCAGCTCAAAGCTTTTGAGTTACCAAACGCATCAGAGATTATCCTTGCCCAGGCTAAAAACGGATTCCTCTGTAAAGAAGCCAAAGAAAAAGCCCGTTCTCTCGGCTGGTTATAATTAACCAATAAAAAGACGGCCGTTCCACACAGGAACCGCCGTTTTTTTATTTGCTCAAATTTAACAACAAAACTTCACTTTTATTTTATCACAAAATCCGTCCGCAGTTCCTCCGTCGGAACGCTGTCTTCCATAATCCATGCAGCCGATTGAATAAGAAAAAAATCGTTATACCAGTCTGTCAGTTCCCTGACACTCTCAAAACCGTCTTTCCACACCTTAAAAACAACAAAATCAGGCTCTGCCTCAGATACAATCATACTTTCATGCCGCCGGTTGCGCGTAAAAAGCCCGACTACGCCGCTTTTGCCCAGTTCTTTTCGCACTGCCGCCATTTTTTCTTTAAGCCCCTCGACGCCCAAGTCCAGAATAACCCCGTCCGCTCCCAAATGCACCGCCGTTTTTACCGCACTCTCTCCGTAAAACAGTACAATCCGGCTTTCCGCTGCAGCTTTCTCGACAAACTCCCGGCAATATTCCTCATCGAGCGCCGCGTTCAACGCATAGCACTCGCCCTCCATTTTATCCGAAAAACGTTTTTCTTCACTCTCCACCCGTACGATAAACTTTTGCATAAGTCTTTTTGCCTCTTGTAAATCCCATGTTTAAGCCTTAATAATATTTACAGCATAACATATTGTTTTCAGAAACGGAAGTCAAAAATGGAACCCAAGGCAAAATATTTCCCCCAAACAGCCGCCGCCCTGCAATCACTGCAGGAAACTGCCGCTGAATTGAAACAAGCCGCTGAACATTCCACTGCGCAAAACAAAAATCAGGCAGACAAACTTTCCGTCCTTCGTCATCAAATCGCCGACAAAGCCGCGCGTATTGACGCCGTTATCGCTTCTCTCGGCAAGGCGGTGAAATAATGGCACAGGTCATCATTACCATAAACTACCGCGAATATCCGATTTCCTGCGATAACGGCCAGGAAATTCAGATAATGAAACTAGGTCGTCTGCTCGATGAAAAAGCCAAATCCCTAACTTCCGCCCTTGGTCACATTAACGAAAATCAACTTCTGGCAATGGTCGGCTTATTGCTTGCCGATGAATTGAGCGAATTGAAGAAAACCGTTTCATCCGCGCCCGCCCCTGCCGCTTCGCTCCCCCATGCTGCAACGCCGCCGGCCGCTCAGGCATCTTCGACACTAACACCCGCATCACCGGCTTCCGCGACAGCAACGTCAGAGCAGAACTCTCATTCCCCCATATCAGAAGAAGAATTATCTTCTCTTGACGCTGAATTGGCGCAAAATATAAATTCTTTAAATGAAGCGATAAAATCTGTTGCACTTCAGTTAAAATCCGTATAATATGACATATATAAATAATGGACTGCCCTTCGCGTAGAAATCCGCATGTCTTCCGGGCCAACACTACTTATTAGGGAACTGTCACTGGCAGGATCGTGGTCCTGTTATATGGTGCCCACCTTATCTTGCGGGTATCGGATAGAATGAACTGATTTACGGTCTGGGCGGTCCGCCTTTTTTCGCAAAACCAGCTGCCGCCGCGTAACGGTGCAGCCAACCCCGTAAGGACGCAGACTTGAAGATACTATATTGCGGAGACATTGTCGGTCGCGCCGGCAGAAACGTTATCGTTAAACATCTGGCTGAAATAAAGCAAAAATACCATATTGACATTGTCATCGCCAACGGAGAAAACGCCGCACACGGTTTTGGGCTGACCCCGGGAATTGCCGACGACCTGCTTAATGCCGGAACTGACGGTCTGACCACCGGCAACCATATCTGGCAGCAGCGGGAAATTTATCCGTATCTTGACCAGAACAAAAAAATCGTCCGTCCGTTGAATTATCCTGAAAATCTCCCCGGCAGAGGCTGGCAGATAATTGAAACCGCCGGCAAAAAAGTATTGTTCGCACAGGTGCTCGGCCGCCTGTTTATGCCGCCGGTCAACAGCATAACCGAACCGCTCGATAACCTGCTGAAACTATATACGCTCGGCAAAAACATTGATGCGATTTTGATTGATATTCACGGTGAAGCCACTTCTGAAAAAATTGCCCTCGGCTATTATCTTGACGGACGCGTCAGCCTTGTTGCCGGAACCCATACCCATGTCCCGACCGCCGACGCAAGAATTCTTCCGCAAAAAACCGGTTATATTACCGATGTCGGCATGTGCGGCGACTTTGAATCTGTTCTGGGTTTTGAACCTCAGGCGCCGATGGATAGGCTGGCGGAAAAACTGACGGTGCAAAACCGGCTCACCCCCGCCAACGGCAAAGAAATCACTCTGTGGGGCATCCTTATTGAAACCGCCTCCGACGGATTATGCGCAAACATCACCCAAATAAAAGAAACCTTCCCCAACGATTAAACAAATAAGCAGCCTGTCCCCAAACAGGCTGCTTCAAAAATCCCAGCAGTAATAATTATTATCTGGTAATCGGCTCACAGGTCATTGCCAGGTCTTCTTTCTTATAAAAGACCTTATAGGCGGCATACAGCAGGGAAAGGATAATCGCTGCCATATAAACGTCATACACCGGCATATAATTGTTTAAGAACACGGTAACGCTGTCCGAACCCGAAACCATAAAATCGACCGCAGCCGAAAACAATGCATACAAAACGGCAAAATACGGTATCCAGCCGATAGATGCCAGAAATACCGAAATCCGCGGAAAACGGTCATTCAATTGAAAAACAAATCCCGGAACCCAGTTAAAGGCAATTGCCAGCACGGCAATCCAGAACAAAATATAAAGCACGCCGTTAACAGCGTAGGCAATATCAGACGTAAACAAAGACACAATTAATGCCGCAACCTGATAAATGCCGCCTAACAGCAACAGTTCATCTCTGCATAATTTCATCATTTCCTCCTCTGTTTTCACTTATAAAAAATAATCCCCTACAAGATAATCCCAACCCGCGGAATTTCCACCCCGACTTAGGTTTTACCGTCTGCCCCCTCTTCCGTCCTCCCCTTCCTCCCAACACAAAAGAACCGGCAGCCCCCTGCCGGTTCTTTCCTTTGGCTTTGGCTCACGCCGCAGCACGCCGTAGCGTTTTTTGATATTATTCAATAATCTTCGTTACAACGCCCGCGCCTACCG
>ENA-ORTW01000218-ORTW01000218.1-human-gut-metagenome-genome-assembly--contig:-NODE-218-length-87753-cov-7.973648_pt1 | contig 87753 bp, 98 predicted proteins | sample MGYA00242072_ERZ509193 | MGnify/ENA primary metagenome ERZ509193 (study PRJEB26280, sample SAMEA2338813) | human gut metagenome | biome: human gut; feature: human-associated habitat; material: faeces... | reverse complement strand
ACTCTTTCTATTACGGGATAATGTTTAACCTGTCCAACTTTTGGGGTGCAGTTCAAAACGTTGGCACAACCTTTTTTTATGCGCAAAGCCCAGACTTTCCCAAGCCCGGGCTTTGTTATTACCCAAAGTTTATGTAACTTTAGGCATCAGTTTTTTCGTTATGGCAAAGTTACATTTTCGTCCTTACATTCCCAACCAAACCGTTCTTTTTCCACAAAGAATTGATGAAAACATAGCTGCGAACGACCCTGTCCGCATCGTCAATGCAGTTGTTGATAATCTCAATCTTGATAATTTCAAGAAGCTTTATAAAGAAACGGGGCGCTCAGCTTATCATCCCAAAATGATGCTCAAGGTAATTATCTACGCTTATATGAATAATATCTATTCCTGTCGTAAAATAGAGAAGCTTCTTTTGCGTGATATCCATTATATCTGGCTTGCCGGTCATGAGCATCCGGATTTCATAACCATCAACCGTTTCCGTAACCGTGTAAAGGAGGAAATAAACAACGTCTTCACGCAGCTGGTTCTTGTCCTTGCCGACAAGGGTTTCATCAGTCTTGACGTGGAGTATATCGACGGCACCAAGATTGAGTCCAAGGCCAACAAATATACTTTTGTCTGGCGCAAGACAGTCGAAAAGAACCGTACAAGGTTGCTGAATAAGATTCGCATCCTTCTGGAGCAGGTGGATGAAGCCATTATACAGGAGAACTCTGTAAAAGACACATCCGTGGAGTTGACTCCCTCCATGCTCTCTAATATAGTGGATGAACTCAAAGAAGTGCTGGAACACCAAGTAACACAGGACAAGGAACAAAAGAAAGCTCTGCGTGAAAAGAAAAAACAGGTCAGGGAACTTGAAGGGTATCGTGACAAGCTGATGGAATACGACAATCACCTTGATGTCCTTGGAGAACGTAATTCCTATTCCAAGACCGATCCTGATGCCACATTCATGCGTATGAAAGAAGACGCCATGAAGAACGGGCAGACCAAGCCCGGGTATAATTTACAAATAGGTACTGAAAACCAGTTCATCATAGACTTCCGGCTGTTTCCCAACCCCACCGATACGCTGACCCTGATCCCTTTCTTCCACTCCTTCCAGCACCGCTATAACCGCTTACCGGGTATCGGTGTGGCAGACTCCGGTTACGGCTCGGAAGAAAATTACCGGTTCATGCAGGAAAATGGGATAGAGGCCTTTGTCAAGTACAACTACTTCCATAAAGAGCAGCGTCCCTGTTATACTCCCAACCCGTTCCATGCGGAAAGTCTCCATTACAATGCGGGGGAGGATTATTACGTTTGTCCGATGGGGCAACACATGAACCGCATAGGAACCAGACGTGACAAAACAGCGAGCGGATACATCACCGAAAGTGTCCGGTATAAAGCACAAAGATGCGAAGGTTGTCCTTTGCATGGAAGTTGTTTTAAAGCACAGGGGAACCGTATTATAGAAGTCAACCACCGGTTAAACCAATATAAACGGCAGGCACGGGAAAGGTTAGTTTCAGAAGAAGGAGTCAGGCATAGGGGCAGGCGGTGTATAGAACCGGAAGCTGTTTTCGGACAAATGAAATACAACATGGCATACAGAAGGTTCCGGCATGTGGGAGAAGACAAGGTGACAATGGACTTTGCCTTCTTTGCCATAGCTTTTAATATCAAAAAGATGTGTGCAAAACTGAGAAAAGCAGGAAAGGAGCTCATTACACTTGCTAAATCTATATTTATTGGACTATTTATAACCCGATACAACGGGAAGATAGCAACTTGTTACCAAATGAATGAGAAAAAAGCGGCGTAGACAAAAGAAAAGATAACAAGACTATAAATTATAGAAAAAGGTTGTGCCAACGTTTTGACACAACCTCATTCAAATATAGTATTAAAACGTACTACCCTATTCCCACTCTATCGTTGCAGGCGGTTTTGACGAAATATCATAGGTTACACGGTTCACTCCTTTCACCTTATTAATAATATCATTGGAAACCTTACCCAAGAATTCGTAAGGCAAATGCGCCCAGTCTGCCGTCATAGCATCCGTAGAAGTCACAGCACGCAGCGCAATGGCACGTTCATACGTACGTTCATCTCCCATCACACCAACTGATTGCACGGGAAGCAAGATAACACCCGCCTGCCAAACCTGATGATAAAGAGAAGTTTCGCTACCATCAGCTTCTTTCACTTTCCAGTCACGCAAGCCCTGAATAAAGATATCATCCGCATTTTGCAGAATAGCCACTTTCTCCGGAGTAATATCACCCAAAATACGCACAGCCAAACCCGGTCCGGGGAAAGGATGACGAGTAATCAGATGCTCAGGCATACCCAATCCGCGACCTACACGGCGAACCTCATCTTTAAACAATAAGCGAAGCGGCTCACAAAGTTTCAGGTGCATCTTTTCAGGTAAACCACCTACATTATGATGACTCTTAATAACCGTACCGGTAATAGAAAGGGACTCGATACAGTCAGGATAAATCGTACCCTGTGCCAGCCATTTCACATCTTTAATCTTATGGGCCTCCTCATCAAATACTTCGATAAACCCCTTGCCTATAATCTTACGCTTTTCCTCAGGCTCCGTTACACCTGCCAGTTCTGCAAAGAACTTGGCACTGGCATCCACACCGATAACATTCAGACCGAGACATTCATAATCGTGTAGTACATTCTTGAACTCATTCTTACGGAGCATACCGTGATCTACGAAGATACAAGTCAGGTTCTTACCGATAGCACGATTCAACAATACAGCAGCTACGGAAGAATCCACACCACCACTCAAACCAAGAACCACCTTATCATCACCCAACTGTTCCTTCAATTCGGCAACCGTCGTTTCAATAAAGGAAGCAGCACTCCAGTCCTGTTTGCAACCGCAAACATCCACCACGAAATTCTTCAGCATCTGCGTGCCATCTTCGCTGTGAAATACTTCCGGATGGAACTGTACGCCCCACACCTTTTCGTTCTCTATCTGATAAGCAGCAATCGCCACCTTATCCGTCGAAGCTATTTTTTTGAAATTGGAAGGGATAACCGTAATTGTGTCTCCGTGACTCATCCACACCTGTGTATTTTCCTTCACGTCCTTGAACAGCACATTATCCTTGTCAAAAGAGCTCAAGTGTGCACGTCCGTACTCACGACTTCCGGCAGGTTCCACCTTGCCGCCATTGGTATAAGCGATAAACTGCGCACCGTAGCAGATACCCAGAATAGGATACTTTCCACGAATTTCACTCAGATCAGCTTTAAATGCACTTTCATCGTATACAGAGAACGGGCTTCCCGAAAGAATAACCCCCTTTACACTCTCATCCCCCTCCGGAAACTTATTATAAGGTAAAATTTCGCAATACGTATTCAATTCACGGACACGACGGGCTATAAGCTGCGTAGTCTGCGAACCAAAATCAAGAATGACAATCTTTTCTTGCATATAATCTGTATGGATTTAATTAAAATGTTCCGCAAAAGTAGAAAAAAGTAAGAAAATAACGGGAATAATAGCCAGAAAATCTATATTTCATAACATAATTAATGAATTTGGTAGCCGGAAAGACACATAGAACACAGTAAAATCAGCTTTAAAAACATTACTGATAATCAAGATATTACAAGGAGTTAACTTCCTGTCAACAAAGAGTTAATTTCTTGTCGACAGGAAGTTAACTCCTTGCTGACAGGGAATGAATTGTCCCATTTTTCCTACCGCCTATTACCCGAACCGTATCAGATCCGTATTTGCTCCGTACCTAAGCGTTTGGACCAGATACGGACCAGGTACGGGCCAGACACGGACCGGGTACAGTGAGGATTATTTTTTGTTCTTTTTATCGTTTTTCTTTCAAGATATCCCTGATTTCCGTCAGTAAGACTTCTTCTTTACTAGGTGCAGGAGGAGCAGGAGGTGCTGCGGGAACTTCCGCCTCCTTCTTAGCCGTCAGCCTGGTCAGCAATTTGATGAACAGGAAAATAGAAAAAGCAATAATGAGAAAGTCAAACGTCACTTGCAGGAAATTTCCATAATTCAAGGTTACAGCGGCAATCTCTTTACCGTCCACAACTTCGGCAGGTTTCATCACCCACTTCAGGTCCGTAAAGTTCACACCTCCCACCAATAAACCGAGAGGCGGCATGATAATATCTGCCACCACAGAAGATACAATTTTACCAAACGCGCCACCGATGATTACACCGACAGCCATGTCTATCACATTGCCTTTCATGGCAAATGATTTAAAATCTTGTAAAAATGAACTTTTTCCCATCACTTCCATTATTTAATTATAAAATTAAGTGCGAATATAAAAACATTTTCTTACTTTTGCACCGCATTTCAGAAATAAATGCGCAAGAGAAGAGAGATATTTGAACAAATATTATAAAACCCTTAAAAGTTTAAACAAAATGATTAAAGTAGGTATTAATGGATTCGGACGTATCGGACGTTTCGTATTCCGCGCTGCAATGAAGAGAAACGATATTCAGATCGTAGGTATCAACGACCTTTGCCCGGTAGATTACTTGGCTTACATGCTGAAGTATGACACTATGCACGGCCAGTTCGACGGTACTATCGAAGCTGATGTTGAAAACAGCAAGCTGATCGTTAACGGTCAGGCTATCCGCATCACTGCAGAAAGAAACCCGGCTGACTTGAAATGGGATGCTGTAGGTGCAGAATACGTAGTTGAATCTACTGGTTTGTTCCTGAGCAAAGACAAAGCTCAAGCTCACATCGAAGCTGGTGCAAAATATGTAGTAATGTCTGCTCCTTCTAAAGATGACACCCCGATGTTCGTTTGCGGTGTAAACGAAAAAACATACGTGAAAGGTACTCAATTCGTATCTAACGCTTCTTGTACTACTAACTGTTTGGCTCCTATCGCTAAAGTATTGAACGACAAGTTCGGTATCTTGGATGGTTTGATGACTACAGTTCACTCTACAACTGCTACTCAGAAGACAGTTGACGGTCCTTCTATGAAAGACTGGAGAGGTGGTCGTGCTGCTTCTGGTAACATCATCCCGTCTTCTACTGGTGCTGCTAAGGCTGTAGGTAAAGTAATCCCTGCTTTGAACGGCAAATTGACTGGTATGTCTATGCGTGTTCCGACTTTGGACGTATCTGTAGTTGACTTGACAGTTAACTTGGCTAAACCGGCTACTTACGCTGAAATCTGTGCTGCTATGAAAGAAGCTTCAGAAGGCGAATTGAAGGGTATCCTGGGTTACACTGAAGATGCAGTAGTTTCTTCTGACTTCTTGGGTGACGCTCGTACTTCTATCTTCGATGCAAAGGCTGGTATCGCTTTGACTGATACTTTCGTAAAAGTTGTATCTTGGTATGACAACGAAATCGGTTACTCTAACAAGGTTCTTGACCTGATCGCTCACATGGCTTCAGTTAACAACTAATAAGCAGAGTACAAAATAATATTTAAAACAGGCAATCTCGACGAGGTTGCCTGTTTTTTGTTAAAATACAACGGGTTATTCATTAAATCAGCTATTTTTTTTGCACTTTTGCAGTTAGATTATTTTTACCGAACCTAAGTAAGTATGATAAAATTAAAACTAACGCTAACATTACTCTGCTTTATGAATATAATACAGGCTCAAAACCCTTTTTTTGAAAAGTATGCTACGCCTCACGGTACCATCCCGTTTGAAAAGATAAAAACCGAACATTATGAACCCGCCATTCGTGAAGGTATCAACCGTCACAATGCGGAGATTGATGCTATCACCAATAATCCGGAAGCGGCTACATTCGCCAACACAGTAGCTGCTTACGAGAAGTCCGGCGAACTGTTGAACCAAGTCAGCACTGTATTCGGCAATCTGCTGAGCGCGGAAACCAACGATGACATGCAGGAACTGGCAAAATCCATCATGCCGTTGTTGAGCGAACATGGTAATAACATCACTCTGAATGAGAAGTTATTTGCACGTATTAAGGCAGTGTATGACCAGAAAGACCAGGCTAATCTTACTCCCGAGCAAAGCAAGCTGCTGGAGAAGGTGTACAATAGCTTTGTTCGCAGTGGAGCTAATCTCGAAGGAGAAGCCAAAGAGCAATACCGTGCTCTGAGCAAAGAACTTAGCTTGCTAACCCTGCAATTCGGAGAAAACAACCTGAAAGAAATCAACGACTATAAACTGGTACTGACAGACCCTGCACAACTTGCCGGCCTGCCGCAAAGCGCCATTGATGCAGCCGCAGAAACTGCCAAAGAAAAAGGCGTGGAAGGATGGGTATTCACTTTGCAGGCCCCTAGTTATAGCCCGTTTATGACGTATGCCAGTAACCGCGATTTACGCTGTAAGCTTTATATGGCATATAATACCAAATGTACTCATGACAATGAAACCAACAATCTGGAAATTGTAAAGAAGCTCGTTAATACCCGCCTGGCTATTGCGCAACTTTTGGGATACAGCAGTTTTGCTGAATATAACCTGCAAGAGCGAATGGCAGAAAACAGCGGCAATGTATATAAACTGCTGGATCAGCTACTGGATGCTTACACTCCCACCGCCGAGCAAGAATATGCAGAGGTAGAGGCTTTGGCACGCCAACTGGAAGGCAGTGACTTCACAGTGATGCCTTGGGACTGGTCTTATTATTCCCATAAACTGAAAGACCAGAAATTCCAGATAGATGATGAAATGCTCCGTCCCTATTTTGAACTGAGCAAGGTAAAAGAAGGGGTATTCGGTCTGGCTACCCGCTTGTATGGCATTACTTTCAAGAAAAACAGTGATATACCGGTATACCATAAGGATGTGGATGCATATGAGGTATTTGACAAAGACGGTAAGTTCCTGTCCGTACTCTATACTGACTTCCACCCCAGAGAGGGTAAACGTGCAGGTGCATGGATGACTTCTTATAAAGAACAATGGATTGACGAGGCAACCGGTGAAAACAGTCGTCCGCACATATCTATCGTGATGAACTTCACTAAGCCGACAAAAGACAAACCCGCCTTACTGACATTTGGTGAACTGGAGACATTCCTGCATGAATTTGGGCATAGCCTGCATGGTATGTTCGCGAATTCCACCTATGAAAACCTGAGCGGTACAAATGTATATTGGGACTTTGTGGAACTTCCCTCTCAATTCATGGAGAACTTCGCTATTGAAAAGGAGTTCCTCCACACATTTGCCAGACATTATCAGACCGGAGAACTCATCCCGGACGAATTGGTACAGCGCATTGTAGATTCTTCTAATTTCGATGCCGCTTATGCCTGCCTGCGTCAAGTTAGCTTTGGATTGCTGGATATGGCATGGTACACCCGTACCACCCCATTTGATGGTGACGTGAAAGCTTACGAAAAAGAAGCATGGAAGAAAGCACAGATTCTTCCTGTGGTAGAAGATGCCTGTATGAGTACACAGTTCTCGCATATCTTTGCCGGAGGTTATTCTGCCGGATATTACAGCTATAAATGGGCGGAAGTTCTGGATGCAGATGCCTTCTCACTGTTTAAACAAAAAGGAATCTTCAATCCGGAAGTAGCCGCTTCCTTCCGGGAAAACATTCTTTCCAAAGGAGGAACAGAACACCCGATGACATTATACAAACGCTTTCGCGGACAAGAACCAACTATTGATGCATTATTAATCAGAAATGGAATAAAGAAATGAAAAAGATGAAAACCTATATACAGCTGCTGCTAGTCACTCTCTTCGTACCCGTATTGAGTGCTTGCGACCAGGAAGACGATGTTATTGACATCTTCACCGGAAAAACCTGGTACATGACTTACATTGCAGTGGAAGGACAAAACAAAATGTACGACTTCTGGCAAAACGACCAAGATGCCAGAGAAAAAAGTTTTAAAACGATTACAGGAGATAATTACACTTTAGTGTTTGAAGGTGCTAACGTAAACGATGTAGCAATCGGGACTTTTAGCGGGAAAGCCACCAGTGCCTCTGTCAATGGTGACTGGAGTGCAAATGGGGATAATCGGGAATTAAAGATTACCATAAAAAACGGAGGAGGCACCGATGGAGATAAGTATTTAGGTAAGGCTTTTATGGATGGACTAAAGAGTGCATTCAAATATGGAGGCGATAATAAGAATTTATATATTTATTACAAAGAAGGACAGACTGTAAAGTTCATCTCTTTCGCTCCACAACGTAACTCAGGTAATTAAGACTATGGAAGGTTCTGCTAAAGAAAAACAAGAAGCGCTGGACAAGCGTTATATACGTATGGCAAGTATCTGGGCGGAAAATTCATATTGTAAACGCCGCCAGGTAGGTGCACTCATCGTCAAAGATAAAATGATTATTTCTGACGGGTATAACGGAACGCCTGCCGGTTTTGAAAATGTATGTGAAGACGATAATAACGTTACCAAACCTTACGTGTTGCATGCCGAGGCGAATGCAATCACGAAGATAGCACGCTCTAACAATAGCAGCGACGGTGCCACTATGTATGTCACCGCTTCGCCATGCATCGAATGTTCAAAACTGATTATCCAGGCAGGTATCAAACGAGTGGTATACTCCGAAAAATACCGTTTGGAAGACGGTATCGAACTTTTGAAGCGTGCAGGTATCGAGGTAGTATATGTAGCTACAAGTGACGAGCTACAGGCTACAAGCAAAGAATAAAGACCTTAAACAAACAATAAACTAAAATCTACGAACCACCAGCTACCGCTCGTAGCTTGTAGCTCGTAGCTAACAACTAAAAGATATGAGTACAAAAAACTCTTCCCGCTTTACCCCGCTCGTCATTGCAATCAGCGTGGTAATGGGAATTCTGATCGGAACATTTTATGCCAGGCATTTCGCCGGAAATACGCTGGGCATTATTAATGGCTCGTCCAACAAGCTGAATGCTTTGTTGCGGGTTGTTGAAGACCAGTATGTAGACACCGTCAACATGACGGACCTTGTGGAAAAAGCAATGCCACAGATATTGGCTGAGTTAGACCCCCACTCTACTTACATTCCTGCCCAGAATCTGGAGGAAGTTAATTCAGAGTTGGAAGGCAGTTTCAGCGGTATCGGTATTCAATTCACCATTCAGGACGATACGATTCATGTGAATAGTGTCATTCAAGGTGGTCCGTCCGAGAAAGTAGGACTGATGGCAGGCGACCGCATCGTCATGGTAGACGACAGCTTGTTCGCCGGAATAAAACTGACCAATGAGAAAGCCATGCGCACTTTGAAAGGTCCGAAAGGAACCAAAGTGAAATTGGGTGTCAAACGTGCTACAGAAAAGAATTTGCTGGACTTTGTCATCACCCGCGGTGATATTCCACAGAATACAATTGATGCAGCTTATATGCTCAGCAATGATTATGGATACATTCAAATCAGTAAGTTTGGACGTACCACTCATGTAGAACTGCTGAATGCTATTGCTCAACTCAGTCATCAGAATTGTAAGGGAATTATTATTGACTTGCGCGACAACACCGGTGGGTACATGGAAGCTGCCGTGCGTATGGTGAATGAATTCCTGCCGGAAGGACAACTCATTGTCTATGCCCAGGGACGCAAATACCCCCGCATGGAAGATTATGCCAACGGAACAGGCAGCTGCCAGAAAATGCCTTTGGTTGTGCTGACCAATGAAAGTTCGGCATCCGCCAGTGAGATCTTTGCAGGAGCTATTCAGGATAATGACCGTGGTACAATCGTAGGACGCCGTTCCTTCGGAAAAGGATTAGTACAACAACCGATTGACTTCAGCGATGGCTCTGCTATTCGCCTGACAATTGCCCGCTACTATACTCCATCCGGTCGTTGCATACAACGTCCGTATAAGAATGGTAAGGACGCCAAGTACGAAATGGATTGGCTGACCCGCTACGAGCATGGTGAATTCTTCTCTAAGGATAGCATCAAGCTGGACGAGAATTTGCGCTACTCCACCCGTCTGGGACGTCCCGTTTACGGTGGTGGTGGTATTATGCCGGACGTATTCGTACCGCAGGATACCACAGGAACTTCTTCTTATCTGATTGAAGTGCTCAATAAAGGACTGACTTTACAGTTCAGCTTCCAGTATTCCGACCGCAACCGGGCTAAACTGAATGAGTTCGAAAATGAAGAAGACATGCTGAAATATCTTCGTCAGCAAGGCATCGTAGAACAGTTTATCCGTTTTGCAGACAGCAAGGGAGTGAAGAGACGCAATATCCTTATTCACAAGTCCTACAAGCTGATGGAAAGAAACCTTTATGGAAACATTATCTATAATATATTAGGTAGGGAGCCCTATATAAGGTATATCAATCAGGGCGATCCTACCGTACAAAAGGCATTGGAAATTCTGGAGAACGGTGAAGCATTTCCCAAAGCTCCGGAAGACGCTGTGAAAGAAGAAACGAAAGATGAAGGAAAGAAAAAAAGAACTGCGGAAGCGTATGGCATTGTTAAAGACCCGGCACGGGCTTACCACTACGCATCAATCCCAGTCTGCTGAAATACTTGCCGCCCTGGAAGCCCACCCGGCTTTTAGGGCGGCACATATCGTCCTGCTCTATTATTCACTGAAGGACGAAGTCGATACGCATGAATTTGTCCGGAAGTGGAGCCGTGAAAAGCGGATATTGCTTCCGGTTGTCGTAGGTGACGATCTGGAATTGCGTGTCTATACCGGTCCCGAAGACATGGCAACAGGAAGTTATAGTATTGAAGAACCTACCGGAGAACTCTTCACCGACTATGCAGCTATCGACTTTGTTGCCGTTCCCGGCGTAGCTTTCGATAATGCAGGTAACCGTCTAGGCAGAGGCAAAGGTTATTATGACCGACTGCTCCCCCGCCTCACGGCTTTCAAAGCCGGCATCTGTTTTCCTTTTCAATTAGTGAAAGAAGTGCCTGCGGAGCCATTCGACATCCGCATGGATACGATTATAACAATTCAATGAAAACAAATTATCACACTCATACTACCCGTTGCATGCACGCTACGGGTAGCGACGAAGACTACGTGCTCAGCGCCATCAAAGGCGGCTATCAAGAACTGGGATTTTCAGACCACACTCCGTGGAAGTATCACACCGATTATGTGGCTGACATGCGTATGCTCCCCGAAGAATTACCCGGATACGTAGAAAGCCTACGCTCGCTCCGCGAGAAATACCGGGATCAGATCAGTATCAAAATCGGATTGGAATGCGAGTATTTTCCCGCTTATATTCATTGGCTGAAAGAAAAAATCAAAGAGTATCAACTGGATTATATCCTGTTCGGCAATCACCATTACCATACAGATGAGAAGTTCCCTTACTTCGGGCATCATACCGAGAACCTCGATATGCTGGAACTCTATGAAGAAAGCGCCATCGAGGGAATGGAGAGTGGTTTGTTCTGCTGTCTGGCTCACCCGGATTTATTCATGCGCTCATATCCTCAGTTCGACCGTCATTGTAAGTTAATCAGCCGCCATATCTGCCGCACAGCCGCACGCCTCCATATTCCGCTGGAATATAATATCGGTTATGTAGCTTATAATGAGGCACACAATTTGCAGACTTATCCCTGCCCGGACTTCTGGCACATTGCCGCCAATGAAGGTTGTACTGCTATCATCGGGTTAGATGCACATAACAATAAAGACCTGGAAACGCCTGTATATTACAATCGTGCCATAGAAGAATTGAAAGCATTGAAGATACAGAGAGTGGATAGCTTATCACTAATCACTAACCACTAATCCCTATCTGAATATGATATTCGTGATTACCTGCGCACCTACGTGGCGATTCAGGTTGCGTACTAGCAAGTCACGTCCCATCATCAGTTCCTGACGCAGGGCGGCAGAGGTCAGATGGACATATAAAATCTGATTGCGGATATAGAGTTCGCGGGTATAAGAGGCAATAGTAGGGCCAAGGATTTCTGCCCATGAGTTAATGAGCCGCTGCTCATTGAGTGGCGACTCCAGACTCTCCTGCCGAAGGAAAGTACGTATCAGTTTACCTATTTGTTCGGCATCGTTACGCTTCATGCTTCATCCTCCTCCCGTTCTGTTATGACTCCTTGATCTACCTGGAACATTTTGTAATCGCTGCCTACCTTATGAAGAATGCGATCCAGATGTTCCCGGTTCGTATCTGTTATGAATATCTGCCCGAAGTTATCACCGGCTACCAACTTGATGATCTGCTCTACGCGAGAAGCATCCAGTTTATCGAAGATATCATCCAGCAGAAGCAAAGGTACTGTGGTGCCGGTCCTTTTCAGGAAATCAAATTGTGCCAATTTCAAGGCAACAAGATAGGTTTTGTTTTGCCCTTGCGAACCTTCCCGCTTGATAGGAAAATCACCCAGAAGCATATTCAGTTCATCTTTGTGAATGCCATGCAGAGAGTATCCCATAATCTGGTCACGTACACGACTTGCTTTTATTACATCCAACAGGGATGCATCACGGGCATGCGAATCATAAGTCAACCCGACCTGCTCCTTATCTTGTGAAATAAAAGAATAAAATGACTGGAAAATAGGAATGAATTCACTGATAAAAGCCTCCCGCTTACGGAAAACAATCTCGCCGGCCTGTGCCATCATCTCTTCCCAAATGAGAAACAGCTCTTCTTCTACCGGCACTTCACTTTTCAACAACGTATTTCGTTGAGCCAACGCTTTATTATAGCGTATCAGAGCTTCCAGATACTCTTTATCATACTGCGAAATTACGACATCCATAAAGCGCCGACGCTCGTCACTGCCTCCGGCAATCAATTCCGAATCGGCAGGAGAAACCATGACCAAAGGCAAGAATCCGATATGATCGGACAAGCGGGTATATTCCTTTTTATTCCGCTTGAATTGTTTCTTTTGCCTGCGCTTCATACCGCAATAAATCTCTTCCGGCGTACCGTCGGGAGCCTCATAGAAGCCTTGGATGACAAAGAATTCCTGATCATGGCGGATGTTTTGCGAATCGATGGGATTACCCGAACTCTTACAAAACGAAAGGAAATAAATGGCATCGAGCAAATTCGTTTTCCCCATGCCATTCTGTCCGAAAAAACAGTTCAACTTGGGTGAGAATGAGAGCTCAACTTGTTCCAGATTCTTATAATTAAGTATGGATATACGTTTCAGTATCATATTACAACTGTAAATTCAGTTACAAAGATAATGCAAAATCTCGATTTAGTGAGCGAAAAGAGAATTCATTCTTTTTTCCGAATGTGAGAGATTTATCTAAACCGAATGCAGTACCAATATAAGCATGCTTATTTTTAATGCGGAGGTAAAGCCTAGCTCATCAAAAAGTAGGAAGAATTTCGGGTTTTCAAGTGTAAAAGAAAAAAAGATGCCGCTAAATTTCGTTGATACCTATAAAAAAGTTACTTTTGCGGGTCGAAATGGCTAAATAAGAATAATAACAAAAAGAATATATAAAATGGCAGAACAAAAGAAAGCTAACGAAGCCCTGAATGTGGAAGAAGCATTGTCACAATCGGAGGCATTTCTCATTAAAAACAAAAAAGCAATTATCGGCGCTGTAGTAGCAGTAATCATCATCGTAGCCGGTATAGTAATGTACAAGAACCTTTATGCTGAACCGCGCGAAGAAAAAGCACAGGCTGCATTGTTCAAAGGACAGGAATACTTTGAGGCCGACCTTTACGAACAGGCATTGAATGGCGACAGTATCGGATTCGCAGGTTTCGCTAAAATTGCTGATGAATACAGCGGAACCAAAGCTGCCAACCTGGCAAAAGCATATATGGGTATCTGTTACGCTCACCTGGGACAATACGAAGCTGCAGTGAAAGCACTGGATAGCTTCAGCGGAAAAGACCAGATGATAGCTCCTGCAATGAAAGGTGCAATGGGTAACTGCTACGCACAATTAGGCCAGTTGGACAAAGCTGCTTCTATGTTGCTGAGCGCTGCTGACGAAGCTGATAACAATTCACTCAGTCCTATCTACTTGCAACAAGCCGGAGAAATCCTCGTTAAGCAAGGCAAGTATGACGACGCTATCAAAGCATATACCAAGATTAAGGACAAATATTTCCGTTCTTACCAGTCAATGGATATCGATAAGTACATCGAACAAGCCAAACTGCTGAAGAAGTAATATACCTTATTATTATATAGTATATCAGACACGGGTTACACAGATTTTACACGGATAAAAAAGAAACAACCGTGAAATCCGTGTAATCCGTGTCTTTTTTATCCCCCTTTTATTTTTAATTATTAATTTTAGAATAACTATGGCAACAGCTTATCATAACCTTTCAGACTACGACTTCAACTCTGTTCCTGACGCTAAAGAAATGAAGTTCGGCATTGTTGTTTCTGAGTGGAACTTCAATATCACCGGAAAACTTTTAGAGGGCGCAATGAATACTTTAAAAAAACATGGTGCCAGAGACGAAAATATTTTGGTGAAAACTGTTCCGGGTAGCTTTGAATTAATTTTTGGAGCCAACCAATTCATTGAATATAGTAATGTGGATGCAGTTATTGCAATTGGTTGCGTAGTTAGAGGAGATACTCCACATTTTGACTATGTTTGTATGGGAAGTACCAACGGAATTGCTCAACTGAACGCAACTGGCAACGTACCAGTTATTTACGGATTAATTACTACCAATACAATGGAGCAAGCCGAGGACCGTGCCGGTGGCAAACTGGGTAACAAAGGTGACGAATGTGCAATTACTGCAATAAAAATGATCGATTTTGCTTGGAGTTTACAAAAATAGTCGTATCTTTGCACCGCAATTGAGAAACAAAGCTACTCAATGAGAGAATTGAGATAGATTTCAAAGTGCAAAAGGGCAAATACCAGAGTGGCCAAATGGGGCAGACTGTAAATCTGCTGGCTTACGCCTTCGGTGGTTCGAATCCATCTTTGCCCACAAAAAATTGCGGAAGTAGCTCAGTTGATAGAGCATTAGCCTTCCAAGCTGAGGGTCGCGGGTTTGAGCCCCGTCTTCCGCTCTTAGAGAGAATCCTGATAGTCAAGCAATTAGCTATCAGGATTTCTCTTTTTTTATAGTCCATAAAACTACAAATTTAGGCGGTTTCAGAGGTTGCATGTAAACCAAGATGTAAACCAGAAAACGCGTATGAATGCCTCTGTATCAGTGGTTTGTTACAAATCAAAGACATTATCTAATGGTGAAAGTCCATTAATGCTTCAAGTTTCTAAAAGTGGAAAGCGTAAATATCAAAGTTTAGGCATATCTATTAAGCCTCGCTATTGGGACTTTACGAGAAATAAGCCAAAGCCTAATTGCCCCAATAAAGATTATATTCAGAAGATAATTCTCGATAAGCAGACTGAACTTCAACAACGAATGTTAGAATTGAACTCTGAGCAGAAGGAATACACTACTACTACCCTATTAAATGACGAGAACAAGAAGTTTGAACTTAAAACGGTCAGCGAATTCTACCAAGAATTAATAGAGGAATACAGAGTTAATAATAAGTGTGGAAATCGACTTATTTATAAAAGCTCTTATAACTCACTTAAAGTTTTCACGAATGATAAATTAGATATTCCATTCAGTGCAATAGATATTACATGGTTGAATAAATACGAGAGATGGCTACGTTCTAAAGGCAATGAGGAAACAACAATGAGTTTAATGTTCCGTACTCTACGCAGCACATATAATAAAGCTATCAAAGCGAAATGTGCTCGTAAATCTGAATATCCATTTGATGAATTCAAAATTAATAAATTTGATGTCAGCACACAAAAGAGAGCTATCGCCAAAACTGAAGTATTGAAATTCACTAAAGATGTACGTCCTATTGGTAAACGACAATATATTCAACTGAGTAAAGACATATTCATGTTCAGTTATCTATGTGGTGGAATCAACTTCACAGATATAGCTAATCTAACAAAAGCCAATATCATAGAAGGAAAGAGACTACATTACATCCGTCAGAAAACAGGCAAGTTAATAAAAATAGGGCTATCAGAAGAAGCAATGAAGATTATCGAACGATATGCAACGGAGAGCAAAGGATACCTGTTTCCTATCCTAAATGCTAATCTTCATAAAACACCCTTGCAGAAACAAAACAGAATTCATAAGATATTGGGTAAGGTCAATATCAATTTGAAGCTGATTGCAGCACAATTAGGTGTTGAAGGAAATCTTACCACTTATGTAGCCCGCCATTCATTTGCCAGCGTTCTAAAAAAATCAGGGGTAAACATAGCACTAATCAGTGAAGCATTGGGACATTCTGATATAGCGACAACTCAAATATACCTTGATAGTTTTGATAATGAACAGATAGATGCAGCTATGAAGAACCTTCTCTAAAAAAAATGCCACTTTATTTTTACGGTAAGGTGGCATTTCTTTATCTTTACACTCAAAAATAAAACATGGAATATCAGATAATACCTATCTCTTCATTAAAAAGAATAGAATCATGGCTGACTGACGAAACAGGTTTCAGCCTTTCAATGCTCCATAATGAATTGGATTACATTTCAGATGTATATCTTCTTGGCAAGCAATTCCCTGTAGAAGTGCAAGACCTGTATCTATCAATAAAAAAAGAAGAGCAGGACATCCCATATCCAAACAGGGGAACAGACGAAGACAAATATAAATTCAGTCTGACCGTTGGAAAGAATCTCGTTCTCGAAAGTGGCGATTTCGAAGCTGACTATATTTTGAATCTGTGGAACTTGTACGACACAAACGAAGACTCAGCTTGTGAAGAACAAGACCAAGACGTATTTAATGGCATCCTTCTTATTGTAGCCATCTATTATAAATATACGCAGACAAATGGCTATTTCGACTTTGGAGACTACGTTGCAGCCCCTGAACAGATACAATACACATACTCCGTCCGCCCTGATATGCTGAACTTATACAAGATGTTCCATGAGAAGAAAAAGACGAAGAATAACACGATTACGATTGAGTATAACAAACAGAAGATAGAGCTAACCAATGATGACAACTGGTTTCTCAATATGATAACTCCTTATCTTGATAAATATTTAGGCATACCTTCTTTGGAGGAAGCAGAAGCGGAGCTTAATAAGGATTACCCCACTACAGGTAAAAGAGGCAGGAAACGTGAAAATGCAATTCTTGATACAGTAACCCTGAGTATATATAATCTATTGCGTCATTCTTCTTTCGCAGCTAAAGGCAAAGGGCTTACAGATAATGAAGGGAAGTTCATATTATCGCTTCTTGTGTACCTTCGATTGATTGACGAGGACAGTTCTAAAAATGACATACTGAATCTACGTGCCACAATCAGGAATCTACAGAAATATGAAGTTCGCCCCAACTGGTGGAGAATTCCCATGTGTAAAACGTCTCCCAATAATCCAGTTGAACATCTGAAATCCTATTGGTAAAACACATAAAATAAAAAAAGAAAATAGCCTTACATTAATTTGTGAGGCTATTTTTTGTATCTATATATAGCTAATAAACAAGGTATTATGTCTTTATTTCCCACATAAAGAATTAAACATAAAAAAAGGGAATTCTTTATGTTTTTTTCTTCTTTTCATAGGCTTATCCCTCCATATATCTTTGCACCGTAATCAAAAACGATAAGGCGCCCAGTTAATGATTACATCAACAAATTGTATAACATTAAAATTTAGAAATTATGAACTCAAATCAAAACTTTACAATGGTAGAAAACAAAGAAATGAAATCTAATAACTTAATCGTGGTAAATATGGAAGAATTAACAAAAAGACTCAAAAAGGAAGAAAAGGTATTGCAGCAGCTTGAAAAGAACAAGGCTGACGCATCAGTTATCACAGTACAAGAACAAATCGTCAGCCAGTTAAGAACACAGCATGAAGAAGCAACTGCAAAAGAGGTACAGGCAAAAGAGTATATCGGTGACAGCTTTATGACATTCTCCGTTGTGGATGATGAAACGGGAACACGCAGCGAAATACAGAAAAAAATTGCTTTCGTAAAGCATAACCGTCCTATTAATAACAAGAAAGTAGACGGCTTCATTTCAATCATCGCCAATAATAAATATGATACAGCCTATCCCATTATTGTTATTGAAGCTCAAAGGCTCTTTGCAAAAGGTTATGAGGTGACAAATCTTAAAGGTGAGAAGCTGACACAAGAAGAAGCAAAAGAGTATTTCTGTATCTTGGACGGACAGCACAGGAGCAAAGCTTTCGCCAAACTAAATATCACAAGCGGAACTTCCTATACAATGCCCAATGTACATGTAAGAGAAGTGGAGAATATCGGTGAGTATTTGGTGAACATAAATAATATTGGTACAAGCTGGACTCAAAAAGATAGAGTTACAGTAGCTGCACTGACAACTAAAGACGAACTGTTTATAAACATGGCAGACCTGTTGAATGAGGGTTTCAACCAATCTACCGCAATGCTAATCTTTACTGGAAAGAAATTATCAAACGGTCAGATAAACCATGCCTTGAAAGGCGAAGAAATCAAACTTCCCAAAGATGCCAAAATAAATATTGAAAGAGGAAACAAGTTTGTCACCCTTTGTAAAGCTGCCAATATCAAAGTACAGTTCATCACCAAAAGATATTTTATAGACGGCTTCAATTCCTATGCGACCGCAACAAGTGAGGAGGATGCATTTGAAGCGTTGGCAAAACTGAAAAAACTGAAACTGACAGAAGAAATACTGAAAGAGATTAAAGGTAACGATGACTTTATCAATCTACTGAAAAAAACATTGCAAACGGCATAACACTAACAGAGCCTGTGTGACAGGCAGGCTCTTTCATTTTTCCCTTATTTAACAACCAATAATAATCAAATATCTACTTCTTATGAAAGTACCTTTATTATTAAATTACCAGCAGACAGCAACGGTTAATTATTCCATACTTACAAAATTCAAATCTGCCAACATTTACAGATTTTTCTGCCTTTCCCTTTGCAGGGATGAATGGTACTATGTGAGAGTTACTTTGGACGATATTAAGAAGTTGACAGGTGATAAAAGCCTCAGTAAATTCAATAATGATTTCAGAGAATATTTAGAGATAAAAGCATATAGTCTTGACAAAGGTTATGCCTATAAAACCAAAAGGAATATTTACCATGTTCCCGCAATGGAAGAGAAGTGTATCACAATATCCAATAAATTTCTCCAGTACGAATTGAATACGACAGTAAAGGGCTTTTTCATTCAGTTAATGCTATTATCCCAATTCAGCAGTATGGTTTTAAACAAACAGAATGTTATTAAAACTTTACACCTTGATAAAAAGACCTACGACAAATACTTAATTGATTTACAGATTTCAGGACTGGTTACCAATGGCAATATCTTGAAATTACATACTGACAGTATTTTACTGAATAATGATTTTAGCATGCAAAAAAGACAATCGACATACAGGCTACTAAAAGATGAACAGCTTAAAGTCGATATGAAGTCTATTATCTCATAGTGGTGAGGAAAACATTACCCTTATTAATTATATAATATAACTAACTTTTTTCCCTGTACCTACCTGTTTATAAGTAAAGAGTGCAATAAAATTGTTTTATCCATTATAAAGTTTGGAGAAACAGCTATTAAAGAATCAGAGATATATCTTAACTTTATAAAGGCTTGGTAGTGGGGAAAATCTTATCTTTATTAATTATATAATATAACACACATTTTCCCCTATCACTAAAGATTATACGCTTTAGATACTAATAAAACTCATATCTTTGGGTGACAGGTTAATCATTTTCATTTTTAAAGATTAAGAGTTACTTATGGTAAACCTTCATTTTGGAAATACGGTAGTAAGGGATGCCCAATAAGATAAAATGAGACGACTGTAGAGACTTTAATAGGTGTGAAATAGTACCTTATCAAGTGGATATAAATAAGCCGCCAGTGGACACATTTGTATATGTACCCGCTTGCGGCTTTTTCTGTATAGGGATGAATCACTTTGATGTATGGTTGTATTTATGCCTTTTTGCAAGCCGTCCTTTGGGAGTAAGGTCAAGTTCTGAGGCGGCTTTTATCAATCGAGCAAGCAATTCAGGTGAAATCTTCAATGGTGCTTTATCTATCTGAATTGTTGTCTTATAACGGATGCAGTGCTCTTCTGTTTCATCCGTAAAGGTAGTAATGGCATTGGGTACGATTGGTATTCTGATAGTGGTCATTGTGTTTTTAAATAAAATGTCTTTCTAATATGATTAATCTGTTTTCTTTGCTTGCGATAACCTTGTGTCTGTATCCATACGCCAATATGGACTTTATTATCTCTGATGTTATTTTTCAAGGCTAATTCACGTAAATCCTGATAAGTGTATATTGTTGGCATAGATGGGATAAATATAAAAAATGAAAAGTGGCAAGCGACGGAGTAGACGCCGAATACCCCGTTTTTTTGCCACTATCCTACAAAATGAAAAAGTCGCTCTAAATACAATGCTTATAGAGGACTACCATTAAATCTATTTAGCTGAATTTTATCTATGGAAGATTGAAAGGTGAAAGATTATAATTCCTGAGAATGAGCATAATTAGGAGATATGAGCTATTCAGGAACATGTATATTTTTCTTTCTTGTGTACTACAAATTTACAAATAAGAAATCAGGTAAAAAAACGAACGGTGCATATTCTTGAAACATTGCCACTATGTTGATACCACTTTCTGTAGTGGTCGTGACTACTTCCACCTCTATGAAATTATACATTTATGCGCACGATAAAGTACGGGTACTTATATAAAGATACCCCTCCCCATCATTGCTAAAGCTGAAATATATATAGAGCTGTTTCTCATAGGTTTATGAACTGAAAAGTTACAAGAAAGAGCGTGTAGAGTTAGTTATAAGCACAAATGTCGAGTACGCTCTAACACCGCCCTAGGGTATTTGAAGAAAAATGAAAATATTCATTGCTTCATCCTATCAATTTATAAACCATTTAAAATTAATTCATTATGAGAAATTTAGTTATTGGCAATTTGCCACAGAGCAGAAGAAGTTTAAATTTAGGTGAGTATGCAGAAGACGCTACTTTAGTAATGGAAGAACAACCCACAAAAGAAAAGAGACCGTTATTCATTGAAGCTAATACTATGGAAGCTACTTTGGATCATCTAAAGAGTGACTGCATTATCCCTGTATTCGCAAAGGATAATGAGGCTACCTTATCACATGTGGCTTTCATTGAAACAGTGCAAGACGCTGCAAGGACATTCTTTCAAGGTGAACAAATAGAATTGCCTGACATTCGTGTCTCTCATGTTATTAAAGGCAGAATACCCGAAGCAATTCATAAGCCTGCCAATCAATTACTGGAAAGTGATAAGACTATCTATTACGAAAGGTGTGCTTTTGTGATTGAAATACCTACTATCTATGAGACAGTAAACGGTAACAGGTTGACTCTTACTATTGGTGGAGTTCGTGCGTATAACCATACGAACTTATACAGTAAGAAGACCGCAGAACGATTTAAAGTATTCATAGGTTTTACCTGTAAGGTGTGTACGAACTTGTGTGTATCAACTGACGGGTATCTTTCATGTTTGGAAGTCACTAATACAAATGAGTTATATCGTGCCATCTTGGAATTGTTCAATCGTTATGATCCAGCCAAGCACATACATTTGATGCAGACTTTAGGCAATACTTACTTAACGGAACATCAATTTTGCCAATTACTTGGAAGAATGAGACTTTATCAATCATTACCACAGAGCCAACAGAAAGCCATACCAAGAATGTTACTAACTGACAGTCAGATTAATAATGTGGCAAAGTCTTATATTCAAGATGAGAACTTTGGCAGCTTGGGAAGTGACTTATCAATGTGGAAATTCTACAATTTACTGACAGGTGCAAATAAGAACAGCTATATAGACAGTTTCTTGGATAGAGCTTATAATGCTACAGAGATGGCAATAGGCATAAATGCCGCTCTGCATGGAGACGATAAATATAGATGGTTTATTGATTGATTGAAACGGGGAATATTCTGAAATACGGGTATTCCCCTTTTTATTAACTACTTAAAATTGAAAATCATGTTTTATAAGAAACTATTCATTTGGTTATTTTGGTTGATAATCGCATTGTTCACTGGTTGCCTACCGCTTATTTTGATAATCCTATGTATTCCAAGCTTTATAAAGCAGGAAGCAGAAAAGCCACCTGTAAAGTGGATGAATAACAGTAGACCAGTGAAAAGGAGATATGAACGGTATGAGAATGAAATCAAAAAATGAATGTGTTCAAATAAGTCTGTACAGGTGGTTTGAACACGCTTCCTTCTGTTATCAATTTAATCTTTGAATAATATGAAAACAAAAGCAGTGATATATGCCCGTGTCAGTTCGTCAAATGACAGACAGGACACAACAAGGCAAATAGAGGATTTAAGGAAGTATGCCGTTTCTCAGAATATAGAAATCGTGAACGTATTCCAGGAACATATAAGCGGTGCAAAGAAGAATGAGGAAAGGCAAGTTCTTACAGATTGCTTGAATTATTGCATTACTCATTCAGTCAACTATCTGTTATTATCAGAGCTTTCGAGACTTGGAAGAAGTACATTGCAGGTTCTTCGCTCTTTAGAAGTACTGCATGAGGCAAAGGTATCTGTTTATATACAGAACTTGGGGCTTTACACATTACAAGCTGATGGCAAGGTCAATCCCATTGTTTCAGTATTGACTACTATGTTGGCAGAAATGGGAAACATAGAACGGTCAAACATACAATACCGCTTAAATAGTGGAAGGGCTAACTATATTGCCAAAGGTGGAAAGCTGGGAAGAAAGAAAGGCAGTGTGAAGACAGAAGAAAAGAAATTGGAAGAATACAGAGATACCATAGCTTTACTAAAGAAAGGCTATTCAATCAGAAACATAGCCAAACTACAAGGTATTGGTATTTCTACAGTTCAGAGAATTAAGAATCAATTTGTAAAATAATTGATTGCAAATACAAACGCTTTTCGTATATTTGTGGCAATTCCAGAAATGGAAGGACATATTAATTTTACGAAAGGCGTTTTGCATTATCCTTGTCTCTAAATTTCGCCAAAATTTTACAACTACAGGGATATGCACAACGCCCACACTAATGTTATATACCTATCTTATTGATAGCCTATATATCGTTTTGGTGTGGGTAACTGTTGTGTATTTGTAGTTGGGGTGTTTGGCGACACCTAGAGACAGATATACAAACAGTTCTCACACCTTTCTTTTTTATAAACGTATCCATAGGGGAACAGGATACATAAAACGATATATGCTATGAGATTTCAAGACTGTATTCACCCTAATGTAGCCTATTATTATACAAAAAATAGTGCTTTAAATTATTTTGTCTTGTCTCTTTATAAAATCAATCTAATATAATTATGTCTGAGAGCGAATAAAAAAGCATAATAGCATCTTTGTTAACAAGATACTATTCGTTTCTGTGCTTTTCATTTGTACAACACTATCCAAAGGAAACAAGATAGATAAAACAAAGATAATACGAAACAGAAAGACATTTTTAGAATAATCCATTATATAAGTAACAATGCAATGGAAGCATTTCATACAGCAAAGATGGTATTTCGTACAAATAAAGTAATTGAGTTAATAGTATTTTAATTTATAACCTAATTTTACGTAAAATTTTAATCAAAAATATAGAAATATGGAAGTCTTATTTAGTGCCATTGGCACGATAGCCGTTGTTGGATATGGAGTTTATTGCGTAATAAAATATTTTAGCAAATAAATTCTATAAAGCAATTTATTAGTTACTAAATTAAAAGTATAAAGAAATGAGTAAAGCGTTAATGTGGATTATTGGCATAATTGCCTATATTTTTCTGGGATGGATAGCTAAAGATATAATATTTTCAATGATTGAAATAACTCCAGAAACAACTTTAGGAGATATTCAAACTTATGAATATATTATATATTCTGCAATTTCCGTTATAATACTTATTGGCATTGTACTCTTAAGAGACGACGATTACAATGCGTCAGTAGGATCTCCTATACTATTGGTTATCGCTTCTTGTGTGATAATATGCAACCTACCTATTGTAATGGGAACTCTTATACTGTATAACTTAGTTAATGTTATAGCCATTATCTGGGGAGCTTATTGCACGAGTAATGACTAAACTTCAGGACAATCATGAAAAAGAGTATTTGTTTTTTATTGTTTTTATATTGGGGCTTATTGAATTTGTATTCACAAAACAACCCAAACAGAACATATCAAGTGAAATACTTCATTACCAATAGCAATAATATTGTCTCTGACAATACGACCTTAATAGTTACCAGTAATCGTATAACAATACAAAAAGATGGATATGCAAAGTATTGGGAATGTGAGTATAAAGGTGTAAAAATAGACAAGAGAGACCAAAATGTATCATTTAAGTACCACTATTATCTTACAAATGATAATGTTAAGTTGATTATTAGTGACTATAAAGAGGTAAAACACAATGGAGTGTTTTATTATAGAATAGTTTTTAATGGTCAAACACTACTGGCGTTATAAAATCTACAAGACTTATGGAAGATTTAGTAAAATCCTTTTTTTTATTAATTGTAATTTTAGGTGCTCTAGCATTAGCGCAGTTTGCTGCTTTTTTGATTATTCCAGGCATACTTGTAGTTGGTGTAGTTCTCTTATTTTCAAAAAAGAAATAACATATAAATATGGCAATTATAGCAATTATATTTTTTGGTGGTATATTTTACATCTTATCTGATGGAGAAAGTACTTGTGGGCAAAAATTCATCAAATTCATTATGTTATTGGTCTTAACCATTATAGCTGTTACATGTTCTAATATGGGTGGCGATACATGGTATGATTCACACATGAAATTTGGTGATGTATAATTAATATTTTTTTTATAATCCCCAAATGAAGAGACAGATAATCATATCATCTACAAACGAACTGGTTAGGGTATTACCTCAACGGATTGTCTATGTCTCTTCAGATGGGAATTATTCTACTATGGTCTTACATGACAAGACAGAACACTTGTTTACCTTCAATCTCTCTCACTTCCAGAAAATCATTGAAACACAGCTAAAAGAAGATGCCTGTACATTTATACGTATTGGTAAAAGTATCATTATCAATAAGGAGTATATCTATAAGATAAATATGGGTAAGCAACTACTCGTCTTATCTGATATGGCATTGAATGAGGCTTTCAAGCTTTCTGCATCTAAAGAAGCTTTGAGACAACTTAAACTATTGTTGGAAAAAGAAATAAGCAAATGAAGATGAAAAGGAACGAAGAAGATGAAATACAGGTATTAGGGACTATAACGCCAAAATCTCGCTGGAAATGGATAATTATCATTATCTCAGTTCTGGTTGTCTTATTGTTGCTATACCTGTTTCTATTTAGAAAAACAGTAAATGAACAAGATTCAGATATTGTAAAGCTAAAAGAAGATATAAGCAGAGTAGTACAGGATTCTACATTGCATACGGAAGAAAGTGCAGTTAGAATCAGTAAAGATTCTATTAATGATGTCCCTTTGACTATTTATTCTCTTATAAATCTGAAAGCTGAATTAACGTTTGATCTACCCAGTAAGAATGATTCCACTATTTTCTTGGCAGTACAAGCAGCAGATATAAGAAGGGATAATAAGGAAATATTAGGAGATTATGTTTTCAAAGGGGAACAACTGTCCACGGGAAAAAGAAAGACTGGATATTGTGCCATCATTGATGGCAATGTATCACTGGGAGTTTCTTTAAATGATGAGATGAAAGATTATTGCATTGCTAATAATGGCTACTTTTTTAGACAGTATGCCTTAGTGATAGACGGTGAAGTCCAAGAAAACCAATTGAAAGGTAAAGCAGTACGTAGAGCTTTAGCCAAACAAGGAGATGATTTATATATAATTCAAAGCCGTAATCGTGAATCATTATATGACTTCTCAGAAGCTTTAGCTGATTTTGGTATTTCTGATGCTATCTATCTGGTTGGTGGAGATGCTTACATAGTCTACAGGAATAGTGAAGATGAGCAATTATATGAAGATGGAGATAACAATAAGCTTGATTATCCTACGATAAATTATATTGCTTTTAAAAAGAAAAATAATCATTGATTTTAGGCGTTTCATACTCTCTAAATACGATTTTATACAATGCTTTTTTACGATGTACCATATAAACTTTTTTATACCTATTTTTGAAATAAAAAAGAGATGAAAAAGATTCTATTGTATTTATTAGCTATGCTATTATGTTGCTTCTCTTCCTGCAACAATGGAATGCAATCCAAGGAGAAAGAGACAAAAGATTCCTTAGCAGCAGCGAATTTTATTAAATGTGCAAAATTTCTTTATAATACGTTCTGGGAAAATACAGATGAGACGGAAGAGACTTTTCCCATGTTCCAAAAACAATATCCACTGGAAAATGCTCTAATAAAGGAACTTTATAGTATTAGGGAACACTATACGAAGGAGGATTCTCTAATGCGATGGTATATTTTCCCTAAAGATTCTTATAGTATTGCCATTACCGCATCACTCCAGACTTACATAGAGACAAAACACATTCAGCTGCCCTCAAATCCCATAAGCAAATACAGATGTATGGATAGTATCATTTGGAATAACCTTATTCCAGATGCAGGAAATGAAAGGGAGGGTGGCAATCAAATGCAGCTGAATGCAACCTTTGGCATCAGCGCTATTTGGACGGAATATATGTGCTACCATTATGAAATGCTACTGGATTCCATATTAAAAGAAAAGAAGATTCAATTACAGTTACATGTGGAAAGAGAAAGATATGACAGTTTACTGAAAACCCAAGTGTCTTTTTTTGATTCTATTGGATATAGTGGCAGTGCAGCCCCTATGGCATACAGCGATTTGGAGGAAAAAGTTCATGCGGTATGGCTTGCTGGTGTTCTAGACTTGTATTTTTCACTGCAAACAGAGGATTACAGACCAGATAATATATACAAACCGATTCCCGATAATATCATAGCACGAGAATACGACACGATACTGTACAATATTGACAATCACAGAATTTATGAGTATTTAAGTATAGCCAATTCCAGAAATAACATCAAGCTATGCCTACTTAATGTAAAGGCGGCATGGAAAAATCTCATGGATATAAGGAAAGAAACGTCAAGAAGGCTTCGAGGAAAAACAAAGGACATATATAATAATGCCACATATCGCTTGCAACGTTTTCATCTACTACAACTAAAAAACTCTTTTGAAGGCTATGGGGTAATCTCGAACGAGGATTATTCCTGCCTATTGTCTGATACTTGTAGTCATGAGGAACTGTTACGGGCATCCAATATTTCGGTCAGAAGGGATTCACTGTTACAAAAGTTGGAAGATGAGTATAATAATCAATAAAATAAAAATGAGATACGTTTATGGATGTTTATTTCTGGTACTGACAAGTATATCATGCCAGAATAAACAACGAGTAGAAAGTAAAGAGAAGGTATCAACCATTGATTCTACTTTACAAATAAAGGTTACAGAGATATTGAAAGACAAGATGGAAGAAGTTAATGCTCTTTCTGGTCAAGTAATTATCATGGAAACAAAAACTGGTGAAATTAAGGCAATGGTAGGTATTGAGAATACAGATACCTTCAACTATGGCAAAGATGAGAATATATTCACTTATAGGAAAGAAAGCTCATTAATGCCTGTGGTATCATTACTTGCAGCTTTAGAAAGTGGAAAAGCTACATTTACAGAACAATTTGATACAAGTAAGGGCAATCCATTACTTTCAGAAAAGCCGTTTGGAAACGGACTGTTAACAATCAGTGAGGGAATAAAAGCCAACTCCTCATTGCTTACGGCAAAAGTTATAGAACAAGTATATGGTAATGATCCAAACGCATTCTATGCTCAACTAAACAAAATGAGCTATGGAAAGCCTTATCAATTGGATAGTATGCCTAATCTGAAATCCATAACGATTGTTACTCCAGAACATGAAATCTGGGAGTCTTCTGTATTGCCTTTAGCTTCGCTAGGTTTTTATCAAAGAATAGCACCCATTCAGATGTTGACTTTCTATAATGCCATTGCTAATGATGGAAAGATGGTGCAACCCCAGCTTTATAAAGGTACTATGGAGGTGATTAATCCACAAATAGCAAGTAAAGCCAATATAGGCAATATCAAAGAAGCTTTAATAGAGCATACAGTTGAAGGGCTTGATAAGACTTCATATCCAGAGAGTGTTCCTATAGCAGGGAAGCAAGGCTTTATTGAACTTTCGATAGGAGATAATGAGACTGAATTTGCATTAGAGTTTTGTGGATATTTCCCTGTTGACAATCCTCAATACAGTATTATAGTTTCTATTAATAAAATGGGATTACCTGTTGATGGTGGTCTAATCGCCAGTGATGTATGTAAGCAAATTGTTGACAATGTATTATCTAATAGATATAAATAATGTAGTAGGTAATGATAAGAATGCCAAAGGAGAAGCAATTAAACAAAAGTTTAGAGCATATAATTCTATGGATGATTATGCCAAAGATAAGGTGCAGTTTTTGAAGAAGTTGTATGACTTTGATGAAAATGATGATATTGCTACATTTACCTCTAAGCTTACTGGAGCTAATAAAGGTAAGAGAAGATATGCAGAAGCCAAGAATTATAATACATTATTAACCAATGTTTATAATAAAATAGCTAAGGGACAAGAAGGTTTAAAAATAAACTGGAAACCTGATAGACCTAGTGTAGATGTAGCAAAGACAGTTAAGGAGTATGGACCTAGTTTTGCTTCAATGATACTAACAGGAAATCCTTCATCCTTTATAAATAAGATATTAGAAGGAAAGAAACCATCTTTAGATTATACTCATAAGTTTGGAAGTACTGATAATAAATTTCAAGAGTTTGCTTCTGTAATGACTCCAATTTTTAAAGAGGCTTTAGAAAAGAACGGATTTCCTCTTACTAATCTTAATAATATAGTAAGACAAGCGGCATTAGAAAGTAGCTATGGATTGGATCCTAGAGGAGAAAGAGGCTTCAATTTAGGAGGGATAAAGCATCCAGGCGATAGTATTGCACCCAAATATAAAAAGACAAAGCACACTGATGGAGAGTATTATATAGACTTTGATAATTTAGGTGATTATGCTAGTTATAAGGTAAAGCTGCTTAATGATAGATATAATGCTTTAGATGCTAGAAATACAAATGATTTTATAGATAGATTACATGGTAACAATCCTAATAAATCTAACTATAGTGCAGATAAGAAATCTTATCTGAGAAACTTAAATGGAACAAAATCATTAGATAAGTTTTTAAGAAGAGGTGGAGTTATTAAATATCAAGAGCCAGCACAAGGTATTCAAAGGAGAGATAATACTTATGTACAACCTCCAATTGATAAAGCTCCCATTATTAGAACTGATGAAAGTGGAAAGCCTTGGAATGAATTATCAACTATAGAAAGAGCCAGTTTAAATGTAAGGCAGGGAAGAAATCCTATAACATCTAAACCTACGTCCAGAGGAAATTTGGATATAGTAAGCCCAGAATTTGATGTACTAGCAGGAATTAAAGGAGTTACATCTTTATTTGTTAATAAACCCAAGCCTTTGATATTTAATAGAACTTCTAAATTAACTAATGCAGAACGAAGAGGAATACCTAAAGGAGACAGAAAGTCTCCAAGTCCATATAGAGAGATAGGCATAGTGAATGAAGTATCAGAGAAATCTATGGATATTACTGGAGATATATTTGGCTCACCTATAACTAAAAAATCCGAACAAGCAGTGTTTAATCATGCAACAGACCCTTCTAAAGTTGTAAAAGTATATGCTGTTAATAATGAGGGATTTCCAAATATAGAAGCCATTAAAAAATTCCAATCTTCTTTTATGAAACGAAATCAAATACCATTCACTGTTAAGAATAAATTTGTTGGTTATGTAAGAGAAGATAAGGGCATATTTCCAGTATATGTGCAAAATAAAATTACTCCTATGCGAGATATGAGTAATGAATTATATGAGCAAAAAGTTCTTCCTAAGTTAATTGAACAGCTTAAAGCTAAAGGCTATACACAAACATCTCCAGATGTATTTTCAAATGGAAAATTTAAAGTGACTGATTTACTCCCAGAAAATATGGGTTACGACAGCGAGGGCAATTTAATCTTCTTCGACCCTAAAGTTTATCGTTTAGGTGGTTTATTAGGCAGACGACATAGATACCACGCATGAACACTAAATACTTTCCAAGCCTGATTATCTTTAAAACGGTCATTGCACCTTTTACAAATTGGAGTAACACATTCAGTATAGATAGATTTGTTGAATCTAGCCAAAACATGCCCGCCAACAGCAGGATTATCATGTGTAAATTGACTACTACAACATGGGCAGTTAGAAACAAGCCGTGTGAGAATATTAACTTTATAACAGTAATTTATCCATGATTCATATCCATACTTCTGAGCTTCATCGTTAGCAGTACCTGTGGCTTGCATACAAGTTATTTTTCTGGTAAGAAAATCAATAGTTACCATAACTTTAGATATTAGAATTAATAATGTACAAAGATATGAATAACAATTAAATTATAATACAACAATTATAAAGAAATGAACTATGAAAAATGAAATAAATAAATGGATTAAAGTACAAGAACATCCCGTTTTAGAATGTGGAGTAATGACTATAGAAGATAAACAAATTAATGTTATAGCACTATTTGAGAACGGAGATAGTACTATAATGGTATGTAACGATGAAGAAAGTGAATACGCTTTCAAAAGAGTGAATGATAAGTCTGACTGGGAGCCCATTAAGTATATTCCAAAAGAAATATTGAATGAATTAGGTGGAGGACCAATAATAGATAATTTCTTTAGAATATAAATAACATTATAAATAAATGAATTATGGAAAGTGGAGGTAAATTATGACATCACTAAAGAACAAATTTAGAGAGGAGTTTTTAGAATCTTTTAAAGAGGAATTATTTAAAGAAGATAGAAGAGAAGAGAAATGGATTAAGGTTTCAAAAGAAGAGGATGAATGTATTGGCGTTGTAGTACATAACAAAGAGCAAAAGCCTCTAGTAATATTGCATACTATTAAAGACGTTAATGGAAATAAAGCATTTGTATGTGCATCAGATAATGGATTTCGTTTATTAACAAAAGACGGAGATTCTATAAGTTGGAATGAATCTCCTCTACCTAAAGAACTAATAAATTTGATTTATTGATTATACTGCGGAGAATTATGTAAAAGATACAGGTACTGATAATAACATGACTGCATTCTTTAATTCAATTACTGATTGGAAGGAAGCTGCTAAGTGGCTATCGGAATGGTCATCTGCGGTTGCAGTACCAGTAATTATAACTAATAAAAAATAAATGAACTATGAAAGTACTAGAGACAATGGCAGCACTGTTAGAGAAGGGGAATATTGACCTAGAAGAGTTTGCCAAAGACCCTTACGGTGTTATTGACAAACTGGAAGATGAAGAGTTAAAGCTACATTTGTTATTAACGATGGAAATAGCTGATTAACAAATAAATGAACTATGAAAATACGTAAAGTCAAGAAGCAATTAAAGAAGAGATTTATAGATAAGAAAATTACTCTATTCGGCGATATGCCAGTTGTCACTTGGGTAAATAACATTAAACCTACACTAGATTCTAAGCTTAATATGCTTGGATTTTATTATGACAGTTCAAATGGTACATATACCAATGGAGTATTAACCTTTAAAGGTATAATCACTCCTTGGCATATAGGATATAATAAGAATGGGGATGTAAAGTTTCGTGATATTAAGATTTGCAAAGTCAGATAAAGACTCATATTTAGAAATCAATAACAATGAGGTTTATTACATTCATAAAACAGATGTTTACTTCACATTCTGGTATTAGTAGTAAGAGAGTATGTGGAGTAATTGGATGGTTTGTAGGAATGGCAGTATTGTATTGGGCACTATCCAATATTTTGTGTAAATAGAAAAGGCAGCATTTGAGTACTGCCTTTTCTTGTCTCATCATTCATCATCTTCTGAGAAGTAATCTGGATTGTATAATTCATCCCATTGTTCCTTTAGCACGAACAACACTTCTTTTTCATTGTCACATTCCAGATATAATCGTATTTGATTTAAAATAATTTATTCACTTTTCTTATCAAAAAATTAATAATTCTATTTCTTCAAATATTTTTTCTAAATATATTTGCAAAACATTTTCAAATTTAATATCATGAATATATATCTAATAGATGTAAACGGATTTTCATTTGCATATTTAAATAAACTCGTAGAGGAATTAAAAACAGATGAAATTATTGATGCTAGAATGAATTGTAATAGAGCATTTTTAGACAAATTTTACAAAACACATTTTCTAAATGTACGATACATTATAAAATTAGCTAATTCTACATATAGTGAAACATATCCGCTAGAATATAGAAAAACAAATATTGAAACTGATTATTGTAAAGGCTTGGAAAGATTTAATTCACTATCAGGTGAAACCATAGGGGTCAATAAATTAAAACAATATCTTCTTAATAATCCCCGTTTAATTGAAGAATTTGGTCTACAAGAACATACAAATAATTTATCTTATTATTTATACTCTGATAAATGTGATTTAAAGCCAATCATAGCTAGTTATAAACAAAAAAATAAAAGAATAGACAAATTAACTAGTTTCAGAGACTTTGAAGAATTATTGTATATAATAAAGAAAAATATATCAGATGCTATTTATAGTAGAAGAGCAATGGCTGTAGACGAATTAATATCTTGGGAAAAATACCAAAAAGAATCTGGATTCATCACATCTTTAGAGGACCATGTTACTGCACATATTAAAGATGAATGGGAAATGGAGAGAGATTGGAATCAATGCACTCTTCAAGATTTTATCAAACAGCAAATTTCTGACTACATCTTTTTTGCAAGGATGGTTCCAGAAGAAACTCATTTTTTCGATGTTGATAATATTGCAATATTTTATAATAACCCATCATATAGAAAAAAATTTTTATACTGGTTCGCACCTGTAGATTACAAATATGAAGAAGAAGTAGAAAGGATAAAGCGATTTCACATACATGAATATGGATGGAATGATTCATTAGAAGCTCAGCATGAATTTGCAGAATTATATGAAACGATGTCAAGAGAGAAGGAATATGAAGATGAATATGAATATTGGGGAGTTCAGGAAATAGATTTTGAAACCTTCTTAGAAGATGAAGAATATGAATGTGAAGATGAAGAAGATGCAAAAAAAATTAGGGATAAACGATTAAGATGGCAAAAAGAAAAAAAAAGAAGAGAAACATGGATAACTGATATCGACGAAGGGGTTTGGATAGCGGATGAGAAAAGAAAACAAGAAATAATGAATCAACTTAGACGAGAAGAAGAGGAAGGTGCAAGAATAGAAGAATCAATGTGGTATGACCCATATATGCAGAGCGATTGGAAAGAAAGTGATGATGATGAACTATATTGATAAGATATAAATTACATCTAGAAATTGGTATATACGATAAAATAAGCTACTTTTGTGTCATAGGTTTAACCTATAAATAGAGATTATTAACTTAGTGCAAAATCTATCTTGTTTTGCGTAATCAATGTAAACCAATATGTAAACCAAGCCTAAAAAGCGAATAAAGAGGATTTTCTTTAAGAGCAGCTAAGCGGCTGTAGCTCAGTTGGTAGCTTACGAAGGCGAAGCCTTTGGAAGCCGTAGAAGAGCATTAGCCTTCCAAGCTGAGGGTCGCGGGTTTGAGCCCCGTCTTCCGCTCTCTTGAAAATCAGATAGTTATCGAAAGATTTCTATCTGATTTTTGATTTTAGAGGGTGCTGAATTTAGCGTGGTTTAACCGAGTGAGTTAAACCGAGAGTTAAACCAAAATCTTATGAACACAACAATCAACGTAGCGTGCTACAAATGGAAAACTTTAGCAAAAGAAAATGATTACCTACATCTGAAACTCATAATCATAAGGTTTATGGAATATATTAATGAATTTCACAAGTAATAGATAGAGTTCACTCATCAATCAATACCCTCATTGGGCAAGCTACCGCATCATTAGAAGAGAAAAGGAAGCAGCAGGAACGTTTGAACGAACAGAGACTTATAAGAGAAGACAGACAGAAGGACTGATAAGATTTGCCAATTCCAATAACCTATGAATTCTCTCCGAGCTAAATAGATTGAAATTAATAATTCAAGCTCTCTTTTACAACAATTCAAGTATCTGCTTCTTATAATTAAGTATAAAGGAATGGCCTTGCAAGAATTCGATGTTTAAGAGCCCAATATTGCCATTACCTATTATAAAATCCAACGTATACTCATCCTTTCCTATCTTGAATGTTACATTTCTACATAATTCAGCCGTCTTAATTGATAATTTATTTACGATATTAGCTGTTTCCTTTTGGATTAGCTCAGGTTTTCCTACATATAAACCACGTTGAAGCTTATTGTTTCTACATCCCGTATCAAAAGCAAATCGTGTTTTTTTCCCATTGACTTTACTATCTAAAATGATATAATCTATTGCCACATCAGGATAGTCCTCATGGTTTTTCCATTTATAAATAATTCCTTTCGCTTTATTATTAGAATCGTAGGGTTCAACAATATTCTTTTCCATATCAAATTTCCAAGCTCCTGATCTAAGGATATTAGCCCCGACGATAAATTTTGGTGCATATTTTTGATAATGCCCAGTAAGATCTGCAACTAAGCAATACACTTTATGATATGTCTTTCCACAAAAAAAGATAGAATCTATAAAAGCACTTGAAATCTTATCTTTAGTTTGGTTAACAGGAATTGTTTGTAATTCATCTTCTTTTATTCCGCATGAATCAATAGCAAAAATAGAATCAATTATACATAACGAACAACCCGTATCAATTAGAGAGGGTATTGAGTGCCTTTTTGTCTCATTGAACACCTGTACATCCGTATACATAAACTTATCTTTAAAAATAAGCTTTGATTGTGCTTTAGCAGCAAAACTGACAGCAAGCATTATACATAAGGATAAAAAATATAACTTCATAATTATTTAAAAAATATATCTCTTAAAACATCTCCTATCCACGGTTCTCTCATTTTTTCTCGAAAATAATCATCCTTAAATTTAAAGGCATCTTTATTGTATATTCTTTTAAGATTGTGATTCACACTGTCTCGGTAGTGTAAGATTAGCCGATAATACAATGCAGAGTCATTAATTTCATCTTGTTTTGCAGTTATTGAATCTTTAACAGCAGGTATAGTAGCAAGGGTATCTTGAATTGTACTCGTTACCAACGTGTCTTTTACAAATTTTATATCTAACGTATCTCTATTTAAATTGAGAGATCTATTCGTCTGTGCAAATAAAGCCCCGTTGCTAAGTGCAAGAATTAGTAAGATTGATATTTTAAGTACATCTTTCATACACCGTTTTTTGCAAAGATACAACATTCTAAAAATAGATGTTCCTTTTACCAGAAAAATAAAGGTATATCTGTAAGTTCCAAGTTTTGAGATTTCAATAGAAGCATATCTAAGTCCAACTGTCCTAACAAAGAGTAGATGTTATATGCAATGGTAGGAGAAGAATGCAAGAAGCTAAAAAAACAAATATGCCAACCGGAAATAATTAGCGAAACACTTGACATCGCCTTCTCAATATCGTATCTTTGTATCATCCTTTTATAGATAATCTTTATTCAACTTTGCATTAAACTACATTTCACGGCATATAGGAACGGAGAAGCAACTGCTTCCCCGTTTTTTTATTCCCTCAACACAGCAGGTTCCGATAGCTCACGGTTATATAAGCGTGGGCTTACACTTATATAAGCGTGAGCCCACACTTGTACAACCGTAATGCCACACTCCGTCGTCTCCAATGCCACACATCAACAGTTTAAACATATGGCATTCAGCGGACTAAGATGTGGCATAGAGGAGAATAAAGTGTGGCATTTGCCTCGCTAACCACAGGCAAAAGATATCAGAAATTCACAATCACAAGACATTCGAGTCATGACACTCATCTTGGCAGTATTCCCGTTAATAATACATAAATCTGCTATTGACAAAAGGCAACAATTATCTGCCGGAATCAGTAGATATTATTCTTAATTTGGATCAAATCACAATAAAGAATGTTTCATTGCGAGCAGAATAATTTCAAAAACATTCCCTCTTATTTCATAATATTACTCCTATACTGCGTTGGCGTCAGATTAACCAACTGCTTAAACGTGCGATTGAAATGAGTGATTGAATCGAAGCCGCATTCCACAGCTATCTGCGAAATATCCATTTCTCCCAATGCTAACAACTTACAAGCATATCCCACACGCATTTCCATCACATACTGCAAAAGCGTCTTCCCTGTATTCTCCTTAAAGTAACGACAGAAGGCGCTGGAGTTCATGCTCGCCATTCCGGCAATTTCATTCAATTTGAGGTTACGGGTGTAGTTATTGTTTATAAAGGAAATGATTTTATCAATCCGCTTGCTCCCCAGCGTAGGAAACTTTTCGTAATAATGCAGACTTGCCAGTGTCTTCCTTTGCGGACTGACTGCCAGCTCCTGCAACAAATCCAGCAACCCGCTTATCTGGTGAAAACCACTTAATGAAAGAAAGCCGGAAAGTAACTCCCCTACCCGGGTTGCATCCTGTTTCGGAAAGATGATACCTCTCTTCGATTCCTCCAACAGCATTTTGATTTGCAGAAACTGAGGATAATAATCAAAGGAATACTGCATAAAATTCTGCTCAAACTGAATGATAGTCCCTTGCACACGTGAAGTGACGTTCTCCGAACCATAAATATCATTACTCCGCATGTAATGGGGCAGATTAGTACCGAACAGAATCACATCACCCGCAGAGAACTTCTCAATGCAGTCACCTACAAAGCACAGGCCATGACTCTCCTTCACGTAAATGATTTCATACTGGCTGTGGAAATGCCACGGATAAGTGAAACGATCATAATCGTAATGCCGAGCCTTGATCGGATTCGACTCCGATATAGGCAACTTTTCATTTATAATCGGTCGGCGCATATATTCTGCAAAGTTTAATTCACACACAAAGATAAGGAAAGACAATAGAAATGCTACCACATACATGCAAAAATCCGCATATATTCTGCAAATATCCATTTATCGCAGCATTATTTTTGCACGTATATTTGCAGTCAATAATCAGTTAAACTATTAATATATAAATGTTATGGAAAAAACCTGGAGATGGTTTGGCAAGAAAGACAAAATCACGCTCGACATGCTGCGGCAAATCGGCGTGGAAGGAATTGTGACTGCCTTGCACGATGTGCCCAATGGTGAAATATGGACCGAAGAGGCTATCAACGATCTGAAAACCTATATCGAGTCGTACGGCTTACGCTGGTCTGTAGTAGAAAGCCTACCTGTTTGCGAGGCGATCAAGTATGCCGGACCGGAACGTGAACAGTTAATAGAAAACTATAAAGTCAGTCTGGCAAACCTGGGCAAGTGCGGTGTGAAAACCGTATGCTATAACTTTATGCCCGTTATCGACTGGATACGCACGGATTTGCAACATCCCTGGGCAGACGGCACTTCGTCACTCTACTTCGACCGTGTTCGCTTCGCTTACTTCGACCTTCGAATCCTCGGACGCGAAGGAGCCGAAAAGGACTACTCCGCCGAAGAACTGGCAAAGGTTGCAGAACTGGACAAGACCATCACCGAAGCAGAAAAGGATGATCTTATCGACACGATCATCGTAAAGACGCAAGGTTTCGTCAACGGAAATATCAAAGAAGGAGATAAGAATCCGGTGAACATCTTCAAGAAGCTGTTGGCCCTCTATAAAGGTATCGACCGTGATATGCTACGCGAAAACATGCGTTATTTCCTCTCCGCCATCATGCCTGTCTGCGAAGAATATGGTGTGAATATGTGTGTGCATCCCGATGATCCTCCGTTCCAGGTATTAGGTTTGCCGCGTATTGTCACCAACGAAGCAGACATCGCCTGGTTCCTGAATGCAGTGGATAACCCGCATAACGGACTGACCTTCTGCGCCGGTTCCCTCAGTGCAGGCGAGCATAACGATACCCGTGAATTGGCAAAGAAATTCGCTAAACGTACTCACTTTGTCCACCTGCGCAGCACGGCTGCCATGCCCGGAGGCAACTTTATAGAGAGCTCGCACCTGACCGGACGCGGACATCTGATTGACCTCATCCGTATCTTTGAGAAAGAAAACCCGGGACTGCCTATGCGTGTAGACCACGGACGGATGATGCTGGGTGACGAAGACAAGGGATATAACCCCGGATATTCATTCCATGGCCGTATGCTGGCATTGGCACAGGTAGAAGGAATGATGGCAGTGATAAACAATGGATAATTAATAATTAAAAATTAAATAAGGAGATTATGAACGAACAATTCAGTATTGCAGGTAAAGTAGCCGTTATCACCGGTGCAGGTGGTGTATTGGGTGGCAGCATTGCCAAATGTTTCATGGAGCAAGGCGCCAAAGTAGTAGCCGTTGACATCCGTCAGGAACAACTGGACAAACGTGTAGAAGAACTGAAAGCTTATGGTGAAGATGTGATCGGCATTGTAGGTAATGTATTGGACATCGCCAGCCTTGAAAAATTAGCTGATGACATCGTTGCCAAATGGGGACGTATCGACATCCTGCTCAACATTGCCGGTGGCAATATGCCGGGTGCTACGCTGGCTCCCGACCAGAACTTCTTCGACATGGACGTTACCTGCTGGGAGAAAGTGACTAACCTGAATATGAACGGAACCGTTTATCCTTCTATGGTATTCAGCAAAGTGATGGCTAAGCAAGGCAAAGGTTGTATCGTAAACGTATCTTCCATGGCTGCTTACAGCGCCATCACCCGCGTTCCGGGTTACTCGGCAGCTAAAACAGCCGTTGCTAACTTCACTCAATGGCTGGCAAGCGAACTCGCACTGAAGTACGGAGACGGCATCCGTGTGAATGCTATCGCTCCAGGTTTCTTCATCGGCGACCAGAACCGTGCCGTGCTTATCAATCCTGACGGTTCGCTGACAGACCGCAGCAAGAAAGTTTTAGCCAAAACTCCAATGAAACGTTTTGGAGATATCAACGAACTGAACGGCACCGTACAATTCCTGTGTAGCGATGCGGCAAGTTTCGTGACGGGTGCATTACTGCCGATAGATGGCGGATTTAGTGCATTCAGCGGAGTATAAGAAGCTACACCATATTTTTTTCATACAAAAGCTGTTTCAGAATTCTGAGACAGCTTTTGTTGTTTATTTGATAAATTCAACTTTAATACACACCAAAGTAACAAATAGAAAACATACCGAAGACATAACACTCGAAGTAGATTAAGATAACTATTTTGTATTGAGTTTGTTGTATATTGGAGATAAACCTTTATCTTTGTTACATTAAAAAAGCAAACGATTATGGACAATACACTAAAATTGACCGATACTTATTGGGAAATGCTAAAGTCCCTGAATGATGATATAAAATTGCGGTTAGCGACTCGGTTAACAGCTTCTGTTATTGCCGGTAAAAACACCAGCAGAAATAGAACTAACGAGATGATAGAGAAACATCTTGGAAAATGGGAAGATGAAAGAAGTGCCGAAGCTATCATAGAGGATATATATGCAGGACGAAATAGCATTAAAACTCCCTTGAATTTCGATTAAAATGAATAAAACGCCTAAGTATTTGCTAGACAGCAATATTTGTGTCTATATCCTAAGGGGAAGGAAAGGCATGCGTGAACAACTTCAAAAAGTGGGATGGGACAATTGTTGTATCTCAGAAATGACTGTTGCCGAACTTTTATATGGGGCCGAATGCAGTAGTAAAATAGAGGAAAACAAAAAAGAAGTACTTTCATTCTGTGCTGATATTGAAATTATTCCCATAGGATTGGCTTTATCCGAATATGCTCACCAAAAAGCAATATTAAGAAAGAAAGGAAGTTTAATCGATGACTTAGATCTTTTAATCGGTTCTACAGCTGTGGCTATTGATTGTATAATGGTTACAGAAAATGTAAAGCACCTCAATAGAATAGAAAATATTCAAATAGAGAATTGGACTACCATTTAATAAGACTTTAGAGTCACTCAATAAGTGGACTCATCCTTTGTAGCAATTTCAATTTAACCTATACACTATTTCAATGAAAAACGAACCTCCTACTCATGTCTTGGGCCTGGCTCATCCTCCTATTCCCGTTGTACGCATCGGACTCATAGGCTTAGGCAATCGCGGATTACTCACATTGGAGCGTTATATGCTCATAAAGCACGTAGAGATCAAAGCTTTGTGTGAGATACGCCCCGGAAACCTGGCAAAAGGACAAGCCCTACTGACAAAAGGCGGACATCCCGCCGCAACCGGTTATGCCGGAGAAAACGGCTGGCAACAGATGTGTTGCAACCCTGATATCGACCTCATCATCATATGTACGGACTGGCTGACGCATGCCCCTATGGCCACCTACGCCATGGAGCAAGGTAAGCATGTTGCCATCGAAGTGCCCGCCGCCATGACCGTAGCCGAGTGCTGGCAACTGGTAGACACCGCCGAACGCACCCGCCGCCACTGCATCATGCTGGAAAACTGTTGCTATGATGCCTTTGCCCTGACCACGCTGAACATGGCAAGACAAGGCCTGTTCGGTGAAATCATGCACGTGGAAGGTGCTTATATACACGACCTGCGCTCCATGTACTTCAGCGATGAAAACCAAGGCGGCTTCCATAACCACTGGAACAAGGCTTACTGTATGGAACACACCGGAAACCCCTATCCCACTCACGGCTTAGGTCCTGTATGCCAGATCCTGAATATCCACCGGGGCGACCGTTTGAATTACCTTGTATCCATGTCCACCCACCAGGTGGGAATGACGGAATATGCCCGCCGCACTTTCGGCAAAGAATCTCCCGAAGCACAACAGGCTTACCTGTTGGGAGACATAAACACCACCCTCATCCATACCGTCAAGGGAAAGACCATCCAACTGCAATACTGCACCGTTCATCCACGCCCTTACAGCCGTTCGCACACCATCTGCGGCACGCGAGGGTTTGCACAGAAATATCCGGTAGCCACAATCAGCCTGGAAGATGTGCGTAACGGAGAGGCAGACAGCGCAACTACCGAAGAACTCTTGCAACGCTATCAACATCCTTTTACAGCTACCATCGGCAAAGAAGGAGCCCTCAAAGGTGCCCCGAACGAGATGAACTATATCATGGATTACCGCCTCATCTACTGCCTGCACCACGGGCTTCCCTTGGATATGGACGTCTACGATGCCGCCGAATGGTCGTGCATCACCGAGCTTAGTGAACAATCGGTATTGAATGGTAGTCGCCCGGTAGAAATACCCGACTTCACACGGGGTGCATGGGAGACTTTTCCCTGTGTTGCAAAAAACTAATCTTGTGATACAGGGATCAGTCTAATAATGATACAAAGAAATACCCGCTACTCCCATATCCGACGAATGCCGGGAATGGTGGGATAAAGACGATTGACCTGTTCAGTCCGGACGACCTCACATGGACTTCAAGAATTGATATTGTAAAAAGCCCTAAACTGTTTACATCTGCAAAAAAACGTTCTTTTTCCTTGCGTACTTTAAAAAGATACATTACTTTTGCCACCGTTAAACACAGTATTCACCCCTTTAAAACTGAAAGAAAGGGACTAATTTATGTTGGAACTATAATATCTCAGCCAGGACTAAGTTGACTCATCGGGATGATGGGGCTTTGCAATTTTCTTGATTAGTCCTACAATCACATTTATAATTTTATTATTATTCACTTCAATGCAGTGGACGGATAGCGTTGTATCTATCATCATCCCTCATGCATTGGATACAAAACGCATATTGCACTGCCCCGTCGCGAGGCGGGCAGCCCATGCCGTATGCATACACATGAAAAAAAATATGGGAATACGATTAAAAGATTTAAGTAAGCTGGGATATAGAGACAATGTAGCACGCAGTCTGGCAGTAGCCATCGTCGGCAAACATTGCAAGCACCAAAGCAAAGAACAGATTATCAAGACACTGAGCGACGTGCTGGAAAATCCCGATACTTATAAAGAGAATGAGACATGGGGCAAACTGGCCGAACACCTGTCCCCCACCCTCATCGAAAAGAAGTTCACAGCACACGACTTGCTCGACGAGCCGTTGCCCTATAAAACCTATGGCGGCAAGTTCATAGAAACTCTTGCCAAACAGCAGATGAACCTGGCCATGAGGCTCCCCGTCAGCGTAGCCGGCGCACTGATGCCCGATGCACATGCCGGATACGGTCTGCCCATCGGCGGTGTACTCGCCACGGACAATGCCGTCATCCCCTATGCCGTAGGGGTGGATATCGGTTGCCGGATGAGCCTGACGGTGTTCGATGCCAAAGCGGATTATCTGAAAAGATACTCGCATCAGATAAAAGAGGCACTGAAAGACTATACCCACTTCGGCATGGAGGGCGGTCTGACCTTTGCACAGGAGCATGAAGTGACAGAACGGGAAGAATTCCGGTTGACACCTCTTCTAAGGGACTTACGCGGAAAGGCCATCCGTCAGTTGGGCAGTTCCGGCGGTGGAAATCATTTCGTGGAGTTCGGAGAGCTTCTTCTGCAAGGAGAAAATGTGCTGGGACTGCCCGAAGGCAATTATATGGCATTGCTGTCACATTCCGGTTCGCGCGGACTTGGAGCAGCTATTGCCATGCATTACAGCCGGATAGCCCGTGAAGTCTGCAAACTGCCACGTGAAGCGCAACATTTTGCCTGGCTCGACTTGAACTCGGAAGAAGGACAGGAATACTGGATGAGCATGAACCTGGCAGGCGACTATGCCCGTGCCTGTCACGAACAAATCCACCTGAACCTCTCGAAAGCTCTGGGGCTGAAGCCAATGGCGAACGTGAACAATCATCACAACTTCGCCTGGAAAGAGGAGATTGCACCCGGACGCACCGCTATCGTGCATCGCAAAGGGGCTACTCCTGCACAGGCTGGGCAACCGGGACTTATCCCCGGAAGTATGGCAACTCCCGGTTATCTGGTAACAGGCTGGGGTGTGGAAGAGTCATTATGTTCCGCTTCACACGGCGCCGGACGGGCCATGTCGCGCCAGAAGGCAAAGGAGAGTTTCACCCAGTCGGCCATGAAGAAATTTCTCTCGCAGGCCGGGGTCACACTGATTGGGGGGAGCATCGAAGAGATGCCATTAGCCTACAAGAACATCGATCGGGTGATGCAACCCCAAGAGACATTGGTAGAAGTGCAAGGCAAATTCATGCCGCGCATTGTAAGGATGAATAAAGAGTAAGAGGCTATGGAGAAAGTATATATGCAAATAACCTCCGGACGCGGCCCTGCCGAATGTTGTCGCGTAGTGGCGCTGGTGCTGGAAAAGATTCTGAAACAAGCCGCTGCCAAAGGAGTGAAAACAGAAATCGTGGAACGCGAAACGGGACCTCTCAACCGTACCCTGCTCTCAGCCGTCATCTCTCTGCAAGGCGGAGATTATCATGCGCTGATTGAGGACTGGGAAGGTACTGTGCAGTGGATTGCCAAAAGTCCGTACCGCATTTATCATAAACGGAAGAACTGGTTTGTCGGTGTGCAGCCCTTCACGCTCTCCGAAAGCCAGGAGGCTACGGAAGCAGAAATCCGTTATGAGACCTTGCGGGCATCCGGACCGGGCGGTCAGCACGTGAACAAGACGGAGTCTGCCGTCCGTGCCGTCCATATTCCTACCGGAATGAGCGTGGTAGCTTCCGACCAACGCTCGCAATGGCAAAACAAAAAACTGGCTACCGAACGCCTGCTGTTGAAACTGGCATCATGGAGCATAGAGCAAGCCATGATTCAGGCACAGGCCAACTGGAGTAATCACAACTGCCTGCAACGTGGCAATCCGGTGAAAGTGATCCAGGAGCCGCTGATTTAAAGTAGATGAATGATTTAAAAAGAAAGGAGCAACTTATGTTATCAGAAAAATATGGTCGCACGTATCATTACCCGTTTTCTCCCGGAACGACCAGTGACGACCGCATCAACCATACGTATTGGGAAGACATTCAACAGATAGAAACCCTGATACACACCGAAAAACTGGACGGAGAAAATAATTGTCTGAGCCGCCACGGTGTATTTGCCCGCTCGCATGCAGCGCCCACCACCTCACCGTGGACCAGGGAACTGCGCGAGCGTTGGGAACTCATGAAAAATGATTTAGGGGACATCGAGATATTCGGTGAAAACCTGTATGCCATACATTCGATAGAGTATCGCAAACTTGAAACACACTTCTATGTGTTTGCCGTGCGCTGTCTGGATCAGTGGCTGTCGTGGGAGGAAGTGAAATTCTATGCCGCTCTGTTCGACTTGCCTACGGTGCCCGAATTACGAGTGGAAACGGTAGAAGGATTGACGCGGGAAGCGTTGCAGCAACAGGTCGTTAGTCTGGCACAAGAACCGAGTGTGTTCGGAACACGCGATCCGCAAACAGGCGCAGATTGTACCCGTGAAGGGGTAGTCACCCGTAATATAGGTGAATATCCTGTAAGTGAATTTGCCCGCAACGTATTCAAGTACGTACGCAAGGGGCATGTGAAGACCGATGAGCACTGGACACGCAACTGGAAGCGTACCCGCCTCATCTGGGAAATAGGAAAGGAGGAATAAAATGAATTGGAAACTGACAGATAATAAGAATTGGAACTCACTGGAACAACAGTTCCGGTGGGTACAAGATATGAACTTCGTGATGCAGCACTATTTGCATCACGAAGAAGGTAGTGTGGCCGTACATACCCGCATGGTACTGGAGGCATTGCAGCAACAGCCGGAATATCGGGCTTTGCCTGCACAGGAACAGGAAATATTGTGGGCAGCCGCTTTACTGCATGATGTGGAGAAGCGCTCTACTTCGGTAGATGAAGGAGGTGGCATTATCACTTCCAAGGGACATAGCAGGCGTGGAGAATATACGGCACGCACGATCCTTTACAGGGATATTCCTACTCCATTTCATATCCGGGAGACCATTGCTGCGCTGGTGCGTCATCATGGTTTGCCGGTTTGGATTATGGAGCGGGAGAATCCTGTGAAGAAGCTGTGTGAAGCATCTCTCAGAGTGGATACACGTTTACTGAAAATGCTTGCAATGGCGGATATTCAGGGACGTATCTGCAAAGATAAGCCTGCACTGATAGAGGCTGCCGAGTTGTTCGAAATGCTTTGCCGTGAACAGGATTGCTGGGGAAAGGCACGAAGCTTTGCAACGGATCATGCCCGCTTTCAGTACTTTCATGTCGAAGATGGGTATATAGATTACATTCCACATGATAATTTCCGGTGTGAAGTTATCTTATTATCCGGTTTACCAGGGATGGGAAAAGATCATTATATCCATACATTGCAGCAGGATGTTCCTGTGATAAGCCTCGATGCTATCCGGCGAAAGTACAAAGTTAGCCCTACGGATAAGGCTGCCAATGGCAGGGTGGTACAGGAAGCCAAGGAAGAAGCTCGCAGCTATTTGCGTAAAGAGCAAGGTTTTGTATGGAATGCAACCAATACCTCAAAACAAATGCGCTCGCAACTGATTGATTTATTCCTCACTTACGGGGCTAAAGTGAAGATTGTTTATATCGAAAAGCCGTATGAGATATGGAGAAAACAAAATCGTGAACGGGAATTTATGGTTCCGGAAGCGGTACTGGATACAATGTTCGGGAAGCTGGAAGTTCCGCAACTGGGGGAGGCACATGAGGTGGTGTATGCTGTCTGAGAGTAAGTCTATATCCGAATCTACCTGTGCATCTCCCCGAGCTTCGGACCCATAAAGAATGGTCTTCGCATCAGGAGCAATGCGATGCACTACTTCTGTAATACAATACTTACCGAGAAATATGGCGCTATCTGGAAACAAGGATCATATTCCCTCCCCATCGCCTTAAAGAACGCTGACAAGCTTCTGCCATCATAATAAGCATTGCGTACCGCATTTATCCCCACCGTAACAGGCAAAGAAATATGCTTGGAAACCTTGAATTCAGGACGGAAACCTACCACAATGTACTGATGCGTAAAAATCTTATCATCACCATTCAACTCTGTCAAAGCCATCTGCCCACCCATTTCCGTAATGAAACTGATGCTGAACGTTTTGTTCACATTATAGCCAACCGCAAGGTTAGCCCCCTCCAAAGCCGAAAAGCTGCAAGTCAGTTTATGCCCATAATTCCAGTTTACATATAATGCAGGAAACGCCATAGGATAACCGAAAGCATTGTTCAATGCCAAACCCGCACCCAGTTCCAGATTAGGGAGTATACGCCTGACAAAGACCAACCCCGCACTTCCCAATACATTCCGGAAACGTAAATGCGAAAACCGTGTATCATCCGTATACACGCCGACACCGACACTCGTCATCATCGACCACTTCTCACTCAAAGGCCGCACATGGAAAAGCGACATCTGCAAATTCAGAATCTCGGACAACACAAGAGGCTCTGCAATATTCTTATTATTCAGAGACGCATAATCGCCCGAAAGCCCGATCCCCCATATCGTAGGCTGATTGTTTTCGTTCTTTTTCATCGACAAAGGCAGATTGGCACTTCCGTGATAGACCATGGCGGAACCTTTACTGTTACCCACTTTCTGATTGTGTTCATCCCGATAAGCCGATGTACCGAAATACTCTGTTTTAATAGTGATCTGTGCAATGCTTTCCACAGAAACCAGTAGTAATAAGACTGTTGTAATAGATATCCACTTCATTTTTGTTCCTTCTTTTAATGATTTGTATGCCACAAAGATTGTCAATATCAATGCGAACGAGAAAATCTTTTTGACCAAACCCCGGCCTGCTTATGACGAAACGGATAAGCAGCAACCACTTTATCCCTTATCTTTGCAACATGAAGAAACATCTGACTTTCAAATCGCGGCAGCTCTCTACTATCTTCTGGTTACTCATTGCCGGCACTTTCTGGATACAATTCCTCAATATGTCGACCAGTATATGCGAAGCAACGCTTCTCACCATCTGCATAAGCGGCAGTTATATGCTGGTGAACCAATATCTATGTAACCATCTGCTAAAAAAAGCGATACGTACCAAGCAGATGAAGCCTTTCTGGATATTGTTTATAGTACTTTGCATCCCCACAAGTACACTGGTAGCCTCCTACTTCGTCCTCTTCCAGTATCTTGAACAAACAGGTATATTCCCTGTATCCAACATCTTCATAGAGGGAGAAGAGAACCTTCTTTTCAACTCTATCCTCTTGCTACCGGGTACATTGGTTATCAATCTCGCCTTCTGTGGTCTGTGCTTCTATTCGGAAAACCTGCAATTAGAAAAAGAGAAATCTCAATTCCTCTTCCAGACATTACGGCAGCAAATCACCCCTCACTTCATGTTCAATGTGCTGAATCACATCAACATCCTGATGCAGGATAATGTGCCTTTAGCTTCTTCCCTTTTAGAGAAATATTCCGATATCCTGCGCTACCAATTGTATAACGGTCAGAAAGAACTTATCAGCCTGGAACAGGAGATAGAATTCCTGCAAAACTACATAGCGATAGAAAACATTCGCTGGGAAGACAAACTGGCCGTAAGCACCGAATGGGAAGTAGAAGACGGCAGCATCGGATTCCCGCCTTTGTTATTACTGACATTCATAGAAAATGCCTTTAAACATGCATCGCACACACCCACGGAGAAAGGACAGGTACAGATACGGTTCAAACAGAATGCCCATCATATCCTTCTTGAAGTCGGCAATACCAACTCCCCGCATCTGCAACGACCAGGTACCGGACTGGGACTAGCCAATGCAATCAAACGACTGGACATCCTGTTTCACAAGAAGTACCAGTTGTCCGTCAACCAAACAGATACCTATTATCAAACCTCACTTAGCATTGAAATATAAAAGATGAAAGACTCCCCTGAACAACAACCCCTGAAATGCCTCATCGTAGACGACGAACAAATCGCCATCAAAGGCATTGCCAACCACATCAGCAAACTGGATTTTCTCACAGTCAACGCTACCTGTTCTTCTGCACTCGAAGCAAGAGGAATATTAGAAAACCATCCTATCGACCTCATGTTTCTGGATATCAATATGCCCTATCTTTCCGGCATCGATTTCCTGAAATCATTGGATGAAGCACCGTTGACCATACTAACTACCGCCTACTCCGAATATGCCCTGGAAGGCTATCAACTTAATGTTGTTGACTACTTACTGAAACCAATTTCTTTTCAGCGTTTCTTTCAGGCAGTGACCAAGGCTGCCCATACCTTCAGAACCCAACTCTTACTGCAAAATAATGGAATAGAAGAAACCGCCCGGGAAATGTATATCAGACAGGGGGATGCATTTACCCAGATATCCTGGAAAGATATACTGTATGTAGAAGGTATGCAGAACTACCTGAAACTGCACTTCAAGTCCAAAACTCTCATCATCCATCAGACCATGACTTCACTGGAAGAAATTCTGCCTCAAAGCGCCTTCTTCAGAATACACAAGTCTTTCCTTGTAAACCTCTCGCACATCGATTCCATCGCCAAAGGAAGAGTCTTCATCAACGGGAAAGAACTTCCTGTTTCAGCCCAGCGACGGGAGGAATTACTGCAAACAGTAGTCTATAAGAATTTAATCAGCAAATAAAAATTGGGCACATCCCTTCATGAACCATGACGGATTAGACAAGATTTCCGAATATTACATCTATCTTTGCAGGCGTAAACAAACAACGCACATTTTATAAAGAAAGTTTCTAAAACTCATTACCAAACTTACGCATAAAACAGATGAAAACAATCGTAAACGTCCCTACTAAGCAAAGCCTGATTCGGGAAACAAGAGATTATTTAATGATCGCCCTCGGATTAATTCTTTATGGTATAGGCTGGACAGTATTTCTGTTGCCCAATGACATCACCACCGGAGGAGTGCCGGGTATAGCCTCCATAGTCTATTTCGCCACCGGCTTCCCTGTGCAGTACACTTATTTCAGTATCAACCTCATCTTGTTACTACTCTCTATCCGCATCCTGGGCTGGAAGTTCAGTATCAAAACTGTATTCGCCGTATTCACCCTGACATTCTTCCTTTCCATCATTCAGAGACTGGCAAGCGGTGTGGTCTTACTGCACGATCAGCCTTTCATGGCGTGCGTCATCGGTGCATCCCTCTGCGGAGGCGGCATAGGCATCGCTTTTTCTTCCAATGGTAGCACAGGCGGAACGGATATCATTGCCGCCATCATCAATAAATACCGGGATATCACATTAGGTCGTGTAATGCTGATCTGTGACCTGATTATCATTTCTTCCAGTTACTTTGTGTTGAAAGATTGGGAGAAGGTGGTTTACGGTTATGTAACCCTATACATTTGCAGTTTTGTTCTGGATCAGGTAGTGAACAGTGCCCGGCAATCCGTACAGTTCTTTATCATCAGTGAGAAATATGATGAAATAGCCCGGCACATCAATGTATATCCACACCGAGGCGCCACCGTCATCAATGCTTCCGGATTTTATAGCGGCAAGGAACAGAAGATGTTGTTCGTACTTGCCAAAAAGCGCGAATCAACAATTATATTCCGATTGATAAAGGATATAGACCCAAACGCATTTGTATCACAAAGTGCGGTAATCGGAGTATATGGAGAAGGGTTCGACAGAATAAAGGTGAAGTAGCTACGAGTGATGAACTATGGGCTACAAGTACCTTTCGGAATAGCGGCAGTGCGCAGCTACTCGTTACTTGTAGCTTGTAGCTCGTAACTACCTTCTTTCCAAACACACACTACAGGGCGGCGAAGATACGGTTTCAGTTTCTCTGCCGCTTCTTTATCCATATAATCAGTAGTTGTAAAAGTAAAGGTCAGTGTATTATCCTTTGCAGAAAGATCAGCTTTCATCAGCAACATATCTGCCTGTTCACCGGCATCTCTCACTTCATAATCCATCACCGTATCGGGTAATGACAGGAAATCTTTCATTACAGGAGGCGTGAAGAAAGAAGAAACAGGCAATTCTTCCCAACCGGTGGTATAGAAATGGACATCACTATCACAAGCAGGGGCACAAGCTGTAGATACGGTACAGATTACTTTCGTACTGTCGTTCGTAGCCAACAGTTTCATTTGCCAAGAGCTTTGCGGCGTCATCTGGATACGGATATAATCGGGAGCAAGCTCCGTCATTTCCGATTTGCCGCCAAAACGGTTGGTTACTTCCGCTTTCATCTTACTTTCAAGGAAGTCGATACAGTCGGCACGGTTCACGGCAGTAAGCAGTGGACTGAGGCTATCGGGCATATTTTTGAAAAAGGTTTTAGCTTCCTGAGCTTGCAGAGAACACATCCAGGCACAAGCCAAACACAAAAACATAGTCAATTTCTTCATCATATTATTTTTCTGTTATTCCTATTTTGTATTTTATTACTTCAACACAATCTTCAGAGCCAAGAGCATATCTCTCCAAGAAAACGTGCATCTGTTTCGTCAAAGGTATTCAGGTTTTCACTATCTATATCGAGCACGCCCCACACCTCGCCATTCTCACGAATCAACGGAACGACGATCTCCGAGCGCGACAGCGAACTACAAGCTATATGTCCGGGGAATGCATCTACATCGGGCACCACCAACGTCTCCGCCTTAGCCCATGCTGCACCACAAACACCCCGTCCTTTCCGGATACGTGTGCAGGCTATCGGTCCCTGAAAAGGTCCTAATACCAGTTCTTCCCCTTTCACCAGATAGAATCCCACCCAAAAGAAACCGAAAGTCTCTTTCAGTGCAGCCGAAACATTAGCCAGATTGGCTATAAGGTCATTTTCACCTTCAATCAGGCTCTTTATCTGGGGAAGCAAAGTCTGATACTTTTCGGCCTTACTGCCGTTGCTGATACATAAATCTTCTGCCATATATTCTGTCTTGAGATTTATTTACTTCCCAAATATAAGAAGAACATTCCAATCAATACCAAAATGAGATCGACAGCCTTACTTTTTAAATTCTTTTCACGGAAGAAGAGAGCTCCGAAAAGGAAGGAGACAACCACACTCCCACGCCGTACCATAGAGACAATGGAAATCATAGAGTCTTCATAGCTCAGGGCATAAAAGTAGGCAAAGTCAGCTGCACTAAGAAAGACGGATATCAGGATGATAGTCCAGTCCCAACGGAAAGGGGTACTTTCTTTTCGTTTGGGATACCATAGTAAAAGGATGATGGGACACATGATAAATACCTGATAGACATTATACCACGACTGCACCACCATAGGATTGAATTGCTTCATCAGATACTTGTCATAAAGTCCGCTGATAGCTCCAGTGATGGCAGCCAGCACGATGAAGTAAATCCATTTGTTATGTTTAAAATCAATGCCTTCCTTCTTACCGGAACGGCTCAGCATAAAGAACGAAAGTATGGCAAGCATGACTCCGATCCATTGATACAAGTTCAGACGTTCACCAAATATCAGCATGGCACCCACCAGCACCATTACAGGGCGAGTAGCATTAATCGGGCCGACAATCGTCAACGGCAAATGCTTCATGCCAAAGTAACCGAATATCCAGGAAGATAGAACGATAAATGACTTGACAATGATAAACTTATGTACTTCCCAGCCTACAACAGGTACTTCGAACATTGTTCCGTTCAAAGCAGGAGTAAAAGCGGAAATCAGTATGAAAGGAAGAAATATCAGGCTGGAGAATACCGTATTCAGAAACAGAACGGGAAGCACAGCATTATCGCGCAATGATTTCTTCTTAAATGCATCATAAAAACCCAGCAAGGCAGCTGAGAGAAAGGCGAGTAATAACCACATGTGAATTAAAAATTGAAAATTAAAAATTAAAAGGCAGTTCAGGGATAAAGTTATCCGACTTAAGAAACTGATCCGACTGCTTAACTGCTTATAAACAGTTCTTCCGGATACGTGACATCTACCAGAAACAGAGCATTGCCCGGAACGGAAGTACCAGCTTTGCAACGGTCTTTCTGCTCGATAACACGCCGGAAGCCATCAACGGTGAGCTTGCCACGGCCTACTTCGAGCAAAGTGCCGACAACTGCACGAACCATATTGCGCAGGAAACGGTCCGCCTGAATGGTGAATACCCAGGTTACATCGTCTATCTGAGTCCAGGCGGCATGCATGATGCGGCAGTTGTTTGTTTTTACGTCCGTATGCAGTTTGCTGAAACTGGTGAAGTCTGTATAATTAAACAAACTACGGGCCGCTTCGTTCATTCGTTCGAAATCGGGTGTCTGGAAAAGACGACAACGGTATTGACGATTGAAAGGAGACTTTGCCGTAGTCACGTAATATTTATACATGCGTGCCGTTGCATCAAAACGGGCATGCGCATCGGGCTTCACTGCACGAAGGCGGTAAACAGAAATATCGGGCGGCAAAAGGCGGTTTAGTTTGTCGGTAAAGAAAGCTGTATCAAGCGGTTCGTCACTATCAAAGTGGGCAACCATCAGAGAAGCATGCACCCCGGCATCGGTACGTCCGGCACCAATAACCTCTACTTCACGGCGCATCAGTGTGGCAAGTGCACGCATCAGACACTCTTGTACACTGTCTCCGTTGGGTTGTATCTGCCAGCCGTGGTAGGCGGTTCCGTCGTAAGCTAAATAAATAAAATACCGTTGCATACTCTTTTGCTTTCATTTTTCGGGCGCAAAGATAGCGCAAACCCCAAAAGAAATGAAAGAATACGTCAGCAAATCTTGCTTCCATTATTTTATATATGTACCTTCGTCACTAATTTACTATCATATAATAAGGTAAATCTTGAATAATACAAACATGGAACGTGAAACTGCAAGATTATGCAAAATCTCTGGAATAACCGAGAAAAACGGGAGAAATGACGCTAAACAACTTAATATCAATGTTATTACGGTGTCAAACGATGCCAAGCCGAAAAAACGAAAAACGCAAAGAAAAGCGGATTTAAGAAGAAGAACGGTTTGCAAATCATTACCCGATAAGAAGTAAGATTTAACATATGCCGGATGTTATTTCACCGTTTGTCACCGATTTGCGTATCAAGGTCTAACTCGTTGATATTTAACTTTGCAAACAAAAAAAACGAGTATGGCAAGAAGTACATTCAAAGTGCTGTTCTACGTGAACGGCAGCAAGGAGAAAGACGGCATTGTTCCCATCATGGGACGAGTGACAATCAACGGGGCTGTGGCGCAGTTCAGTTGCAAACGGAGCATCCCGAAAACGCTTTGGGATGCGAAAGGAAACCGAGCCAAGGGCAAGAGCATCGAAGCACGGGACATCAACCACGCTTTGGACAACATCAAGGCGCAAATCATCAAATATTACCAACGCATTTCAGACCGAGAGGCATACGTTACGGCTGAAATGGTGCGCAATGCCTATCAAGGTATCGGCAACGAGTATGAGACACTGATAAAGGCTTTCGACAAGGATTGCGCCAATTTTCTGAAACGCGTCGGCAAAGACCGCAGCATCGGCACATACAAGGTCATGGTAAGGGCAAGAAACTATGTCGCAGCCTTTATCAAGTCGTTCTACAAACGGACGGATATGTCCATGTTGGAACTTACACCCGACTTCATCAAGGAGTTTGCGGCTTATCTTACCGCCGAACGGGGACTGAAAAACGCCACCATCTGGCTAAACTGTATGTGGCTGAAAGGTGTCGTGATGCGTGCGCACTATAACGGACTGATACCGAGAAACCCGTTTGCACAATTCCACATCAGCCCGAATGTAAAGGAGCGTGAGTATCTGACAGAGGATGAAATCAAAAGAATCATGGCGCATGAGTTTGACAATCCCACCCTTGCATTGGTACGAGACCTGTTCATCTTCGCCTGTTTTACCGCTTTGTCTTTCGTGGATATGAAAGAGCTTACAACGGACGAAATAGTGGAGGTGAACGGTGAGAAATGGATAATCGCCAAACGGCACAAGACGAATGTCCCTTTCCAAGTGAAGTTGCTTGATATTCCCTTGCAGATAATCGAACGGTACAGGCACTTGTCGGAAGTTAAGCTGGTTTTCGGGAAAATCAACTTGTAATAAGCAAATTTTAAATCGCCATTTTTTGGTAAAGTTAAATCGTCACAGAGCTTTGTTCACATTCAAGTGTCTCTAAAAGATGTGTTTTTAATTGGGTATAAGCATTCAATACATCATGAACCTTTGCGTATAGCATCTCTCCACTTACTCTGCTATTTATGAGTTCCTTAAATTGTTCTGATATTGAATAGTCAATAGATAATAGATATATATTTTGTTTAAGTCGCTGCTTCGCTTTTAATAACTCGTTAAGTTCAAAATAACTTCTATCAGATAAATATGTGGAATATGCAGCTATAATATCAACGGCATCGTTTATTATTGGCTGTCTACAGTATGGACATATGCCTTTTTCTAAATTCCCGCTATTTATAAATGAATTACCAGCCTCTATGAAAGTTTTCCACTCTTCAGAATTTGTATTTCCAATCTCGCTAAGGATTGCTATCTTTAATTTAACTTCTTCATGAGCCTTTCTTGTTGCAAGGATCTTATCAACAATAGTTTTTATTTTGGAAGCATATTCCTGAATGTTACTCTGTACTTTTATTAAATGTTGGTACAATGAATCATATTCAGATTTTCTCTTATTGCCAATTTTATTTTGTCCTCATAATTCGTTTCTTTTAAGGCCTTTAGGTGATACTCATACTGTTGTAATTCAATGTTTTGCTCTTCAGAAAAGTCATATCTATCTTGAATATATTTTTTCTGATTTGCACGATATGTCTGTTGAGCTATTATTCTACATACATCTTCTGAAAAATCCCTCTGTATTAATTGTTGGTACTGTTCTTAATACAGAATCAATCTCAGTCTGTAACCTCTCTTTCATACTGTCCATAGCCGTAGTGAGGGCAGTGAACAAATGTAGGCCATAAGGTAAAACAATAGCAGAATCAGCACTTCGTTTCTGTAGGAATGTTTTAGTATAGTTTGAATCAAATACGCTTAATAAAGTTAAGGGGGTAATAGCTCTTGCAGAACCATCCCACGACAAATTTTCTGTATTTGTTCCGATGGTATAAACCAATTCAATATTTATTGGGCAATAGGTTTCGGAATATATATTAGGTCGAAGTTCTGTTTGATGGTTTCCTCCTACTATTTCATTTAATATTCTGAAATAACTACTTTTACCCGAACCGTTTTTACCATATAACAAAGTAATATCATTTGAAAATTCAATGGTTTGTTCATTAGCTAACGCACAGACTCCTGAATGATGTATCAATGATAAAAGTTTAATATCGGCATTCTGATTTGACATGGCCGTACTTGGTATTACTAAAACACTCGCAGCATTTGTTTTTAATTGTTGAACCGAGTCTGCAAGTTCTGCATCTGAAATCATCCCATTATTATTCACCATCTTGATAATTAAGTCTTTGAGCCATCCATGTGTTTGTGGATTACTCGCTAATTCAATAAGATAATCCTTTGAATGCGTATATTCCATGTGAGTGAAAGTTTAAATTTATTAGCTATGCTAACCTATATATCACTATACCGATAATTATGCTGCGTTATAAATTTGAATCAGCTTTGATTTAATATCACTGAATGACAAGTTTGTACTGATGTCTGTCAATAGTCCGGTATTTATGACATAAACAAAAGACTCTTTACGATAATATTTCTCCCCGAACACCTGTAGCGATTTATCTATTGTATCAGCTTTAGCCAACAAACAAGTAAGTTGATAATCTCTGTCTATTATTTGAGTCTTATTGTCAGGGTGTGCCTTTGTAAAATGTTGTGTAGCCGTAAGTTTAATTAGGTTTTCAATGTAATGAGCAATTTGCGGATATTGTGATTTTGGGAAAATGTGATGAATCTGTGTTGCTTCGCCATTTCTCCATTGATCATGCACCTCACTTTCTTCTTGTATTCTACGAAGTAGATTCATAGCTTTCTGAACATAGTACTGATTGTATGCTTCTTGTTGTTCAACATCCTGTTTTTGTTGTGCTTCTTGGCGGGTTATGGATTTATCTTTATTAAGGTCTCTCCAGTTCTTGCGATTATACATCAAATCAGAGAATGTAAATGCATATTTAGACATATGTCCTTTCTCTGTTCCATTGATACCATTTTCAACAGCATATATATTCAAGATTTTTGGAAACATTCTTTTCACCTCAACATCTCCATTAACATTGGTGTGTCCTATGATAAATCTTATATATCGTTCTTTCAGTTCTGAAAAGTCTGATTTCGTAATGATACCCAAAGTACATTTACTCTTGTATTCCTCAAAATACTTCCACATATCACTATCTTTCAATACTTTTTCAAAATAGCAATATAAGAAGTTATAAGCATTTCTTTCCCTCCGAGCAATATAATCGAGTATATCAAGATTTACAATTCTATAATAATTTGTTCCTCCTACTTTAGTAACCTCAAGCACATGAGCATATCCCAACATACGCAATGGCTGTTGTATGAATTTGTCATACTCGTGACGTGCTGTTTTATTGGTAGGTAATGGTTTATTAAATACGGCTTTCGCATTCTTAATAAAATATTGAGACTCCCATATGTCATTTACAGTGAATGTTTTTCCAATATCAATAATTGTATTAATCACACTATCCGCAATAAAGCAGACTACATCTGGAGTACATTTTTGATCCATGAATCTTGCATCATTTGATTTGCGTACATCCAAGTCAAATTGGCTAAGATATTCGTTAATTATATTTCTCATATCCTTTGTTGTTTGAGTTTTCCAAAAAAGAAAACAGAGTTATTATCTATGTTAAGTGAGCGTGTTCCTAAGTTGCGAGCTATTGCATAGAACTTAGTAAAACTATCTGTTGCGTAAAATGCTAAATCTTCTTTTGTTACAATATAATCATCATTGGCTAATGTAAGGATTGCAACCGAACCGTCAGCAATACATCCCTCGGGCATAAAGCACGCTCGTGGATTATAGGTTAGATTGGGAAGCAAAATGCAATTTGCCTGATTTAGATATTTAGCGACATCTAATCCCTCAACATTGTCTATATAACAGTCATAATCAGGGATATTAACAATTTCATTATTGCCAATATTTCGTGATTTAAGCACTCTAATTCTGCCGTTATTCTTTGTTATAGCTTTTGTAATAATTCTATCTCGGTATGCTTTAAATACATTAAACTCCATTTTGTCAGCTACCTCATCAAATACTTCGTTGCGGTAAATTATCCAATATGGGAATTTATCATCGGTCAAGTATGTTTGCAGATGGCGTCTTACCTCATCTGTAATATAAGACTCAACGATGGTCTCTTGCGGCTTCTTCTGAGTATTCAAAATAAAGCATATTGTTTCAATCTTTACACCTTTAAAACCTTTCTCTCCAAAATCAATAATGCGAGAGATTCTTTTCTCTTTCATCAATGAGCGTGTCGCATCAAATTCGGGAGCATTTATTAGGCTCTTGGGCACAATCAATGATACAACATCGCCAATCATCATCGCTTTTTCAATGAAGAATGAGAAGATATTATTGGTATCCTTATTAGAAACCCCTATCTTATATTTAGCCAACAATTGCTTCTCTTTTGTCAGCTTCTTATATGGAGGGTTTCCTACAACAATGTCATATCTTTTGTCGAATTTATGTAACAGGAAATCCGCATTAATATAATTGATATGTATATTATTAGGTATATCAATCTTAGCAACCAATTCCTTTAAAATTTCAATGCTATTTGAATCTATATCTACCACATCTATATTAACAAACTGCACACTTGCGTATTTCAATATAAGTGCAGGTAAAAAGTTACCCACACCAATTGATGGCTCTAAAATATTTAGTTCCGTATAGTTCTTTGCATCAGGAAGACTTTTTACAATCGCATAGCATATGTCTTGTCTAGTATAGTATGCAGCATTATCTTCTCTTTGAGCATTTGCTAATTCTGCTATTTTGGACAACTCAGCAAAACCGTAGTGACCATTATTTCTAATATAATCTACCAAACAAGAATGTGTTGCCAGCTTTTTCTTTTCAATTAAAGTCTTTATATCCTGTTCTGTTAAAGATGGTTTACACAATATTCTGCGAACCTTAGTGGCTATTTGCTTAAATATAATAGTAGGCACAGCTTCGCCTAAGTTTTGGCGAATGTTCATCTCCTCTTTTTTCAAAAAAGCCTCTTTCTCTTTGCATGAAAGTTTATTTAACTCTTCAAAAGGAATATCACTCCAATTAAAAGAAGATGGAACAGACATCATAAGCATAACCTCTCTTATGCTGAACACTCTATTATCAACAGGGTGTACAGTGTTTTGGCTCGCCATAATATCATTTCGTGTATGAATACAAGGTGCTACCTTATCCCAATATTGACGAGTGTATTTATCACCATTTTTACGGGCATTATAAACGATTACACCATTCTTTACACTATGAGGAATCTTTGTAATGTCTGTATTGTCAAAAGCTGATTGGCCCTCTTTGATGTCCGCAATCCACGATTCCATACGAGGCGAGTATTTTCTGAAATTATGATATATGTCTTTTTCAGATATCTCACCCATCTTCTTCAAAGATGGTAAATGACCGATAACTTGTCTTAAAGTTCGTTCAGGTTGCTTATCTGGAAAAATGTCATATGGAGTAACCTCTTTCAAATCTTTACGAACACCTATAGCCAGTGTTCTTGTTCGGCTTGATGGGTTACCATAATCCTTGAAGTTTACAACTTGATATAGGATGTTATATGTACCAGACAAATTAGCCTCTATTGCATCCTTTATTGATTTGTCTTGACCATCAACATCTGTACATATAGAAGTTAGGAACGCTCTAACATTTTCAAAGACAAAGAATTTAGGTTTTATCTGCTTAGTCATTTTTATAGACTCAACAACTAAAGAATTGCGTTTAAGTTCGTCTTTCTTCTTATGGTTGGCTACTGACATACCTTGACAAGGAGGCGTTGCAATCAACACATCCAAATCAGTTAGATTGAATCCTCTTTTCCACGTAGCCAACTCCGCAAAAACCTTATCTTTTGTTTCTTGCGTAGTCATATCACCACAAATATATCCGCTGTTATAAACGCATTTCTGATTGAACTTCTGAATTTTTAATCTGCGTTCTAACAACTCAACCGTAGCCACACAATAGAATCCCTCCTCTTTGAATCCATAGCAACCTACACCAGCACTACTGAATAGGCTGATATATGTCCGCAGTCCATACGCAGATTGCCGATCTGCTAAAAGCATTTTGGGGACTTGTATTTCTGGGTATAATTTTACTTTTGCCATATTAACCTATTCTTTTTAAATTTTCAGCAGCCATAGAAAGAGCCTCGGATGCTACAACTTGTTCATCAGATATCATATCGGTTACTTTGTCAGCAAGCCATAATGTAAGGAGATCTGTCATTTCTACATGAAACATTTCCGATAATATAACTACTTGCTTTTTTTTCGCCTTTCTTTCACCTTTCTCTATCTTACAATATGTTGCAGTATCTATATCAAGAGCAGCTGCAATCTGCCTTTGAGGCATTTGATTTTGAATGCGTAGCTCTTTAATTTTCTCTGTAAACAGCATATTACTTATTTTTGTCTTGACATTATTTGGCAAAGATACTAATTTTGCCCATTTTACATATAACATTCCAGATAAATATTTTATAATGCGATATATGAGATGTAAAATTGAGCGTATATCGGATTATTCTATTACCTTTGTAGCTGAAATGAGTTACTTGAATGCAATTCATAGCATAACGCAGCAAATAGCACGGTTGCCAAGTCATTACCTCAAAAATGGGTGATTCTCCCAAAGTCCTTTGTATAAGGCACTAACAAAAGTCTTCCAGAATTATTAAAAAATACTGCCATTTGGATGATCCTTGTTCTCATAACAGGAGGCAGTATCGGTTTAACAGAAAGATTCTTTGGTAAACCAGCCTCTCTCATTGTAGGCGCATCAATTCTCTCTGGATTCATGTATTGGGATTTTCTAAAAAGAAAATCAGCAGAAGATACCACCAAGCAAATCTTTGAACTTTTAAAGGCCAATCGCGATAATAGTTCAATAAACTCATCACTCAAAAATAAATCTACCAATTTCAAGCTTCAAACTTCAGCAGCCAACTACCAGTTTTCAATATCGCCAAATAAATGCCACAGCCTATTCCGGATAAATTTCATATTAAAAAGTGATTTCAATAAAGAGGTGCAGCACAAAATCTCGAAAGAGATGCAATCATTCATCACTGAGCATCCGGAGCATAAAGACGTTATACGGTTCCGCAAAAAATCTTTATTCAATGACATTTGGGATTGTTCTATATGCTGCGAAGCTGACAAACTCATATCTAGACCCCAGCTCTTGCTTATAGGAAATTTGCTGAGAAGTATAGAAGATAAATATCTTCATTCCGTAGAGACTTATCTTAGTTTCTATGATCATCACGAAGATATGATCTTCTATGCACATTATATGAATGGCACAGCTATAGAGTCATATATAAAAGATGAAGAAAATGATATCTGGGGAATGCAAGATGTATTAGACGATGAATATTTCACATTAGCAAAATTACACAAACAATCAAAATCCGGAATGATAAACATAACCCCATCTTCTTTAGAAGAGTTCACCCTAATAAAAGAGAATGCTATTTGTGAAATAGATTGAGCCGTCACTTTTTTCTTTAAAAAACGATAGTATATAGACAAGAACTCTCTTTTCTTTTTCCTACTTTTGTACCCACATAAAAACATTTTCAAGCCATATGCAACAAAGATACAACAAACTTCCGCTTTTATTTTTAGCAATACTTATGGCCGGCACTTCCCTTGCCGGATGCAAAAAGAAAGATATGTCCCTCAAACTGAATGAACCGCGAAACATTAAAGGAGTAATCAGTTACAGACGAACCTTCGGTGACTTGAATGAAGCGCATCTGAATGTCGCACAAGCCATAGGCATTACGCCAATTGCCTCCCGCAAAGAGGCCGAACACATGAAGGAAAAACTTCAGCACATCGAAACCAACGATTTATATGTAGTAGACTCGCTGACACACTCCATCCCATATCTCATTAAAGGTGCAGCACAACTACTGGATACCATCGGTAACAATTTCCTTGACTCGCTGACCGCCAAAGGACTAAACCCCAATAAAATAATCGTAACCTCCGTACTCCGCACCGAAGACGACGTAAAACGCCTGCGTCGCCGCAATGGCAATGCTTCGGCAAACTCTGCGCATTTCTACGGAACTACATTCGATGTCAGTTGGAAGCGCTTCAAGAAAGTAGAAGATGAAGATGGACGCCCGCTACAGGATGTCAGTTCAGATACATTGAAACTCGTTCTCTCCGAAGTATTGCGCGACTTGCGAAAAGCGGATAAATGCTATATAAAGTATGAGTTGAAGCAAGGATGCTTCCATATTACGACGAGAGGAAAATAATAAATTAGGTATTAAGTTTTAAGTATTGCAGTATTAAGACTGCACCATAACACTGCATACTTAAAACCTGATATCTTGTCTTTTCATTCTTCCATCATCCTCCACGCCAACGGCAGACACGTCACGATATCCCCGGCTGTCATTCCTATCGCCCCATACTTCTTGCAAGCAATGTCTCCGGCAAGCCCGTGAACATACATCGCCAGGCAGGCTGCATCTTCCGAAGCATAACCCTGTGCCAACAAAGCCAGCACTACACCCGTCAAAACATCTCCACTGCCACCTGTTGCCATACCCGGATTACCTGTAGTATTAAAATAACACTTCCCTTGCGGAGTAATAACCACAGAGTAAGCACCTTTCAAGATGATATATATTCCTGATGTTCGCGCCAACTCACGTGCTTTCGTTAAGCGTTCATAAGAGTCCTGACACTTTCCTACCAACCGTTCCAGTTCTTTCGGATGCGGTGTCAGAATACTCCCTTTCGGTAAGCGTCCGATATAATTGCGATGCCCTGCCAGTACATTCAAAGCATCAGCATCCACTACCATAGGAGATAAACAACTGTCTATCTGTTCCAATACCGCGCCCTCTGTCTCTTCCGCCTTTCCCAGACCCGGACCGATGCCCACTGCCTGATAATCATCCGTATCCGTAGGACAGGCAAAGCAGGTATCACTGGGGTCCAGTTCTGTCATAGCCTCCGGCACGGAAGTCTGCACAATCATATTGTTACAATAAGGCACATGCATCGTCAGCAACCCTACCCCAGAGCGCAGGCAAGCTTTTGCGGCAAGCACCGACGCTCCCGCCATTCCTTGCGAACCAGCAATAAGCAAGGCGCGTCCGAAGTCTCCTTTATGGGCAAACTTATTTCTCGGTTTCAACAGATCCTGCATATCCTCAGCCTCCAACAGACTATAATCAGTCGCCATCTCCTCTATCGCATCTTCACTCAGACCGATATCCAGCAATTCCCATTCACCCACGAACTCCTGATTCTCTGCAAAGAGAAAAGCCAGCTTCGGCAATTGCAGACTCAGGGTCACATCCGCCCGGACAATATTAGCTTTGATATTGAAGGTATTCTCCTCCCCCATCAATCCCGAAGGAACATCAATAGCTACAATCTGTGCCGACGAAGCATTGATATACTTCACCACGGCAGCAAAGCCACCACTCAGCGGCTTGTTCAATCCACTACCGAACAGTCCGTCGATAACCACATGGTCAACCGTCAGCACGGGCGGGACGAATTGTGATGTCACTTCATGGAAATCCACATTCTTCACATCCGCCAGTCGTTCCTTGTTCGCCTCGCAATCGGGAGAAAGTTCTCCTTTGGTATTAAACAGATAAACCGATACCTGGTAACCCTTTTCCGCCAACAATCGGGAGACTGCCAATGCATCTCCACCATTATTGCCCGGTCCGGCAAATACCGTAATCGGTGTTTCAGCCTCCCAGCGTTTCGTAATCGCTTTTGTCAATGCCTGCGAGGCACGCTCCATCAGGTCGATAGAAGCAATCGGTTCATTTTCTATTGTGTAAGCATCCAACTCTTTGATGCTTTGAGTAGGAAATATCTTCATATCTTTATTTTCAAATTACTAACAAAGGTAGGCTATTTTGTGGAGATACGCAAGGAAGGATGGCAGAGAATAATTCTCAAACCCGTTGGAGGAATTAAAGCATCCTGATCTATCAAATGAGGGCATCCAGCCTGCGCCCCAACGCATGAGCCAATTTCAAATTCAACACCATAACAAGGACACCCAATATTCCGCCCAATAGAAAATCCATTGCAGTAAACAAGCCCGTAGAATAAAAGAAATAACAGACATAAACCGCATAAGGCAGACAAAGCAATGAGGTTACTATAGCCGGAATATACTTCCTTAGCAGTACGAATTGCCCCACATGCACGAGCAAATGTATGCCAAATGCAAGGAACAAAGCCATCCACAAAAAATAATGCTGGGAAAGAACTGCATAGACAGATACGCCACTGATAATAATAAATTCCTCGGCAACCGCTATTGCAAAACCGGTCGTGCTCAGCTCCCGTAATTGCATGATTTGCTTTCTCAACACCGGGAAGCGACGGGACAATTCATCTGCATTCCGTTCCATCCACCTCTGTTGCATAATGATCTCTTCGAAATCATGCAACATGAAGACGACGGGAAACAGACATATCAGTAACACAATATGATCCATAACGACGATTTATAAAGTAACATGATGCACGCTAATAAGCATCCATCTCATCCTCTTCCCGTTCCGCCTGTTTATCAGCCAGTTCCATCTTCTTCGTCAGCAGTTCCTTCGGGAAGTAATACTTAAACGGAATCCGATGGCATCCCGCACGTTTCACGGCCAGCGTCAGCATACGATCCGCCTTAAAGTACACGCGTGAGAGTCTGACGGAATGTGGCAACACATCTTCCGGATGTTCGAATCCCTTGCTCGTGACTGCCGTCTGAAACGACCCGATGCCGCGTAACGTCACAGAGCGTCCGTCGCTCAACTCCTCTTCAATAATTTCACCCGTTGCAGCCAGGACAGCTTCTACCACTCCCGGGTGAAAACCAGTCCGTTGAGCTACCCGATGTGCTACGTCCCGCTCCGTTCTGCCGCTTTTCTTCTGCATTTTCTTGCCGACAGCATACCACAATTGCGGTTTTTCTTTTTTCGTTGCATCCACCTTGCGGCAGACAATGTAAGGGATTGCCATATATCAAATGTATTAACAGTTAACGCTTTATTATTAAACAGTCCGTCTTTCTTTAAAGAATACAGATACCTACATGCACATGTTAGGACTACTGACATGCACATGTAAGTAGCATCAACATGCACATCTCAATATCACTAATATGCACATGTAAACACCACTGTTTATTAAACAAAGGTAGACTATTTAATAGAGATAAGCAAGGAATATTAGCATTAACGTCAATAGACAGACAATTACCTGAAAAAATAAATAAACCATAAAATTAAAGCCTTCTGCCTAAATAATCTTTTTTATTAATCTGATAAGATACTTTTTATTCTCCCTTTTGTATTTTTGCTATCAATAAGACAAAAACTAATCCACACACATGAAAGGCTTTAATAACTATACGGAGCGTGAAGAATTCTCCATATTCAAAAAATTCTTTTTGGATCATGGACGATGCAAGGAAATGAAGAAAAAAGAATATTTTGCGGAGCAAGGCATTGTCACGACACATGCCGCCTATGTCGAGAAAGGTATGTTCCGCTATGTCTGTACGGATGAAAACGGATGTGAACACATTGTAGGCTATGCTTTTGCAGGAGAATATGTCGGTGATTACCCACAATGCATAAAAAAGGAGAAAGCAATGGTAAGCATTCAGGCAACCACCGATTCCCTGATATATTATGCATCTGCCCAAGAAATAACCAATTTCTTTTCCACCGACAAATCTACTCAGGAATTGGAAAAAATTTTAGCGGAAGAACTCTTTGTCCAGACTTATAAGCGCTTGCTGGATATTTACTGCAAAACACCTACTGAACTCTATGTGGATTTAGTAAGACGCTATCCGGATTTTCTAAATTATATCACACTCAGGGAGATAGCTTCTTTTCTCCGTGTCACCCCTGAAACAATCAGCCATATACGAAAGAATATCAAGGGAATAGAGTTTTGTTAAAAAATCATAGGATTATCACTTTATTTTGAAGGCCTTGAATTCGTTCAAGGCTTTTCTTTTTTTTATGCACTTAATTTGTAGCGAGTTAAACATTAAAGACTAATGATACCATACAAAAGTAGAATTAAACGTTCGATAAAGAAGAATCACTCTCAAAATACATAATTATGAAACGTATACATATTCTGTTAATGGCATTAGTGGCTCTGTCCATTCAAGGTTGCCAAGATGATTTTGACGTTCCGTCCGAACAAGCAAGCAGAAGCTATGAGCAGGACGCAGAGGTACTGAACAGATTCGTCGACATAAACAAGACGACGCATGAGTATTATATCAATCCCAATAAGCGGACTACTGCTTTGTCTTATATCACCAATGCCGATGCGGAAGAGTTGGCTGTCGTCAATTCGTTGAATCTTGATGTATTTCAGCAGAGCATCGACCGCGTAGGCAAACTGTCGGGACAATTTGCGTCCAATCACGGAGTGGATTATGTGGTGATGATGACCGGCAACGAAGTCTATGTGAGCCGTACCAAAAGCGATTCCCCCATAGTGCTGGAAAGGATGAATGAGAGTGAAGCTACCCGCAACTACTATCCCAGGACTGCTTCCTTAAAAGTAACCGATAGCGAAAAGGAATACACCGTTTATGGAAGCGGGGATATTGAAACATCCATTGAACTCTTTCCACAAGCCTACAAGAATGCAGGTTGGGCATTCCTCGTTTCTTGTGAAATGAAAGAAAACGGCAACAGACAAATGGTGAATGTGCTGTTTTGCGGTGTAGGATATAGAATGATTGCTCCCCGCTTTGCATGGCATGCGGCCCAGCCGGATACAGAATGGAACTTTGGAGTAGCAAGCAGTTGCGACAGCAACACCACCATCGCAAGACTTAACATCTCACATCCATGATAAAAAGGTCATATATCTATTTGTCGCTTATCATTCTCTCCCTGCTGACGGGCTGCGTCGAGAAATCGGGCTACTACGACGACGGGCAACAAGAGATTATCGACAACTTGACCAAGAACGAGGGATGGGAACGATCCTACCACATGACGTCGTATGATGGCAGAGAGTGCGATGTATACGAATTGTGGGTTTTCAAAAGTGATGCCACCGGTTCCCGTAAATTCGTATGGAACTATGATGATGGAGAAGTCTCCGAAAATATGGGTTATTTCCGCTGGTCATTCACGATACCTAATTTTAAGATTATCTATATGGATAGCGGGTTATATTGGGAAATTAAACAGCTAACTACCGACAAATTGCACATATACGAAACTTATGACGATCCGATAACTGTTCCCGGACAAGATTACAGAGAATACAGGGAGTATGAATCGCTGCCACTCTCTACAAAATAACGGAACAATCTAAACTAGACTTTTCAAGAGAAATCCTGCTTCACGATTCTGTGAGGCAGGATTTCATATTGTATGCACGCAAATACTGCATGGGAGTTTGTCCGGTATACTTCTTAAAGTCCTTAATGAAATGATTCGTGTCGCTATAACCACTATCCGCGGTAATGCGAACCAAATCTTTCTGTACCCGAAAAGCGGTATAAGCATGGATGAACCGCTGCAAAGCAGAGTAACACTTGGGCGTCATGCCGACTGCTTCGGAAAAGTTTCGTTCCAGCCATTTATAGTTAACACCTAAATGAGACTTTAATTCATCGATGGATAATGTTCCTTTATGCAACTTGATATAGCGAATGGCCTCATCCAGCAGCTTATTAGATTTTTCATTTACGGATAGGACATCGCGGATACAGTTTTCTAAAAGTTCTATCTTCTCTTCCACTTCCCCACATTGCTGCATTTCTTTCAGCAAAGCATCCGAATCATGAAATACGGATTGCAGATTCCAGAAAGGACGGGTATTGAGTTTTTTAGCATCCAACCCAAACAAGCGGTAAAAAGAAGCAGGTTTAAACCGTATTATCAGCAGATAAGTGCCCCTTCCAGAGAAACGAACAGCCATCTTTTCAAAAGACCTTGTACTGAACCAACCGGATTTGAATCTGGAAGTTGCCTCATTATACTCCAACTCTACTTCATCTTCCGCCTCGGACAGGAATGCTAACATAGGTGTTCCGTCATTATATGCCAGGCTATCGGATAAATCGCAGCAAGGAAAAATAAAGAAACTATCGACGTACTCTTGCAGATCTTTTGCAGGAGTCATTGTCCTTATCCCCTCAAGAGAAGCAAAAGGATGTGATATGATATGTTCTAATAAGCTTACCGGCATGTGTGCAAAAGTACATAAATATAGGATAGTACAGAACGATATGTCTAAAATTTACCATAAGGGTTGATGTCTATAGGTTACTTTTGCCTAAAAAAAGTAATATGATTAAACCGATAACGATTTACGGGAATCCCGTACTGAGAGAAGAATGTGTGAGTATAGAGAAAACTTATCCGGGTATCCGGGAAGTCATAGAGACGATGTGGCAGACACTGAGAAATGCGGACGGTTGCGGTCTGGCTGCTCCACAAATCAATCTTCCTATCAAACTATTTGTAGTGAACAGCCGGGATAGCTATGCATATATGTCTGCCAGAGAAAGGGAACGTTTCTTTGCAAAAGATGATTGCGGGATAGAAGAAACATTCATAAATGCGAAAATAACGGCATACAGTGACGAGGTATGGACTACGGGAGAAGGCTGTCTGAGTATTCCCGATCTGTATGAGGAAGTGACACGACCCTGGTCCATAACAATAAAGTATCAGGATAAGGAATTTAATGAGCAAGTCAAGGTTTATCATGGATATACGGCACGAATCATTCAACATGAGTTTGAGCATACGGAAGGGAAACTGTATATAGATCATTTGTCGCCTTTCAGGAAACAATTATTGCGGAACAAACTAGCACGCATCCTGAAAAGAAAGATAAATGCGTCATATCCAACACAAAAGTCATATTAAACCGAAGATTATGCCTGACTTTTCGTATTTTTGTTGCAAGTATCATTCCTTAAAGAGTATCCATTTCCGAATAATGCACCAAAAAGAATATGAAGCTAACCGTATTAATAGATAACAACACCTACATCGATGAATATTATATAGGTGAACCTGCCCTGAGCTATTACATAGAAGATGAAAATGAACGGAAGATTGTCGGAGTCAGGCGGTTTTCATCTATTTAAACTGTCGGAAAGGCTTACGAGAACGATAGATTATTTTCAAAGGAATAGTAACCTAAATAATAAAGTTATGAAAGTATTCAGTTTATTAGTAGCACTTATGGCTTTAAGCTCATTGGGAGGAAACGGCAACGGTTCTATGAACCTTCGTGAAAAAGCCATTGATACGAATCGCCCCAATGGATGGTATTACATCACGAGTGGTAAACAAGACAGCCTTTCGGCAGAGCCAATCGTAACGACCAAAGATTTTGCCTCCATAAGCCTCGACTCTTCCTTGAATGAACGGACAGGCGAAATAATATACCAAATTGTAGGAAGAGTAAACGAACAGTCGATTGAAGTATGGGCAGATGCAACCGAACGGTCTATAGGTAAACATATCGGCTTTGTATGTAACAATAAGGTAGTATGCAATCCTCGGGTTAATGCTCGGATTCCAAATGGCTATTTTGCTATTTCAGGCAAAGAAGCTGAGTTTAAAACACTGTACAGGCAAGTTCAAGAGGACATTAGAAACGAAGAAATTTCTTCAGAACACAAGAAAGCATGGGAAGAAGCCCGCAAGGTACGCGAATCCATTACCGACTCTACCTTCCTTAAGACTAAACGTCCGATGTCAGATGATGCAATCGGCCCTTACAATTACCACACAGGATTGATGGAAGACCGGGCATACAATCAAACGGTTTATGTGATAGCAATAGATAGAGCTAAAAAATTCCTTTCAGTCGAGAATAACCAATTAGTTTTGAATCTGAAATCGGGTGCGGAAATCAATATAGCAGAAGATTTGTTCCAATATATCGTCGGACTATTCAACGATTGGAACAAATGGGTAAAAGAAGGACGATGCAAGATCGTAAAGAATGAGGAAGGATATTATGACATAGAAACAATCCGGCAGAAACGTAACAATTAATATCCTTTCTCCAAACCTTTCAAAGCAGCAATAGAATCGGATACATAAGCATTATCCGGTTCTATGGACCGCCAGTAGCAAAGAGTTCCGATCAGGCGCTTCAGGTAAGCAGGATCATGAGAACCTATCCGGCATTGATGCTCCGCAAGCCCTTTCGTCAGAATGAAATGGACATTCTTGCGTATCTCCCTTTTCTTTGCTTTAGGAATGGTCAGTTTCACACCGGAGCTGATGGAAACACCTGTGATAATCTTTCTCTTATGCCCACTCAAGAAACGGGTTTTCTTATGATTGATTTCAAACTTTTCCTCCCGAATGATCTGTTTAATCAGAGGCAATATCTGTTGCGCCGGAAAGACATCTCCCGAAAAGGTGAGATCATCCGCGTAGCGGGTATAAACCAGATTATATTCAGTAGCCAGTGCCGCCAGTTTTTTATCCATCTCATAAGAGATGATATTACTCAGTGCCGGACTGGTAGATGCTCCCTGAGGCAGACATCTGCGTACACAGCATAAAGCCGCAAGCACTCTTGCAATCTTCGGCGGATATCCCATACTCTCGAACATTTTCCGTACCCGCAGACTGCGTATAGAACCAAAGAAATCATGGATATCAGTTTTCAGCACATAGGGCTTGCCCAGATGCGGCCGGACATTATCGGAAATGGACATCTTGCACCGGAAACCGGTAGCGGCGGGATGTAGATTCACAAATGATAAAACGCGATGATTGATAGTATCCTGAATGGCTTTCAGTTCTTTGTCCGGTGCTGAAATCATACGGTAGCCTCCCTTTCTTTTACCAATCCAGAATTCCCGGTAATGTCCGGGAATATCTTTCAGTATCTCTTTCAGGACCGCCTCTTCCACTCCCAACAGATTGGCACACTTCATCACTGCCTCCTCGTCGAACCATGGAATGGTGATCGGAGCAGAAGTACCAAAGTACCGACTAAACCATCCTTTACGGGTAGTTTCTGTATCGGTAGTATCTTCCGTATTGCTGCGGTTTCCGGCTTTCCACCTTTTGTATCCTTCCTGTTTCCGGCTCGAAGAGATAATCTTGTAAATCAACAAGCCGGTGACAATCAGTACCGCTATTAGAATTCCATTCATCTTAATATCTGATAAAAAAGGAAGAGGATGAGTATTTACTAATGTAAATCGTGGCATTTATACCAGAGTATTTACATTTCTAAGAAAGCTCCTGAGCTTACGAGGCGACTGCACCTCTTTCCTGCTAAATCTTTTTCTCATCCTCTTCGTACGCAAAAATATATCTTTTTTCACTTATAGCGCCAAAGAGAGACAATTTATTTTAATGTAGTAATGTCTTTTTTAATCAGATTCTATAACTTTGCCTCCCATAAAGAAAATATCTATACTATAATGAGTACATCCAAACACCCGAAAGGTCTTTACCTCGTCTTTGCTACCAGCACGGCAGAACGTTTCAGCTACTACGGTATGCGTGCTATCTTCATCCTGTTTCTAACCCAGGCTCTCTTGTTCGATAAGGAACATGCCGCCTCTATTTATGGCAGCTATACCGGACTGGTTTATCTCACTCCGCTCATCGGCGGATATATTGCTGATAAATACTGGGGCATCCGGCGTTCCGTTTTCTGGGGTGCCATGATGATGGCGGTAGGCCAGTTCCTGATGTTCTTCAGTGCGTCGATGCTGGATACTAAAGAGCTTTCCCACTGGTTGATGTATGGGGGACTCACCTTCTTGATTTTAGGAAACGGATGCTTTAAGCCTACAGTTTCGTCATTGGTCGGACAACTTTATGAACCGGGAGACAGACGGTTGGACTCTGCTTATACTATATTTTATATGGGTGTAAATGTGGGTTCTTTCTTTGCCCCGCTGGTTTGCGGTTACTTCGGTGAGACGGGGGATCCTAATGATTTCAAATGGGGATTCCTGATTGCAGCAATTTTTACTCTATTTACCATAGTTATATTCGAAACGCAAAAAAACAAATACCTTATTGGTCCCGACGGCCAACAACTGGGAATCATTCCTGATGCTAAGAAAGATCAACCGAAAGTGGAAAAAACGATTCAACAAACAGCAGTGAATAATAATAAAAAGAAACGTAACTATTTACTTTTAGGTCTACTGGCCATCATACTCGCTATTTTCTTTTACTGGTGCTTCGGTGACGATTGGATCAGTATTGGTATCTTTACCGCCTGCATTGTATTTCCTGTCAGCATTTTATTGGAAGGTTCCCTGACAAAAATAGAACGTAGCCGAATTTTCGTCATCTATATCATCGCCTTCTTTGTCATCTTCTTCTGGGCAGCCTATGAACAAGCAGGTGCTTCACTAACCCTCTTCGCAGCTGAACAGACCGATCGTTTTGTCTTGGGTTGGGAAGTTCCAGCTTCATGGATACAGTCTCTCAATCCATTCTTTGTAGTAATCTTGGCTGCTATCATGCCAGGAGTCTGGAATTTACTCTATAAACGAGGCATAGAGCCAGCCTCTCCTACCAAGCAAGCCATTGGTTTATTGTTACTCTCTTTAGGATATTTAGTCATTTGTTTCGGTGTAAAAGAAACCCAACCTGGCGTAAAAGTCAGCCTCATTTGGCTAACCGGACTTTATTTTATACACACTATAGGTGAATTATGCCTCTCTCCTATCGGCTTATCCATGGTAAACAAACTCACCCCTGTCCGTTTTGCCTCTCTTATGATGGGAATCTGGTATCTTTCCACCTCTACAGCCAATAAATTTGCAGGTACTTTAGGCGGCCTTTATCCCGAAGACGGAAAAGTGAAAACCCTGCTCGGATTCCGTATTGAAACCATGTTCGACTTCTTTATGGTATTCGTTATCATGTCCGGCGTAGCCTCTCTTATCCTCTTCCTGCTCTCAAAGAAATTACAGAAGATGATGCATGGAGTAGAATAAAAATAGTATTTTTGTGCCAATTTTAAAAATCTATCCCTTATGGACACCATACAAATAAAAGACAAAAAGTTCACTGTTTCTATCAAGGAACAGGACATTCTGAAAGAAGTAACCCGCGTTGCAAATGAAATCAATCGCGATCTGGCTGGTAAAAATCCTCTGTTTCTCAGCGTCCTGAACGGCTCGTTTATGTTTACTGCTGATCTGATGAAAAACATTACTATTCCCTGCGAGATTTCTTTCGTGAAGCTGGCTTCTTATCAGGGGGTGTCCTCTACCGGAGTTATCAAGGAAGTGATCGGTATTACCGAAGATCTGACAGACCGTACGGTAGTGATTGTGGAAGATATTGTAGATACTGGCTTGACTATGCAACGTCTGCTGGACACGCTGGGCACACGTAACCCGAAAGAAATCCACATCGCTTCGTTGCTGGTGAAACCCGATAAGTTGAAAGTAGATCTGAATATAGAATACGTAGCCATGGAAATTCCCAATGACTTCATTGTAGGTTATGGATTGGATTATGACGGCTTCGGGCGTAATTATGCGGACATTTATACAGTGGTGGATTAAAAAAGAATTTGAATTAGGTATAATATAAGTAACAGTTAAATTGTAAATCACAAATGTTGAACATTGTAATTTTCGGTGCTCCCGGTTCAGGAAAGGGAACACAAAGTGAGAAAATCGTAGAAAAGTACGGTATTAACCACATCTCAACCGGTGACGTGTTGCGTGCAGAAATCAAAAACGGCACAGAACTGGGCAAAACAGCTAAAAGTTATATCGATCAAGGCCAGTTGATCCCTGACGAACTGATGATTGATATTCTTGCAAGTGTATTCGACAGCTTCGAAGACAGCAAAGGTGTAATCTTCGACGGTTTCCCCCGTACGATTGCACAGGCAGAAGCTCTGAAAAAAATGCTTGCTGAAAGAAATCAGGGAGTAAGCGTTATGCTTGACCTGGATGTACCTGAAGACGAACTGATGGTCCGCCTCATCAAACGTGGTAAGGATTCCGGTCGTGCCGATGACAACGAAGAGACTATCAAGAAACGTCTCCATGTTTATCATTCACAGACTTCTCCGCTGATTGACTGGTACAAGCAGGAAGGACAATACCAACACATCAAAGGACAAGGTGCATTGGAAGAAATCTTTGCTGATGTTTGCGCTGCAATCGACGCTGCAAAGTAAAGTAACACAATCATAATTTAGAAGCGCGGTAATACCCATGAAAATGATATTACCGCGCTTTGTTATTCTCCCGTCTGCCCTAAAATAACAAGTAACTATTTCACGATCTTCTTTTTATATTCACGCGGGGTACATTGGATTTTCTTAAAGAATGTAGCATTAAACCGGGCTATAGAATTGAATCCACATTCGTATGCAATGTCGGTAATGCTCATGTCTGTAGTCAGTAATTTACGTTGTGCATGAGCTATTCTTAACTCAGCAATATAGTCACTTATTGTAGTACCAAATGCCTTCTTAAATATATGATTGGCATAATCAGGGTGCAGACCTACTGCATCACCGATATCATTGGCTTTAATATCATTACAATAATTCTTAGTAAGATATATGGTTATTTTTTCGATAAGTGTCGTTTGGTATGAAGCCAATGCTATACCATCATCTGAAGACTGTAAGTGATGAGCCATACGAGTGATTCTGGTCTGCATTTCTAATAAAATAAGATCCGATTGCATATTAACGCCGCTATCTTTCAACCAATTATTTAGTAAGAACTCATCATATTGAGAATATTCATCTGTTTGTTCATATAGAATATCTCCTCTGAGCAAGCTGTCTACAAACTGTGCCGGAAGCTTCCAGGATAAAAAATGAGCAAAAGGGATGGTACATACATAATACTTTTCTACATTCTCATAATGAATTATTTGGTGAGGAATAAGCCCCCAGAATATCGTAAACCGCTTATTGGGTATCGTTATTTTTTCGTTGTGTCGCAAGTAAGTGATATTCCCTTGGGGCAGGTAATTTATCTCTATTTCATTATGCCTATCGTATCTGGGCATAACACGGGGTATCCATGTCTCACATGTAAGTCCATAAGGTTTAAACTCCTCACGGAACTTATCAAAACTATAACATTTCTCGGAATTCATTATATTCGTATATAAAAATAGAGAGTGTTATTCACATTTTGGTGGTAAATTTGCAAAAATAATCTTTAAACGCCATGAAAAAAGTACTTTTCTTCTTTTTCTTTCTTACAGCATGGAGCCTTTATTCAGAGGCGCAAGTGGCTAATGAGGACAAACATCGGCTGATTGTAACCACTGATTTAGGGGGAACTGATCCGGATGATATCCAGTCAATGATACACTTGTTATTATGCTCAAATGTAATCGACATTGAGGGGTTAATCAGTTCACAAGTCTGGATGGATGACCCAGACAAAACAGCTAAAATTTCAGAGGTAGTAGAACAATTTGGAGAAGTTCTGCCTCGCTTGAATAAACATGCAGAAGGGTATCCCAGTTTGAATCAACTGCGGGCAATTATTAAACGAGGGCAACCTTCCTCTAACATGACCGGAGTAGGTCAAGGTAAAGATTCTCCGGGATCAGAACTGATAATCTCGGTAGTTGATAAGAAAAAGGATCAACGCCCCGTATGGCTTGCAGCTTGGGGTGGAATGAATACGATAGCGCAAGCTTTATGGAAAGTGAAGCATACACGCAGTGAGAAAGACCTTAAGAAGTTTACTGCAAAAATCCGCATATATGATGTTCTAGGGCAAGATGATGCCGGAGCCTGGATAGCCAAGAACTTCCCGGAAATAGTATATATCAGAAATAAAGAAGTATATGGTTGGGGACCCTCCGATCAATGGCTTAAACAGAATATTCAAAGTCATCAGCCATTAGGCAAGCATTATCCTGACCGGAAGTGGGCAACGGAAGGTGACTCTCCAGCTTTCTTTTATGTATATGCGAATGGCCTGAACGTACCCGATTCACTTGAATATGGAGGATGGGGCGGTCGTTTCTCCAATCAAAAGACGAGTGGTATACGAGGTATGGATTTTATAGTGCGCAGCGGGAAAGATGAAACGCAATATGACCCTTATTATATGCATGGAAGCTGCAAAGAGGGCTGTGCCGCCATCAACAAATGGCAGCAGCACATTTGGAATAATTTTGCAGCACGTATGTTGTGGACTACAACCGATGATTATAAAGCGGTGAATCACCATCCGCATGCAGTGCTTGATGGAGACCGTTCGCTAAAATGTATCTTTAAGAAGGTAAAAGCCGGAAATTCCATGGTTTTAGATGCCAGTGCTTCAACTGATCCTGATGGTAACAAGCTGATATACAAGTGGAGTGTTTATACTGAACCAAGCAGTTACAAAGGTGAAGTAAAAATAGAAGGGAATAATGCGGAAAAATGCAAAGTGCATATTCCTGCTGATGCTGCGGGCCAAAATATACATATCATTTTAGAATTGACGGATGAAGCAACTCCGGCACTTACCGTTTATAGACGAGTAGTGCTAAAAATAAGTTAGAAATGCCCTCCGCTACGGATTAATAAATAAAAAGGAATAAAAAAGTTTGAGGTAGTCTTGGAGAATCGTTACTTTTGCATCGAAAAAGAAAATAAGTATTTTAAAATCAATCGTAAGGAAAGAAATGGCTGAATCGAATTTTGTTGACTACGTAAAGATATATTGCCGCTCCGGAAAGGGCGGACGAGGCTCTACGCACATGAGGCGTGAGAAATACATACCCAATGGCGGCCCCGACGGAGGTGACGGAGGACGAGGAGGTCACATTATCCTACGCGGTAACCGTAACTACTGGACGCTGTTGCATTTGCGCTACGACCGCCATGCACTGGCCGGACATGGAGAATCCGGTTCCAAGAACCGCAGTTTTGGTAAGGACGGAGAAGATAAGATTATTGAAGTTCCCTGTGGCACAGTGGTATACAATGCCGAAACAGGTGAATATATATGTGACGTCACCGAGCATGGACAAGAAGTTGTTCTGCTGAAAGGCGGACGTGGCGGACTGGGTAACTGGCACTTCAAGACAGCCACCCGTCAGGCACCCCGCTTTGCACAACCGGGCGAACCGATGCAGGAAATGACAGTAATCATGGAGCTGAAGCTCTTGGCAGACGTAGGTCTGGTAGGCTTCCCGAATGCCGGAAAATCAACCTTGCTTGCTTCCGTATCTGCCGCCAAGCCCAAGATAGCCAACTATCCCTTCACCACATTGGAACCCAACCTGGGTATTGTTTCTTACCGTGACAGCAAGTCGTTTGTCATGGCGGACATTCCCGGTATCATTGAAGGAGCCAGTGCAGGAAAAGGGTTGGGATTGCGCTTTCTGCGCCATATCGAGCGTAATTCTCTGTTGCTCTTCATGGTGCCTGCCGACAGCGACGATATCCGGAAAGAATATGAAATCCTGTTGAATGAGCTGAGCACTTTCAATCCTGAAATGCTGGACAAGCAACGGGTACTTGCCATCACCAAGAGCGATATGCTCGATCAGGAATTGATGGACGAAATAGAGCCTACACTCCCTGCAAACGTTCCGCATGTATTCATTTCTTCCATTACCGGTATGGGACTTTCCGTGCTGAAAGATATTCTTTGGGAAGAGTTGAATAAGGATAGCAACAAAATAGAAGCTATCGTTCACCGTCCGAAGGATGTAAGCAAACTCCAGCAAGAGTTGAAAGACATGGGTGAGGATGAGGACCTCAGCTATGAATATGTGGAAGAGGACGAGGACGTGGAAGACCTGGAAGACTTTGAGTATGAGGAAGAGGACTGGGAGGATGACAAGCAATGATTGCTCTGACAGAAGATAAACGAATGTTGGGATACGGGGTTATGACACCGTACTCCAACATTTTTTGTTTCGCAACTACCCGCCGGGGAGGTTTCAGTAAGGGAGATTATGCCTCTTTCAACTGTACGCCTTACACGGGGGATGATGCAGAATCTGTCCGTCGCAATCAAGAACTACTCTGCAACTCCATGCCTCAACACCCTAAAGAATTAGTCATTCCGTTCCAGACACATGGTACAAAGGTGGAGGTGATTGATGAAAAGTATCTCAATGCCACATCTGACGAGCGAACGGCCATGCTGCAAGGGGTGGATGCACTAATCACCAAGGAACCGGATTGCTGCATTTGCATTTCTACGGCAGACTGTATTCCTATCCTGTTGTATGATTGCAAAAACCAAGTGGTAGCCGCCGCCCATGCGGGTTGGCGTGGAACAGTGAATTACATAGCCGGACACACTCTCGACAGGATGCGGGCACTCTACGGAACCGATGGAAAAGATGTTATCGCTTGTATCGGCCCCGGCATATCCTTGCCTTCTTTTGAAGTAGGAGAAGAAGTGTACGAAGCTTTCCGCATGAACGGTTTTGCAATGGATTATATATCAGAATGGAAACAGGAAACACATAAGCATCATATAGACCTGTGGGCTGCGAACCGGATGCAGTTGCTCGACTTTGGTGTACCCAGCGAGCAAATAGAAACATCTGGTATTTGCACTTATATGAGACATGAAGAATTTTTCTCGGCAAGACGGCTGGGGATTAAATCAGGACGTATACTATCGGGAATTATGATAGTAGACACAAAACCATAACTTTTTAATATGAAGAACATTTTGTCCAAAGGGCAACTATCGATTCTCATTGTACTGGGAATTTTGATTCTTGACCAAGTCATAAAGATCGAAGTTAAAACGAATATGTTTTATAATGAAAGCATTCATATCACGGATTGGTTTTATCTTCGTTTTATAGAAAATCCCGGTATGGCTTTCGGTATGCAGATAGTACCTAAAGCCATTCAGACTATTGCCCGCACAATATTTGCCATCGCGATTGGATGGTATATCGTCATACTTATTAAAGCTAAATATAAGCGTGGCTATATTGCATGTATTTCATTGATACTGGCAGGAGCTATCGGGAATATCATCGACAGCATATTCTATGGCGTTATTTTCAGTAAGAGTACACCCACCGAGATTTCTACTTTCGTACCTATAGGGGAAGGATATACCGGTTGGCTGCATGGAAAAGTGGTCGATATGTTCTACTTTCCTCTTTTTGAGTTTAACTGGCCAAGCTGGATGCCATTTATAGGAGGAGACAATTTTGTATTCTTCAGTCCGGTATTCAATTTAGCGGATGCTGCCATCAGTTGCGGAGTGATTATCTTATTTTTGTTTTACATGAAAAGTTTAAATAGTAGTTTTAGTTTATGTACCAGATCACCGTATCAGAAGAAATAAAGAATGCCTGCCCCATCTTCAAAGGTGCAGCCGTCTATGCAGAAGTTACCAATACAGCCTTTTGCGAAGGACTTTGGGAAGAAATCAACACTTTCACCCGAGAACTGACTTCCACTACCCAGCCGGAGGACATCAAACTGCAACCCGCCATTGCAGCTACCCGCGAAGCTTATAAACGCTGCGGCAAAGACCCAAGCCGTTACCGTCCTTCTGCCGAAGCCTTGCGCCGCCGTCTGATGCGCGGAATTGCCCTTTACCAAATAGATACATTGGTTGACCTGATTAATCTGGTATCCCTACGCACCGGTTATTCCATCGGTGGTTTCGATGCGGACAAGATACAGGGCACTGACCTCAAACTGGGAGTTGGACGCGCTGAAGAACCATTCGAAGGTATCGGACGGGGTGTGCTGAACATCGAAGGACTTCCGGTCTATCGCGATGCCGTAGGCGGTATCGGTACTCCTACCAGCGACAACGAACGTACTAAAATGGATTTAGGCACCCAGCATATTCTTGCTATCGTCAATGGTTACAGCGGACAGGAAGGTCTGCGTGAAGCTGCCGAGATGATACAGGAATTACTGAAAAAATATACTTCTTCGAATGGAGGAGAAATTATCTATTTTGAATAACGAGAAGGACCTTTAATCATGAACATATTCTTTCTGCTACTGTCATTCGCACTGGCTTATACTCCGCCTGAAGAGAAACCGAGCTTCTCGCAAATGGAAATCAATCATATTCGGGTTACTACACCGGGGCTTTTCGATAATGAAAAATTGTTAGAATTGCATCTGGAGCAAATACCTGACACCGCTTATTGCTTTCCACTTCCCGGAGGAAAAGTGATTTCTCCTTACGGACGTGGTGGTGGCCGTCACTCAGGTATTGATATCAAGACTTGCGCCAAAGACACGATACGCAGTGCTTTCGATGGCATTGTACGTATGTCGAAGCCTTACAGTGCTTACGGCAACGTAATCGTTGTGCGCCATTCTTCGGGATTGGAAACTATATACAGTCATAATTTTAAGAATCTTGTTCAGAGCGGTGACGTCGTAAAGGCCGGACAACCCATTGCACTGACCGGACGTACCGGACGGGCCAGCACCGAACACCTTCATTTTGAAACCCGCATCAACGGGCAGCATTTCAACCCCAATCTCATTTTCGATTTCAAAGAAAGGACACTCCGCAAAGAGTGTATTCACTGCACCAAGAATGGAAAAGGCGTCATCGTGAAGCCTGCAACAAAAAAAACAGCCGGAACCAGCTAAGTATCCAAACGTTTCACTAAATTTGCAACTGTTTTACCTATAAAACGACATGAACTTATAAACAATTCAATGATAGAAAAACTGATTGTTCTTGAGGATATCGACCCGGTTATCTTTTACGGTGTGAATAACGCCAATATGCAGTTGATAAAAGCTTTGTACCCCAAACTGCGCATTGTTGCACGCGGCAATGTCATCAAAGTGTTGGGAGATGAAGAAGAGATGTGCGCATTCGAAGAAAACATTACCAAGCTGGAAAAATACTGCGCCGAATACAACTCATTGAAAGAAGAGGTGATCATCGATATCATCAAAGGAAATGCACCGCAAGCAGAAAAGTCGGGTAACGTCATCGTATTCAGCGTGACAGGCAAACCGATCATCCCCCGCAGTGAAAATCAGCTTAAACTGGTAGAAGGTTTCGCCAAGAACGACATGGTATTTGCCATAGGTCCTGCCGGTTCGGGAAAGACGTATACTGCCATTGCCCTTGCCGTACGTGCCCTCAAAAATAAAGAGATCAAGAAAATCATCCTCAGTCGCCCTGCCGTGGAAGCCGGTGAGAAGCTTGGATTCCTGCCCGGTGACATGAAGGATAAGATAGACCCGTATCTGCAACCGTTGTATGATGCCTTGCAGGATATGATTCCGGCTGCCAAGCTGAAAGAATACATGGAACTGAACGTCATTCAGATTGCTCCCCTCGCCTTTATGCGCGGAAGGACGTTGAATGATGCAGTCGTAATTCTGGATGAAGCGCAGAACACCACTACCCAGCAGATCAAGATGTTCCTCACCCGCATGGGTATGAACACCAAGATGATTGTAACGGGAGATATGACGCAGATCGACCTGCCCTCTTCCCAGACTTCGGGACTGGTACAGGCACTCCGCATCCTGAAAGGTGTGAAAGGCATCAGCTTTGTGGAACTGAACAAGAAAGATATTGTGCGTCACCAATTGGTAACTCGCATTGTAGATGCCTACGAGAAATTTGATAAGGAAACCAAAGCCGAACGGGAAAAAAGAAAACTCACCACAGGATAACACCGAGTCTCACAGAGCAGAAAAGAACTCTGTGAGACTCGGTGTCACTCTGTGGTGAAAACCATAGAAAATATCCAAATCATAAATATAACAATGATGAAAGCATTAACAAAAACTGATTTCAATTTTCCGGGACAGAAAAGTGTATACCACGGAAAAGTACGCGATGTTTATAACATCAATGGTGAAAAGCTGGTTATGGTAGCAACCGACCGTATCTCTGCATTCGACGTTGTTTTGCCGAAAGGTATTCCTTTCAAAGGACAAATGCTGAATCAGATTGCAGCCAAATTCCTGGATGCTACTACTGACATTTGCCCTAACTGGAAGACAGCTACACCCGACCCGATGGTAACAGTGGGTGTGATGTGCGAAGGTTTCCCCATCGAAATGATTGTACGCGGTTATCTTTGCGGTAGCGCATGGCGTACTTACAAAAGCGGTGTACGCGAAATCTGTGGTGTGAAGTTGCCCGAAGGAATGAAAGAAAACCAGAAGTTCCCCGAACCCATCATCACACCGACTACGAAAGCTGAAATCGGTGAACACGACGCAGACATTTCAAAAGAAGAAATCCTTGCTAAAGGTCTGGCTACTCCCGAAGAATATGCCATATTGGAAAAATACACCATGGCACTCTTCAACAGAGGAACTGAGATCGCAGCAGAACGTGGTCTGATTCTGGTAGATACGAAGTATGAATTCGGTAAGCACAACGGTACTATTTACCTGATGGATGAAATCCATACACCGGACTCCAGCCGCTACTTCTACTCTGAAGGTTATCAGGAACGCTTTGAAAAAGGCGAAGCACAGAAACAACTTTCTAAAGAATTCGTTCGCGAATGGTTGATGGACAATGGTTTCCAGGGCAAGGAAGGACAACAAGTTCCGGAAATGACAGACGAAATAGTAGCATCCATCAGTGAGCGTTACATTGAACTGTACGAGCATATCACCGGAGAGCAATTCGTGAAAGAAGATACCAGCAACATTGCTTCACGTATCGAGAAAAACGTAACGGAATACTTAAATAAGTGATAAACGGTTTAGTGATAAGTGATTAGTAGATTTATTAATCACTTATCACTAACCACTAAACACTATCAACATGGATTATCCCCAGGAACATATCAAACCTTACGGTGAAGACGGAAAGAAGAGTGAACAGGTAGAAGAAATGTTCGACAACATTGCTCCTGCTTATGATAAGCTGAACCATACCCTTTCATTAGGCATCGACCGCAGTTGGCGCCGGAAAGCGATCCATTGGTTAAAGCCTTTCCAACCAAAGCGCATCATGGACGTAGCCACCGGTACAGGTGACTTTGCCATTCTTGCCTGCCGCGAGTTGCAGCCTGACGAACTGATAGGCACCGACATCTCAGAGGGAATGATGGACGTGGGACGTAATAAAGTAAAACAGGCGCACCTCTCGGACAAAATATCCTTTGCCCGGGAGGACTGCACCTCTCTCTCATTTGCCGATGACACGTTCGATGCTGTAACCGTAGCGTTCGGTATCCGCAACTTCGAAGGGTTGGACAAAGGGTTGGCGGAAATGTGCCGCGTGCTGAAAACCGGAGGACATCTCGTCATTCTGGAACTCTCCACACCGGACCGTTTTCCGATGAAACAACTTTTCACCATCTACTCCAAAGTAGTCATCCCCCTGCTCGGCAAATGCCTGTCAAAAGACAATAGTGCTTACACCTACCTGCCCCAAAGCATCCGTGCTTTCCCGCAAGGCGAAGTGATGCAGGAAGTTATTCGCAAAGCAGGTTTCAGTCAGGTTAATTTCCGCAGACTGACATTCGGTATATGCACTCTTTATACTGCGACTAAATAGAGTGATAAAGTGACAAAGTGATAGAGTGATAAGTGATATCACCTATCACATTACCGCTCTACCACCTTATATATAGTATTATTAACGTTAGCACACTAAGAGAATTATGCAGAAATACGGTTTAATAGGCTATCCGCTGAGACATTCGTTTTCCATCGGATATTTCAATGAAAAGTTCAAATCGGAGAATATCGACGCCGAATATGTAAACTTTGAGATACCCAACATCAATGACTTTATGGAAGTCATAGAGGAAAATCCCAACCTCTGCGGACTTAATGTGACCATCCCGTACAAGGAGCAGGTCATCCCCTTTCTTGACGAACTGGACAAAGATACCGCAAAGATCGGCGCAGTGAACGTCATCAAAATTATCCGCCAGCCGAAGGGAAAAGTAAAGCTTGTCGGCTACAACTCGGATATCATAGGATTTACACAGTCCATTGAGCCTTTACTGCACCCCCATCACAAGAAGGCGCTGATTCTGGGTACAGGCGGTGCATCCAAAGCCGTCTATCGCGGACTGGCCAATCTGGGCATCGAAAGCGTATTCGTATCGCGTACGAAAAATGAATCGTCTTACCTCACTTACGACGAACTGACACCGGAGATCATGCAGGAATATACTATTATCGTAAACTGTACGCCCGTAGGCATGTATCCTAAGGTGGATTTCTGTCCGGATATTCCTTATGATCAATTAACTCCCAACCATTTACTCTACGATTTGTTATATAATCCCAATGAAACCCTTTTCATGAAAAAGGGAGAGGCTCACGGCGCCGTTACTAAAAACGGACTGGAAATGCTGTTATTGCAAGCATTTGCCGCATGGGAAATATGGAACAAATAGAGTGAAAGGAAGGAAAGATGAAGAAAGGTATCAAGTACAGTCTGCTCGGACTGTTAGCAGTTATCATTATTGCCCTCACAGGTGCGAGTTTCTACATGCTCGGCTACTCGCTGAGACCGGAGCACAACAAAGGGAAAGATATTCCCGGCTCCTACGAGTATATGCTCAGCGAGTACCCGCAAATCAAGCCTTGGATAGATAGTTTGCAAACTGTCGGTGCTTTACGGGATACCTTTATTATCAACCCTGACGGGGTGCAACTGCATGCCATTTACGCAGCCGCTCCCGAACCCACCCACAAAACAGCCGTCATCGTGCATGGTTATACGGACGATTGCATCCGTATGCTGATGATAGGTTACCTTTACAACAAAGATTTAAAGTATAACATTCTGCTGCCCGACCTGCAGAATCAGGGATTAAGCGGAGGCCCTGCCATTCAAATGGGTTGGAAAGACCGGTTGGACGTATTGCGCTGGATGGACATTGCCAACGATATTTACGGCGGAAATACCCAGATGGTAGTACATGGCATCTCTATGGGTGCCGCCACCACTATGATGGTATCCGGTGAGCCTCAACAACCTTTTGTGAAATGTTTTGTGGAAGATTGCGGTTATACCAGCGTATGGGACGAATTCTCCTACGAGTTGAAAGGGCAGTTCGGGCTGCCTCCTTTCCCGTTGATGTACACTACCAGTTGGCTGTGCAATGCGAAATACGGCTGGAACTTCAAGGAAGCTTCTTCGCTGAATCAGGTCAGGAAATGCAAACTGCCGATGTTCTTCATTCATGGCGATGCAGATACATACGTACCCACCTGGATGGTATATCCCCTCTACGAGGCAAAATCGGAACCTAAAGAATTGTGGCTTGCCCCCGGTGCCACACACGCCATGTCCTACAAGGATCACCCGGAGGAATACACCGAACGTGTGAAGAATTTCGTAGGAAAATACATCTATTGATGTGATTTTTCCTATATTCGCCGCACAAATACATTAGTATGAAAAGATTAATCTCCATAAGTTTATTCCTATGCCTGCTGCTATCCATGCAGGCACAGAAGGTCTATACTACAGACAATATCCCCAAAGTACATCTTCAGAACAAAATGCGCTATGTCTGCAATCCGGACGGCATCCTCTCTCAGGCTGCCTGCGACAGCATCGACCGTATGCTGTATGCATTGGAGCAACAGACCGGCATTGAGACAGTAGTTGCCGTAGTTCCGTCTATCGGCAATGATGATTGCTTTGACTTTGCACACCGCCTGCTCAATGAATGGGGTGTAGGAAAGAAAGGAAAGAATAATGGTCTGGTCATTCTTCTGGTGACCGACCAGCGCTGCATCCAGTTCTACACAGGTTATGGACTGGAAGGAGATCTGCCCGATGCCATCTGTAAACGTATCCAGACGCGTGACATGATTCCTTATCTGAAAGATGGTAACTGGGATGCGGGTATGGTTGCCGGTGTGCGTGCCGTATGCGGCAGACTGGACGGCAGCATGGTGAATGATACAGATGATGAAGAAGACATTTCCTTCTTCGGCATTCTGGCAGCAGTTATCGGATTCTTTGTTGTTGCCGGAGGAATCGGTTGGATGGCGGCACGTGCCGCAAGCAAATGCCCCAACTGCGGGCAGCACAAATTGCAACGTACCAGCAGCAAAGTGGTTTCACGGATCAACGGAGTAAAAACGGAAGATGTTACCTACACTTGCCGCAACTGCGGACACAAGGTAGTACGCCGCAAACAGTCGTATGATGAAAACTATCGCGGAGGTGGCGGAGGAGGTCCGGTCATCTTTGGCGGTGGCGGAGGCTTCGGCGGAGGAGGCGGTGGCTTCAGCGGAGGCAGCTTCGGTGGAGGTATGGGAGGTGGCGGAGGCGCCGGTTCCCGATTCTGATGCACCGCAGAAATATATAAATTGTATAATCATTTAATAAAAGAAAAGTATGAAGAAATCAACTATTATCATTCTTGTTGTTTTAGCTCTCCTCGTCATTTGGGGTGTCACTGGTTATAACGGACTGGTAACTATGGATGAAAACGTAAGCGGACAATGGTCAAACGTTGAAACACAATATCAACGCCGTGCCGACTTGATTCCGAATCTGGTTAGTACGGTAAAAGGATACGCTTCTCATGAAAAAGAAACTCTGGAAGGTGTGGTAGAGGCTCGCAGCCAGGCTACTCAAATTAAAGTAGATGCTAATGATCTGACTCCGGAAAAGTTGGCTGAATACCAGAAAGCTCAAGGTGCGGTAACTTCTGCATTGGGTAAGCTGCTTGCCATTACTGAGAACTACCCCGACTTGAAAGCAAACCAGAATTTCCTGGAACTGCAAGCTCAATTGGAAGGTACTGAAAACCGTATCAACGTGGCACGTACCAACTTCAACAATGCAGCAAAGAACTTCAATACTGCCATCCGCCGCTTCCCGAAGAACATTCTTGCAAGTCTGTTCGGTTTCGAAAAGCGTGCTTACTTTGAAGCTTCCGAAGGAGCTGAAACAGCACCGCAGGTACAGTTCTAAATAAGTATATCCCTACCGTAACAAACGGTTCTATAAAAAAACAAGTACCCCTTCCACCCATCGGAAACCCCGATCTATTCGAGTTTCCAGGGTGGAAGGGGTACTTCCATTTTTTAAGATGACTATTTCAAATCCGTTATTGCCTCCTTCAATTCCTTTATCCCGCTCCATGCTTTGAGGAACAAACGAATTCCTATCAGCGTTCCTACGACAAGACCAGTCCAGGCACCTATCAATATATAGCGATCCCCCATTTGGGACATATCCCATATCATACTTGCCAGTAAAGGTACGGCACACAACACACTCACAGCTATCCCCACTTTGAAAGACATCCGGAAACGGCTCTCCGCCAGACACACTTCACGCACAGTCATCTTCAGGCAATCAATCTTCCTTAACAGCAACATCCATGTGAATTGCCGGGCTATTATCACAGCCACAAACAGAAACAACAGTATCCACGTTGACATGCTAAAATCACACATCTGATTATGAACAATATACCAGCAAAAGAAAGGTAAACAGATCACTACAATCGTAAATCGACGCAACACACGATCCTGGACCTTCTTTACTTTACTGACTACCTTATTATTTAGTTGCTGGCGCTGGTCCATTTCCAGGCGTCCGAGCCTTTCTTCCATGATATTCCAATTTTGTTTTAATTCTTCCAGTTCCATAATCTGTTTTATTTTAGCTATTCGCCTGTTTTGTAAGTTTATCCTTAATTCGTTTCAATTTTGAAGCTACGGTATTGCGCGGCACGCCGACAATTTCCGCAATCTCTTCGTAAGAATTCTCATCCAGCCACAGCAAGATGACGGCACGTTCAAACTTATCCAGTCCCGCAATGAGACGATACATCTCTTTCAAGCGTTTGGTCGTTTCACTATCTTCTGCTTCCAAGCCATAGAGGGAATCCAAGGAAGTATGTTCGCCCCGGCGTTGCTGCTGGCGATAAAAGGAGATACAGGTATTCAATCCCACGCGGTAAATCCACGAAGAAGGTTTACCCTTTCCTTCATAACCCTCGAAGCCTTTCCAAAGGTTTATTACTACATCCTGGTAGAGATCTTTAAAATTATCCCCGTCCGTGGCATACATGTAGCAGATTTTATAGATCACTCGCTTGTATTCCTCAATGAGGGAAGTGAACTGTTTTTCCTTATCATTTTGTTCCATCTTAAGATAGTCTTTTATACATAAGACGCCCGGTTGGGGAATTAGTTGCAGAGGAAAGAAAAAAAAGAAAATTGAGGGATATACTACAGGGTGAGATATGAGCTAAATGATAATTCCAATATTATGTAGATAGAGTACTCAATTCCCCTCCTCCGTCGGAGGTTGCTCTCCCCCGATAACGGGGGAGCCGGAGGGGGGGGGTGCCCAAAGGGCGGGGTGGTA
>ENA-ORTW01000212-ORTW01000212.1-human-gut-metagenome-genome-assembly--contig:-NODE-212-length-88693-cov-18.430289_pt1 | contig 88693 bp, 71 predicted proteins | sample MGYA00242072_ERZ509193 | MGnify/ENA primary metagenome ERZ509193 (study PRJEB26280, sample SAMEA2338813) | human gut metagenome | biome: human gut; feature: human-associated habitat; material: faeces... | reverse complement strand
AACGTTGCTTAGGAATAGTTTTATCAGACCTGAAATAACAATAGATATTTATCAAACTATCTTTTGGAAGTATACCTCTTTCTATTTCACAGTCAGGATTTAAGATTACAAGCTTTTCAAGAGTTTTACAACCTGAAAAAGCTCCTTTGGGTATTTTAATTACTGTTTCGGGAACAATAATTTCTTTTACATTAGCACTATGTAAATTATCTATACTGGGACAAATTGTAAAATCATCTGGAATTATAACTTTGCTTTCATTACCTGTATATACATACTCTTTACAAGCAGGTTGATATATATAATTAGGAATCTTTGTAGCTTGGTCTTGATATCTTTCTTCATTATTATATGAACGTTCCTCAACAGCAGGGTCAACAGCTGAACTGTTGCTGCTTAAACTGTTTTCTGTTGAGTTTACTATTTCATATGACATTTCTTCAGACGATTCAAAGGTGCTTGTTTCATCTTCTGAAACCTCTGAAGATGATTCTATGGAAGAATTGCTTGATACGCTTGCTTCTGTGCTTGTTGAATTGTTATTAGAACAACCAACTATACTTACTATAGATACCATCAAAGCTAATGTTAAAGTAGTTATTTTCACTTTGTTTTTCATATAATCAATCCTTTCAAATACTATGATTATTATAATATCATAAAGTGATTTTTATTTCAATACTAAGCTACTAAATTTTTAAGGATTCTCGGAGTTTTTATCATAAGTATAAATGCACCAAAGGAAACAAACATAAAAGAGAAGAAACCACTTTGCATACTTAATACCTCATCCATATTTTGTATATCTATATTTGTAATAAAACCATTCAAATACTGTGCATAAATATAGAAAACGACAGCTGTAAATACAACATCAAGAACAACAGATATGTATGAAATCATGAATCTCTTGAAATATTCTTTAGTTGTTTCTCCGCATAGGCAAGCAAAGAAAGCAGGAGATACACATTGGAGCATTGCAATCTCAAAACAGCGAATAAATAGCTTACACATTACACAAAAAGCTGCAATTGCTAAAGCAATCGCAACCGGACCGATAATTACAAGGAAAAGAATACCTGTGAAAAAGTCAACAATCCAACCGACTATCCATAGTCCTGAACCTTCCGGACTTGTAAGGGTTAGTTGTAAATCATTCAATATTCCCTTTGTTAGTTCCAAAATTTGATTTGTCCAGCCAACACCAATAGATATTATAGATTGACATATTGTAAGAGATAAATCTACAAAAATCTTTGCAAAAATTAACCTAACAGCAATTTTAAATCCACCTCTGAGTGTAAACATTTCATATTGAAATGCTGATTCTATCGCATTAACTCCAATAAGTATAACTATTAAGGCATAGGCAATAGCTTGAAATACAGGATATATCGCTTGAGCAATTTGGTTATAATCAAATCCAGCAAAGAAAGAAACAGAAGTTTTACCATTACCTGCTAACATACTGAAACAATCGATAACCATAACAAGATAATTTGTAAATGTTTTAAATATAAAGCTACAAATAGCCCCGGGAGAAGACCAATCTGTACTTCCATCATCATTTGGAGAATAGCTTCTGAACTCATCACTCTTAAAGAATGTTTTTAATTTTGTGAATTCATCATCTAAGTTTTTATATATTTTAGAATACTCGCTTTTATCATGATTGGCAGCATCTTTAGCAGTGTCGTATGCAGTCTGAAAGGTGCTGAAATGATAATCATAAATTGTTTCTGTTAAATACTTTTTGTTAATGTCTTTTAAATTTTCCCATTCTTTTATAGTGTTTAACTGTGTATCAGTTAAACTGTTACTCATCCAAGTATCAACTTTTGTAATTAAGTCATTTATATCTGTTAAACTTACCTCAACAGGCTTTTTGACCTTTATTTTATCAATAGTTTTAGTTGATATTTTAGAGTTATCTGTATTATCCTTATTTTGAACAGATACTCTCACAGCATAATAGCCTGAGTCCTCTTGCTTATCAACAATAAGTTCTGATGTGCTTTCTTCCGACCAGTCTTTAAGAACTGTCCAAGTCGCATTATTACTATCGAGTTTTGGAGAAGCTGTTGTTAAATCGGCATATTTTGTATACTCAAACTTATATTGTATATCCTTGCCGTTTCCGCCTTTAACATCAGAAACTGTAAGTGTCGACTTTTGGTCGCCACCACCTGTAAGAAATTCTTTTGTAGACGCATTAAAATTAAATTTTAGTGCGTTATATTTAATCTCAAAGGTTGATGAAGCATTTATTGTATATTCCTTGTTGTTTTTATCACGAACAATAAGGCGATAATTATATGTGCCAATATCTTTTGAGGTAGGGAGAAGCTCAATCTGGGTACTACCACTATAAGTTTTGAAATCACTTAAATTGGTATAATTTTTATCACTGCTTTTTTTATATTGAACTTTGTACTTATACGGTGAGGGGGCGGTGGTTTCATCACTTATATTAACCTGAAATCTTACATTTGGATACCATTCGTCATTCTGCGTGTAGCTTGTTTCCATAGTTGATATTGAGCCTTTGACATTTCTTGTTTTCAGGCTTATTGTGCTTGTTTTTGTCGCAGTTTTTTTGTTTTTATCCCTGACCTCAACCCTTATTGTATAATCACCGGCAGATAGGGAAGAAGTATCCCAAGTTGTTGAGGTTTTATTGGCTGTATAAGCTGTGATGATATGCTTTGTACCCTTATTGTCATCATAGCTGTATTGATATTCATAAGGTGCTGTTCCGCTTGAAACAGAAGCCTTGAGAGTAACCGAATCACCAACATAACCACTTTTTGAAGCACTAAAAGATGATATATTGACATCAGGATAAGTAGGCTTAGTGACTTTAATAGTCGTAGTTTTTGTAGCTTGCTTAGCTTTTCCGTCCTTTTCCCTAACATAAACCTTAAGCGTACAATTTGCGTTTTCAGGTAAAGTATTATTGTTGGCGGTAGACCAGGTATAATTTGCCTTGTTCTGAAAATCAGTAATCAAGCGTTCTGTACCATCTTTATCTACATATGTGTACTTATACTGATAAGTAAATCCACTTACTGTATCTGATAAAGTAGTTTTAAGGTTTATGCTTTGTCCTAAAGTTAAATCAGGAGCAGTAAAAGTATCAATAGAGATTTTAGGCTGACCAACTGTTACATAGAATGTTTTTGAAGATTCAGCTCCGGTTGTATCTTTGGCAGCTAATCGAATAATCCATCGGGAATTAGTATCAGACATAATCCTTGAATATCTGCTCGGATACATAATAAAGTTATTTGATGATACCCAGTTAGATGAAGTAAGAGCATACCATGCAGATTCGCTTTCTTTGCGATACCAGTAAGCATATTGATTAACTGTACCTGTACCATTAACCTTAATATTCATTACAATCTTACTATCTGCGGCAACATCTGTTGTTGATAAGGTAGAATTACTTATATTAAAATTTGCTGCTGCATTACTTTGCAAAGCACCCATAGATGATAGCACAGTCATAATCATCAGAACAATAGCAATAAGCCTTATAAGCTTTTTGTTAGTTGTCTGTCGATATTTTGACGAGGTTGATAAAGGTGACATACATATCTCCTTTCTTTAAGTTAATATTTAGGTTAATAATAGAGAAAGCGACACCGCCGCCCCTTCTCAACGGTGTCATTTACTCTATAATTACTTAGTTTTATAACAATTTTTCAAGGGCGAAAGTTCCTGCAAAGCATACAGCAATAATTCCGAGTGTAATAAAGCCTGAATTACGCTCACGATTATCCTCTGCCTGAGCTCCATGAGCAGCTTTTAACAGACCACCTACAACAGCAAAAAAGATAAGTATACCACGTACAACCCACATCAAAATGCCAACTATATTGTTCATTGTGTTTGTCTTTATGCCTGTAGGAGCGGAGTTTTCTGCGTTTGCAGCAAATGTAGTAAGTGCGGAACTAAGCATAAATGTTATTGCTGTGCAGCTTACTGCTACTGCTTTCTGGAACTTTTTGACTCCATTAACGATTTTCTTGTTTTTTGTTACCTTTTTAATATTCATAGTTTGTAATCTCCTTAAATTTGATATTTTATGTAATGGTTTCTATTTCGGACAGTTTATGTTTTGATTAGCAACACCTCCAATAAAAGAAAAATATCTATATAAAAAGCTCCGAGAATTTAACTTCTCGGAGCTTATTAGCGTGAACCTTTGCTTATTGTATTTGTTACTTGTTGCACTGATTGCATAGCTTGTACAACTTTTTTAGTTGCTACAATCACCTTGCCAGCTCCAGTGGCAGATAAGGCTTTTTCTGCAACTGGATTATTAGCTATAGATTGAAATTCAGGCATTTTAAGCATTTGCTTGCCCATATCCGTAATTGTTGCAACACCGTCTTTAACAGTTACTGCACCATTAGCCTGCCATTGCTTTACATTTGATAAAATCTTACTTGAAAGCTGTTTATCTGGGTGACTGATGACTGTAGAAAGGTCGAGCTTATCTGAATGATTAAAAAATGTAAAATCATTTATGTAATCTCCCGTAAGTTCAGCACACATCTGTGCTTCATTTGGCATACAGCCTTTACTTAGAGTAGAGTTTATTTTTTGATTGTAGGCTTCAGATTGGTCTTTTTGTGCTGATTTTATAAAATCAGGTTTATTTATTTTTTCTTTTCCTTTTTCTGTTATTTTAATATCGTTGCCGTCAAGTTCTATTAAATCGTTTTCAGCAGCTTTAACAAATGTGTTTGTAACAGCGTCCTTAATATCCGAATCAGCAATATTGCGTATAGCAGATACAGGCATTCTTTCAGATTGCAAAAAATATGATAAATCCGTATCTTTTCCTGTAAATGTAAAATTCGTAAGTGGGTTGTCGTTGACAACATCACTTACGAATTTATGTGTAGCTTGATTTTCAGTTTTACTATTCTTTATAAAAGTGTCTATCAGTTGTCTTAGTTGTTGAATATTCTGCATTAGGTTTCGAGTTTTATTTCGTACTTCATCGCCAAGTTCATCATATAAGCTCATTGCTCATCCTCCTTAACCTCATTAAGGTTAATATAATTATCAGCCTTAATATCATCACCATTAAATGTCACAAGCTCGTTATTATTACTATCGAAAATCCGTCTAAGCTTTTCTTTAGTAAATTTCTCTTGACTTTCCTTAAATGCAATATCTTCCTCATAATCATCTGACATAATTGCTCTTAATATTTGCTGAGCCTTTTGCTGTCTTTCGACATAACACTTTTCTCTATTAGACTTAATTTCAGCAAAATCAACAGTAATATCGGAGTTATTCTTTTGAGATTCTCCTCTGTCACTGCCAACCTCTGATATTTTCGGGTGCTGTAATGTATCAAATTTATCAATAAAGAAAGGATAAAATTCATCAACAAAGATAATGCATTTACCATTTTTTCCTCTTTTTAATGCCTTTGGTATTTCATCAGGAGCTAAGAGTTCACGAGCTATATAGCTTTCGCTATCAGAACCTCCGCCTTGATTACCTCTGTTATAGCTTCGTGTATCCACTCTTACAGTTGTTTTACCAAGCTTTTTTGATACATATTCTCTACTATCTTGGTCATTTGTGCCAAGAAAAGTAAATATTGAGCAGTTGCCGATAATACTTTCCCAAGTTTTTTCATATATAGCTTTAAGCTGCGACAAACCTTGAAGAACAATACAAAGTCTTATATTATACTTACGAACAACCGCTAATGTTTCTGAGAAATTTGGTATTCTGCCGATGTTTGCAAATTCGTCAAGCTCACAAGAAACTAATAGAGGCAATCTATTGTTGTATTTCAAACTTGCAATATACATTAAACGCTCAAAAAGCTGTGTATAGAAGATATTTGCTAAAGCCTTGTATGTTTGACGAGCCGCAGGAATAATCAAAAATATTGCAGTTTTATGTACCCCAATATCGTCAAAGTCCATTTCATCAGTAGAAGTTAGCATATCTACTTCCTTTATAGCCCATAAGCTAAGTCTTGTTGAAAGCGTTTTTGTTATACTTCCTAATGTTTCTTCCGGTGTACCCTTAATTGAATTCCAGTAGATTGATACTGCATCATCAATAGTACCTTCCCTTTGCTGATGTCTTTTTATACACTTAGCAATTTCACAGTTTTCGTCTATTGCTCCATTTTTGAATTGAAGTGATGTAAGCAATTTTACAATTCTGCTGAACGACTTTGTTTCATCAGGAGCTTTAAAGAGATACAGCATAATCATAAACAGCATTTCTTTTGCTGATGCGGACCAGAAATCATCTTTTTCACCCTCTCCAGCAGTGTTTTTAATAAACAAATCCGCAACATTTATAGCGTCTGTATCAGTAACCATATAGTTAAACGGATTATATGTGTTTGACAGGGTAATGTCATTAAGATTAAAAACACGCACTTTATAACCATTTGCTTTTAATAGTTTTGCACAATCTCTGTATAACTCTCCCGATGGGTCAGTGACAACATATGAGCCTGTCATTTGCATAATGTCAGGCTTGATTTTACGGAATGATTTACCAGCACCAGAACCACCAATGACTATCTCATTCAGATTATGACTTGAATAAAACGCACCTTTGACATTAAAAACGGTTATGTAGAAGTTATCACCACAAGGAATACCTGTATTATCTGTAAATCGCTTTTTTTCATATTTATTCGCCCATCTTGTTGAGCCATGTTCCATACCTTTGAAATCATCTCTGTTATTTGATGTAGCCATAATAAATACAACTAATACAACGCAAAGGTATACCCACCACAGCTTTGTTACCTGCCATTCAAGTATTGTCCATAATAATTCCCACGAAAATGGAAGATAAAATGATTTAAAAAGGTCATTTAGAGAATCTATAAACTGTTGCATACTTAGCTCGTCTAAGTTCATTCGAGCAGTATATTGCATATAGTTATATGTACCATAAATCATAAAAAGAACAAAGAATAGACCTAAAACTATACCAGTATATATAATAGGTGCTTTGCTTTTTTCCGCACGAAGTTTATTTTTACTCTCCAAATTATTCACCTCTGTTATGTTTGTCAGAACCTATCAAGTTTTCGATTTTACTCTTTGCCGACTTATCAAAAGAAATTATAACAGTGCTACTATCAATAACTTTCATTCTAAAAAGTATTCCTGCTTTACTTAATATAGCTACATCTTCATTTGTCACTATGCGATAATCGGCAGAAATTATCGTTGGTGTAAATGTAAAACCATTTCCAATGGCATAATGATATGCTGTTGAAAATTGAGCAGCTTTAATAATCAAATTGACATTGTATTCAAATGCAGTTTCATCAATATCAATAAATCTGTTTTGCATTATAACTGATTGCAGTTTTGTGCAAAAAGAAAAAGCATTTGGTGCAATATGTAGTAGTGAATACGGAAAAGCTATACTATATAGTTCTGTGCAATGCTCAAAAGCACCGTTGTCAATCTCCATAACACCTGCAAGCTTTATATCAGTAAGACCAGTACAATCTTTAAAGCATTCACAACCGATGTAGGATATATTTTTAGGAATATCTATTTCCTCAATAGCTGTACAGCCACAAAATGTTGCATTACAAAGATATCCTATATCCCCAAAATGTATTTTAGATAATGATTTACAGCCTGCAAACGCTCTGACACCAATCATACTTACATTTTCAATGTTTATAAGTTTCAAAGATTCACAGCCTTCAAATGCTCTGTCACCGATTTTTTTAAGTGAGCTTGGTAATTGTATCTCGGATAATCTTTTGAAATTTAAAAAAGCGTTATCGCTTATTGCGGTAACGCCTTCAGGGATTTTAAGACTTAAAATATCAGTTTCAGAACAAGCTATAACCGTATTGTCTTTAATAATTAAACTATCCACGAAATCACCTCATCATATGCTTGCCTTGAACTTGAGTATTTACAGCTTCAAGCACTTGGTTTATCTTTTCTTTATTTTCTTTAGTAAAAGCTATTGTGTATTCCTTGTCTGGAATAGTTTCAGCTACCTTTATCGCTATGCCGGTATTTAAGATTGCTAATAACTGTTTTTGTGTTAAGCCGGTTTTCTTCAAAAAATTATTGCTATTTGCTTGAGTTTTTTTCTCTTGAGGTTTATCCTCAGTTTTTTGTTCTTGGTCAGCAAAATTAGTTTGTTGTTTATCTTCACCTTTTTCTTCTTTTTTTGAAGTTTGCGTTTCAACCTCTGCTTGTTTAGATTCTTCCTGTTTATAAGTTTGCTTATTCTGTTCTTCGGTCATATCATTTTCAGATTCCTTAATTTTGTCAGGTTCTAAAACTTCCTTAATAACCTCGCTTGAAGTTTCAGCTACATTATCAATAGTTTCGGATACGCTGCTGCCATTCATAGCTGCTTTTTCAGCTGTTTCTACTGCGGTATTTCTAAGCTCGTCTATCTTATCATCGACAAGCTCTATCTTAGCAAGTTTATTAAGCTCCTGTTCAAGCTCGTTAAGATTATTTATTCTTGCTATGAGCATATCCCTTTTGCTCTCGACTTTTTTAATTCGAGCATTAATTTTTAGCTTATCTACCTCACTAACAGTGCTACCGTTCAGTTTTTCATTTAGCTTGTCAAGCTTAGAATTAGCTTTATCAAGTTGTCTATCAGCACGACCTAAGCTATCCTCTTTCAGAGCTTGCATAGCGTTAATATATGCTTCCTGCTTATTTGAAGAACTATGAACCATAGCCGAAATGAAGTTTTTAAGAAGTTTACTTCTTTTTTGCTTACGCTGTAGTTTTACAAGCTTTCTCTGAGCCTTTTTGAGCTGATTTTCTTTTTTTACGATTTTCTTGTCTTTTTTCTTATCAAGCTTTTCAAGATGTGCAGAAAAAGAAGAAATAATGGGGTTAAGCTTTGGATATGTATTGCTGTCTATAACCGTCTTACAAGCCTGGATTGTATCATTCTGACTTGATTTTGTAGCTTTAATATCTTTTATTTTAGCCTCAAGCATACTGATTTTATCCTTGATTTTAGCTTCTTCGATACTTTGAGTATCGTTATCATCGTTATCTTTTATAAAGTTTTGAAGAAATTCATTTTTATCAGCAATAGATACGGATTCTATTTGCTCATGCTTATCATCAATGGGATTGTCAGTGGATTCTACCTTAGTATTTTCTGCCTGTTCTACCTTTTCGATTGTTTCAGCCATTAAAATTACCTCCTTAAATTTAATAAGTGGGACTTCAAGTCCCACTTATCGCTTTTGTATGATATTCTGACTTGCTTCTTTTGTATCCTCAATATCGTCTATATTGTCTTTTCTGCCGTCAACATCAAGCTCTGCATTGAGTTCAGCAAGTTTTGTAGTTTTAGATTGATATTCAGTTTCCTTATAGAATGGTTTACCAATCTGTTCTTTAGTTTCTTTTAAAGATTTTTTATGTTCAGAAAGTCTTTCTATTCTTTCCTTACAGGTATTCTCCAATTTTTCAAGAATATTATCCATTCTCGTGAAGTTATCCGTTCCCAAGTCTAAATAATAAGTACCTTCTCTTGTAAGAGATGCCTTGTATTCTCTTGAAAAACAATCAAACATTACTGCCACTTCAAAGCCTTTATATTCCCCTATTGGAGTATATTTGTTATTTCCGTTGCTGCAAGCTTTAATATAAGCTTGCTTAAGTGCTTCCGCAGCTTCATCTTTTTTGCTATATTGCTGACCGTTTATCGTTATACCCTCGAATTTCTTTTTATCTCCATCAGAAGTAGAATGATTTTTTTGATAGTAAAGAAAATCGTTCTGATTCTTAGGTATAATATTCTCTAAAATTTCAATTTTAGAGGTTAAGCTTGCAGCCATATCTTCCAGTCTGTATTGCTCTTGCTGATAACCACTTCGTTCAAGTATTAACTTTGCAACCTCATTATCAAGCTCCATTTTTTCTTTAATGCGTGGGTCACCAACACACAGAGCTTTTACTTCTGCATATGATAGTGTAGCTTCATCAACATCATCACATCGGCGTTGTGGAGATTTAGAGGTCATTATCTGGCTGATAAATTTCTGTTTACGCTCAAGCATTTGGAATAAATATGCGTCAAAAGTATCTTTCGTACAATAACGATAAAGATGAACTTGCTTATTTTCATTCCCCTGACGCACCATTCGACCTCGCCTTTGCTCCATATCTGCTGGGCGGAACGGTGCGTCTAAGTCGTGGCTTGCTACAAGTTTTGTCTGTACATTAGTTCCAGCACCCATTTTGGAAGTTGAGCCTATAAGTACACGAACCTCACCACTTCTTACCTTTGAAAAAAGTTCTTCTTTTGCAGCTTCTGTTGTTGCATCGTGTATGAAAGCGATTTCATCAGGAGGCACACCTTTTGCAAGCAGTTTCTTTTTAATATCGTCATAAATATTAAATGAACCGTCCTTTTTCGGGGTTGAATAATCGCAAAAGATGAGCTGTGTGGACCTTTGCTCTTGAGTATCTTTCCATATCTTCAACACATTTTCAACACAAGCATTAACCTTTGTACCCGGCTCATCAGGCAAATCAGGGTTTATAAGCCTTTGGTCAAGACCTATCTTTCTTCCGTCGGTTGTTATCTTAGGCATATTATCCTCGTGTGGGTCTACTTCATGATTGTGTATCTTTACAGCTCTTTCTGCTAAAGTTTCGACAAGCTGTTTTTGTATTTCCGTAGGCTCACAGGATATATTATGTATTTCACAATCTGGTATATTGGGTAAATTAAGGGTATCGGCTGTCTGAATGTCGGCACATTCCTTAAACAAATTCATAAGTTCAGGGAGATTATGGAATTTTGCAAAACGAGTTTTAGCACGATAGGTGTTGCCTTCCGGTGCAAGTTCCATTTGTGTCACACTTTCTCCGAATGTGCTTGCCCAAGAATCGAAATGCCATAAATTCTTTTCTTTGAGCAAATCGGATTGCAGATATTTCATCATATTGTATATTTCGCAAATGGTATTAGAAACTGGTGTTCCTGTTGCAAATACTAAGCCTTTGCCATTTGTTATTTCATCAAGATATTGTGTTTTCATATATAAGTCTGCTGTCTTTCCTACATTATCTGATGTTGCAATACCTGAAACATTCGTCATTTTTGTCGAAAGAAAAAGATTCTTAAAATAATGAGCTTCGTCCAAAAATAGTTTATCTACTCCAAGCTCCTCGAAGGTTACTGTATCATCCTTTGGAGTATCAAGTAACTTTTTCAGTTTTGCTTCAAGATTAGCCTTAGTTCGTTCAGCTTGTTTAACCTGAAAGTTTTGCCCATTATGAGCTTTCATTTCCGCTATATTGTTTATAAGTTCATCAATCTGATTTTGTATGAAACGCTCTTGATTTTCGGCTGACAGTGGAATTTTAGCGAGCTGACTATGACCGATTATAACTGCATCATAGTTGCCTGTAGCAATCTTAGCCATTAAAGCTCTGCGAGCATCACCTACAAAATCTTTCTTTTTAGCGACAAGTATGTTTGCATTTGGATAAAGCTTCAGAAAATCCTCTCCCATCTGCTCTGTGAGATGATTAGGAACACACATAAGGCTTTTGTTATGTAGACCTAAACGCTTTCCCTCCATTGCGGCGGCAATCATTTCAAATGTCTTACCAGCTCCAACCTCGTGTGCCAGAAGTGTGTTACCACCATACAGACAACGGGCAACAGCGTTAAGCTGGTGCGGTCTGAGCTGTATTTCAGGATTCATTCCGACAAAATTCAGATATTTACCGTCATATTCTCTCGGACGATTAACATTAAATATCTTATTGTATGTATCTACAATATCGTCACGCCTTGTTTTATCCGAGAAAATCCATTCTTGAAATTTTTGCTGAATAATTTCTTGCTTTGCTCTAACCTGTGCAGTCTTTTTATTGTCAACAACAGGTTTTTCTTTGCCGTCAACAACCTGCATACTTTTAATTTGAGTAGCTCTTAGATTGAGTATATCCTCTATCAATTCATACGCCGTTCTATCTTTTGTTCCGTATGTAACAGTAGCATTAACATTATTATTATCGGATGATTTATTTGTTATATACCATTTTCCGGAAAGCTCTGAATACTGAACATCAATAAAGTCCTTTTTAAAAAGAGGGTTCTTATGATAATTACGGGTGTCTAAAAGCTCATAAACAAAATCTCTCACATACTCAGGATTTATCCAAGTTGCACCAAGTCTTACATCAATATCACTTGCCTGTATTTTCTCCGGCATAGCTTTTTTAAGTGCTTGTATATTGATTGCAAGGCTACTATCGCCTTTATCAAAAGCATTTTGTGCTTCTTCAAGTTTTTGCAGTATGTTTCCAGAAAGATACTCGTCTGCGGTTACATATTTATCAGTGTTTGGAATACGATAAATAGAACCTCTCAAATCTTCAACAAGTTTTTCTTTGTCAAAGCCAGTAAGCTTAGACATATATTCAAGATTAACCTTTGCAGTATCACTCAAGGATACCGCAAGAGCATCAACAGCAGTTGGTACAGATGTTATTTCTTTATTTGCATTAACTGTTCTTTTAGTAAATATATCAGCTTTGCCGATATATTTGTCTTTATCGAACTTTTCAAGCGAACGAAGTAATGGCAACGATGAATCGTTTTTAAAGATTGACTTGTTTACATCATCATTTATTCTTCCATATTTGCTTGCAAAATCATCATAGAGTGAAGATAGAACAGATTGAACATCTTTGATTTCATCATCTGTCACCCTACTGTCAAGCTGCATTTCAAGCAGTTGTCTGACTGTATCACGAATGGCGATAAGCCCTGCCATTCTTTCAAGATTTTGTTTTCTATTTGATTTTGGCAAATTTACTTCTGTTGCAGTTCCATATTCAAAGAAATAAGCCTTATCGGAAGAAAGAAAATAGCTGCCGGTTCTGAGTGAATCAGGTATTTCAACCTGTTTGTCTACGAAATCTACCTCATTATCAAGTTTAGTATCTCTTGTAGAGATATTGCCTTGTATATTTTTCATAGCGTTTCGTATTTGCTCAGAAAGTTTTGTGTCCCTGTTTGGCATACAAGTGCTTTCCATATGGAATTGACCGCTTGTCATTTCCATATGTCCACATATTTGCTGTTGGTTCTGAACGAAATAGGCATTCATTTCAATGTCATTTTCGTCCTTTGCGGTTTTAATCCATAATGGCTCATTTTCGGATGTTATCGTAATTGGCTCTGTACGCTTCTGTAAGAAGATAATATCCGAGGTGACCTCTGTGCCTGCGTTAGCCTTAAAAGCGTTGTTAGGCAGCCTTACAGCCCCTAAAAATTCCGCTTTTTCAGCAAGTAACCGACGAGCTGTGTTATTGTGTTTATCAAGTGTGCCTTTTGATGTAATAAATGCAACTACACCGCCAGGCTTTACCATATCAATCGACTTAAAGAAGAAGTAATCGTGTATAAGCAGATTTTCCTTATTGTATTTTTTATCATAAACTCTTATATCGCCGAAAGGAACATTACCGACTGCAACATCAAAGCTTTCACTTTTCAAATTTGAGTTTTCAAAACCACATATTTGTATCTGAGCTTCTGGATATAACTTTTTAGCAATTCTTCCAGTTAGACTGTCAAGTTCTATGCCAGTAATTTTTGCCTGCATATCTTGAGGAATCATACCAATAAAATTGCCTACTCCACAGCTCGGTTCAAGCAACTTTCCTTTTGAAAATCCCATATCAGAAAGCTTGGAATATATTTCTTTAATGATAACAGGGGAGGTATAAAAGGCACTCATAGCCGATTTTCTTGCAGCTGCATACTCATCGCTTGTAAGCAATCCCTTAACCTCGTCATAGTGACTATTACCAAGCTCAAAAACCTTTGCCATACCGCCCCAACCAGTATATTTTGATAGTATTTCCTGTTCCTCTGGAGTTGCAGTCCTGTTTTCAGTTTCAAGCTGTTTTAAGGTTTTAATAGCTGCGATATTATCCTGATATTTTTCAAGAGGTTTTCTCTGTCCAAGCGATAGGTCTGAAATATGATAATTTTCAGGCTTAATTATGATATTTTCTTTTTCTTCGGATTGAGTAGAGGTATATTTTTCCTCGACAATATTTTCGTTGACAATGTTGCGACTTTGATGTATAATAGTATCAAAGTCAAGACTGTTTAAGCCCTTGGACAATTGTAGCCCAAGCACACTGAACAGTTCTTGACTTTTTTGTTTGTTGCAATAAAGCATTTTATCATTTTGTAATGCTTTAATAATCTGATTTGAAAAATTTTCTCTACCATGAACACTAAGAAGAAAATTAGAATCAACAACCTCTAAATTATACTTTGCAGAACCATTTGGACGAAGAACAGCTATTATAGGGCTATTGTCTTTATCTCTTTCTGATGTTACCACTACTATGCTATCGTTCCTTGATAATGAGTCGTAAACCATAACAGGATTTTGAAGTTCAATAGGAATATTTTTTATCTGCTCAGTTGTCAGACCATGATGATGAATACTTTCTCCTATATTACCTTTTGCTTTTAATGCGTCACGCAAATGTCTTTGAGTGTAAAATATAGGCAATTGCTGACAACCTACATCAATAAGTATTTGAGGAGTATCGCATACTTTTAAATCATTAAAACGACTTGCTTTGCCTGCCAAAACCTCATCAACCTGCTCAGCAAATGTTTTTTCATTAGATTTTGCTGTTTTATTTTCTGACTTTTGTTCTGCTTTAACACTTGTAATAAGTTTTTCTACTTCATCTTTTGTTTCAGGATATTCCGAAACTCGTTCGGTTTGTATGCTGATAAAGGTATCTTTCAGATAGCTGAGATAATGTTCACCTAACTCATTCCAAGAGTAACTTTTAGAAATCTCTCCATTTTGAATTGTCACCTCGTTATCATCAGAATGAATCTCAAATTTTCCATAATCATTGAAGTTATTTAAATTTACATAATGATTTATAAAATACTTTGCAAGGTCAATGCTTATATCTTCGCCATTTCTATATCTTTCAGCAATTTCCGGTATACCAGAATCAACATTATGCCATGCTTTTTCAAAATCGAAAAACTCATCTGTTATTGCAACTTCTTCATCGAAAGCAAGCGTAGGCTTCAATAGCTCATCACTATGATTTTCAAGATATATATCCGCTTCGAGTATCCTAACAACTTCAGAATATTGAGGATATTGCTTTAGAAAATCAATAACTCCACCATCACCGTCACCAATATCTTGTCGGAATGTATGAACCGTTCCATCAGGCATATTCACATTGAACTTCGTTTTAGCGTATCCTTGATGTATGTTTTCTATTTCACCTTTTTCAAAAGCTTCATAGATTTTATCAATATCATCACCGTAAGTATCAATTTCATACTGCCTTCGTTTAACCCAATCATCATCGGCTTGCTTCATTATACTGTCAAATTCAGCAACAGTATATGTTTTACCATCCTCAAACGCAGGACTTTCGCTCCATTCGCAAGTAATGCATACTTTAAAATCATTGTAATGATTAGATTTTCCAGAAATAACATCATCAACTTGTTCAGCAAAAGTTTTTTCGTTTTCTTTTTGTTCTGATAGAATACTGTCTTGTACTTTACGAAAATCTTCAATACTCATACTACCATCATAAACAAAGGGGTCAAAATCATTTTCAGAGTCGTATAACTTATCAGAAAAAGCCATACCTATTTTTGCGGCAGCTTGTCTTGTTTCTTCAATTTTTGAAAGAACAACATCAGTATTTTCTGAAACAGTATCTAATACATATTTTTGCATTTCAGTATCATTATGATACTGATTCAAAAAATTGATAGTTTCTTTTGCCGTATACCCAGTAATGACAAAATCTTCATCTGCCATAGAAGCTGTTACCAATTCTGTTACAAGCTCGTTTAAGGCAATCTCGATTTCAAGTCTATACTCCTGTTCATTAGAATTTTTATGTGCATTTATAACTCTTTGCTTGTCTTTTATAATGTCTGAGGCGAAATTTATAAATTCACTTTGGTCTATTTTCTTTAAATCGGAAGAAACAAGAATATCGTTATAGTCAATATTATAGCTATCAAGAGTTTCTTTTGCCTTTTGTATAGCATAAACATCATTTGGATTATCACTGGAATAGTTTTTCAGAACATATAAAGCGTGTCTTTGTCTTTCGGCAATATCTTTTTCTGTAATATATGTTTTTCCTGAAACCATACTATCTAAATGTTCAACTACTTCTTGCCAAGAGAGATGAATGTTTAAGTTGTTTTCAGGATTTTCTTTATCTGTGCGAGTAAATGCTAAACCCTTGCTTGGTTGAGATTCAAGACTTTCGTTTGAAGTGTAGCGACCATACCAACCAAATTCCTCTTTAAGAAAATCAATTTTTTCTTTTTCTGTATGATTTTCTAAGAAAAAGTCATTTACCCTGAATTTGCCGTCCTCAGTTCCAGTGCCTTTCATCAATACAGCATTGACAAAGTTGTCAATTTCGCTTTGTTGTTCTGTTTTAGAATCGAAAAAGCCTATCTGTTCAAATGAAAAAACGGCAGGGGAATTATCCTCTGCCGTTTGCGTTACTGTATTTTCTTGTGTTATGCGTATATCAGATTGTTCAGAACTATTTCCTCTGCTCTTGCTCTGATTGAGTTCATCATTTGTACCCACTTCATCTGGTCTGTTGCTTTGAGTTCTTCCGTTACTCCCTCTGCTTCCATCATTTCCGTTTCGAGCTGTTCCATCTGTTTCTCCGCCGCTTCGTTGACTTCTATCAAGTGGTCTGTCAGTTTGTGTGTGTCGATTAGCTTTGTCAATATTCTTCTCTTGTTTTCTCTGAGATACTTGTGGCGAAGTCGCCCCCAGCGACCCACGTCCCTCGTATCCTCCTCTACGCTCAGAGCTGGAAGGTATATGAATGTTTCCGGGTCGAGTGTGTAGCTTAGACCAGTTGTCTTGTCCACTGTTGTCGTTGGATAATATGTCATGTTCGACTCGCACAGAAGATGTTCTACTCCATCTATCATTTTTGTTTTGGGCATTGTTTCGCTCATTCTGATTTCTCCTCTCAATAGTTTTAACTGTTTGTTCAACTTTTCTTAAAGCTTGCTCTGATATATTGCTTATTGATTCGCCCAATATATCTATAACATCAGGGTTTGAAAATTCATTCAAGTTACTAAATATATCGCCATCAATATATGAAGATGTATCAAGTCCACAGCGTTGCAACGCCATATATTTGACGCTATCGCAAACAAGCTGACGGAATTTTTCAGGTTTAATAGAGTTATCTTCATTAAGTGAATTATTGACATAATCATCAATCATCTCATTAACAGTATCTTCTACTGTATCTGCTAAAGCATTTTCAATAGACTTGTTTTTATCAGAAGAAAGAAGAAAAGCAACTTCCTGATGATTTTCTTCTGTAAGCTCCCATATATATGGCTGCTGTTTTTTAGGTTGTATAGGTGAACTTTGAGAAATATCGAAAACATATTTAATTCTTGGATATTCTCCTTTATCATCAATTAAGCCTATACCTTTTTCGCCTTCACGAATTTTTCTTCCAAATGTTTTCGACCACACATCAAATACCGCAACAGCTTTTGCATTAGGAAACTGTGCAAATATAAGTAGCTGGTCAAAAAAATTATATTTGTAAGTGTTTGAAGCTGTCCTTAAAAACTTCAACCAATTTTCAGGTGATGAGGTAAGCTCTTGTCTTGTAGACATTCTCAAGTCTACTGCTTCACGATATTTTATCGCCACTTGAATATCCTCCTCTTAATTAAGATTTTATCACTTTAAAGTGTAAAAGTCAACATTTCACAGGGAAATTTTTCGGATGTTTATTGTTATAATTTTCTTTTATTTGTATGATTTAATGCTTCATTAATCTTCTGTTCGTCACTCTCCTTAAATGCAATATTATAACTTTCGCCTAAGCTTTCACCTTTTGCGTTTTTATTGAATACTGCGAAAAGTTCATCATTGCCACTTGCTGCAAGTTGTTCAACTTGTGATTTTGTTAAAACACGATAACGCATTTTTTGACCGTCAAGCAATGCCTCTGACTTCAATCGTGTATTAACCTTTGAATTTCTTACAACAGAAAATAAATTACTATCTTTATACTTTTCAGGATAAAGAGTATGCAATATATAATCTTTATTTTGCGGAAGAAATGCTAAACGAATTTTTCCTTCTTTTGTTTCAATCGCAACAAATCTATCCTTTTCATCATCAAGTTTGCTTAACTGCTCCTTTTGAATATTCAAAAATTCTACTTTGACTCCAAGTTTTTCAGCTCGTGCTTTTAACTCATAATAATCAGATAGTGGAGTGTAGTGCTTATTATGTTTTTCTAAAACTTGTATGTCCTCGACCTCAAGTGCGGTCTGTAATAGCTTCTTGTCTTTTTCTTTAATAGTAACAAGAGCATAATCTTTATACAGTTTTGCGGAAAAGAAAAACGGATAAGCATAAAGCTTTGGCACAGCAGAAAGAGCAAGCCTGACACGATAATTTTCGCCTTGTGATTCGATAAGATTTTTATAAGGTATGTTTCCGGCAGTGGTTTGTATTTTTTCTATCTTATCAAGTTTTTCCTCTAACGAGATTTTCTTTACTTTATATTTCGCTTGCCTGCTATATATATGAAGCAAACTGTATTTTCTATCGAGCCTGTTTCGTTGTTTCCTTTGTCTTATAAGCAGTATCATAATGATAAAGAGCAACATTAAAAGAGGATTACGAGAATTTTTAATCAGTCTTTTCAAAGTTTTCAATTCTTGTACTTTAGCAGGCGGTGGATTTTTTCTGAAATAATTTTGCTCATATTTTTCAAATTCGCTTTTGAAATTTGTCTGAGCTTTTTTCTTTTCAGATGGTTTGGGAATTTCTGATTTCTTAGGTAAACGATAAAATCCCATAAGCTTTTCAAGATTTTCTTTTGTATAGCAATCTCCAAATTCTCTTGCAAGTCTGCTAACTCTGATTTTCTTTTTCTCTCCAACTTTTTGAAAGGTTATATCTTTTTCATATCGGGTTATAATGAAATTCTTGTGTTTCATAAACTCAATAAATTCTTTTTTGCTGTTGCATATCTGAGTTGCTTCATCAAGAGCCATGCATAATTCTACTTTCCAAGACTTACCCTGTTCTGCAAGTTTTTGGGTCGCTTGGTCAATACCACTCAGTCCAGATTCGTTTTTTATAGTGCTTAGTCCGTATTGTTTACAAATTGTATCGCTAACTTTACGCATATTCTTTCTTGTAGCTTTATCAGCTTTCCATTTCATTCCCGTATCAATATTTACAGAATTGATTAAAAAGTGATTATGTATATGGTCTTTATCAATATGAGTTGAAACAATAACTTGAAATCCCGGAGCAATTTTTTGAGCAAGCTCTACACCAATTCTATGTGCAAGCTCAGGAGTGATTTTTTCATTTGGAGAAAAGCTTTGCACATAATGATGTGTTAAAATTTTATTGTCTTTATCAAACATTTTTCTAACAGCATAGAATTGTTCAGATAAGCTATCTGCTCCATTGTTATCACAATTTAAACAAGTTGCTTGAAAACATTTTTCATCACCGTCACTATTTTCAGGCGATAGGGCATAGGCAATCGAATCGTAAACATATTGATGAGATTTGATTTTCTTTTCTACCTCTTTACAGATTGCCATCTTTATCAACCTTTTCCAGAAGTTTATCTATCTTTTTTTCCAGACTTCTGAATGTATGTTCATCTTCATTATATATTTCAGATAGAATTTTTTGCATTATTGATTTTACATCTTCAAGCAAATTTGCGATTTCGTCAAGCTGCTGTTTGTTGACATATTTCTGTGAATTGCCAATATGTGCAATCTGATTTATGTTCGTGCCAATACGAGTTACCTCCACAAGAAGTCGAGGAATGTTTTCAGAAACGATTATTTTTTTGTTTTCTGATAAATGAATGATATAGCTTGAAATACTCATATGTGCTTGTTTAGCTTTTTTCTGTAATTCATTTAACTCCGACGGAGTAACTCTTAAGTATACTCTGCAACTTTTCTTTTCTTCTGACATATATTTTCAACTCCTTTCATAGCAGTTTCGACAAGGAACGCTGTCCCTTGAACTCTGCCACCTTTAAAAAGGTGGACGAAACAGAAACGGACCCCGCCTCCGGCGGTCTGTTTTTCTGCGGAAAAACAGATTGAATTTTGCTTGCAAAATTCAAGGTCGCAAGCAGAGATTTTGTACACCATTTGGTGTACAAAATCGCTTGTTAGGGGATAACCCTAAAACCCTAAATTTTGCATTTTGCAAAATTAAAAAATCGCTTTCGCTCACCAAATTTACAGATTTCTGAAATTTGTTCCAAATTCCGAAACTGTAAAAATGAAAAAAATCGTAAGAGTGTCATTCTGGCAATCTCACGATTTTAATCTTCTTTTGATTGAGCAGTTGTTGAAAACTTTTCAGTTTTCTGTAAAGTTTCTGAATCAGGAGAAGACGAAGAATTTTCATTTTGAGTCTTTGTTTCGGATTTTGCAATTTCCTGTTCCAGTGCAAAATCTTCAAGTTTGCTCATAAGTGCTACTCTGTCCTCTGGAGAATTTATTCCAAGCTCTGCAAGTTTCTTGAGAAGAGTTTGGCTAAATTCGTTATCCTTTTCTGCTTGAAGCTGTTTGTTTTCATTCTGCAAAATAGTAATCTTAGCTTTTCTTTTTTCAATCTCATCTTGCAGCTTTGCTATCTTCTCCAAATTACTTTTTATTTTATCATCATATCTACTCATATCATCTTTCCCCTTCAATAAATTTTTAACTTATTACATCCATATCAGTATCAAAAGAATTTTCAAATTCTTTTTGTTGAGCTTCTGAACTTTTAGCTCCGCAAAAATTCACACCCTCAACTACTATGAATATATTTGTGCGTTTTACATTATCCTTGTCAGTATATGTATTTGATGAGAGCCTACCATCAACAATAATTTGCTGCCCCTTTTCAAAGTATTTACAGATAAATTCTGCAGTGCTTCCCCAAGCTTCACACCGATAGAAATTTGAATTTCTTTCTCCATTAACAGCTCGATTTTCTTCAACTGCTAAAGAAAAATCAACAACAGCTTTGTTTGATTTTGTATGTTTTAACTCAGGATAGCTTGTCAATCTGCCTTGCAACATTACTTTATTTAGCATAATATCACCTTCCTTTATTTATTCAATATTATCTATATCTGGCTCTGGAGCAACATCAAACTCATCTTCATCAGAAGTTTTAATTTGAGTTTCTGGAGAGATATTTAAAATTTCGTTTTGTATAAGCTCAAGCGTTTTAGCTCTTTTGCGAGCTTTTTTAAGTTTACGCTCTTGCTTACACTCCTCTTTAATTATAGGAGTAAGCTCAGCTCTGATTTCTTTTGTAAGCTGTTCTCGAATTTCTTCGGTTAGCTTTTCTTTATATTGCTGCAACATTTCCTTTTGGATTTTTTCACGCAGTTCATTAGCAACATCTTGTCTTACATTTTCAAGTTTTTGTTGCAAGAACTTATCTGTTTGAAGTTTTTCAAGTTTTCTTTCAGATAGAAAATCAAAAGGTGATGGGCTTACAATTTTATAAGCCTCATCAACCTTTTTAATCATATCTGTTATGAAAAAATTATATTCTTTATCTGTTGAGGATAGCTCCACCTGACGAAGCATTTTCCTACAACTTGAAAGTAACTCTAAAAGATTTTTTCTGAAATTGCTGTCATAGTAATTCATATAACAAGCTCCTTTATTGTTTATTCTTTTCAGCTACATCGTCCATAAGCTGTTGAAAGTGAGCTATCTGTCTTTCATTGAGGTCTGTAATTTCTACATACTTTCTATCATCAAAGCCGAGTAGATAATCTGTGCTGACCGAAAAATACTTAGCAATTCTTACAAGCATTTCAATGGATGGAAGAATATTATCATTTTCCCAATTTGACACGCTTTGTTTTGAAACACAAAGTGTTCGTGCAAGCTGTACCTGTGTGATATTTCTTGCCTTTCTTAAATCTCGTACTCTAATTTTAATTTCATTTTTCATTTGTTATTCTCCTTTGTAAAAATAGTTCTTGCCATTTCATAAAGTCTTGCACACTGTTCTTTATCTGCATTTCTAAAGCTAAATCCAACAAGCTGACCTTTACAATCACCAATGCAGCACTTACCATCAAGATTTGCTATACAGTTTTTATCACAGTACATTCTGATTCCTCCTACCATTACATTATAATTTTTTTATATTATCACTTAATATATCACTTAATATATCATTTAATAATTTTGGAAGTATGAAGATATGTGGTAAAATTGATAAAGCATTAAACCAATATAAAAATTTAATTATCAAATATAGTTCATGATTTCCCTGTAATATTTGTTCCATCATTCGCTGAAAATCAGGACATATCATTATTCTATTTCCTTTCGCTCAGGTATTCTCCGATTATTTTCTTTTCGATATAAGCTCTTATGCTGCGGTTGAGAGGGATAATATATGGACTTGAGGAGTTTCCTTGATGACAAGGAAACTCTACAAACATTCGCTTATTATTTTTGAGAATCTGTATGTCATTGATTCTCAAGATTCCGTCGATAACGATATGAGCTTTAGCTAATCGTCTTTTCGGCTTAGCATTTTGTACTTCTTCAGGCTCAATCACTATATCTGTAATCGTCATTTTCTGTACCTCCATAATCGTAATTAACCTCGGCACTATAATATGCGTCAGAGGTCATCGGAGCGTTGTATAGGGCTGCGAGTAAGTATTTTTTGATATTTCTAATTTGATTTCGTGAGCTTGCCTCCTTGAAGCAATCAAGTACATACTCAACTGTCACATCATCAAGTTTGTCAAATACACGCTGTACAAGCTTGATAGGCTTTGCTTGATTGCATATCTGCACTGTACCGGAAGAAGAATACACATCAAGCATAATGTCAACAATGCCATCGACAATATTGCCGTAGTCACGAATAAGCCGTTTGTACCCAATGCGATTTTTTATTTCACATTTCATCTCATCAATCTCATCGTCAGTAAGAGATTGATTGATAAGATAATTAGTGTTTTGTTTTTTAGTACTTTGTTTATTAGTATTTATTTGTCCTTGATTTTCTGTCGGTTGAAATTCTACCTGTAGAATTTCAAGGGGTAGATTTTCTACCTCTTGTTTTTCTACTTCTTGTTTTATGGAGGTAATTTCAGTTATTTCAAGAGGTAGGTTTTCTATATCTTGTTTTTCCTTATGTACTTTTGGTGTTGATGAACTTGTACCAGAAGCTGTGTCCTTTTTTGAATACTCGTAGAAGTCATATACATATTCAATGCGTCCGCTTTTTGTTTCACTTGGCATAAGCTTTGTAACGGTTAAATATCCCCATTCTTTCAGCTCATTCAAAGCCGATTTGATTGCTGTTTCATTCTCCTTGCAAATACAAGTCAAGCCAGCGATAGAATAATCCCAGTCATCAGGCAAAGAAAATACCTTACTAAGCAGTCCGATAGCCTTTAACGATAAATTACGGGATTGTAGATGATAATTACTCATTACAGTATAGTTTGCATTCTTATGTACTCTGCAAACTGATGAATTTGATGTTCTTGATTTTGTCATTTTTCGCAACCTCCATAATCGAAATAATTAAAAATCCGCTTTATTTTATATATCTATCTCGTGCATCTTGTGCCGAATACATATCAAACAATCGGCTTAGTTGCATATCAAGTTTAATTCCGGCTTCATCAAAGGCAAGAAGAATATAACCCTCTATTATTTCGTTGAACATTCCCGAATCACACATATCATTTATTTCTTCAGGACTTCTTTTGTACATATCTGCTGTAATATCTATGGTTTTATACTCTTCTTGTGTAATAACTTCTTCTTGGTAATCAGACTGAGTTTCTATGTCTGTTTCATCAAAAACAGTATCTTCGTAATTATCTGTTATTTCATTTTCAAAGCTTTTTTCAGAAATGCTTGTTTCTGATATTTTAGGTGCATCCGATTTTTTAACTTCTATATCCTGAATAGTATCTTCATCAGAGCTATCTATTTCAGATTTATCTGAATATAACTGTTCAGGCTCAATAGTAATTTGCTCAACTGGCTTATTAAATCTGCCAGTAACAATATCTTGGATATGTTCATTAAACTTATTATCGTTTAATTCCAATCCTCGAATATATTTAGCAATGGATAGGTTTAATAAACTTGATATATAAGATTTTTCAAAACTACCTATGTAGTTATATAGTGATGATTGTTTTTCTATCGAAAGAAAAGAAAATTCAACTGCTGTTTCAATACTTATAATTCCATCATCAACTAAGCATTGCATTTCCGGAATGAGATTTGTAAGCCTTATATAGCGATATATCTGTTTACGGCTCAGACCATTCTGCTCCGCTATTGCTGATACAGTTGATTTCTTACCAAGTTTTTTCATTAATGACAGCTGCTCTGCATAAGCTTTTGCATATACGCTCGGTTTATATTCATTATTGCGGTCCGTATTAGTTGCAATAATGATATATCTCGCAATATCATCATCAGCCTTTACATTCCTTATATAGCAAGGAATATCATCTTTACCGAGCTTTTTGCAAGCTCTAAAACGATGTCTGCCCGACAAAATTTTGTATTTTTCGCCGTCTTTAACAACTATAATAGGTTCGATAACACCAACATTTTCAATGCTGTCAGCTATTTGTTCTATTTTTGATTCATTTATTGGAAATGGCTGATTATCTATTTCCTCAAGCAAGGAAAGTGGAAGATTTACATATTGGTTATCACTTTTTATACCAAGAATATCATTGTATGCGTCCGCAACACTTGGAAATCCCTGCTTTTGTATATTTAGCTTTTGTTTAGCCATTGATGTTATCCTCCTTGCTTATAATTTCATCGACTACTGCCATATATTGTTGACCTGTTACACTGCTTTTTCTTCCGACAAGGCTCTTGTGAGTGATTGATGCAACTTTGACTTCATCTCGATATGAGATTGCAGTGTCAAATACAAAGTTGCCATAACTATCTTTTAAAGCCTCTACGATAGCCTTTGCGGAGTTTGTGCGATTATTAAACATTGTAACCAACATACCAAGTACAAATTTCTCAATATTAGTTGTCTGCTTTACACGCTGTAATGTTGCAAGTAACTGGTCTACACCTTCATATGCCCAGTAATCAGACTGCACAGGTATAAGCACCTTGTCACACGCTTTCAGTGCATTTGATACAAGCAAATCGAGTGTTGGAGGACAATCAATGATTATATAGTCATAATCTTTAAAGGCTTCATCGGCGAACAGTCTTGAGAACACACCGGTGCTGTCACTGTCTGTGCCTAAGATTGATATTATGCCTGCAAGCATAAAGTTTGATGGAATATAATCTATATTTTCAATCTCAGAATGTCTGATTGCTTCTAAAATAAGCTGCTTATTCTTTGAAACTGTTTGCCAGATAAGCTCTGAAATAGTTGGCTTTCCATCCTGAGCATAACCAAGCCAACGGCTGAGGTGACTTTGATTATCGGTATCAACAAGCAGCACCTTTTTATTGTGCATAACAAGCCCGACACCGATGTTGATGGCGGTTGTGGTTTTTGCTACTCCACCTTTTTGATTTGCAATAGCAATGATAATTGGTTTCTTTGGTTTCTTTGTTTTCATAGTCGCATTCTCCTTAATCGCAATAATTTTTTATATAATAAAAAGCCGAGTACATTTGTAATCGGCTTAATATCAAATACTTATAACCTAAAAATAAATACTTTTTATTCAACTTGTTTAATATAAATATTTATAGAATAGAAATATTTTATAAATATTGACAGACAATTATAAAATATTTATAATCAATTCTGTTGCAACAGAAAGTAGGTTTTAAATATGGAACTAATAATTTTAGATGAAAACTCGTCATTTAGCGATTGGGCAAATAAATGGAAAACTCGCAAAATCATAGGAATTTCAAAAGCTTATCAAACTGCTGTGAATAGTCAAGTGAATTATTTAACTAATTTCTTTGGAGATATTTCAATCAACAGAATTAAACCAATGCATATAGATGAACTCATTTCAAAGTTGGCAATCGAAAATCCTAAAACACACAGGCCATCTTCAAAGAAGTTACTCAAAGAAGTCAAAAATACAGCAGTTAATATATTTGAGTATGCTGCTGACAACTCTGATTATGACCGTAATCCTGCGTTAAAAATTAAAATTCCTAAAAATGCACCTAAAAATACTCGTCGGGCATTAACTGATAATGAAATACATTGGATTGTTAATACACCTCATAGAGCAAGAATAGCTGCGATTATAATGACCTTTTGTGGTTTACGCTCAGGAGAAGTAATCCCCTTACAATGGACTGATATAGATTTTGAAAAATCTTCACTATATGTAATTAAATCAGTAGAACGAGTATCTTCTAATAAATATAATATCAAAAGTGGAACAAAGAACGGTAAATCACGAGTTATTCCGATACCAAAAGAATTATTAGAAGAACTTAAACAATACAAAACCCAATCAATATCAAGATTTGTTTGTAGTGATATTGATGAAGATATGCACACACCATCATCGTGGAAAAGATTGTGGGAATCTTTCAATAATGTCTTGAGTCATCACTATGCAACATTACAACAATCACAGCAAAGTATTTATAATCCGAAAGGAATAAAAAAGAGAGTAGATAAAATAACTCCTCATATGTTTCGGCATACATATGCCACTATGCTATATTGTTCTGGTGTAGATGTTTTATCTGCACAAAGATTATTAGGGCATTCAGATGTATCAACAACACTATCAATATATACACATCTTGAACAATCTAAAATGGATATTTCCATTAGTGCATTTTGCGAATATATATCTTCATATTTCAGTTAATATTATTCGTAAAAATTTGGGACCAAGATGCCGCAGGTTCAAGTCCTGTCACCTCGACCATAGTAAAAGTCCTTTACCAATAGGTAAGGGCTTTTTTCTTGGAAAATATACATTTCCAAATCACCTCAAAAAATCCGCATGACAGGTATAAATGTCAGGCGGATTTTTTTATTTTAGAAAGAAAAAAATTATACCAAAAACAAATCCTCAAGGCTTGTTTTTACTCTGATGATGGTATTTTATTGGAGGTTACCTTATGATAGTTTATACCATCTAAGACGAGTCTATAGTGCTTCCTATGCCTATATTTTGGATTACCATAGAAGCAATGTGGATTTAGTATGTCATAGTATTTTTTGTTCGTATAATTTTTTAAAAAACAGTTTACAAAACTCGAATAATAAAAAATATGCAATAGGATATTGATAGTCCTATTGCATATTTTTACGTTATTTTCATAATAATCTTAAAATAAGACTCACTTACAGAGTTATGAAAACAAACTATATCATTATATTTTTCTACCGTAATAGAAACAAACATAAATCCTATATCACCTCCATTTTTCTTATTTACTATTTCATCAGGATTGTTAATTAAAAGAAAAATTATTTTAATTGTTTCTTTAATTTTTTTATAGCAGCTTTAACCTCTTTATAGTCAGCTATTACATCATTGATAAGAGTATGAGATGTCATTAAAACATCTTGATTATCAGAACGCAGAGCATTGCTTAATTTTTCTGAAGATTTCGCTAATTTCGTAAATCCAAGATTTTGTGCTAATCCTTTTAGATTGTGAGCCGAATTAAACGCAGAATCATAATCCTTATTATCAAGATATTGACATAGCGTTTCAAAACTATTATCATCTAAAAAGCGTATTACAAAGCTTGTTATGCGTTTTTCGCTTAATAATCTTTCTAAAACCTCATTATAATTTCCGCCGATTTTAGCATAAAAATTTTCTAAAATCATAACTATTCTCCTTTATCATATAGATTTATAGTATTATTTTAAGATAATTAAGTTTATCAATTAGAAATTGAAGCCATATGAGTATTATGTTTTTCGTTATATTTAAGATATTGATTACGAATTTCTTTAACATGTCTTTGTCTGATAAGAACAACATCTCCCGTAGAGAGTTGAAATTGATTTCCAGCCTCAATTATATAATCCATATTAACGAGATAGCTTTGATGACTTCTTAAAAAGCGAGAATCATTGAGTTCCGATTCAATTTCATTAAGCTTTTTATAGATATTATATTTTTCACCATTATTTCTGTGTAGAATACATTTTGAGTTATTGCTTTCTATATAAACAATTTCATTATATGGAATAAGCAAGAAATTACTTCTTTGCCTTACGCAATAGCTGTTTGTTCCAAGCTTTAGAGTTACTTTGTCAATAACTTTTTTTAGCTTGTTATATGAAATAGGTTTTAGTATATATCCTCCAGCATTTACATCATAGCTATCGACAGCAAAGTCAGAACTTGCTGTCAAGAAAATGATTTCTCCATTAAATTTAAGCTTTCTAAGATTTTTAGCTACTTCAATTCCCAGAAGCTTTCCCATAAAGATATCAAGAATTATTATATCGTAAGGGTGTCCATCTTCAATTTCATAGATAAGGTTATCACCATTTTCATATTGGTCTATGCTATAAGAAATAGATTTATTAAAGAAATAACATTCAAGTAAATCTACAATCAGTTCTCTATCTAAAAGATTATCATCACATATTGCAATATTCATATAATTAAAATCCTTTCTTATTTATAAATGATATATTTAGTCAAGTAATGCTTGATTCAATGCGAATTGTGTTTATTTCACAAGCAACAATCAAAAATAATTTTTAATGATATAATAAAGTCATAGGACAGCGAATAAAGCTGAAAAGGGAGATTAAAATGTATATATATAAGGTTATTAAGGAGAATTTGCAAAATTGTGAATTTGGAAGCTATGTTGCTTATGGAATAGCTGTTTGCCTTAAATCGACAAATATTATTCTTATTTCTATCTCAGATGTATTTCTTGAGAAGGAAAGGGCAAAGAAGCTTGTAGAATTATGCAATAAAAATAATTTAGAGCTTATACACCTTAAAGAAGTAGTTGAAGATGCAGTCGGTTGAATGAATCTCCCTATATTCCCGAAGAAATCATAATCATAACTTTAAAGTTCAACTGCTTTAAAATGTAAATTTTAATCTCTCGTATCCTATAATTTATAAATATGTATACACTTGACTTGCGTCCACAAAAGTATTGTATCACAAACTAAAACAAAAATCAACATTTTTCAGCTCAATTCAAGCAAATAATATTGATTGTCAACTTTATACATATTTATCTTAATTCTACATAGTGCCTTTAGATTTTAGACACAGAAATGTGTTTTATTCCCTTTTAATCTGTAAGGCTACTATTGGAGGTGAGAAAAAGGACAGCACTAATAACGGTGCTGTCCTTTTGAATTATTGTTAAATTTTGAAATTAACTTAATATTTCTTTTTAAGAAGTCTTGCAGCATTGAGAACAGTAAGAACTGAAAGTCCAGTATCAGCTATAACGGCAATCCACATAGGCGCATATCCAAACGCAGCAAGTATAAGAACAATAGCTTTAAGTGCAAGTGCAAAAGCAATATTAAAGCGAACTGTTTTCATAGCACTTCTGCTTATTTTAATTGCAGTAGGCAATTTTGCCAAGGTTCCGTTTGTGAGAACAGCATCAGCTGATTCAATAGCGGCATCACTGCCAAGTCCCATAGCGAAACCGCAATCTGCAGCAGCAAGCACAGGAGCATCATTTATTCCATCGCCAACGAAGATGACCTTTCCGTCCTTTTGAAGCTCTTTAACAGTGCTTGCCTTTTCTTCAGGCATAAGCGAATGTTTAAATTCATTAAGACCACATTCATCAGCAATTTTCTTTGCAGCAATTTCGCCGTCACCTGTAAGCATTACTATATGTTCAATGCCTAAAGCCTTGAGCTTGTTAAGGGTTTCTTTTGTGTCTGCACGAATTTCATCACTTGTTTCGATTTCACCAACAATTTTTCCATCGACAGAGAGATATATTATGCCACTTTTTAGACTATTATCGTTAAAGAGCTTTTTGTTTCCGCAGAGAATAGCCTTGCCATTATATTGTGCAGAAACGCCCTTGCCAGCAATTTCTTTGTGGTCAGTAAGTGAAACCTTATGAAGCTTTTCAGCAGCTCTTTTAATAGCAAGAGCCGATGGGTGAGAGGAATATTCCTCAGCAGAAGCCGCAATAGCAAGAACTTCATCTTTAGACATTTTGCCAAGAAGCTTAACATTAGCAACAGCAAGTTCACCCTTTGTGAGTGTACCGGTTTTATCAAAAGCAACAGTATTAGCCTTAGAAACTGCTTCTATAAATTTACCACCCTTTATAAGAACACCGTTTTTAGATGCAGAGCCTATTCCAGAGTAAAAACCAAGCGGAACGCTGATAACCAATGCACAAGGGCAAGATGCAACAAGGAATACTAATGCACGATTTATAAATGTTGTGAAGTCACCTAAGCCGATAAGTGGAGGAACTACGGCAAGAACTAATGCCATTAAAAATACTATCGGAGTATATACCTTTGCAAAACGGCTTATGAATTTTTCAGAATTGCCCTTTTGAGTGGCGCTTTCCTCAACAAGTTTAAGAATACGAGATGCTGCGGAGTCCTCACAAGAATTTGTTACCTTTATAGTAAGAACACCCTCAAGGTTCATCATACCAGACATAACATCTGAATTTTTTGCAATATTTCTTGGAATGCTTTCTCCAGTGAGAGCAGAAGTATCGAGAGAGCTTTCGCCATCAATTATGATACCGTCAAGAGGAATACGCTCATATGGGTTTACAATAATTATATCATCAGGTTGAATTTCTTCGGCGTCTACTGTAAGGATAGTTCCATCAGATTTAAGTAAATGTGCTTTATCAGGGCGGATCATAGAAAGTGCTTCGATACCTTTTCTTGACTTGCTGACAGCCTTATCTTCAATATATTCACCGATATTGAAAAGGATTGTAACAGCGGCAGCCTCGAAAAACTCACCAAGTACACATGAAGCAACAACAGCAATCATCATAAGTACATTTTCGTCAAGCTTTAACTTACAGAGTGTTTTTAGACCTTTAATAACTACTCTATATCCAGAGAAGCATACACCAACAGCAATTATAATTTTACCAATCCATTCGGGTGAAACAAAAGAAGAAACTGCCAAGCCTATTGCCGTTAAAGCGATTGCAATACCTGTTTCAATGAGTATCAGTTTATCCTTGTTAAAGTTTTTTTTCTCCGATTGGTTTTCTTTAGTGGCTTTCTGCTCAATAAGAGTAACACCATCTTCAACAGAATCTATTGTCTTTTGGAGAGTATCGAAAAGTTCCTTTTCATTAAGATTGCTTTCAAGTGCAAGAGTTTTTGTTGCGAATGTAACTATAACATTATCAACGCCATCAAGTCCTGCAATAGCTTCCTCAATTTTCATAGCACAATTAGCACAATCGAGGTCTTGTAAAGTATACTTTCTTGTTTTGTTATGAGAATGGCTATGATTATGATGTTCGTGGTGATATTCTTGCTCACAACAGCAATGTTCGCCATCTTCGTGATGATGTTCATGCTCATGGTGTTCGTGGTGGTGTTCATGACCACAACCGCAATGTTTACCGTCTTCATGGTGATGTTCGTTATGAGCTTTAGTTTTTTCTATGAGAGTAACGCCATCTTCAACGGAATCTATTGTTTTTTTTAATGTGTCGAAAAGCTCATGTTCATCAAGACCACTTTTAAGGGAAAGTGTTTTTGTTGCAAAAACAACAGAAACATTCTCAATACCATCAATTTTTGTAATAGCATCCTCAATTTTCATAGCACAGTTTGCACAATCCAGACCTTCAAGGGTATATTTTCTTGTTATTGTACTCATAATCAAGTTCCCTTTCTTTTTTCTAAAATATGGTCTAAACCAAGCTCATAAATTTTCTGTATGTGCTCATCATCAAGTGAATAGAAAGATGATTTACCATCACGCCTTACCTTTACAAGATTAGCAGTTCTTAGTAATCTTAGCTGATGTGAAACGGCTGATTGTCCCATACCAAGGACTTCGGCAATATCACATACGCAAAGTTCATTTTCAAATAAAGCACACATAATTCTGATTCTTGTAGTATCACCAAACATTTTAAAAAGTTCTGCAAGAGAGAAAAGAATATCGAGGTCAGGTGTATTATTTTTTGCTCTTACAACAGCATCAGTATGAATACAAACTTCTTCGCAAGTATCCTTATCGTTGCAAGAAACACATTCCTCAAAGTTTTTATTTAGTTCGTTATTATCCATAGGGGAACACACTCCTAATCTATTCTTTAAACATATGAGCAATTGTTCATATGTTAGTTATATTATAATGCTCAGAAATCAACTTGTCAATACCTATAATTAAAAAATAAATTGAATAAAAAATAAATTGAATAAAAAATAATTGCACAAGATTTTAATATAAACCTTGTGCAATTTATTGTAATATAAGGCGATTGAGTAGTAATAAATCAATAGAATCTATTAAGTTGTTTGCGTCTAAATTAGCTGCATATTTTTGTGCAGAGGTTAATTCAAGTTTTCCAAGCAGATAATCTGTAAGTCTTCTTTTATCATAAGTGTTGACAGAGCCTTCTCCGGTTATATCTCCCATAACTATAATTGTATATTTATATTTCAAAAAGGAATTTTCGTAATATTCAAGTGAAAATCCTGTTCCAAGATTGCCAGAAGATATTTTTCTTTTTTTATTGTCATAAAATATAAGACTTGAATTTTTTGCAGAATTTATATGCTTCTTAAGTATAGCGATAGTTGTACCTTGTGGAACTATTATGTAATTGTCATCATTTTCATAGTCGGTAAAGCCATCAAAACTTGGTTTTGATATTGGATTAGAGCTTTCTGTGCTTGAATTTTCTATTGGTTTAAAATCCTTTTCAGTAATAAGTTTTACATTTTCAGAACTAAGCAGGGCAATTTTATTTCCATTCACAGCAATGTCATCAATATTTTCCGAAAAGCTATATCTGCTTGTTATTGAGCTATTTTCAGATAACTTATTTATATGATTTTCACTTACTCCATAATAAATATCATTAAGTATAAACACTTTTTTGTAATTAAGTGTTTTTATGTATTTAAAACCATTGTCAAAACTAAAAGAATAGACCTTGCCATTTGCATCTATGAAGATATTGTCATAGAAAACAGGTTCTAAATCATTAAAAGATGGAATATCGCATTTAATTGGAATATTTGGATTATCAAGGCGATATAAAGAGCTTGCGGTAATGGCATAAACTTTTTCATTATAGCAAAATAGCTTTTTTACCTTTTCTGAAAAGAAGCTTGTGGTAGTTTCGAGGGTATTCCTTTTGATAGAAATAGTATAGCTTTCGTCATTGCTTATAAAAAATATGTAATCGTCATTTGCAGTAAAGCTTGATGGGATAATATTATTCTCAGGAATATATGAAGTGTCAACAGAGCCATTTCTTAAAATTGTAAATATTGTGTTATATTCTTCAGAATTAACAAGTATGTAAAGATATGATAGAGATGTTACAGTCTTAGAGATTTCGTAATCGCTTTTGCAAAATATGGTAGTTTCTTCACCTTGACTTGTAATAGAAGTGCAGGTAGCCTTTCTGTTATTTATAATTTTATAGAAACCATATGAAAAGCCTCTTAAGATATAGTTTTCATTGTTGGACTTTGCAGAGGTATTTAAAAGATTGTTAAGAGGATATATTAAAAGCAATGAGATTAAAAATATTACAGTAATTCTTTTTACCATAGTATAATATACCTCCTTGTATGTATTATACTATAATAATGTCGAATTTTATAATATTTTGTCTGCAATTTGCAAAATCACTTATAAATATACATATGAGTAGATGCAATCACTATATATAATTATTAAAAAGCTTTCATTTAGCTATTGACAAAAATGGGTTTATGTTGTATAACTGTACTAACATAGTTAATACACCTATTTTACAGAAAAGGAGGAGTAAATATGTACGAAAAGTTAGTTGTTGTAGATAAGATGAGTCATAAACCTATCTATGAACAAATCGTTGAACAGATACAAAACTTAGTTATTACTGAAGTTTTAAAATCAGATGAAATGATTCCATCTGTCAGAAATCTTTCACGAGAATGTGGTACAAATCCTAATACAGTTCAAAAGGCATATAATGAGCTTGAAAGAATGGGAATTACTTATTCTGTACCAGGAGTAGGAAGATATGTTTCATGTAATGCAAAGGAAGTAGTGCAAAAGCTTATGTCAACATCAAACTCAGAATTAAAAACTATTGTAGAAAAACTTAAACTCTCAGGTATGACAATAGATGAAATTATTGATAAAGTAAAATTATTTTATGGAGGGGAACATAATGATTAAAGTTGAAAATGTAACAAAAAAATTTGATGATTTTATTGCATTAAAAAATATGAATTGTGAAATTTCAGAAGGCTGCATCTATGGTCTTGTCGGCAGTAATGGTGCTGGTAAAAGTACATTTTTAAGGCTTATCACAGGAATTTATAAGCCAGATGAGGGTAAAATCAGCATAGACGAAAAGCCGGTTTGGGAAAATCAAGAAGCAAAAAGTGATTTTGTTTTTGTTCCAGATGAACTTTATTTTATATCTCAGGCAACATTAAATAAAATGGCTAAATTATATAATGCTTGCTATCCGAATTTCAGTTTTGAAAGATATAAAATGCTTGTAGATAAATTCGGACTTGATCCCAAAAAGAAGATTGCAAGCTTTAGTAAGGGTATGAAAAGACAAGCTGCTATAATTTGTGCCTTGTCTTGTCAGACAAAGTATCTTTTCTTTGATGAAACCTTTGATGGCTTAGACCCAGTTATGAGAAATCTTGTCAAAAACTTGATTTTTGATGACATATGCGAGCGTCAGGCAACAGCCGTTATCACAAGCCATAGCTTGAGAGAGCTTGAGGACACCTGCGACCAGCTTACACTTTTGCATAAGGGAGGAGTTGTTTTTGAAAGTGATGTTCAAAATCTCAAAACTTCACTTTTCAAGATTCAAGCTGCGTTTAATATTGATTACGACAAAAAACTATTCACAGATAATGGAATAGAAGTTCTCGACTTTAAGAAAACCGGTGTGGTATCAAATTCTATTATTCGTGGTGATAAAGATAAGGTTATAGAAATTCTTTCAGGCTTTAAACCAATTATCCTTGATATACTTCCGCTCTCACTTGAAGAAGTATTTATCTTTGAAATGGGCGAGATGGGATATAAATTTGAAGATGTATTTGAAAAGGAGGAAGAGAAAAATGAAAAGAAATAAATTTTTCAGTCCTGCACTTATGCTCGAAGGAATCAAGCAGACAAGGGTTGTGGGAATATGTTTCGCGATAATTTCTGTTTTAGCATCATGTGGCTATCCGTTGTTAAGGCTTATTTCATATGCATCTATGGATTATGATACACTTAAAGCCCAACCATACTTTACAATAGATATTGCTACATTTTCAATGCCAATATTTTTAATACAATATATAATGCCGATAGTTATGATATTTTTGCTTTTTAACTTTATGAATATAAGAAAAGCATCGGATTTTTATCATTCTATTCCATTAAGTAAAACCTGTGTTTATCTTACATATACCGTTACTGCACTTATATGGAGTATAGTTACAGTAGTTGTAAGTACACTTCTTTCGTTTACTATCTATGCACTTTCATTAAAAACCGTAATAAACATAGAGTTTATCTGGCCGACAATAATATCTTCAATAATCTTAGCTATGTTGGTAGCTTCAATCGCTCTCTTAGCAAAAGGTCTTTCAGGGACTATATTTACAAATATTATTATAACTCTTATAATAATGTTCTTGCCAAGAGTTATAATTCTCTTGTATACAACAGCAATAAATACATCAGTTAAGATTACAGATGTTTCATTTATGTCTTTGACAGATATTTATAATAATATAATTTTCGCACCATTTATATATAATAATTCATTTTTAATAGAGAAAACAGCGCCTATTTTGAATGCCTCAACTCAATGGTATAGTTTAATCTTAGCAATAATCTATTTTGTAATTGGCTTTTTCATTCATAAATTCAGAAAATCAGAATCAGCAGGTAAGAGTGCAGCATATAAGGGCGTTCAACCAGTTGTAAGAATACTTATTGGCTCAATCCCACTTTTACTTATAAGCTTTAGCCTTGCTTGTGGTTTGAAAGTTTATACTGAGTTTTGGCTTATAGGAATATTAGTTTCTTTGCTTGCATATTTCTTGTATGAGCTGATAACAACAAAGAGTGCTAAAAAACTTCTCATTTCTATACCATTTTATCTCATTGCAATATTAGCTAATGCGATATTTATTATTGCCTGTGTAAGTGAAAGAAACTTTATACTAAATGATATTCCAGAACCATCAGAAATTTCATCAGTTAGCATTTCATATAATAATGATTATTTAAACACTGTATATATTAATGATAACTATTATAAATATAAAACCGAGAATATTAAATTTGATGATAAAGAACTTATTAAGTGTATGCAATCATCATTGGTAGAAACTGTAGAAAAAGTTAAAGAAGATAATTTTAGTAAATTCTATAGTGAAAATTATATTTATTATGATGTAATATTCTATTGCTCATCAGGCAGAGATATTAAGAGAAGAGTTTATGTCAATGTAGGTAAATCTAATGAAAATAATGATTTACTATTCGATTCATATATTCATAAAAACAAAGAATATGAGAATGCAATATATAGCTTACCAACGGATAAAGAATTAAAATCAATAAATATTACTGCTCCAAATATTGATTTTTCAAAAGATGAATTAAATGAACTTTGGAAAATATATAAAGAAGAATTTAATTCAGCAAGTAATGAAGATAAGAATATGCTAAGCTATAGAGATAATGATATTTATAATAATTATAATATAGATAATACTACAAGCATAGTAACAATAGGTTATGTTGGTATGAATAGCTTTTCTCAGCATTATCTTATAGATGCTAAAATTACTCCAAAGACATACAATAAGTACCTTGATAAAACAATGTCTAAACTTATCAAAGATAATATAGTAGATACAGTAAAGAAAAATGAAAGTAGTGCTGAATATTTCAGACTGGATTTTTCAGATTTGAAGAATAAAGATAACTATTTTACACTTGAATATTACAATGATAATGTTGGTGACGAAGACCTTATGATGAATCCATCAGTAGATGGAACACTTAAAAGATATAATGTTAATTATACTGATTCTGGCATTGATAAAAAGTATATTTCAGATTTACGCAAAATATCAAATATAATCATCAATGCCATATCAGAAGATGTAGATGTAGAAAAAGATAATCTTATTCAATGCTCATTATCTACAAATGTAAACTTGGAATATTCATATGATGGTGATAGAATAAGCGGATATTCTATGAATTCACAAAGCCAAACAGTCTATGTAAATATAACTGATGAACAGTATGATGAGATTAACAGAATATTAAGTAAGTGTAGTAATCATACTAATTATGTTGAGCCTGAAAATTAATTTGCATATTTTTACATTTAACATTCCCATATAAAGCAGACGGCACAGCTTGAGATTAGTTCTCTTGCTGTGCCGTCTTGTTTAATTAATGATATGAATTTAAAACTCGTTTAAATCTAAAGGGGAGAGAATTTTAAATTTTATCCCAAAATCCTTCAAGTGTTGCGAAATAGTCGTCAGGAGTTTCTGCACGACGAATTTGAAGTACAGAGCCGTCCTCACGAAGAAGAAGTTCAGCTGATTTAAGCTTACCATTATAGTTATATCCCATAGCGAAGCCGTGTGCACCTGTATCATGTATAACAAGTAAATCACCCATATCAATCTTAGGCAACGCTCTGTCTATTGCAAATTTATCGTTATTTTCGCAAAGTGAACCTGTAATATCATAGATATGGTCGCAAGGCTCATTCTCTTTGCCAAGTACTGTAATATGATGATATGCACCATACATTGCAGGACGCATAAGGTTTACAGCACAAGCATCAACGCCGATATATTCCTTATGTGTGTGCTTTTCATGAATTGCTCTTGTTACAAGATGTCCATAAGGTGCAAGCATAAAGCGTCCAAGCTCTGTATAGATAGCTACATCGCCCATTCCGGCAGGAACAAGAACTTCCTCATATGCTTTGCGAACACCCTCACCAATAGCATAAATATCGTTAGGCTCTTTATCTGGTGTATAAGGGATTCCGACACCACCAGAGAGGTTGATAAATCCGATATGAACGCCTGTTTCCTTAGCAAGCTCAACAGCAGTTGTGAAAAGGATTTTTGCGAGCATAGGATAATATTCATTTGTAACAGTGTTACTTGCGAGGAATGCGTGAATACCAAATTCTTTGGCACCAAGCTCTTTAAGAGTTTTGAAAGCTTCTGTCATCTGTGGTCTTGTAAGACCGTATTTTGCATCGCCAGGGTTGTCCATAATAGTATTAGCAATAGAGAACTTTCCGCCCGGATTATATCGGCAGGAAATTCTTTCAGGAATTTTTCCACAAGCTTGCTTAACGAAGTCAATATGAGTAATATCGTCAAGATTTATTGTTGCACCGATTTCGTTAGCATATCTGAACTCACTTGTTGGAGTATCATTAGAGCTAAACATAATATTTGAGCCATCAAAGCCACAGCGTTTGCTCATAAGAAGCTCCGTGTAGGAAGAACAGTCTGTACCGCAACCCTCTTCCTTCAAGATTTTAAGAATTGTAGGGTTAGGAGTAGCTTTTACAGCGAAAAACTCCTTAAAACCTTTATTCCAAGAGAAAGCGTCATAAAGTCTTCTGGCGTTTTCTCTGATGCCTTTTTCGTCATATATATGGAAAGGAGTAGGATATTTTTTTGCAATTTCCTCAGCCTGTTCCTTAGTGATAAAAGGTACCTTTTTCATTATAAATCCCTCCATTTATTTCATTTTTTCCGATTTTATCGAAAAAATAAAAAATTTCAACAAATATAATATATACCATTTTTGTATTACTTGTCAAGATAAGCATTTTAAATAATATACGAAATGTTTGTGCATAATCATTAAGTTATTGCTGACTGAATATTTTATTATGCAATCACTGTAGTATAAACTATATAAATTATTTCTGAAGTCATTGCTTTCCGCTCGGTTTTGTGATATAGTAAATTGATGTATTTTGCCTGAAAGGTCGTGATGTTAGGGTTGGAAAAAAGGCTTAAGCTATATGGCTTTAACAACCTCACAAAAACTCTTAGCTTCAATATCTATGATGTTTGTTATGCTAAATCTCAGCGTGAGCAAATAGACTATATAAAGTATATAGACGAGCAGTATAATTCTGAGCGTTTAACGAATATTCTTTGTGATGTTACAGATATGATAGGAGCGAGTGTGCTTAATATCTCTAAGCAGGATTATGACCCACAAGGAGCGAGTGTAACCTTGCTTATTTCTGAAAAAGGCTATCCTGAAACGATAGACGAATCTTGTAACTGTGGCAGATGGCGTGAAGAGATTGCGGCACATCTTGATAAAAGCCATGTTACAGTGCATACTTATCCAGAATATCACCCAGATAATGCTATTGCAACATTCCGAGTTGATATTGATGTATCAACCTGCGGAACAATTTCCCCACTTAATACACTCGATTTCCTTATTGATAGCTTTGATTCCGATATTATCACGATAGATTACAGAGTTCGTGGCTTTACTCGTGACCAAAGTGGCAAAAAGCTGTTTCTTGACCATAAGATGACATCAATTCAGGACTATATCCGAGAGGAAACTCTCCGCAGATATGATGCCATTGATGTTAATGTATATCAATCTAATATTTTTCATACTCAGATGCTCATTAAAGAAATTGAGCTTAAGAATTATCTATTCAAAACTGATGTTTATGAGCTTCCACCGAAAGAACGCCTTGAAATCTCAAACAATCTCCGCAAGGAAATGATAGAGATTTTCAGCGGTACAAATGTTTATGATTGAGGTAAGCAGAAATGAGTCTTTCACAGAATGACGCTCCACTTTATGAAGCACTTTTAGAATACAAAGAAAATAGAATAGTTTCATTCGATGTCCCTGGTCATAAGCAGGGAAAAGGCAATAGTGAGCTGACTAATTTCCTCGGTAAGCAGTGTATGAGTGTAGATGTCAACTCTATGAAGCCACTTGATAATCTTTGTCACCCAGTAAGCGTTATTAAAGAGGCACAAGAGCTTGCAGCAGAGGCATTTGGTGCAGCTCATGCCTTTTTTATGGTGAACGGAACATCAAGTGCAGTACAAGCTATGGTTATGAGTGTCTGTAAGCGTGGCGAAAAGATTATAATGCCAAGAAATGTTCATAGAAGCTCTATAAATGCCCTGATAGTCTGCGGAGCTGTTCCAGTATATGTTGACCCAGGACTTAATACACAGCTTGGAATACCTCTTGGAATGGCTGTTGAAGATGTACAGAGAGCCATTGACGAAAATCCTGACGCAAAGGCTGTTATAGTCAATAACCCAACCTATTACGGTGTATGTTCCAATCTTCGTGAAATCGTCAAGATTGCCCATAAGGCAGGAATGAAAGTTCTTGTTGACGAAGCCCATGGAACACATTTCTATTTTGGCGACTATATGCCCCTTGCGGCTATGCGTGTCGGAGCAGATATGTCTGCTGTAAGTATGCACAAAACAGGCGGTTCGCTTACACAAAGCTCAATACTTTTGCTTGGTGAAAGTATGAATGCAGGTTATGTCCGCCAGATTATAAATCTCACCCAAACAACAAGCGGTTCATATCTTTTGACCTCATCGCTCGATATTTCACGCCGAAATCTCGCTCTTAACGGCAAAAGGATTTTCGAAAATGTAACAATGCTTGCAAATTATGGCAGAAGTGAAGTAAATAAGCTCGGCGGATATTACGCATTTTCCCGTGAGCTTATTAACGGAGATACAGTTTTCGATTTTGACCCGACAAAGCTTTCTATACATACAAGAGATATTGGTTTAGCAGGAATAGAAGTCTATGATTTACTTCGTGACAAGTATGAAATTCAGATTGAATTTGGCGATATTGGCAATATTCTTGCGATAATTTCTGTCGGTGACAGAATCTTAGAGGTTGAAAGACTTGTTGCGGCACTTTCAGAGATTAAGCGTCTTTATTCCAAGACAAGTGCAGGCTTGCTCGACCACGAATATATAAAGCCAATAGTAGTATGTTCTCCGCAGGACGCATTCTATAATGAAAAGGTACAGCTTCCAATAGAAGAAACTGTCGGCAAGGTTTGTGCGGAATTTGTTATGTGCTATCCGCCCGGAATACCTATTCTTGCTCCGGGTGAGCTTGTAACAAAAGATTCGCTCGATTATATTCTTTATGCAAAGAAAAAAGGTGCAACACTTCTCGGCACAGAGGATATGAATACAGAAAAGCTGAATGTTCTGAAATGATTTTTTGATAATATTTTAGTAAAATTTACTCATATAATATTTAAATTTCAAATAAGTGTGGTATAATTTATTTGCAGATATTTTTTAAGGAGTTGATTTTTTGGAGCTTTGGTATACTGAAGAGCAGACGAATAATGTCCGCTTTTCGATTCGCTGTGATAAGCAGATTTATGCGGCAGAATCAGACTATCAGAGAATAGAAATTTTTTCTACTCCCGAGTTTGGTAAAATTCTTATCCTTGATGACAGAATTATGCTGACCGAAAAGGACGAATTTATATATCACGAAATGATAACACATATTCCACTTTCCGTTAATCCGAATATTAAAAATGTTCTTGTTATCGGAGCAGGTGACGGCGGAGTAACCGCCGAGCTTACAAAATATGATAATATAGAACATATAGACCTTGTCGAAATAGATAAAATGGTTGTAGATGCCTGTCTTGAATATTTACCTGATGTTTCAGGCAAGCTTCTCGACAAAAAGGTTACTATACATATTGATGACGGCTTGAGATATGTTCGTAGCTGTGAAAATCAGTATGATTTAATTATAGTGGATTCAACCGACCCGGTAGGTCCTGGAGAGGGACTTTTTACAAAGGAATTTTACGGTAACTGCTATAAGGCTCTCAATGAGAGCGGTATTCTTGTAAATCAGCACGAAAGCCCATATTATTCAGTTTATGCAAGGGCTATGCGTCTTGCTCATAAGAAGATAGCGGACTTTTTCCCGATAGTAAGGGTATATCAGGCACATATTCCAACCTATCCGTCAGGTCATTGGCTGTTTGGCTTTGCTTCAAAGAAGTTCGACCCGATAAAAGACCTTGATGCAGATGCATGGAATAAGCGTGGATTAAAGACAAGATACTATAATACAGAGCTTCATAAGGGTAGCTTTGCTTTGCCAAATTATGTATTAGAAGCTTTAGGATAAATTTAGGGGGTAATCAAAATGTCAAAGGCATTGATAATTGGTGCGGGCGGTGTTGCGAGCGTAGTAGTTCATAAGTGCTGCCAAAATTCAGAGGTTTTTGAGGAAATTTGTATAGCAAGCCGTACAAAGTCCAAGTGCGACGCACTCAAGGAAAAGCTTGATGGTGGAAAAACAAAAATTACAACTGCTCAGGTTGACGCAGATAATGTTGCAGAGCTTGTCGCTCTTATCAATAAAGAAAAGCCTGATATTGTCATAAATGTCGCTTTGCCATATCAGGATTTAACAATTATGGACGCTTGCCTTGAAACAAAGACAGACTATGTTGATACAGCTAACTACGAACCACTCGATACCGCAAAGTTCGAGTATAAGTGGCAATGGGCATATCGTGAGAAATTTAAGGAGGCAGGAATTACTGCTCTCTTAGGCAGTGGCTTTGACCCAGGCGTAACAGGTGTTTTCTCAGCTTATGCACAGAAGCACCAGTTTGATGAAATCAATTATATTGATATTCTCGATTGCAATGCAGGCGACCACGGCTATCCGTTTGCAACAAACTTTAACCCTGAAATCAATATTCGTGAGGTTTCCGCAAAGGGAAGCTACATTGAGGACGGTAAGTGGGTAGAAACAGAGCCTATGGAAATCAAGAGGGTTTATAATTTCCCAGAGATAGGCGAGAAGGATATGTATCTTCTCCACCACGAAGAATTAGAGTCGCTTGCACTTAATATCAAGGGCATTAAGCGTATTCGTTTCTTTATGACCTTTGGACAGAGCTATCTTACACATCTCAAGTGTCTTGAGAATGTTGGAATGACCTCTATCGAGCCGATTGAATTTGAGGGCAAGCAAATTGTTCCACTTCAGTTTTTAAAGGCTGTTCTTCCAGACCCAGCATCTTTAGGACCACGCACAAAGGGCAAGACAAACATAGGCTGTATCTTCCAAGGTAAGAAAGACGGCAAGGATAAAACATATTATCTTTATAATGTTTGTGACCATGAGGAGTGCTATAAGGAAGTAGGCTCACAGGCTATTTCTTATACAACAGGCGTTCCTGCGATGATAGGTGCAGCTATGATTCTCACAGGCAAGTGGAAAAAGCCTGGCGTATATAACATAGAGGAATTCGACCCAGACCCATTTATGGACGCACTCAACAAATGGGGACTTCCATGGAAAGAAAGCTTCAACCCAGATTTAGTAGATTGATTTTTTAGTAAATTACAGTAAAAATAACAACTCGAATTATTTACCTGAATGGTTTATAATCCGAGTTGTTTTATTTTTAATTTATTTTTGAACCTTTTGCCAAACCTTGAAATCGTGCTTAGTGCCTTTCTTTATATCATAAAGGGCTGAATCAGCGTGTTTTAGACATTCCATAATTGATTCCTGATTATATTTTTGTGATGTTGAAATACCAATAGAGCAGGAAATTCTGTGCTGTGCATCAATTTCAATAGGTCGCTTTAATGCGTTAGCAATGTCATTTATAAAGTATCCATTTTCTTCGATTTTTTTATAAATCTGCTTTGAGATTTTTATACCAAACTCCGTAGAAGAACCTGGAAGAACTATTATAAATTCATCTCCGCCGTAACGAACACAATATCCTTTATCTCCAACTATTTCGGTAAATAGAGAAGAAAGCTTTTTAAGCATAAGGTCGCCAATATCGTGACCGAAGGTGTCATTGCAGTATTTGAAATTATCAAGGTCGATATATAGAATGGTTGTTTCTTGTTCCTCAAAATTTTGTTTTGTGGAATAATCTGAGAAGTCTTCAAGCTTTTTCGCAAAGCCTTGACGATTAAGCAAGCCTGTGAGCAGGTCAGTAACGGAGCTTTTTTGAAGCTTGGCATTTATGGCTTTAATTTCTATCTTAGCATTAAGGCGTTCAACAGCATCTAAAATTTGCATAGCCGCAAATTTAAATATAATAAGGTCTGTGTTTCCAAAAAAGTGGATATTAGAAGTTAAATTCTCATGAACTTTCACAATAGAAATCATAACGCCTTTTAAAACTTCATTAATATACATAGGTATACACATCAATGAAGCAACATTTATTTTTCCGAAAATGTTAAGAATACAATCATAATCATCAAAAGTTTTGTCAAAACGAGATGTAATAAATTCTTTTCTATAATCTAAGAAGAAGTTAGTTATAGTTTGAATATCTTTATCAGTCAGACTAATGCTTTTGCTTTTATAAGAAATTTTTGGAGAATTATTTTTCATTTCTATAAACAAAGCACAATCTATATTGTAGCTATTCTGAATATTGTTCATAGCACTATTGACAAGTTCTTTATCAGTAGAATAATCCTTATTGAGCAAATCTTGCCATGAAAGAAGGAAATTGATACCCTTATTTTTATTACTTAGTTCGTGCTCAATTTTACAACGCTTAGACATTAATTCAAGTTGTTTTTGAGTTACACTTTCAAGCTTAAGGTCAAATTTTTTATGTGGCAATGTTCTGTCCTCAAGCTTTGCACGAAGAATTTCTGCTTTGAATTGATAATTATGTGTTTCGCAAAAATCAAGTGCATCGTTTAATATCTCTACAGCCTCCTTGTGTCTTCCCTGAATTTCATAAAGGTCATATTGTGCAATCGCAAATTGATAATATGAAAAGAATAAGTTTCCTGTTGAACGGAAAAGATGAATTCTTGCCCTGTCAAAATATTTTTGGGCTTTTTCAATATCATCATCTTTTGCAATTAAGCCCGCAGTGAAAAAATAGAAGAACATATCATCGTCCCATAAATAAAAGCTTGATTCAACAGGCTTTTCAAGCATATGAGAAACTGACCTTTCGAGCTTGCTGAAATAGAGATTAGCATTATACTCTATTCCGAGATAGTAATTACATAGAACCATAAAACCGTAAATCTTGCCGAGGTTGCATATTCTCATTTGATGCTCATCAAGAGCGTCAAGAAGTTCAATAACTATTGTGAGATAATTAATAGCAGTATAATATTCATGTGCAAGTATAGCATTAGTTGCCATATTATAGAGTGTTTCGCAAATCCGATATGGATTATTGAGTTTGTAGAGAATACCAAGTGCCTTGTTGAAATATTTATTGGCAACATCGTATTCTTCGCTAACAATACGATTATATCCAAGCCCATTATATACATTGGATTCCTCAAATTTATTATTCTGACCTTCTATAATTTCAAGAGTTTTTTTATAAAAATAATCTACTAATGAAAAATAGCCATAAGAAGATGCCATCATAACATTTTTCTGCCATGCATTTATCATAATAGATTCATTATTAATTTTTTTTGCAAGAGCCATACCACGCTTGAAGTATTCCGCATTTTCAATTCCATCAGTGCCATTTACAAAGTATAGAATATCATTGCAGGTGCCAAAAAGATAGATATATGCAAGATGATTATAATATTTATACTTGATTGCATCATTTGCGAAATTTTCATCTATAATAAGATTTACATCCCAAGAATAAATATTCTTCCAGCAGTTTGAGGTGATAATATAATCTAAAAGCTTTGCCTTAAATTTATATTCTTCATCATCAATTTCATCAGAAAGGTCGAAACATTCTTGAATATATTTATTTGAAGTTTCTTTTTGCCCATATCTTAATTGTATTAAAGCTGAAATGTATGAACAACTGAATCTTTCCTCAAGGCTTGTTGTCATTTTGATGGAATTATTTATATTATCACAAAGCATAAGTGCCGTTGTTGAATTATCAAGGCATAATGCGACTATGCTATAAAGCTTTAAATAAGAAAGCTTATCCTTGAGAGGAATAGTGATTTTCTCAATCTCAAATTTATTATGAATTTGCTCAAGATAATAATTTGCCTGACCTATCATTACACATGAAACCATATTGTTGATAAGTCTGACATAAGGATTTATATCTTTCGGGATAGGGTCAAAAAGCTCTACTCTTTCACTTTCTGAGGCGTGTCCATCTTGTAAGCTCCAGTCAACAATCATATTGTTGCTATCAATATAATCAATCATAGTGTCCCAATCTTTTTTTGTATATTCTGGAACATCATATACTTCATTATAATTAGCAAGAAGGGCGATATTTTCTTTATTATGATTAACAAGTTCAATGAGGAGCTTTATAGTGGATTGTTCCGCAAAATGTAATTTATTAAGAAGCAAAAAAAGAGTATGCTCCTTAGAAACATATTCAAGAATGTTATAGACTGATTTAGTAAAACGCTTTGCTTCATATTCGTATTCTGCGAAAATCAAATCTTCATCACGCTGACATTCGCCTGTTTCGATATAACTTTTTATTACAGAACGAGCCTGAAAATATACATCAGCTTTTTCAAGAAACTCATCTATTGCGACATCACTATAAAATTTCTGATAAAGCTCCATAATCCAGTCGAGGAAAGGCTCAAAAACACTGTGCATATATTTTGAAGAAAATTCATGATATAAAAAGCAAATGTCATCGTCTTGTGTTTCAAATACTTCTCTTAGTTCTGATTCTCGAAGATTAAGAGTGTTATAATATTTAACAAAAAGTATATTGTTATGTCTTTGCTTTATATTGTTAAGAATTGAATCAATTATTTTACGAATATATAACTGTGAGCATGATTCCATAATTTAAGCCTCCACACAATATTTAAATTATTATACCAAATAATTTCCTTATTTTCAATATTATTTTATTAAGTTTAACCATAAACTATTTAATATCAATTTATATATTCCTTTATAATAATTAGATGCTTATATATCATTTTATTAAAAATTTCAATGGCTTTTTATATATTTTCTTCGTTGCAGTTGGTTTAATTTAAAATAAAATTTATTAAATATTTAGTTGTCTTGCTTTATTGTGAATACTTGATATTTCAGGTGAAATCTGTTAGAATATAGTGAAAATAGGGAAGGACTGATTTTTATGTTATCTAAAAACCTTATTGACCTTGAGAATCTCTCTGTTAAAGAGATTCTTGATATAATCGACCTTGCCAATAAGATTAAAGCTAATCCGTCAGAATATGCAAATGCTTGTCAGGGAAAAATACTTGCAACTCTTTTCTACGAACCTTCAACAAGAACCAGAATGTCATTTTCAACTGCTATGATGCGTCTTGGTGGTAATGTTATAGGCTTCGATAACCCAATGAATTCCTCTGTTTCTAAGGGTGAAACGCTTAAAGATACGCTTACAGTTATAGGTGGATATGCTGATATTATCGCAATTCGTCACCCAGTAGAGGGTTCTGCTGAGGCGGCAGCAATGTATTCTCCGGCACCGATTATAAATGCTGGTGATGGTGGTCATCTTCATCCAACACAAACTCTTGCTGATATTGTAACACTATATAATGAAAAGGGCAGACTTGATAATCTTTGCATTGGTCTTTGTGGTGATTTGAAATATGGCAGAACAGTTCATTCCCTGATAAAAACTATGAGCAGGTTTAAAGGCAATAGATTTGTGCTTATATCTACTCCAGAGCTTACAGTGCCACAATATATTAAAGATGTTATGGATAATGCTGGTTGTGAATATACAGAGATTACAAGTCTTAAAGAAGCTATGAGCGAACTTGATGTTCTCTATATGACAAGAATACAGAGAGAACGCTTTGAAAATGACGAAGAATACGAACGCCAAAAAGGTGTTTTTGTACTTGATAAGGAAAAACTTGATTTAGGTAAATCTGACCTTCGTATACTTCACCCACTTCCAAGAGTTGATGAGATAGATTATGAGGTTGATGATGACGAAAGAGCTAAGTACTTTCAACAGACAGTTTATGGAATGTATGCAAGAATGGCTCTATTTATGACAATGCTTAATGGCGAAAAAAAGGTACTAAAAAAATATAAAAATGATGGTCCTTATAAAGATGTTATCTGTACAAATGAGCATTGCATAACTCATCAAGAAACATATTTGCCTAAGAGATTTAAGGAATATGGTGATATGCTTGTCTGCGAATATTGTGAAAACAGCACTCGTAAATAATAACAAAAAGAACAAGCCAGTTATGCTTGTTCTTTTTTCCTCTCCAAGAAAAAATGGTTATACTAAAAAATTGCTTGATTCATTTTTAAGTGCTGCAAAAAATGAATATGATGTTAGGATTATAGATTGCTATAAGCTTATGCCTAAGCCTTGTATACACTGTGGAAAATGTGAAACCGCTGATTTATGTGTATTTGATGATTTAGATGAATATAATGCACTTCTTAACGAAGCAGAGGCTTTGGTTTTTGCAAGTCCTGTATATAATTTATCTGTGCCAGCACCACTGAAAGCTTTGATAGATAGAAGCCAAAGATATTTTTCAAAGAGGTTTTCACTTGGTATTAAGCCACCTATAAAAAAACATAAAAAAGCAATTTTATTACTTACTTGTGGAAGTAATGATAGAAGTGGTTTTGAGATTATAGAAAAACAGCTTTCGAGAATGTTTACAATTATAAACACTGAGCTTTTCGGAAAGGTTAGTATAGCAGAAACAGATAAAATCAAGGATACCACTGAATGTGAAAGGCAAGCTTATGAACTGGCAAAAAGCTTGGCTGATATAGTTTAAATTTACATAATTTTATATTAAAAGACCTCTCATATCAGAAATTTAAATCTGGTATGAGAGGTTTTAATTTAGATAGGAGATGGATTTTCTCCAACTATATTTCCATAGAGGGAAAGTGAGGTGTGGTTTTTGTCGAATGGATTCGTTATAACAAGTCTGGCATTTTTGCTCGAAATAGTATTGTCAAAGCTAAGATTTTCAATCGTAGCAAATTTAACCCATTTAGTCGAGCCACCATTGTGTTTAAGAATATAAATTGTATCATCTTCTATTTTATATTGACCTTTGATGATTTCGTAATCATCTTCTGTATTATGCATAGTGCAATAACGATAGAAAGTGAATTTTCCATTAGCATTTAAGATGAATTGATATACAAGTGTTGGTGAATGGCAGGTTATACACTGCATAGTTGTATTTTCCCATACTGATGAGCTTCCGCCAATATGAATTGATGTACTTAATATCTTTTTTAAGGCGTCAAGCTTTTTTAGGGTTACATCTACATGGTCATAGCCAGATAATGATTCATAGAGCTTAAGGGCTTCTACATATTTGTTTGTGTCATATAAGTAATTAGCCTGACTTAATGTTGCAGAATTTGCCTTTTCAAGAGCATCTGTATTTTTTGTTATTTCATATATCTGCATAAAAAGTTGGCTGGCATCTGAATATTCACCCTTATTATAAAATTCATCAGCTTTGTTCATAACGATATTTTCGACCTTTTCTGCAAGCTTTTCAGAATCTTCATAACCATATAAATCTGAAAGTGTTTTAAGAGCAGAAATATAATCTCCGTTGGAATACAGAAATTCACCATATTTATACATAGCCTCAAGGTATTTTTCTGAGGAATCACTATAATCTATCTGATGGAAAATATCAGCCGCTTCAAGATACTTTTTATCATTAAAAAGATTTTTTGCTTTAAGATACTTGGCATGAAGAATTTTTTGTTTGCTGTCACTATAGCCATTTAATTTGCTTAGGGAATCTATTGCCTCGTCATATTTTCCCTCATTTATTAATGCTGTTGCCTGATAGTAATTGCTTGCAGGAATCAAAAAATAGTAGGTACAGAATGTTAATGCAGCAGCAAAAAGAAGTATGATTGTAAATGCAGCTATTTTGCTTTTGCCAAACCTGAATCCAGACTTTTTTTCTTTCTTTCTTTTCTTTGGTTTAGACTGAATATTTAGAGAAGCTTCCTGTTCTTTTGAAGTATCAATTTGAGTTTCAGCTGGTGAAATTTCTTGTTCGTTATTTTGATGTTTAAAAAGTTTTTCATTGCGGTTCATACTTGATACATCGGTGTTTTCAAGTAGCCATTCAAGTTCTGCGCCACATTTACAGCAAGAACTTTCGACCGACCAGTTGAATGTACCACAAACGCAAAGCCAATAATTACTTCCTATTTGTGGTGCATAAAGCAGCTTATCGAGAGGAAGTCCCTTTTTAGACCATGAATTTCTTAAATTTTCAAAATATCTGCCCATATATGAGGATATATTATTTTGTTTAATAGAAACATTAAAATGCTGAGCTTTTTCGTTAATCCATTCTTCTCCGTCAGAATCAATAGCACTATTAAGAATAATATCAATAGACATAGTTTCAGGATTTTCTATTGGAATTAAAGTATCGTCTCCGAAACACTCATTTCTTTTTGCATTAATATTTTCAAATGAATAGTTTTCGATGCGTGCAATTTCATTTCTTATTATGCCATAGCATATGATGTCTATTTTAATTGATTTAAGAGTTTCGGGCTGGATATTCATAAACTTTATATTGGCAAAAAGTTCATTAGAATCATTTTCCTTATATAAGTTAGCACAACAAATAAAAAGTGGTGAACCATCGAGCCACCTTATTTCATTATTTGAATTTATGATTTGAAAATCAGCCTCATTCATATCCAACCCTCCTTTTTTATATAAAAATACATATTCATTCTATTATAAATAGTAACTCATGTCAAGAAAAAATTCACAGAAAATTCATAATTTACAAATAGCAGATATATCTAATCAACGATTTTTTGCTTTATTCAGCATTGAAAGTTGTTGAAATATGCTGTATAATATATAAATAGCTGTTTTTAAGATAATATTAAATGTTAGGAGCTTCAGAAATGGAGATACGCACTATTAAAGCGGAAACAATTACTGATACAGTAGAAAGGCTTTTTAAAGACTTGAATTATAATATTGGCAATGATATAAGCGAGGCCCTTTGCAATGCACAGAAAAATGAGGAATCGCCTGTCGGAAAGGCTGTTATAGCCCAACTTTTAGAAAATAATAAAATTGCTGCGGAGGAGAAAATACCTATCTGTCAGGATACAGGAATGGCTGTTCTTTTTGTTGAATATGGCGAAAGAGTTGTTATTGATGGCAATTTTAAAGAAGCTGTTGAGGAGGGTGTCCGCAGAGCATATATTGGTGGATATTTGAGAAAATCTGTTGTTACTGACCCTGTTTTTGATAGAGTCAATACTAAAGATAATACTCCTGCAATTATTTATACTGATATTGTTGAGGGAGATAAGATTAAAATTCTTGCTGGCTGTAAGGGCTTTGGCAGTGAGAATATGTCTCAGATTAAGATGCTTACACCATCTGCTGGAATTGAGGGCGTAAAGCAATTTATACTTGATGCAGTTAAATATGCAGGTCCTAATCCATGTCCACCGATTGTTGTCGGAATTGGAATCGGTGGAACATTTGAGAAAGCGGCACAGCTTGCCAAAAAAGCTACTCTAAGACCGATAAATACTAAAAATGAAGACCCACGCTATGCAAAGCTTGAGGACGAACTCATAGAAGAAATAAATAAAATGGGTTTTGGCCCAGCAGGTCTTGGTGGAAATACAACAGCAATAGGTGTTAATGTTGAAACATATCCAACACATATTGCAGGTATGCCAGTTGCGGTTAATATCTGTTGTCACGCTGCAAGACATAAGGAGGCAGTTATATGATTATAAAGACAGATGACGGAAAAATTAAAATAACTCTTCCGCTTACAGATGATGATATAAAAGAACTTCACGCAGGAGATAGCGTTCTTATCTCAGGCAGTCTTATTACAGGTCGTGATGCCGCTCATAAAAGGCTTTATGAGCTTATAGAAGAGGGAAAGGAGCTTCCTGTTGATATTAAAGGCGAGGTTATCTACTATGTAGGCCCTGCACCTGCAAAGCCTGGTCACGCAGTAGGCCCTGCCGGTCCTACATCAAGCTATCGTATGGATAAATATTCTCCTATTTTGCTTGATTTAGGTTTGAAAGGCATGATAGGCAAGGGTGCAAGAACTCAGCCTGTTATTGACGCTATCATCAGAAACAAGGGCATTTATTTTGCAGCAATAGGCGGTGCGGCGGCTCTTATTTCAAGGAGTATTAAGAGCAGTGAAGTTCTTGCCTATGAAGATTTAGGTACAGAGGCTATATATCGTTTTGTTATAGAGGATTTTCCAGCAGTAGTTGCTGTTGATTCTTTTGGCAATGATGTATATAAATTTGGTGCAGAAAAGTACAGAAAATAATGCTTGATATAATGGCTTTGAAAAATTATTAATTTAGAAGTTATGGTCAGCATTTATTTTTCAGAAAAATAGTTACCAAAAGCGTTAATTGGCGGACAAAGTCCGCCAATTTAGGGGCAAAGAATGTTAAGGGCTTTGCCCTTAAAACCCACGAGGGACTCCGTCCCTCGACCCTGTGAGCCTTTGAAAAGGCTCAAGCGAAACTTTTATCTGTCTTAGATTAAGTTAGTAAACTATTGCAGTGACGAGTTGTTTTCGCCCACTCGGTAGCTACTTTCTCCGCGTGAACAAGCTGCTTATGCTTACTACGAGCGAGACTTGTCGAGCGATTCCGCGTCTTGACGGCGGAGGCACTCCGCCTCAAGCGAAACTTTTATCTGTCTTAGATTAAGTTAGTAAACTATTGTAGGGGCGAATTGTTTTCGCCCACTCGGTAGCTACTTTCTCCGCGTGAACAAGCTGCTTATGCTTACTACGAGCGAGACTTGTCGAGCGATTCCGCGTCTTGACAGCGGAGGCACTCCGTAAAATTATAATCAGAGAGGAAATGAAAACTATGAGCAATACCAACGAAAAACAAAGCTTCGCTACCCGTGCCGTACACGCTGGCAATGGTATCGACACTAACACAGGTGCTATTAAGCACGCTATCACAATGGCTAACAGCTATGTACTCCCTTATGACGCAACAACTCTTAACTGGAGTGATGCAGATGTAAACATCTACACAAGAAACGGCGGTGCTAACCAAGGTTACCTCCAAGAAAAGCTTGCTTCTCTTGAAGGCGGTGAGGATTGCGTAGTTCTTGCAAGTGGTGTTGCGGCTCTTTCAGGTCTTTTCTTTGCACTTCTCAAGAGCGGTGACCATGTTATTTTCTCAAGCGTTACATATATCGCTGTATATCGTCTTTTGAATGAGCTTTTCAACAATAAGTTTAATATTGAAACTACTATTGTTGATACAACAGACATTGATGCTGTAAAGGCGGCTATTCGTCCTAATACAAAGCTTATTCATATCGAAACTCCAGGTAACCCAACTCTTAATGTTACTGATATTAAGGCTATTGCAGACCTCGCACACGAGCATAATATTCTTCTTTCCTGTGATAATACTTTTGCTTCACCTTATAATCAGCGTCCTTGCGAGCTTGGTGCAGACTTTACTGTTGAAAGTCTTACAAAATATATTAATGGTCATGGCGATGCTATGGGTGGTGCTATTATCGGTAAGAAAGAATATCTTGATATTATCAGAGCACAATCTCAGGTTAATCTCGGTGCTACAATCAGCCCGATGAATGCTTGGCTTATTATGCGTGGTTCGGTTACACTTCCACTCAGAATGAAAAAGCACAACGAGAATGCTCAGGCTGTTGCTGAATACCTCGAGTCACTTCCTTGCACAAGCTTTGTTGCATATCCAGGACTCAAGAGCAGTAAGTATTATGAGCTTGCAAAGGAGCAAATGCCAAACGGTTGTGGTGGTGTATTCTCATTTGGACTTAAAGCTGACCACGATACAATCAATAAGTTTATAAGTGAGCTTAAAATGATTGTTTCTGCCGTTTCTCTTGGACACGAGGGAAGCCTTATCGTATTCCTCGGCGAAGATGACGAAAGACAGTATCTCTATCCAGAAGAATTCCATAATGGCTTTATGCGTTTCTCTGTCGGTCTTGAGGACGCTGAAGATATTATTGCTGACCTCGATCAGGCACTTCGTAAGTCTGGTATTCTAAAATAATTAAAATTTGATGATAGCTTGAGTTTTGAGAAGTATTAAGATAGTTTCTATGTATTTGGAAACTGTAAGCTTTTAGCTGTCTTAGGGTTGATTTTATATCAGCCCTATTTTATTGTAAGAGGGAAAATTATGGCTTTTACTTATGATGAGGTTCTTAAACTAAAAAAATATATGGACGAAAAACTTTCTGTATATGTTCACTTTCACGATGCCTGCGGAGGTCAATATTTTAATCTTGATGAACCGAATGAGGACGCTAAGCACGAACTTGAAAGATATTTCGCAAAGCTAAATAAATCCGTTAAGTTTGCAGAGGATAATATGACATTTACTATCGAGGAGGGTAAGAATATTGGTTAAGTTTTATGACAGCGTTGATGATAGCTTACTAAAATTTGCAGTTATCTTTGCTATGTACGACGGAAAATATATTTTTTGCAAGCATAAGCAAAGAGATACCTTCGAAATTCCCGGTGGACATCGTGAAGAAAATGAAACCATAGACGATACCGCAAAGCGTGAACTTTATGAAGAAACAGGTGCAGTAGATTTTGAAATTGAGCCTGTCGGAGTTTATTCTGTCACTGAAAAGGATAATTTTAATGGTGCGGAAACCTTTGGTATGCTGTATTATGCGAATATCAGAAGTTTTGAAACAGAACTGCATAGCGAGATTGAAAAAATTATCATAACTGATAAAGTTCCCGAAAATTGGACATACCCAACAATTCAGCCTGATATTTTTCAATATGTTTTGAATTATTTAAAAAAGGAAAGAATGATATGAAATTTCATAAAAAACATCCTTATCTATTTTGGGAGCTTATAGGCTTGGCAGTACTATTTATTGATTTTTTACTTATTGTCTGTTTTTTTGGCTTACTTGATTTAAAGGGCGATGCAGTTTATGCAACGATTGTTTTCACTGCAATTTTCGCAGGGATGATTATGTTCCTTTCGCCTGCTATAATATTTATCAGGCATAGAAAATCTGCAAGCTCAATAAGATACGATAACTTTGCAGATGCAATAATATTTGAGAAAAAATCAGATGTTTTGAAAGCGGTACTTGTTTTTATAATTAGTTTACTCGTATTTATAGCAGTTGCAGGATTTATGTGTTATACTGGGTTTGTGATTTTCATACCACTTGCAATTTATGCCGCAGCTGCGGTTTATATTCCATGGAAAAAGTATACTCTTTCTAAATTTTATAAGGTTAAAAATGCAGAAAAATATTGCGAGTTAATTTGTGCTGATGACAGTGATTTTCTTGATAGGCTGGATAAAGAATATACATTGACAGTTTTTAATATTGGCAATAAACCAGATGCCGAGCTTTTGAATTTCTTATATAATGCAATGAATTTTAAAGGCTTTATTAAAGATAACAAGCTTAGAATTTATATTCTGGATAATGCTTTTATAAGCAAAACGTACAGCTTTAAAACCGAGCCTAATCTATCATTGCTTTGTATTCTTCCTGATGATTTGAATCTTTCAGATAAAAATGAGCTTAGCAAACTGTTTAATTACCGTACAAGTGCTCTGTTTGATAAATATGAAGCAGTTATACATATATTGATTGAGGAATATATAGAATGTATAAATTACAATGAATATTTAAAGTGATTATATCATTAAAATTAAGAATATAATTACCTGCGACCTTTTAGGATGATTGTCATTTTAAATTTAAGAATATGGTTGACAAAATCATATGCTTGTGTTATCCTATTATTACATTAGCGTGCTAAAGCAAAAGCACGAAATTGAGATGAGGTATATTATGAAAAATTACAGTAAAATTACTCCTGAGGGTACAAAGGATTTCCTCTTTGAGGAATGCCTTTCCACAAGGACGGTTTCACATATTTTGGGCGAGGTCTTTTCTCAAAGAGGATTTCATGAGGTTTTGACTCCTGGAGTTGAATTTTATGATGTTTTCTCAAATCCTGCTGCACAGATTCCGCAGGAAAATATGTTTAAATTGAGTGATTCTAAGGGCAGACTCATGGTTGTCCGTCCAGACTCAACTCTCCCAATAGCAAGAATGACTGCTACAAGACTTCAAAACGAGGTTTTGCCAATCAGACTTTATTATAATCAGAGAGTTTATAGAAATAATCGTGGCTTAACAGGCAGAAGTAACGAGGTTATGCAGACAGGTATAGAGCTTTTAGGCATTTCTGGTAAGCGTGCAGACCTTGAAATCATTACTACTGCTATCGAGGCATTGACAAGATGTGTTCCTGATTTTAGAATAGAACTTGGTCATGCTGGCTTCTTTAAGGCTCTTTTGAATAAGCTTCCTGTATCTGATAATGAGCGTGAGGATATACATTCATTCATCGAGGCAAAGAACTATTCTGCACTTAATAGTTTTCTTGATACCCTTGAGCAGACTAAGGCTGTTGCAGCAATCAGAAGATTGCCAAGACTTTTTGGTGGTGAGGAAGTTCTTAACGAGGCATCTGAACTTTGTGATGATAATGACGCACTTCGTCCACTTGAGTATCTCAAGGAAATCTATGATTGCCTTACAAAATTTGGTCTTGGTGAAAGACTTATGATTGACCTCGGACTTGCTCAAAGAAATGACTATTATAGCGATATAGTTTTTTCAGGCTATGTTGAGGGTTCAGGTGAACCTGTGCTTATCGGTGGTCGTTATGATAAGTTGCTTGATATTTTCGATTCACCTATGCCTGCAAGTGGTTTCGGTATAAATGTAGACGCTCTTGCAAAGGTTATGCTTTCAAGAGGTCAGATTAAAATGAAGCCATTGCCTGATGTACTTGTTCATGGTGATGATAGCTTTGAGGTTAAGTCTATCAAGCATTATCAAGCACTTACACAGAGTGGACTTATCTGCGAGAACAGCGTATTCTCTACAAGAGATGAGGCTATTGCATATGCAAAGAAAAAAGGTATAGCAAGAATTGACTTCGTTAATGAAGAAGTCGAAACTGTTCTCTTAAATTAAGATTTGAAAGGATTTTATTATATATGAAGCCATTAAGAATTGCTCTTACAAAGGGCAGACTTGAAAAGGATACAATAGGCTTGCTTGAATCGGCAGGATATGACTGCACAGCTGTCCGTGAAAAGGGCAGAAAGCTCATTCTTCCGATAGGTGATGGAGATATTGAGGTTGTTCTTGCAAAGGCTGCTGATGTTATTACATATGTCGAAAACGGTGTATGCGATTTAGGCGTTGTTGGAAAAGATACTATTATGGAAAACGGTAGTTGTTTCTTTGAGATACTCGACCTTGGTTTTGGTAAGTGTCGTTTCGCACTTGCTGGCAAGGGTGGAAGAAGTGCTGAGGAATTTTTCTCAGGCTATGGAGAAAAGACTATCGCAACTAAATATCCTAATGTCGCAAGAAACTTTTTCGAGGGCAAGGGTATGGATATAAGAGTTATCAAGATTGAGGGCTCTGTTGAGCTTGCACCGCTCCTCGGACTTGCAGATGCTATTGTTGATATAGTTGAAACAGGTTCTACTCTCAGAGAAAACGGACTTACTATTATAGAAGATAATGTTGCTCCGATTTCTGCAAGACTTATTGCAAATACAGCAAGTTTGAAGCTTAGAAAAGCAGAAATTGAGGCATTGGCACAAAAGATGGAAGAGGAAAGGAGAAAATCCTCATGATTAAAAAAATTAAAGCAGACGGCGTTCAAGAAGTAGAATTTCTTGCAAAACTTGGCGAAAGAAGCCGTAACACAAATAAAGATGTAACAGAAACAGTAAGCGAAATCATAAATAATGTTATGATGAACGGTGACAAAGCTGTTCGTGAGTATACTATTAAGTTTGACGGCAAAGCTCCTGACGCTTTTGAAGTTCCAAAGGAAGAGCTTACAGCCCTTACTGCTGATTGTGACCCTGAATTTATTGCAACTCTTAAAAAGGCTGCTGATAATATTCGCAACTTTCACGAAAGACAAAAACAACAAAGCTGGCTTACAACTAAAGATAACGGTGTCATTATGGGACAGCGTATTCGTGGCTTAAAGCGTGTAGGTCTTTATGTTCCGGGCGGTACAGCAGCTTATCCGTCATCTGTTCTTATGAATGCTATTCCTGCAAAAATTGCCGGAGTTTCTGAGCTTATTATGGTAACTCCTCCTGGTAAGGACGGCAAGCCTAATCCAGATATTATGGCAGCCGCAGCTATTGCAGGCGTTGACAGGGTTTTCCTTATGGGTGGTGCTCAGGCTGTTGCGGCTCTCGCATATGGTACTGAATCCGTTCCTAAGGTTGATAAGATTGTTGGCCCTGGTAATATTTTCGTTGCTACTGCAAAGAAATTGCTCTATGGAACAGTTGATATTGATATGATTGCAGGTCCGAGCGAAATTCTCGTTCTTGCAGACGAAAGTGCAAATCCGAAATTCCTTGCGGCTGACCTTATGAGTCAGGCTGAACACGATAAGCTCGCTTCTGCTATTCTTATTACAACTTCTGATAAGTTGGCAGAGGATACAACAAAGGAAATTTACAGACAGGTTGAGGAACTTTCAAGAAAGGATATTATTGAATATTCTCTCGATAACTACGGTGTTATTATCGTTTGTGACACTATGGAGAGAGCAATAGAGCTTGCAAATGAGCTTGCTCCTGAACATCTTGAGGTTTGCTGTGAAAATCCTATGGAGTATGTCGGCAAGCTTGATAATGCAGGTTCTGTATTTTTGGGTAACTATTCTCCAGAACCACTTGGCGATTATTTTGCAGGTCCTAACCATGTTCTTCCAACATCTGGTACAGCAAGATTTTTCTCACCGCTTTCTGTCGATACCTTTGTTAAGAAATCAAGCTTTATTTACTATACAGAGAATGCTCTACAAAATGATAGCGATGACATTATAAGATTTGCAAATACAGAGGGCTTAACCGCTCACGCAAATTCTATTATTGTAAGAAAGAAATAAGAACAAGCTTTCCAGACGGGAATCCGTAAGGATTCCCGTTATTTATCGAATGTTAAGGGCGTTGCCCTTAAAACCCACCAAAGGCTTTGCCTTTGGAAACTACGAGCATTTAAAAAGGCTCGAGCGAAACTTTTAACTTTTATCAAAAGGAATGATTTTTATGGCATATATTTTATGCGAAAAGGTTCGTTCACTTGAACCTTATGAACCTATAAGCGGTACATATAATATTCGCCTTGACGCAAATGAATCTTGCTATCAGCTTCCTGAATCATTAAAAGCTGATATTCAAAAAGCTATTGAAAATGTTCAGTTTAACCGCTATCCTGACCCAACAGCCACTGAACTTATAAAAGCTTTCTCAAATTATTATAAGCTTTCTCCGAAAACAGTTACCGCTGGAAATGGTTCTGATGAATTAATTTCTCTTATCATTTATACAATGATTGAAGATGGCGGAACTGTTTTGACAGTAAGTCCTGATTTTTCAATGTATGGCTTTTATGCCACTACAGGCGGTCATAGAGTTGTTATAGCAGACAAGAATGATGACTTAACATTTAATGTTGATGAGGTTATTAAAAAGGCTAATGAAGAAAATGCCGCTTTGATTATTTTCTCAAATCCTTGCAATCCAACAGGTTCGGGTGCGTCTAAGGAAGAAATGCGAAAGCTTATTACAAGCGTCAATGCTATGGTTGTGCTTGATGAAGCATATATGGATTTCTGGAATGAATCTCTTTTAGATGAGGTTGAAAAGTATGATAATCTTATCATTTTAAAGACAGCATCTAAGGCCGTTGGTTCGGCTGCATTGCGTTTAGGCTTTGCAATAGCTAATGAAACTATTACAAAAGCACTTAGAAGTGTTAAAGCACCGTACAATGTGAACTCAATTTCGCAAGCAATCGGTACAATTATATATAAAAATACAGAAATTTTGGAAAATTCTCGTAAAAGCCTTATATTTTTAACAAAATCACTGTATAATGGAATTATGGCATTGAAAGAGAAATATTCTGTGCCAATGACTGTTTATCCGACTTGCACTAATTTCGTATATATTAAGACTGATTTATCAAAAGAGATTACAGACTTCCTTGCTGAAAATAGTATAGCTATTCGTTTATTCAAGGATGGTTATATCAGAATTTCAACAGGTACAGAGCAAGAAAATAAAATCGTTCTTGAGGTTCTCGAAAAGTTTTTTGCGAAGTTAGGCTAAATCGGAAAACTGACAGCAGAGGAGGTTGCTTAAAATGAGAAGTGCAAAGCTCGAAAGAGTTACAAAGGAAACGAATGTTTCAGTTTCGCTCAACCTTGACGGCGGAGATGTAAAGATTGATACTGGAATAGGTTTTTTCGACCATATGCTCACGGCATTCGGCGTTCATGGCGGTTTTGGTCTTGAGGTTAAAACAAAGGGCGACCTTGAGGTTGACTGTCACCATACTATTGAAGATACTGCAATTGTGCTTGGAAAGGTACTCGGAGAGGCTCTCGGAGATAAGTCGGGTATTGCAAGATATGGTTCATTCTATATTCCGATGGACGAATCACTTGCTTTTTGTTCGCTTGATATAAGTGGCAGACCATTCCTCGTTTTTGACGCTGAATTTAAAGAGGAGAGAATAGGCGGTTATGATTCCTGTATGACAGAGGAATTTATGAGAGCCTTGGCTTTCAACGCAGGAATCACACTTCATATTAAGCTTTTGTATGGCACAAATTCACATCATGCAACAGAGGGCATTTATAAGGCTGTTGCACACGCTCTTGCTGTGGCTGTGAAAGAAACAGGCAAGGGAACTCTTTCGACAAAGGGTGTTCTTTGATAAAAATGTATTTCCTTGATTATGAAAGGATTGATTTTAGATGATTATTTTACCTGCTATTGATATTAAAGACGGTGCTTGTGTCCGTCTATATAAGGGTGATTTTTCTACCGTTCATAAGGTCGCTGAAAACGCAGTTGATACTGCAAAAAGCTTTGCTGAGCAGGGGGCAAAATGGCTCCATATGGTAGACCTTGACGGTGCTAAGGACGGCGAAAGAAAAAACTCTAAAGTTATACTTGATGTCCGCAAAAATACTTCACTTCATATAGAAGTCGGTGGCGGTATTCGTGATATGGCTTCTATCGAATATTATCTCAGTCAGGGTATAGACAGAGTTATTCTTGGTTCTGCGGCTGTCAAAAATCCAGAGCTTGTAAAAGAAGCTATAAAGGAATACGGCGTAAAGATTGCCGTAGGGATTGACGCACTCAACGGAATGGTTTCTGCTGAGGGTTGGACTGATACATCAGAAATCAGCTTTACAGAGCTTGCAAAGCGTATGGAGCAAATCGGCGTAAGCTATATTATTTTCACTGATATTTCTAAGGACGGTATGCTTTCAGGTCCTAATCTTAATCAGCTTGACGAGCTTAAAGCGGCTGTTTCGTGCAGAATCATTGCTTCTGGCGGTGTTGCTAACCTCAAGGATATTATCAATCTTACTGACCTTGATGTTTATGGTGCAATCTGCGGAAAGTCCATTTATTCGGGAAGTCTTGATTTAAGAGCGGCTGTTGAAATTGCCAATGCTGCCGAAAACAAAGGAAAGGGTGCAAGCTATGACTATCAGCAATCTTGATTTTATAGATGATTATTTTCAGAAATCTGAGCTTATTCCTGCGATAATTCAGGAAAAAGATACAGGCGAGGTTCTTATGCTTGCATATATGAATCGTGAATCCATGCGTAAGACCTTTGAAACAGGCTATACATGGTTTTACAGCCGTTCAAGACAGGAGCTTTGGAACAAGGGCGCAACTTCTGGACATCTTCAGAGGGTTATCTCTATCAAGGGCGACTGCGACAAGGATACATTGCTTGTAACTGTTGAACAAACTGGAGCGGCTTGTCATACGGGAAGTCATAGCTGTTTCTTTAGAGATTTGCTATAAAAAGTTTTTTGTGGGTTTTAAGCCCTTAAAAATATAATGAGAGGTATGATTAAAATGACAAATGATACATTAAAGGAACTTTACGAAACAATTCTTGATAGAAAGTCTAATAAGCAAGAGGGTTCTTATACTTGCTATCTTTTTGATAAGGGCTTAGATAAGATTCTTAAAAAGGTTGGCGAAGAATGCAGCGAAACAATTATTGCTGCAAAGAATGGCGACAATTCTGAAACAGTTCTCGAAATTTCAGACCTTATCTATCACCTTTTCGTTATGATGGTTGACCAGGGAATCGCTGTTGAAGATGTTATGGCAGAGCTTGATAAGAGAAGCAACAAAACAGGCAATCTCAAGCAGTTTCATCAGGTAGATAAGAACACCTGATTTTGTGAGGATTAAGAACTGAGGTTTACTTATGAAAAGAGCTATAAGAAATTTTATTATTGAACTTATATGCTATGTTGTTGTTTTGGCAATTCTTGTAGTTGTAGTTGGATTACTGCTCGGCTGGTCATTAGAAATGATAATAACTCAGGTAATAACCTTTAGCTTTGGCTGGGCTGTTGTAAAAATTATAGCAATTCTTCTTGAAATGAGAGATAGAAAAGAAGATAAAGAAAAAGCCAAAAACAAGAAAAGAAAATAATTTGATTTTAGCGACACGCAGGATTATTTCTTGCGTGTTTCTAAATATGGGGGTTTTTATGGATATAATAAATGCAAAAATTTTCACAATGAATGATAAAGATACTATCATAGAAAATGGCTACATAAAAATTAAAGATGGAAAAATTTTTGAAGTAGGGGATATGCTGAGTTATGCTCAAAGTGGTGATGAACTTATAGATGCTGATGGTGCAAGTGCTTATCCAGGTTTTATAGACGGACATACACACTTAGGTATGTTTGAGGACGGACTTTGCTTTGAGGGTGATGACGGAAACGAATCAACAGACCCGATTACACCACAGCTTCGTGCGATTGACGCTATAAATCCATTTGACCGTGGCTTTGAGGAGGCTTTAGAGGGTGGAATAACAACCGTTCTGACAGGGCCAGGAAGTGCAAATCCGATTGCGGGAGAATTTGCCGCAATCAAAACCTATGGCAAGCGTATCGACAAAATGATTGTATCTGCTCCAGCGGCTATGAAATTTGCCCTTGGAGAAAATCCTAAGAGTGTTTATAATGATAAAAGTCAGATGCCAGTTACAAGAATGGCTACTGCGGCACTTATCCGAGAAACCTTATACAAGGCTAAACGCTATATGGAAGATAAGGCAAAGGCACAGAACGATGATGAGCTTGACGAGCCAGAATATGATGCAAAATGCGAGGCTTTGATTCCACTTTTAGAGAGAAAAATTCCTGCACATTTCCACGCACATAGGGCAGATGATATTTTTACAGCTATACGCATTGCCAAGGAATTTAATCTTGATTTAGTATTAGTTCACGCAACAGAGGGATATATGATTCTTGATGAGCTTAAAGAGGAAAATATTCCAGTTCTTGCAGGTCCTTATATGACGGATAGAAGTAAGCCTGAGCTGAAAAATCTTAGCAGAGCGGCAACTGGAATAATGAGCAACAATGGCATTAAGACTGCTATTATTACTGACCACCCAGAAACACCGATTCAATTTTTGCCATTGACAGCGGCTGTTGCAGTTCGTGAGGGTATGGACGAATATGACGCTATTCGTGCAATTACATCAACTGCTGCAAAGATTTGTAAGATATATGACAGAGTAGGTTCAATAGAAATCGGAAAAGATGGTGATATTGTACTCTTTAACGATTCTCCACTTGATGTTATGAAAAAGCCAAAGGCTGTTATAGCAGGAGGCAAGTTCATCAATTCATAATTTATGATAAATTTAATAACTTTCTGATAATTTTTAAAAAAATGCTTTCTTTTTTTTGTTTATTGTGATATAATCATCTTAGCAAAGGTTCTAATGATTAATCAAGGAGGCACTAAGTATGAATGTTAATATCGTTGGAAGAAAGGTCACACTAAAAGATAATTTTAAAGAGCGTGTAAACAAGAAGCTCGGCAAATTTGAGCGTATTTTCAGTGAAGAAGCAAATGTCACTGTTACTGTAACAGTTGAAAAGAATCGCCAAGTAGTCGAGGTTACTATTAGAGATAATGGAATGCTTTATCGTGCAGAGAGTTCAGCATCAGAAATGAACGATGCACTTGACAGCGTTGTCGATATTTTGGGCGGTCAAATCAGAAAGAATAAGGCTAAGCTTAGCAAGCGTCTGCGTGCAGATTCTATTGACCAATATTTTGCTCCAGTTGGCGAAACTGAGAGTGAAGCTACTGAGGAAGAATATAAGGTTGTCAGAACAAAGCGTTTCCCTGTTAAGCCACAGACAATTGATGAGGCTATTCTTGAAATGAACCTTATCGGACATCAGTTCTATATGTTCAGAAATGGCGATACAAACGAAATTAATGTTGTTTATAGAAGAAATGACGGCACATATGGACTTCTTGAGCCAGATGCTGAATAATAAAAATTTAAACTGAATGAAGTGGAGCAGTTCATTTTGTACTGCTCCATTTCGTTTTTAATAATTTATACTTGAATACTGCATAAAATTATGTTAAAATAATAAAAATAATCTATAAAATTTTACACTACCAGAGGTGGGAAGATTGAGAATTCACGAATCCGCAGAAAATTATCTCGAAACTATACTAATGTTAAGGATTAAAAATCCTTATGTTCGCTCTATTGATATTGCAAATGAGCTTGGTTTCTCAAAGCCAAGTGTCAGTGTTGCTATGAAAAATCTTCGTGAGAATGGCTATGTTAATGTTGACAGCGACGGATATATAACCCTTACTGATAAAGGAAAAAAAATTGCTGAAACTATGTATGAGCGTCATAAGTGGATTTCTACTTGGCTTATGCGTCTTGGTGTCAATGAAGAAACTGCTGTTGAGGATGCTTGCAGAATAGAGCATGTTATAAGTGCAGAAACCTTTGAGGCTATTAAAGTCTTTACAAAAGAATTTATGTCGAAAGCAAATGATAAAAATGATGAATAAATAAAAATGCTTGCAGAGTTGATTTTCTGCAAGCATTTTTTGTTATTTTCTTTTTGTTACAATCTGTAATGGTAGGGCAAAGAGGATTGTTCCACCAAATATATTGCCAAGCGTTACGAATATGAAGTTGTTTATTACTTCTTGTGTTGGAAGTCCACCGAGAAGAAAAGCGGCAATGGTGAAAATTCCCATATTTGCTATGCAGTGTTCAAAGCCTGCAATAACAAAGGCTGTTATTATACAGAACATAACAACAAGCTTTCCGCTTTCGGTTTTCATTCTTGTACCTATGAATACCGCAAGGCATACAAGATAATTACAAAGTACACCTCGAATAAATAATGTAAGAGGGTCAAGCTCTAATTTTCCAGGTATAATTGCTGAGTAGTAATCGGTTAATACTTCACTTGCACAACCGCTTAAAACCAATAATCCACCAAGAATAAATGTTCCTATAAAGTTGCCTATATAGCTCATAATACAGACTCTTAAAGCACTGCTGAATTTCACCTTATTGTTGTAAAGCCCAAATGCCATAGTCATATTGTTGCCTGTGAAAAGGTCACCACCAACAAAAACTATAAGTATGATTGCTATTGGAAATAAGATTGAGCCAAGAAACTTTGAAAGCTCAGGAGAACTTTTGTAGAAAACCGCAGCAGTGATATTAGATAGGATAATCGCTACAACAATGAAAAAACCTGCGATAATTGCTGAAGTCATATATCTTAGCGGAGAGTTTTTCGACATATCACTTTTCTTAATGGCGGCATCACATAATGAGTCTATTTCTTTACTAAACAAGCTGAACCCTTCTTTACTTTTTATAGGTTAAACAAACCAAACTATATTATAATAAATCATTCGCTAAAATACAACTATTTTCTCTATTTTATAATAGGAGATTTTTTTATTAAAACATTTGAATTGTCTTGTTTTTATATAATTATAATTGATTATTTAGAAAAACTATTAATTCGATGATTGACTTAAGAAATTTGGTACTATATAATATCAATGTTGTTTTAAATTTATAGATGAAGTATTAAGGGGTGCTTTTATGACCTTAGAAATACCAGTAGCATTTTTTGCTGGAATAATAGCTTTAATTTTTTGGATAATTATTTCTTGTGTAACTAAACAAATTCGTTCTAAAAAGATACTAATTTCATTATTTATTTTATATATGACTGTTGTGGTTTCAATTACAATTTTTCCTATAATTATTGATTCAGATTTAATGCCTATAAATGATAGCAGCATAATTTTAGTTCCATTTTCAACGATTACAAATCTGCTTGAAAATGCTACATTATGGACTATAGTTTTGCAAATTATAGGAAATATAATTATGACAATTCCTTATGGAATTTTTATACCGTTTATGGTTAAGAAGAAAAGATGGTATAATTATTTAGTGTATACTTTGATATTTCCGCTTGCCATAGAATTGACACAGCTTATAATTTGTGTATCGACTAATAGCTTTTATCGAACAGTTGATATTGATGATGTTATATTAAACTCGATTGGAATTATTATCGGATATGGGATATATAAAATCTTACCTAAGTTTGTAAAAGAATATTTCGGAAATAATAGAACGGCGGAAAAATTATAAAACAAAAATGACTTACTCGAAAACGGGTAAGTCATTTTTGATATTTGAAAGATTATTCAACGGATTTCAAAGATTCGACCATATCTATTTTCTTCATCTTGCGATACATTATGATATTTACGATTGCTGAGAATACCGCTGTTAGTGCAAAGCCCCATACAAAGCTCATTGGGTTATTTTCTTTAGAGAACATAACCATATCCATCTGAATAGTTTCTACAATAAATCTTGTGAATACTGAACCTAAGAGAAGTCCGACTATCGCACCTACTATTGTGAGAACGATATTCTCACGATAGATATATGCAGCAGTTTCTCCATTATAGAAGCCAAGCACCTTAATAGTAGCAATTTCTCGAACACGCTCTGCAATATTTATATTTGTGAGGTTATAGAGAACAACCGTTGCTAAAGCACCTGCACAAATGATAAGCACAAGAACAATGACATTCAATGATTGAAGCATATCGTCAACAGATGAGATAATATCAGAAACAAAGCTTATTGTGATAATATTATCATTTTTCATCCATTTAGTTGCAAGGGAGCTTTCAAGCTCACTGTTTGTATTGTTTATTTGAGCATAAATAGTATTATATCGAATGTTATTTCCTGTGAGTTGCTCATAATAGCTTGGCATCATATATATATAGTTGCTTGCATAGTTTTCAGTAATGCCAGTAATTGTAACCTCATAAGGTTCATCAGATATAAGCATAGTGAATTTATCGCCTATGCCTACACCAAGTATATCTGACATACGTTCGGTTACTACAACGCCTTTATCAGTTAGTTCAACAGGTGTTTTATTAATACGAGTTCTTAGGTCAATGAGCTTTTTGAAATCTTCATTATTTTGCGGTATTATACAGCTGAGTTCAAGCTGTTTCTTTGAAGAATCTACATAAGCCTTTGTACTGCTTGTGTTACTTGCAAGTATAGTTGAGAAGTTCTTGTCCTTTGAAAGTTTATCAAGTAGAGGCTTGCACTTCTCATAGCGTTCAGATTCTTTGAGAGCCATAACTGCACTGTATTTTGTAATATCTCCAAACTGTTTTTCTGCAACAACTGAAATTGATGCTTTTAATCCAAAACCAGCAACTATAAGTGCTGTACAGCCTGCAACACCTATAACTGTCATAAGGAATCTTGCTTTATATCTGAAAAGATTTCTCGCTGTAACCTTAGATGTGAAGTTCATATGCTTCCATATAAAGGTTATCTTTTCAAGAAGAATACGCTTACCAGGTTTAGGAGCTTTAGGTCGCATAAGAGTTGCGGCATTAAGCTTTAATTCCTTTAAACAGGTGAATATTGCAACTGCACAGGTTGCTATTATAGCAACGGCTGATGATATTAACACAACTCCATAATCTACTGAAAGGTGCATTTCTGGAAGAGTATAGAGTATGCCGTAGGTTTGAACTATAATTCTCGGCAGTGTCGCAATACCTATGAGTGAACCTATGATACTTCCTAAGATAGCCGCAATAGCAGCATATAGGAAATATTTCATTATAATTGAGAGCGGAGTATATCCAAGTGCTTTTAGTGTGCCGATTTCTGTTCGGCGTTCTTCGACAAGTCTTGTCATAGTTGTAATGCAGACAAGAACAGCAACTATAAGGAAGAATACAGGGAATACAACGGCAACAGAATTAACTCTTTCGGCATCTTCTCCAAGTCCTGAATAGCCCTTGTTATCATCTCTGTTATATACGTACCATTTGTATTTAGGAATATCTGCGATTTTATCTTCTGCATCTTTGATTTTTTCTTCGCCCTCTGCGAGCTTTTCTTCGGCTTCTTTTTTGCCTGATTCATATTCAGCTTTACCCTCATTAATTTTCTTTTGACCAGCTGTTTTTTGAGTTTCAAGCTCTGTCTTTCCTGCGGCGAGTTTTTCTTCTCCATCAGATATTTTTTGCTCGGCATCTTTGAATTTTGCTTCGGCAGAAAGTTTTTGAATCTGAAGCTCAAGCTTGCCTTCACGAAGTTCGCCTTCAGCACTGGTGATTTTATCCTTGGCTGCGTCTAAGGTAGCTTTGCCTTCGCTGCTCTTTGTGTCAAGCTCCTTTTGGGCGGAATCAAGCTTTTGTTTAGCTTCCGCAAGCTTTTTTTCACCGTCGTTGAGTTGTTTTTTGCCAGCCTCATATTGTGCTAAACCCTCATCATATTGCTTTTGATATTCAGCAATTTTTGTTTCAAGCTCTTTGATTTTCTGTTTTTCTAAGTCTGTTAGATATTCCTCTGGAATCTTTTTCAGAATATCGAGAGAAGCATTTGCAATAGTAAGAAGTGTATCAAGGTTATTAAGCTGTTCTTTTGCGTCATTCAGCTTTTCTTCGGCTTGAGGCTTGGTTTCATATGTAAATTTATTGTACTGCTCTTGATATTCAGAATTAGCATTATCAATTTTTTGTTGGGCGGCTTTGATTTCTTTGTTATACTTATCAAGTCCGTCTTGATATTCTTTTTTACCTTTTTCAAGCTCTGCTTCGCCGTTCTTGAGTTTTTTTTCTGCGGCGGCAATTTGTTTCTCGTAAGTTTTTTTAGAGGACTCAAGTTCCGCCTTGCCGTCTTTTAGTTTTTGTTCATTTTCTTTGATTTCTTTTTCTGCGGCGGCAATTTTTTCATCAAACTCTTTTTGTCCGTCATCTAATTTTTTCTTAGCATCTGCAAGCTGTTGCTCTGCCTCAGCTTTTTTATCGGCATATTCTTTCTTAGCATCAGCCAATTTCTTTTTAGCGTCTGCAAGAGTTCCTGAGTTAAAGCGGTCTGCGGCATCTTTTGAGAGATTTTCAAAGGTAGTGGTTTCGTCCTTAATCATATTTTTATAATCGTCGGAAATCGCTGAATATCCACTGGCAGACGCCTTTGTTTTAACATAAAGCTCAGTATATTTTTCATATGCGAAATCTTCAGCAGGAATCATTGCAAAAAATGAGATTGTTCCGTTTCCAACATTGGTATTGCCGTGCTGAAAGGTTATGTACATAGGAGATTCTACTTTACCAACAATCTTAAATTCGGTTTTTTTAAGATATGTGCTTGTCTTGGCATCTCCGACATTTGGCTGAATTTTTAGCGTATCACCAATATTAAGATTACCATAGCTGAGAGTTGAATTTTCTATGACACATTCGCCAGAATTTTGCGGAAGTCTGCCCTCAATAACATTAAGCTTATTGATTGGTGTACCGCTTTCGGCTTCTGGTACAGAATGTATTCTTACAACGGAATCGTGATTTCCAAGAGTTGTAATGACATCTGCCATATATGACGGCATAACCTGCATTACATCTTCGGATTCTTCTATTGCGGAAATATCGTCATTATCAAAGCCGACCGTTGAAACGAGTCTAAAATCCATAAGATTATTTTCGATAAAATAATCATCAGCCGTTTTTATAAGGCTCGGTGCAGATGATTTTATTCCAGAGAAAAATCCGATACTCAAAGCAATAATTGCAAGTATTGAAATAAATCTCGATTTGGTCTGCCAGATTTCTCGGAATATATTTTTTCTGAGAGATTTCATTTTTATATATCACCTCCAATAAGTGCCATAGACTTACCATTCAATGTCTTCAACATTCATAGGCTCTTTATTAATGGTGTTGCTTACTACCTGACCGCTTCGCATACTTATGACTCGGTTTGCCATAGGTGTAATGGCTGAGTTATGAGTGATAAGCACCACGGTCATTCCGTCTTCTTGACACTTACTTTGGAGAAGCTTGAGAATATTTTTACCTGTATTAAAATCCAAAGCACCCGTTGGCTCGTCACAAAGTAAAAGCTTAGGCTTTTTGGCTAAGGCTCTTGCTATTGAAACTCTCTGCTGTTCACCGCCTGAGAGCTGTGCAGGAAAGTTATTGATTCGGTGTCCGAGTCCAACATCAATGAGAACATTTTCTGCGTCGAGAGAGTCTTTACAAATTTGAGTTGCAAGCTCAACATTTTCCTTTGCGGTAAGATTTGGAATTAGATTATAAAATTGAAAAACAAAGCCTATATCATATCTTCTATAAGCCGCCAATTCCTTACCTCTTAAACGGCTTATTTCACGACCGCCAACAAATATTCTTCCTTTTGAGCAGTTATCTATTCCACCAAGAATATTTAATATAGTTGTCTTGCCCGCACCGCTCTGACCTACAACAACGGCGAACTCACCCTCATTTATAGCAAACGAAACATCATTGACAGCATTTATCTCGATTTCACCCATTTTATAGGTTTTGAATACATTTTGAAATTCAACAAAAGCAGGCATAAATTTTCACTCCCTTATTTAGAAATTCTTACATATATAATGTAAGAGAATTGTCGATATCGAAAAGCAGGTATTTATACTACTTCGATAATATAATATAATTCTACCTTTTAATGTGCATAATGTCAATAAACAAGGCTTATTAAATACAATTACTGGAAAATAATTTGAGCGGAATATTGAAAAGTGCTCATAATGTATCATACTTTTATAGTTGATGATTTTGTCTATTTTTTATAATAGATATATAAATGAAACTTAAAAAATTGAATATGGATTTTGATTTTGTTTATAATTTTTTAAAATTTCTTGAAAGAAAAAATAATTTGCAAGATTTGTTCATCATTTATTCATATTTCTTGAGCATATTAACTAAAATAAAAAAGTGACATTTAGTAAACCATACGAAATACTGGAATTTAGTTTTATAATTACAATAGAGAATTAAAAAGAAGGGAAAAAAGGTTATCTTTGTAAATGAAGATTAAGGAAGGATTGTTCCTTAATTACCGTTTAATCAACTATTTGAAAGGCATTAACGGAGGTGAATTTACGCCAAGCTGACGAAGCATCAAAGGTAGTTTTAAGGATAAGCTTTATAATCGTGGAGGCTTTATATTATCTTATCTAAGGAATTATTTTTTTAGCTGAAAACAAACTGCTTGACTAAATATTAAAGGAAAGAGGGAAAAAATTTGTTTAAAACAAAAACAAAACTTAGTACAAGGATAATGAGTATATTTATGTCACTTCTTATGGCGGCGTCTATGCTCACTGTTCTTATGTCAGTTCAGCCAACAGAAGAAGTTTCTGCGGCTAATGATTATGGATTAGCAGACAACATTCAAGATGGTGCTATTCTTCACTGCTTCGATTGGAAATATAATGACATTAAGGCAGAACTTCAAAACATTGCAGAAGCAGGTTTTAGTGCTATTCAAACATCACCGGCTCAGGTTGGCGGTGGTTCTGGAACATGGTGGTGGCTTTATCAGCCACTTGGCTTCTATGTTGGCAATAATGACCTTGGCACAAAAGATGAGCTAAAAGCTCTTTGTGCTGAGGCAGACACATATGGAATTAAAGTTGTAGTCGATGTTGTTGCAAATCACCTTGCAGGTGACCATTCTAATATTCAGAATGACCTTAAAGATGGTCAGTATTGGCACAACGAATCTGGTGGTATTGATTATTCTAACCGTTGGCAGATAACTCATCGTGACATCGGTATGCCTGACATAAACTCCGAAAATTCATATGTTCAGCAAGTCGTTAAAAATTACCTTTTAGAGCTTAAGAGCTTGGGCGTTGACGGTATAAGATGGGACGCAGCAAAGCATATCAGCTTGCCAAGTGAAAGCTGTAACTTCTGGCCGACGGTTACAGAGGGAACGGGCTTGTGGCATTACGGAGAAATCCTTGATGACCCTGTTGCTAACAATCCAACACTTGCTGAAAGCCTTATTCAGGAATACAGCAAATATATAAGTTTCACAGATAGCGGATACTGTGCAAATGTAAGAATGGCATTTAGAAGCAATGAAATAACAAGCTCTATTGGTAATTTTTCAGAGCGTGGTGTTTCTAAGGACAAGTTAGTATATTGGGCAGAAAGCCACGATACATATTCAAACGATAAGGCAGATGGTAACTGGGATTCATCACAGTTTATCAGCCAAAATAAAATCGACCGTGCTTATGCAGTTATTGCCTCACAAGGTAAAGCATCAGCTCTTTATTTCTCTCGTCCATTTGAAACAAGCAAAAATTCAATTAAGGCTGGTGTAAAGGGTAGCACACACTTTACGAGCCCTGAGGTTGCAGAGGTTAATAAATTTAAAAATGCTATGATAGGTCAGAAGGAATATGATACAACAGGTGATAACTGTTCAGTAGTATGCCGTGAAAAGGGTGCAGTTATTGTAGCTGGTAATGGTGGAAACAAAGATGTTACTGTACCTAATGGTGGAGGTCTTGTTGCTCCAGGTACATATACAGACCAAGTTTCTGGTAATACTTGGACAGTTACATCAACAACTATCTCTGGTCAAATCGGCGATACAGGTATCGCAGTTGTTTATAATCCAACTGATAATCCTATAAGAAGCAGCGTTTCTGCATCACCTGCAACAGGCACAACATTCACAACAGATACACTTTCTGTTACATTGAATGCTAAAAATGTTACAAATGCTAAGTACACAACATCTGAAGGAAAGTCTGGTTCTTACACAGACGGCCAAAAGATTACAGTAGGTGCTTCTACTGTTGCTGGTGGCACTGTTAAGGTTAGCCTTTCTGGTACAAAAGCAGATGGTACTACTGCAACAGCAGAATATACTTACACAAAGAAAGACGTAACTGCTGTTACAGCAATTTATTTCGATAACTCAAGCTACAACTGGAGCAGTGTTTACGCTTATATCTATACAGGTGATGGTTCTACTGCTAAATCCGTAGCTGCATGGCCAGGTGCTGCTATGACAAAGGATAGTGCAACAGGCTACTACAAGCTCGAAGTTCCAAAGGGCTTTGAAAACGGCAAAGTAATCTTTACAGAAAGTGCAAATGCAACAACTAATAGATATCCTGCTGATATGCAGCCAGGTCTTGATATTGGTGGTTCATCAAAAATCTTTAAGGCTGGCAACACTTGGGAAAATTATACAGTAACTCCTCCTGCAACAGACCCAGTTGTAACAGCTGACAAAGCTTCTGGTTCTTCTTTCACAACAGAAACTTATGATGTTACACTCGGACTTTCAAATGCAGTTTCTGGTACATACTCTGTTGATAACGGTCCTACAAAGACTTTCACAAGCTCAACAAAGGTTACAATAGGCGAAGGTAAAATCGGTGACTCTGATGTAACAATCAAGGCTACTGCAACAGATTCTAAGGGTAAAACGAAGAATTATACATTTACCTATAAGAAGGTATATGTTAAGAAGACATCTTCAACTAAATCATACACAGCTAAGGCAGCTGCAAGAGCAGTAGCTGCAACAGCAGCAACAACAGGCACACTTTCAAATAGCTCTCTTGCAAAATATTATTCAACTAATGGCAAGGGCGTTGGTAAAGAAGCTAAAATCACTATTGATGGTGATTTCAGTGATTGGTCTGAAGATATGCTTATCGCACAGGGTGCAGCATGGGATGTTGCTAATCACTATAAGGGCGGTCATGAGAACTGCGTTCTCGATACATACGCTCTTTATGCAGCATGGGATAATGATAACCTCTATGTTGCATGGCAGATGGTAAACACAACAGACACATGGGCAAGAGAGGGAGATGGTCCTCTTAGTGATGGTGGTCGTGTTCTTGATGTTCCATTGATTCTTGCTCTCAGCATCGACCCTAACAGCACACCAATGTCTAATAAAAACACAACTGGTGGTCCTATCTGGGGCCAGAAGATGGGTCTTAAATTTGATAGCACAACAAGCCATGTTGACAGATTGCTCTATATGAGCGGTAAGCCAGGTCTTGGCAAGCCTTCTATATTTAAGGCTGTTGACGCTAATGGTAACACAGACTATGAAGATGGCTGTGTTGGATTTAAAGATGGTGGCATTGAATATAAGATGGCAGAAGGCAATATTTGCAGCTCTATTATGGGACTTAACAGTTCAGTTGACCCAAGTGATGTTTGCGACAATGGTGCAGACTGGGTAGACTATAAAACATTCTCAGGCTCAAGTGGTACTCATAATACAAAATATGACTCATTCTATGAGATAAAGATTCCATTTTCTACACTTGGCATTACAAAGGATTATATTACTAATAATGGTATTGGTGCAATGCTCGTAGCAACTCGTGGTGAGTCTGCTCTCGATTGCGTTCCTTTCGATGTATCTATGCTCGATAATGCAACAGGTGACTATGCAGCTGACCCAAGTACATCTGCTGAGAAGGACGATATTGATGTTATCACAGCTCCTCTTGCAAATGTTGGTAAGGGTTCAATCACACCACCACCACCTCCACAAGGCCTCCCACTTCAGGTGAACTTCGGTGCTGACCGTTCAGCTCCTCAGGAGGCTGGCACAGCTCTTACACTTAAGGGCATTGGCTACGGCGGTTCAGAAACAGGCTATAAGTATGAGTTTATCGTTGATGGTAAAACAGTACAGGCAAGCTCCTCTAAGGATAGCTACACTTGGAATCTCACAAGTGGTAAGCACACAATTAAGTGTATTATTACTGATTCAAAGGGTGCAACAGCTACTACAACTAAGACTTATACAGCAGAGGGTGGTACAAACCCAGAACTTCCTCTTGCAAATAATTCTACAATTAGTGCTACATCTATAAAGAAGGGTAGCTCTGTAACAATGACAGCAAAGGCAACAGGTGGTAAAGCTCCTTATAAGTATAGATATTTCTGCAAGCCAGAGGGTGCCTCAGGCTGGACAGCTCTCACAGGCACAACAACAGCAACAAGCTTCACCCATAAGCCAGCTCGTGCAATCACTTACCAGTATGCAGTTAAGGTTGCAGACTCAAAGGGTAAGACAAGCACAAAGTATTTCACAGTTAAGGTAAGTGCAACTGCAACTCTTAAAAATGCTTCAACAATCAGTGCAACAAGCATCAAAAAGGGTTCTTCAATCAAGCTTACAGCAAAGGCAACAGGTGGCACAGCTCCTTATAAGTATAGATATTTCTGCAAGCCAGAGGGTGCTTCAGGTTGGACAGCTCTCACAAGAACAACAACAGCAACAAGCTATACACATAAGCCAGCTCGTGCAATCACTTACCAGTATGCAGTTAAGGTTGCAGACTCAAAGGGTAAGACAAGCACAAAGTATTTCACAGTTAAGGTAAGTGCAACTGCAACTCTTAAAAATGCTTCAACAATCAGTGCAACAAGCATCAAAAAGGGTTCTTCAATCAAGCTTACAGCAAAGGCAACAGGTGGCACAGCTCCTTATAAGTATAGATATTTCTGCAAGCCAGAGGGTGCTTCAGGCTGGACAGCTCTCACAAGAACAACAACAGCAACAAGCTATACACATAAGCCAGCTCGTGCAATCAGCTATCAGTATGCAGTTAAGGTTGCAGACTCAACAGGCAAGACTGTTACAAAGTACTTTACAGTTAATGTTAAATAATTTAATTGTATAAATAATTAAGTTTTTATAATTACACCTCCTATTGGAGATATTCTATAGGAGGTGTTTTTATGCCTTGATAAAATTATAAAAATACATTTATATATTAAAATTAAAAATAAAACATTATTACTTTAAAATAAAATAACATTATATTAAATGAAATTATTAGTGAAAATGTCTAATGACACTGTCAAAAATGCCCATATTATGCTTTAATTGTAGAATTACTTTTATTTCTTATGTAGAACAAAAAAAGGAAAAATTTAAGTTATAATAAAAGTGCTTGGTTGTACGAAATTATAGATTGTGCTGTGATGATTTCGTACTGTTTAACAAAACAAAAATTTGAAAGGAAGGTTTTGCAATGCAAACAAAAAAAAGTACTGCTGGAGTCTTAAAGCGTTGTCTTTCAGGATTTCTTGCAGTAGCTGCAGTTGCTTCAAGCGGAATATTTCTTAATCCGTTAAAAGCAGAGGCGGCAAGTCCAAATGTTCTTTCTAACTCAGAAAGAGGCGTTATTTACGCAAATTCCCGTACCGATTTCCGTGATGAATCTATTTACTTTATGATGGTTACAAGATTCTATAACGGCGATGAGTCAAACGATGTACAGTGCTGGGACGGTACACAGTATAACCTGAATGACCCGGCTTGGCGTGGTGACTTTAAGGGTGTTATCGAGAAACTCGACTACATCAAGGCACTCGGTTTTACTGCAATCTGGATTACACCTGTTGTAGAGAATTGTAGCGGATACGATTACCACGGCTATCACGCTTTTGATATGAGCAAGGTTGACCCGAGATATGAATCAAATGACTGTACATATCAGGATCTTATCGACGCTTGTCACGCAAAGGGTATGAAGATTATTCAGGACGTTGTTTTTAACCACACAGGAAACTTCGGTGAGAAAAATCTTATACCTATGTTTACTAAGGAGGGCGATTTAAGTTCACCTGACTGTCTTAAACGTATTCCTAATTCTGGTTTGCCTGAAAACTATGAAAGCCTTCTTCCGGGATACCAGTATCAGGCACGTCTTGCACTTATGAAGAATACTGACGGTGAAAACCACGATGTAAACAATCTCTATCATCATTACGGCAACTTTAACTGGGACGATTACACCTGTCAGATTGCACAGATAGCAGGCGACTGTGTTGACCTAAACACAGAAAACCCGCTGGTTTATAACTATCTTGTAGACACATATTCAAATTATATTGATATGGGTGTCGATGCTTTCCGTGTAGATACTGCAAGACACATAAGCCGTCTTACATTCAACAAGGTGTTCAATGACGCATTTAAGGCGGCAGGCAAGAGAAACGGCAAAGACTTCTTTATGTTTGGTGAAGTCTGCACAAGAGATAACGGCAACGTCTGGTACAGACAGTCACCGTCAATGTCAACTCCGTATTATACATGGAAAGACACAAAAGACTATGCGTGGAGTGATACTGACTGGGAAGTAAACTACGAATCCGCAATACAGAATACATTGGATAATGCAGACAATATTTCTGAACAGCCAGTCAGCCGGAACGCTTTGCTGGACGGAAACAACTATCACACACCTGATTACAGCCAGTTCTCAGGACTGAGTGTTATCGACTTCCCGATGCACTGGTCATTCAAGACAGCAGAAAGTGCTTTCCAGGTTGCAAAGAATGGCGATACGACCTACAATGACGCAACATGGAATGTTACCTATGTTGACTCACACGACTATGCTCCGGACGGTGCTCCTGAAAACAAGAGATTTGACCAGGATCAGAGTACATGGGCAGAAAATCTTTCACTTATGTTTACATTCCGTGGTATTCCGTGTATCTACTATGGTTCTGAAATTGAGTTCAAAAAAGGTGCTCCTATTGATGTAGGTCCTAATGCACCTCTTGAAGATACAGGTCGTGCATATTACGGCGACAACATCGAAGGCACAATAACAGCAACTGACTTTGGTGTATATGGTAATGTCAGCGGTGCAGTTGCAGATACACTTATGCACCCGCTTTCACAGCATATTCAAAGACTTAACAGAATCCGTCAGGCTATTCCTGCTCTCCGTAAAGGTCAGTATTCAACAGAAGGCTGCTCAGGCAAGCTTTCATTCAAAAGACGCTATACAGATGATAAGACAGACAGCTTTGTATGTGTAACAATTTCAGACGACTCAACATTCACAGGTATTCCTAACGGCAAATATGTTGACGCAATTACAGGCGACGTTCAGAATGTAACCAACGGCACACTTACTGCAAGCGTTTCAGGTAAGGGCAATATGAAGGTTTATGTTCTTGACACAGCTAAGACTCCTGCACCTGGCAGAGTTATTACAAACGGCGATTACCTTACAGACGGTGGCGCAGCAGAACCTATCGGACCTGAGCCTATTGAAGAAGTTCCTGTAACAGGTATTTCTGTAAGCAAGTCTTCAGTTTCTATCCTTGAGGGCGAGTCTGAAGCTGTTAAAGCAACAGTTACACCTGATAACGCAACAAACAAGATAGTTACTTGGACATCAAGCAACCCAACAGTTGCAAAAGTAGCAGGCGGAAGGATTACAGGTGTTTCCGTAGGTACAGCTACAATCACAGCAAAAACATCTAACGGACTTACAGCAACAGTTTCTGTTAAAGTAAGCGAAAATCCAAATATTATAAAGCCAACAGGTGTTACAGTTTCTCCGACAACAGCTACTGTTGTGGAAGGAAACACTACAAAACTTACAGCAACAGTTGCTCCTTCAAACGCAACTGATAAAACAGTTACTTGGACATCAAGCAACACAGCAGTTGCAACAGTCAGTGGCGGTGTAGTCAAGGGCGTTGCAGAGGGTACTGCTGTTATTACAGCAACAACCTTTAACGGCAAGACAGCAACAGCAACAGTAACAGTTACTGGCAGGAAAATAACATATCTTGATGGCGACGGCATATACTTCGAGAAACCGTCAGGCTGGGGTTCTAATATCAATGCCTATTTCTTCAGCAATAATCAACCAGTTGGTGCTGCTTGGCCTGGTACTGCTATGAAAGACCTCGGCGATGGAATCTATGGCTTGGAATATGATACAACAGATTCTAATTTGATGGTTATATTCAATGATGGCTCCCGTCAAACTGGTAACCTTAACTATGTTAAAAATGGTTATTACAATTTAAGTGGTTATGTTAAAACTATTGAAAAAGTAGAAGAAGTTAAGCCAACAGGAATTACTCTTGATAAGGCTTCACTTAGCTTAAATGCTAATCAGACAGCACAGCTTACAGCAACAGTAACTCCTGCAAATGCAACTAACAAGACAGTTGTTTGGACATCAAGTGATAATTCAGTTGCAACTGTATCAAATGGTGTTGTTACAGCAGTTTCAGCAGGTACAGCTACAATTACAGCAACAACTTCTAATGGCCTCACAGCAACAGCTAAGGTTACAGTAGCAGGTGTAGTAACAACAGAGCTTAAAAATGCTTCAACAATCAGTGCAACTGCTATCACAAAAGGACAGACAGTTACAATGACAGCTTCAGCAACAGGTGGCGCAGCTCCTTATAAGTATAGATATTTCTGCAAGCCAGAGGGTGCTTCAGGTTGGACAGCTCTCACAAGAACAACAACAGCAACAAGCTATACACATAAGCCAGCTCGTGCAATCAGCTATCAGTATGCAGTTAAGGTTGCAGACTCAAAGGGTAAGACAAGCACAAAGTATTTCACAGTTAAGGTAAGTGCAGCGGCAACTCTTACAAATGCTTCAACAATCAGTGCAACTGCTATCACAAAAGGACAGACAGTTACAATGACAGCTAAGGCAACAGGTGGCACAGCTCCTTATAAGTATAAATATTTCTGCAAGCCAGAGGGTGCTTCAGGCTGGACAGCTCTTACAGGCACAACAACAGCAACAAGCTATACACATAAGCCAGCTCGTGCAATCAGCTATCAGTATGCTGTTAAGATTGCAGATTCAAAGGGTAAGACAAGCACAAAGTATTTCACAATTAAGGTAAGTGCACCTGCAACTCTTAAAAATGCTTCAACAATCAGTGCAACTGCTATCACAAAAGGACAGACAGTTACAATGACAGCAAAGGCAACAGGTGGCACAGCTCCTTATAAGTATAGATATTTCTGCAAGCCAGAGGGTGCTTCAGGCTGGACAGCTCTCACAGGCACAACAACAGCAACAAGCTATACACATAAGCCAGCTCGTGCAATCAGCTATCAGTATGCAGTTAAGGTTGCAGACTCAACAGGCAAGACAATCACTAAGTATTTTACTGTTACAGTAAAATAAGCTAATAAGCTAATTAGATACCTATAAAAACACCTCCTATCAGATTTTGATAGGAGGTGTTTTGTATACAAGGCAATAAAAAAACACAGCTCATTATTAAATTGAACAAGTCTATAAAAAATGGACAATAGAAAATTGAGCTGTGTTTTTATTTTATTATAGAGGATTATTCATCTTCTTCTGGTTCATCATATTCCCAGTTGTGGAAAACATTCTGAACATCATCGTTATCTTCGAGAACATCGAGAAGCCTTTGCATCTTTGTTATAGCTTCTTCGTCAGTAAGCTTTGTATATGTGCTTGGAACCATTTCAACTTCAGCTGAAACAAATGTATAACCCTTTTCTTCAAGAGCATCTCTTACAGCACTGAAATCATCAGGCTCTGTCTGAATCTCAAATACACCGTCTTCTGCGGAAAAATCAGCCGCACCTGCGTCAAGTGCGTCTTCCATAACAGTATCCTCTTCAAGACCTTCACTCTCAATAAGGATAACACCCTTTTTAGAGAACATAAAGGAAACGCAGCCAGGAGTACCCATATTTCCACCGAATTTATCGAAGTAATGACGGAGGTCGCCAGCTGTTCTGTTACGGTTATCGGTAAGTGTTTCAACAATAAGTGCAACACCGCTTGGACCGTAGCCTTCATATGTGATTGATTCGTAGTTATTTGAATCGCCCTCGCCGGCAGCCTTTTTGATAATACGCTCAATGTTTTCGTTAGGAACATTATTAGCCTTAGCCTTAGCAATACAATCCTTAAGCTTTGAGTTTACATTTGGGTCAGCACTTCCGCCCTCACGAACTGCAACAGCAAGTTCACGACCGATTTTAGTAAATACTTTTGCTCTTGCACCATCAGTTTTTTCTTTTTTTCTTTTAATGGTACTCCATTTTGAATGTCCTGACATATAGATAAGCCTCCAAGAATAAATTAATTTCGTGAAATATTACAAAGCGATATTTCCCAATATATATTACCTATTTTACCATATTTCTGAGGCAATATCAAGTATCAGCTTTTGAGGTTTATTTTATTTCTAAGAAAGCACTTAATATTTATATTTTTTATTTCTTGATGTTTTTGAAAATTTTCTAATATTGAAAATAATGAGTATAATAGAAACTAAAGATAAGATAATAAGGATTAAAACTCTTGATGATGCTGAATTAGGACAAACGATTTTTGATGGATTAGATGGATTATAATATACTGTATATTTGCTGCCAATATCATCTATACCATAAGTATTTCCAGTAATATATGATGTATAACTAACCCCATTGACATTATATTTAAGATAATGAGCTTCCTCAAGCTTCTTATTACTACCTTTAATATAATCTTCATAAACATATGTTGCTTCTACTGGCAAATAGCCGTGGTTTTCAAGACTTTGAGCAGTACCATTATAAACTGCCATAAAACCGGTTATTATTATAAATCCAAAGAATATATCAATTAATAGCATTTCAAGTATGGTTTTAGATTTTTTCAAAATAAATTTTCCCCAGTAAATTAAAGTCTATATTTTTTTGGAATATATCTGTGCTTGTTAAGTATGCCCTTTTTACGGAGTATAACTGTTATTATAAAGTCTATAATCAGAAAAGATGCTATTCCAATTATAACTACATAAGATTGATTTTGTATTGGTCGAGATATTTTTTCAGGCTTTTCAGGGCTATAATAAGCGGTTATAATATCTCCTATTTTTAAGTCAGATACATCTCCATTTAAAATAGAGGTGTATGTTTTTCCATTTGCAGTATAAGTTACGAAATGTCTTTCATATTTTTTTCGCTCAAATTTGTCATATCCTCGTTCAATATTAGTAACAGTTGCCTGTACCTCAATATCACCATCTTTTTTGGTAGAACAGCCAACACCGAACAAAACTACAAACAGTGTAAGACAAAGGACGAGAATTGAGATTGTTTTTATACTATTAGATTTTATATAAGTTGATAACTTCATAATAAATTTTGCGCCCATATTATAATTTATTTATAATCATCATTGTTGTAATCATAAGGATTGTAATATGTTGGATTATTTGAATTATTATTGATATTGTTATAGTTATAAGGATTGTTGTATGTAGGATTATTAATGTTATTATAATTGTAAGGGTTGTTATATTCTCCTCTGTTTATGACTTCTCTTTTTTGCTTATTTACTTTTTTTACTATAACTACTATTAATACAATAACAGCAACAATGGGAAGAATAAAAGTAATAAAGGAAAATGCAATAATTGAAGTAAAAATAATAGTTGTACTTGATTGAAGGGGTCGAATTATATCTGATGGGTCATTTGGATTATAATATGCAGTAAATTTATCGCCTATTGAAATTCCCGTTTGGTCGCCTTTTAGTATTGATGAGTATGGTTTGTCGTCAACATAATATGAAACTAAATAGTCATTAAAATCATCATCATTATGAATATTAATACTTTCGTTTAAATAATCGGTGACAGTTGCTTCTACAGCAACCATTCCCTGAGCTTTTAAGTTTTCTTCATCAAAAGAGTGCTCTCCCATACTACCAGAAAAGAATTTAAATATAAATAAAGAGAGTATTATAATAACTATTACAGAAATTATAATAATTAAAGCAACCTTTTTTCCTATACTAAATTTTTTTGTCGATGGCATATTAATCCTCCTTAAAACTTGTTTATGTCATTATTAGTAACAACGGCTTCCGATATATTATTTTCTAAAGATGTATTATATTGATATACTACTTTTCCTGTTGTCAACTGTTTTGGTTTAAATGTTATCATTGATAAAACTATAAATATAGATATTAAAATCGTAATACCAATAATTATGCTGATTATAATTGTAGTTGTATTATTATAACGCCATATTATATTAGGGTCATTTATATTATATAAAATATCTATTTTCCCAAATTGGGAAAGCTTTGAATTATCTCCATCTAAAATTGTAGCATAGTTTTTGCCATCAACCTTATAAAGGGCATACCATTCTAAGCTTCCATTTTTTCGTTCTATTTGAACAGTACTTGCCTGTATTTTCGCTTTGCCGTCATTATTGTTAAGGCTTGTTATAATCAAAATACTTGTGATTCCAATTATTAATACAACTATCAATGCTATTATTTTTGGAATTATTTTTTTATTTTGAGTATTCATATAAAATTTCTCCTGAATTAAAATTTGTTTATATTATTATAAGTGCGGCTATTTTCATAAGGATTTTGATATTGTTGTAATTCTTCATTTTTATCTGATTGTTTTCGTTTTTTCTTTGAAATTTTAGATGTAATAAAGTCTAAAATAAGAATTGCTGCGGGAAAACCTATAAATACGCTTCTTGCGAAAATAGCTCTTCCTTTTTCAGTGTTAAGCCTTTTGAATTAGAATCAGTACCCTTAATTGACATATTAATCTCCTTTAATGTTTTTAATTTTAAACATATTATATTTCAAAAGATATATAAAGTCAAGTAGTATATTATGCAATATGGGGATAGTGCCGAAATAAAAATAATAGTTCACTTTTGGCTTGCAATATGATATAATAGCGTCGCAGGACGATTTTTAGCAAAAGCCTATATTCTTATTTGAAACAGGACTTTTGTGTTATTTAAAAAATTATCTATGCAAAAAATCGGACTTTCACTATATTTGGAAAGAATCGGAGGAATTTAATTTATGAAAAATACCGCAGTAACCTTTAAAAATGCAAAGCAAAAGGGAGAAAAGCTCAGTATGCTTACAGCATACGATTATACTACTGCAAGTCTTGTAGATTCCGCAGGAATAAATGCAATACTTGTCGGTGATTCTCTCGGTATGGTTATGCTTGGATATGAAGATACTCTTTCAGTTACTATGGAAGATATGATTCATCATAGCAAGGCTGTTGCAAGAGGTGCAAAGAATACTCTTGTTGTCACAGATATGCCTTTTATGTCATATCAGACAAGTGTTTATGATGCTGTTATAAATGCTGGCAGACTTATGAAAGAGGGCAGAGCTGGTGCTGTTAAATTAGAAGGTGGAGCAGAATTTGCAGAGCATATTTCTGCAATAGTTAAAGCTTCAATTCCTGTTATGGGACATATTGGTCTTACACCTCAATCTGTCAATGCTTTTGGCGGATTTAAAGTTCAGGGAAAAACAAATGAGGCTGCACAAAAGCTTATAGATGATGCAAAGGCTCTTGAAAAAGCGGGAGTATTTGCTATTGTTGTAGAGTGTGTTCCGGCAGAGCTTGGCAAGGCAATAACAGAGGCAGTTAATGTACCTGTTATAGGAATCGGTGCGGGCAAATATTGCGATGGACAGGTTCTTGTATATCAGGATATGCTTGCTATGTATGATAAAATGAAACCTAAATTTGTTAAGGCTTATGCTAATATAGGAGAGCAAATGATTGAAGCTTTTAAGGCTTATGATAGTGAAGTTAAGAGCGGAGCTTTTCCAACAGATGAGCATAGCTTTTAATTAAGGGTGATATTATGAGAAGAACAGATAGAGAAATTACAGATTTTTCACAGATAGTTGAAATTATGAAACGCTGTGGAGTATGTCATATTTCATTTTCTAATGAATATCCATATGTTGTGCCAATGAATTTTGGAATGAAGATTGATGGTGAAGAAATTACGCTCTATTTTCATGGTGCAGATGTTGGAAAAAAGCACGATTTGATTAAGAAAAATAATAAAGTCGGCTTTGTTATGGAAAATATGCTTTCTGTTCTTACATATGATATTGCTTGTAAGTCTGTTGCTGAATATGAGAGTGTAATGGGCTATGGTAAAATTGAATATGTTGCTGATGATGAAAAGTTAGAAGCACTTAAACTTTTAATGAATCAATATGCCAAGCCAAGTGGCGAAAAGTTTGAATTTGAACCAGAGGCGGTAAAGCATACTTGTATTATGAAACTTAAAGTTGAAGGTTTGTCTGCCAAGAAATTGGTTATAAATAAATAGTTTAGAAAAGCATCTATCGTAGGTTTTAAGGTTAGACCCCTTAATATAGGAGGAATAGAAAATGAAAATAGTAAAAACTGTTCAAGAAGTCAGAGATATTGTTAATGAATGGCGTAAGGAAGGCTTAACTGTTGGTTTAGTGCCAACTATGGGCTACTTGCACGAAGGACATCAAAGCTTAATTGCGAAGTCTGTCGCACAAAATGACAGAACCGTTGTAAGTATTTTTCTGAATCCAATACAGTTCGGGCCAACAGAAGATTTAGAAAGCTATCCTCGTGACCCAGAGCGTGACGCAAAGCTTTGTGAGGATACAGGTGCAGATTTAATTTTCAGACCTGATGTGAGTGATATGTATTATGATGATTTCTGCACTTTTGTAGATATGGATATTATCACAAAAAATCTTTGTGGAAAGAGCAGACCTACTCATTTCAGAGGAGTATGCACAGTTGTTCTCAAGCTTTTCAATATAGTTAAACCAGATAGAGCATATTTCGGTCAGAAGGACGCACAGCAATTAGCTGTTATTAAGCGTATGGTAAGAGATTTCAATATTGATATAGAGATTGTTGGTTGCCCTATCGTAAGAGAAGCTGATGGTTTGGCTAAAAGCTCAAGAAACACATATCTTAATCCTGAGGAAAGAAAGGCAGCACTTATTTTGAGCCATTCACTCAAAAAGGGTATAGATGTTATCAAAACAGGCGAAACCAACAGCAAAAAGATTATAGCTGCAATAACAGAAGTTATAAATACAGAACCACTTGCAAAGATTGATTATGTTTCTGTTGTAGATGCAGTTACTATGCAAGATGTCGAAGCAATAAAAAATGATGTTCTTGTTGCTATTGCTGTTAAGATAGGTAAGACAAGACTTATAGATAATTTTTCGTTTTCCGTTTAAAACAGGGAGGAAGTACTAATGCAAATCGAGATGCTTAAAGCGAAAATCCACAGAGCAATAGTTACTCAGGCAGAGCTTGATTATGTTGGAAGTATTACAGTGGATATAGACCTTCTTGAAGCGTCAGGGATTCTTGAATATGAAAAGGTTCAGATAGTAGATATAAATAATGGTTCTCGTTTTGAAACCTATACTATTGCGGGTGAGAGAGGTTCAGGTGTAATTTGTCTTAATGGAGCAGCTGCAAGATGTGTTTCTACGGGTGATAAGATTATAATTATGTCTTATTGCACACTTACGCCTGATGAAGCAAGAACTCATACACCAAAGGTTGTTTTTGTTGATGAAAAAAATGCCGTAAGTCAGATTACTGATTACGAAAAGCATGGAGAAATTAAATAGTTTGAGCTCTGCATAAATTAAAGGTTTTGCTCAAGCTTTTTCAAAATCAGAGCCTTTGGTTGCCGTCCGCAGATAGCGAAATACTTTATACTTCTTAAAACACAGGATGGTAGAAAAACATTTCAGTGGAATGCTTTTTGGAGGGAATCCTCTCAAGGAGTTTTCTTAAAGATGAATGTTGCTTAAAACTTTAATTATGATAATTTTTCATAGTTATTATGAATTATAGTTATATTCAAGCTCGTATTAAATAAACATAGTATTGATTTTGCAAGATATTTTTATTGAAAAAAATATAGAGTTGCTGTATAATATACCTCAAATATAATTCGTTTGCTTAATTTACAAAATTTTTCGGAGGGAAACTGTATGAAGATTTTGATACTTTCCGCAACAACAGGCGGAGGACATATGAGTGCTGCAAATGCACTTAAAAACTATATCATGAGTGTAGAAAGCGATGCTGAGGTTAATATTATAGATGCAATTCAGGTTGTAAGTCCAACACTTAATAAGGTTGTTACAGGTGGCTATGTTTACCTTGCAACAAAAACCCCTAAGATGTATGGCGGTATTTATAAGACATCTGATAAAGATACTTCTCTTAATAAAGCTGTTAATATTGCTACATCACAGATTGGCAAAAAGCTTTTGCCAATCATAGAAAAATATCAGTCTGATGTTATTATTACAACTCATGCTTTTGCTTCAGAAATGGCAGCAATGCTCAAAGGTGATGGAGAAATTGATATTCCTGTTGTAAGTATAATAACAGACTTTGCACCACACAAAACATATATAAATGAAAATGTTAATGCATATATTGTTTCAAGCCGAGAAATGGTTGAAGATATGGTGGCTCGTGGAGTTCCAAGAGAAAAAGTCTATCCTTTTGGAATACCTGTGAAGCAAGAATTCTATAATGAAGTTTCACGCAGAGATATTCTTATAGAAGAAGGTTTAGACCCAGATTTAAAAACTGTTCTGATTATGGCAGGTAGCTTTGGTGTAACAGATGTTCTAAAAATCTATCATAATATCGTTAATGCAGAACCGGATTTTCAGGTTATACTCATAACAGGCAGAAACGAAAAGCTTTACGAAACCTTTGATAGATATTTGTCTAAGACAATTTTGCAGAATGCTCTTATTGCAGAATTTAATTCTGAGCAAGAACACCTTTTTAAAACTGTTAAAAAGCCAAGAAAGCCAAAGCCATCTAAGCCAACTAAGCTTTTGTATTTTACAGAGGAAATTCCGAGATATATGCATATTTCAGATTTGATAGTTACAAAACCGGGTGGTTTAACGGTTTCTGAGGCGATAGCTTCAGACCTTCCGATAGCTGCATATAAGCCTATTCCAGGACAAGAAGAACAGAATGTGGAATTTTTAACTGCCAAAAATATGGCAGTAAGACTTATTAAGGGCAAAGAGTGTACAAATACTATAACAGAACTTTTGACAGATGATACAATCTTAGAGGATATGAGAGCAAGTATAAAGAGATATTCTAAGGGCAACTCATCAGAAAATATATATAGGCTTTTGAAAACGCTTTGTGATAAATAAAATATTCAGTGAAATGAAAAAACGCAGTCGGACTAAATTAGCCTGACTGCGTTTTCTTTTTTAATAAGTTGATAAAATTCCCCAAGACAATTAAAAGTTTCGCTCAAGCCTTTTTAAAGGCTTGCGGATTCCAAAGGCAGAGCCTTTGGTGGGTTTTA